>Ga0272443_10002564_pt1 | contig 22893 bp, 14 predicted proteins | sample SSMAcet12_FD_193581 | JGI IMG/M metagenome (GOLD analysis project Ga0272443, IMG submission 193581) | Marine sediment archaeal communities from Little Sippewissett salt marsh, Falmouth, MA, United States - SSM-Acet-12 | ecosystem: Environmental > Aquatic > Marine > Wetlands > Sediment ...
CGGGTGAGATAGCGACACCCGTCTTCGGAAGAATTGACAAACTGAATGTAACCAAGGGCCAACAGATCAACAAAGGGGACGTTGTCGCCAAACTTATAACGATGGAACAGACCGACCAGGCTGTTTACCCCACAAGGCCGATCGGGTTGCTCTCCAGGGTGTTCAAATACGGGGTCATGTGGCAGATGCTGCCTCCTCTCATGTTTCTTTGTCTGGGAGCGCTTACGGATTTTGGGCCGATGCTCGCCAATCCCAAGACCCTGCTCCTCGGCGCCGCCGCACAGTTCGGCGTTTACCTGGCATTTTTCATGGCGTTGCTTGTTGGATTTACTCCTCCGGAGGCATCTTCAATTGGAATAATCGGTGGTGCCGAGGGACCCACCACCATATATGTGACATCCCTCCTCGCACCGCATATTATAGGGGCCACCGCCGTCGCATGCTATTCATACATGGCGCTTGTGCCCATCATTCTGCCTCCCGTCATATATTTACTTACGACGAAGAAGGAACGGCAGATATACATGAAACCGTCGCTTCGTAAGGTATCGAAGATGGAAAAGGTTATCTTTCCTCTTATCACGACTATCATTGTCATATTGATCGTACCCTCTGCGGCACCACTTATCGGCTGCTTCATGGTCGGTAATCTTTTCAGGGAATCCGGTGTCACCGAGCGACTGAACAAGACGGCGCAGACAACATTTGTTGATATCATAACCATATTCCTGACGCTCGCCATCGGAGCTTCGATGCCGGCACAGAATTTCCTGCAGTCCTCAACCCTGTTGATTCTGGTACTCGGTGTCGTGGCCTTTGCCAGCGCGGCCGCCGCTGGTGTGCTCCTCGCGAAGTTCATGAACCTTTTCCTGAAGGTAAAGATCAATCCCATGATCGGCGCGGCGGGCGTATCCGCTGTTCCGATGTCCGCCAGGGTCGTACAGGTTCTGGGACAGAAGGAAAACAGGCAGAACTTCCTCCTGATGCACGCCATGGGCCCGAACGTTGCAGGCGCCATCGGTGCGGCGATCGCGGGTGGTGTGTTCCTGGGCATATTGTATTAAGATCGCAAGAAAATCGTTCATCCTCAGGAACAAACCTGAAGATGTGCCAATAACATGAAGGTATCATGGCCACCAGCGCCCCTGGTGGCCATGATAGTTTTCCCCATATCGCGCACGAATTTATTACCGGCACACCCCATCCTGCTCTTTCCGTAAGATTGCATCCCGCAGATGAATTTTTTAGAAACATCTGAACTTCCCTGCTTCCCCTTGAAAGCTTTCCCGTTGTTCCCCAACGACCTGATCTCCTGTTCGGATTGATCGGCTTTCTTGTTTCTCTCTGTGAATCATATAATGAATCGCGTGTGGACGCTCGTTGTTAAACAAAAAAGTCGTGACAATCAAACGTTCGTTTGATATACATATTCGCTGTTGAAAGGAATGTACGCTATGCCATCAGGCAAGGAGAGCAAAACCACCCGTGATCGTTTGCTGGAAGTTTCGGAGAAACTGTTCGCTCAAAAAGGGTACAATGCGGTCAGCGTTCGAACGATTACGAATATCGCGAAATGCAACCTTGCCGCGGTGAATTACCATTTTGGCAACAAGAAGACTCTCTATCTGGATGTCTTCCGCGAACGCTGGATGCCCAGAGCACAGCACATCCGATCATGCTTTGAAAAGAATCTTGCCGCGTGTGAAGACACATCACCACCATCGGTGATTCAGTCGTTAGCTGAAGCGTTCATCAAGGGTCCCCTTACAGACGAAGAACGTCTGTGCCATTTTCAGCTGATGATCCGTGAGATGACCAAACCGACAGAGGCCTTTGAAATAGTGATGGAAGAGACCATGAAACCCGCCTTCGAAGGATTGGGGAACTTACTGCAACCGTACCTGCATGAAAGCATCGATGAAGAGCGTACGCGTCTGACCATCCTGAGTATCTTTTCGATGGTGCTTTATTTCAGTTTTGCCCGGTTACCGGTATCAAAGATTGTGGGACATGCCTACGACCAGCCGTTCAAAAACCTTTTGGTACACCATATTGTCGATTTTTCCCTGTTCGGCCTGAATGTTAAGGAGAATGCGCGATGAGGCGTAATCGATTTTTCATTCTTTCATGCATTTCTGTGTGTATCCTCCTTGCCGGATGCATGAAGACTGGCCCCGATTTCAAGAGGCCAACCATGGATTCACAGACCAGGGAATCGTTTCAACATGATCTGTCCGCCGCCGGGGCAGAACAGATTGCCGATACGTGGTGGACCGCCTTCAATGATCCTGAGCTGAATCAGCTTGTGGAAGACGTGTTGTCCGATAACATGGATATCAGGAAAGCACTGGCTCTCATCTCAGAGTTGCGGGCCTTTCTTGTCCAATCCAGGGCGGACCGCCTCCCGGGCTTCAATCTCCAGGGCGAGGCAAAACGACAGCGCATTCTCCCGGGAGTTGAATCCGACGTATACAGCCTTTCCCTGCCCGCTTCGTTTGAGATCGATTTCTGGGGCCGTCTCGCCCGCGCCGAGGAAGCCGCGCTTGCAAACCTCGTATCACAGGAAGAAAATGCCCGCACTATCGCACAAACCGTCGTTTCGGAAGCGGCAACATTGTACTTTCAGATCGAATCTCTGGAGAGAAGGATTCAGATCACCCGGCGGAGTATAGAAAATTACCGCCGCACTCTCTCATTTATCGAACGACGGTATGAGAAGGGATTGACCTCTCTACTCGACGTGAAACAGGCACAACGCGCGCGTGCCCAGGCAGAGGCCGAACTTCCCTCTCTCAGGCAGGAGATGGGTATAAAGCAGCAGAAACTGGCCGTACTTTCAGGGCGCTACCCGAAAACACGAGCAGCCCGGATGCAGCCCGAAGAGTATTTCAATCTTCCCGCCCCTGTACCGCCGGGATTGCCTTCAGACCTCCTTTTACGCAGACCTGATATACGGTCGGCCGAAGCGCATCTGCGGGCATTGAACGCCAAAATCGGTGTCGCCAAAGCCAGCCGCTTTCCTAACATAACGCTAACGGGGACATTCGGCTATTCAAGCAGCGAGCTGGACAGGCTATTCATCCCGGGGAGCAGCCTGTGGAATATCTCCTTCGGGATATTGCAGCCTCTTTTTGACGCCGGGAGACTCAGCGCCGGACAGCGAGCGGCCGAGGCACAATTTCAACAGGGTATGGCGGATTATGCCAAAACCGTCCTGACTGCTTTCTCCGAGGTTGAGAGTGCCCTTCTGACGCGAAAGGAACAGGTTGAAAGAAGAGAGAAGATGGTGGATTTTCTCGCCGAAGCGCGTGCGACGCAGGAGGTGGCCGAAAATCGATATGAACGGGGGTTGGTCGATTACCTCACCGTGCTCGACGCCCAGCGTACTCGTTTTCAGGCTGAGGAAACCCTGGTCCTCGTCGAACTTGCCATCCTCATCAACCGCGTAACACTGCACCGCGCGCTGGGCGGCGGATGGGGCGGCCCCACACCTGATGTGGAACATCCCTGAACCGCGGGCTTCTGAATTTAACAGTTATATGAAACAAGGAAAACCAATGAGCCGAAAAAGAAAAACGATTCTTCATATCATCGTAAGCGCAGCAATCATTATCGTGGGTGTAATTATTATGATCGTACTGACAGCGGGCAAATCCGAACTGCAAAAGATTACGCCTGATGTCCCCGCGCCGATGGTTCGCGTCATGAAGGTTACAACAGAAGCAAAACCCATAGTCATCAGGGGGGAGGGAACAGTTCATCCCCTGAGGGAAATCGATCTTGTTCCACAGGTAGGCGGCAAGATTATCACTGTTTCTCCTTCACTGGTCAATGGCGGCGAGTTCAAAAAGAACGAGCCGTTGCTTTCAATAAATCCTGCCGATTATGAGCTGGCCGTTACACTGGCACGGGCAAAAGTAAGAGATTCGGAAAGCAACCTGAAAATTATCCAGGAAGAAGCGCTGGCGGCACGGGAAGAATGGCTGGTTCACTACTCTACTGATTCCCATGCGAAGAAAGAACCTCCACCCCTCGTGGCTAAAGAACCGCAGCTGGCGGCGGCCCACGCCAAACTGGACGCTGACAGGGCCAATCTGGAAAAGGCCCTTTTAAACCTTGAAAGGACCGTTTTGAAGGCACCCTTTACGGGCCGCGTCAGCCAAAAGTCTGTTGATATCGGTCAGTATGTGACCCCGGGGCAGACCCTGGCCAGACTCTTCTCAACCGAAGCGGCGGAAATCTCTCTTCCCCTCGAAGACAAAGATCTCTTCTGGTTCGATGTTCCCGGATTCACACCGGGTGAGGGACCGGGAGCGCCGGCAACAGTCCATGCTGAAATTGCCGGGCATACACTGGTCTTTTCGGGAAGAGTGGTTCGAGCCGAAGGCGCGCTGGATGAAAAAACCAGAATGATACCCGTCATTATTCGGGTTGACAAACCGTATGCGACAAAACCGCCCCTCGCAATAGGACTGTTTGTAACCGTCGACATTATGGGACGGGTGTTGCCGGACGCCGCCGTCATTCCCCGCTCGGCCCTCCATCAGGGGAATATTGTGTGGACGGTGGATAATCAGGGTATTCTTCATTTCCGGACAGTCGGTATCGCTTATTACCAGAATGAAGAAATCGTTATTGAGTCCGGCCTTAATGATGGCGAGATGATCGTCTTTTCATCACTGAAGGCCGCTACAGACGGCATGATTGTTCGGACAGCAATTGAAAAGGATTGACGATGAAGAGCGCTATTTCCTGGTTTGCCGACAATCACGTCGCTGCAAACCTGCTGATGATGTTTCTGGTCCTGGCAGGGATATTCACACTCCACACGATAAAGCTTGAAGTGTTTCCCGAAACATCGATGGACAAAATCTCCGTAACGACCAGCTATCCGGGGGCTTCTCCCGCCGAGGTGGAAGAGGCTATCATAAATCGTATAGAGGAACGGTTAACCGGACTCTCCGGCATCAAGCGCATCGATTCCACCTCCAGAGAGGGTGTCGGCACCGTTACGGTCGAAATCATCAAAGGATGGGACATCAACACACTCCTGGATGATGTCAAGGCCGAGATCAATCGCATCACCACGTTCCCCGACGAAGCCGAAAAACCCGTTATCCAGGAGGTTGTCCAGCGTATTCAGGTAATCAACATCGGCATTTATGGCGACGCTCCCGAATCAACAATCAAATATCTTGCCGAAAAGACCAAAGACGATATTACCAGTCTGCCGGGCGTCACTTCAGCCGAAGTTCTGGGTGTCCGCAACGAGGAAATCCACATTGAAATATCCGAGAAAACATTGCGGCGGTACGGCCTGACCCTGGGCCAGGTGGCCGATGCTGTCAGGCTGGCAAGTCTCGATCTCCCGGCAGGGAGCGTTAAGGCGAAGGGGGGCGAAATACTCATCCGCACCAAGGGCCGTCTGTACTGGGCCAATGAATTTACAGATATTCCCGTCATTACACGTACCGACGGCAGCACCGTAACCCTCGGGCAGATTGCGTCTTTGAGTGACGGATTTGAAGATGTCGACCTTTTTGCCCGTTTCCAGGGCAAACCGGCAGCAATGATCCAGGTCTATCGCGTCGCCGACCAGAGCGCCCTTGATGTCGCGAAAGCGGTGAAACAGTATATCGCAGATGCAGGCCCCTCTCTGCCGGAGGGTATACATATCGCCTTCTTCGCCGATATGTCGGAAATCCTTCTCAGTCGTCTTCATCTGCTGCTGAGAAATATGGCTATCGGTTTTGTTCTGGTAATCTTGATACTCGGAGCATTCCTCAATATCAGGCTTTCATTCTGGGTGACTCTCGGAATTCCCATATCCTTCCTGGCGGGGTTGGCTACCCTTCCCTTTCTGGATATAACCATCAACATGATCTCCCTCTTCGCATTTATTATGGTGCTCGGTATCGTTGTTGACGATGCCATTATCATCGGGGAAAACATATTCAGGAAACAGGAAGAAGGATTATCTCCCCTCAACGCGGCAAAACAGGGCGCAACAGAGGTGGGTCATCCGGTGATTTTCTCGGTTCTCACCACTATGGTTGCCTTCGCGCCCCTTTTGATAGCAACCGGTATGATGGGAAAACTGTTGCGAAATATCCCGCTTGTGATCATTGTCGTTCTTTTCGGATCATTGATTGAATCACTTTTTATCCTTCCATCTCATCTATCGGGACATAAGCACCCCACATTCAGACGAAACTCTGAAAAAATAAAGGAGAAACAGACCGCACGATGGATGCGGGCATTCATCAATGGCCCTTATCTGAAAATGGTACATTTCTGCGTCCGGTGGCGATATATCACCGTGGCGCTGGGCATTGCCCTGTTGTTAATAACCGCGGGAATAATCCGGGGAGGAATAGTTGAATTTACCTTTTTCCCGAAGGTGGAAAGCGATATGCTGGAGTGTTCGCTCACGATGCCTGCGGGAACGCCTCTGGAGCACACCGCCGAAGTGGCCCGATATCTGGAGAAGATCGCCCGAGAAACATTGGCCGATGCAGACAAAGAACACCCTGATTCGCCTCCCCTTTTTCAGTATAGCTTCGCCCTGCTGGGAGCGCAGATAGGAGATCGTGGAGGACTCAGCGATTCGGGAGGACACCTTGCCTATATCTGGGTCCAGGTATTGAAGGGAGAAGAGCGAAAAGTAAGCACGGCGAAACTCGCGGCACTCTGGCGTAAAAACGCGGGTGTTATTCCGGGCATTGAATCAATGACCTTTAAGAGTGTTCTCCACAGCGCGGGAAAATCGGTTGAAATCCATCTGTCACTGGACGACCATGAAAACCTGATTGCCGCCGCCGATGAGCTTAAGGACGAGTTGAAGAATTATCCCGGCGTTCATGATATCAGCGACAGTTTTCTGCCGGGCAAAAAGGAAATTCAACTCACGCTGAAACCGGACGCACGAAGCCTGGGGCTTACCCTCAGTGATATCGCCCGGCAGGTGCGACACGCTTTTTACGGCGCCGAGGCGCTTCGGATGCAACGCGGTAAGGACGAGGTTAAAGTGATGGTGCGCTATCCCGAAGAGGAGAGAAAATCTCCCGGGTACCTTGAAAAAATGCGCATCACAACCTCAGAGGGTCGGCAGATCCCGCTGAACCTGCTTGCAGACCTTACAATGAAACAGGGTTTTACGTCCATCGAACACACCCGGGGACAGCGTGTCATCAAAATTTACGCCGACGTCGATGAAGCAATCACAAATGCCAATGAAGTGCGGAATACTCTCGAAAAAGGGTTCCTTCAGAACCTGAAAAATCGCTACCCGGGTCTCAGGCATTCCATGGAGGGAGAGGGAAGGGAACAGAAAGAATCCCTGGGTGACATCAAGACGGGCTTTCTATTTGCCCTTTTCTGTATTTACGCCCTCCTCGCTATTCCATTCAGGTCATTCACGCAACCGTTTGTTGTGATGGCGGCGATCCCGTTCGGTTTCGTCGGTGCCGTTGCAGGACACCTGATTATGGGAATCGACGTTACCTTTATCAGCCTCTTCGGCATGGTGGGCCTTGCCGGTGTGGTTGTCAACGATTCGCTTGTGCTGATCCACGCTGCGAACCGCCTCCGCCGGGAAGGATCCACCACTCACGAAGCAATAGTAACGGCAGGAACACTGCGTTTCAGGGCGATTATTCTTACCTCTCTGACTACTTTTGCGGGATTGACACCTATGATCCTCGAGCGAAGCCTGCAGGCAAAATTTCTGATACCGATGGCAGTTAGTCTCGGGTATGGAGTGTTATTCGCCACATTTATCACGTTGTTTATCATCCCGAGTCTCTACCGTATTCTTGACGACATTATCAATCTCGCCCAAAAACTCAAGGATGCATTCGTGCCGGTCAGAAAATGAGATGATGGCATTTTATCTTTCGCGCTCACCCGGTCAGTTCATCCTGCGCACAGGCAGAGTAAAAAAGGATTGAATCGTTCCGCAGCGCGTTGCGGGGAATATCCCGATTCGCCGAAATTCAATGCACGTTAGAGCCCGGCATCACGCAAAAGGCATGATCCCGTGTCACACATAAAAACGGGTATCCTTTTGACCGGCAGATATGCAAAACGGTATTTACATCTTGACACAGTAGAGCAACTTTTTTATACTCCGCACCGCCTTACGGATTTTTATCACAACACTTTTTCAGAGGAGAGGAAAGAACTGTATGCCGGCACGCAAAGACATAAAAAAAGTGATGATTATAGGCTCAGGACCTATTATCATAGGTCAGGCCTGTGAGTTTGATTATTCCGGAACGCAGGCGTGCAAGGCCCTCAAACAACTGGGATACGAGATTGTTCTGGTTAATTCAAATCCAGCTACCATCATGACCGATCCCGGAACAGCTGACGTAACGTATATCGAACCCTTAAATTTCAGATATCTGGAAAAAATTATAGAGAAGGAACGTCCGGACGCCATTCTCCCCAATCTTGGCGGCCAATCAGGTCTTAACCTGACATCGGAGCTGTCGAAAAAAGGCGTGCTTGACAAGTACCAGGTGAAGATCATAGGCGTAAATGTCGACGCGATCGAACGTGGCGAGGACCGGATAGCCTTCAAAGAAACCATGGACAGCCTCGGCATAGAAATGCCGAAGAGTGAACCTGCCTACAGCGTCGATGAAGCCGAAAAGATCGCTGAAGAGCTGGGATATCCGGTGGTAATACGCCCCGCCTACACCATGGGCGGAACCGGAGGCGGCCTGGTATATAATAAGGAAGAACTCCAGACGGTCGCCGGCAGGGGGATCGCGGCAAGCCTGATCGGCCAGATACTGGTAGAAGAGTCTGTACTGGGCTGGGAAGAGCTGGAGTTGGAAGTCGTCCGGGACGCCAAGAATCAAATGATTACTGTCTGCTTCATAGAAAACGTTGACGCGATGGGTGTCCATACGGGCGATTCATTCTGCACCGCACCCATGTTGACAATCTCTCAGGAATTACAGGAACGTCTCCAGAAATATTCCTACGATATCGTCGAAGCCATTCAGGTAATCGGGGGCACGAACGTGCAGTTCGCCCATAATCCGAAGACGGGGCGGGTCGTGGTTATAGAGATTAACCCGCGGACGTCGCGTTCCTCGGCCCTGGCTTCCAAGGCGACCGGCTTCCCTATCGCCCTGATATCATCAATGCTGGCTTCCGGCCTTACACTGGATGAGATACCCTATTGGAGAGAGGGAACCCTCGACAAATACACCCCTTCGGGCGATTACGTCGTTGTCAAATTCGCCCGGTGGGCTTTTGAAAAATTCCCGGGTGCTGTCGATGAGCTCGGCACGCAGATGCGTGCGGTCGGGGAGGTAATGAGCATCGGCAAGAATTATAAAGAGGCTCTGCAGAAAGCAATCAGATCTCTTGAGATAAATCGCTATGGACTTGGGTTCGCTAAAGACTTTAATGAAAGATCTCTTGATGATCTGATGGGACTTCTATCCAAACCGACAAGCGAACGACAGTTTATCATGTATGAAGCACTGCGCAAGGGCGCAACCGTGGAAGAGCTTCACAGGAAAACTCACATTAAGGCATGGTTCATCGAGCAGATGAAAGAACTTGTCGAAATGGAAGAAGAAATTCTCACATACAAGGGCAAAAAGCTGCCGGATGACCTGCTTGCCCGGGCGAAGAAAAACGGGTTTGCCGATCGTTATCTATCGCAACTGCTCACAACCGGGGAAAAGGAAATACGGGAGCAACGGAAAGCACTGGGCATTGTGCATGGCTGGGAGCCTGTTCCCGTCAGCGGCGTCGAAGACGCGGCATACTATTTTTCAACGTACAACGCACCGGATAAGGTGCAGTCGACCGACCGACGCAAGATCATCGTTCTCGGCGGGGGGCCGAATCGCATCGGACAGGGCATAGAATTCGATTACTGCTGCGTTCACGCCGCCTTTGCGATTAAAGACGAAGGATACGAGGCGATCATGGTTAACTGTAATCCTGAGACAGTATCCACGGACTACGACACTTCGGATAAACTCTACTTTGAGCCGCTCACGGTGGAAGATGTCCTGAGTATTTATGAAAAGGAACAACCGGAGGGTGTTATCGTCCAGTTCGGCGGCCAGACCCCTCTTAACATAGCGAATGAACTGGCCGAAGCGGGAGTGAAAATCATCGGCACCTCACCGGAGATGATCGACCTGGCGGAAGACAGGGACCGCTTCAGAAAAATGATGGAGAAACTGGAAATACCTGAACCGGAATCGGGGATGGCGAGCACTCTGGAAGAGGCACTCAATATCGCGGAAGATATAGGCTACCCCCTGATGGTCAGACCGTCCTATGTCCTGGGCGGACGCGGGATGGAGATAGTCCATGACGAGGAGATGCTGAGACGCTACCTGGCGGCAGCGGTTGATATCACACCCGAAAGACCCGTCCTTATTGACAAATTTCTGGAAAATGCCATCGAGGTGGAAGCCGATGCGATCTCCGACGGGACGGATGTCTTCATTCCTTCAATCATGGAACATATCGAACTAGCCGGCGTTCATTCGGGCGATTCGGCCTGCGCGATTCCCCCCGTTAGTCTGTCGGATGCCGCAACAGCCACCATATATGAATATACACAAAAGATTGCGTGCGAGCTTCATGTAGTGGGACTGATGAACATCCAGTATGCCATCATGGATGATGTCGTTTACATCCTCGAGGCAAATCCACGGGCATCCAGAACGGTTCCACTGGTTTCAAAGGTTTGCAACATATCGATGGCACGAATCGCCACACAGCTCATGCTCGGGGAAAAGCTTGAGGATCTCCACCTCGAAACGGGAAAATTTCAACATTTCGGCGTTAAGGAGGCCGTTTTCCCCTTTAATATGTTCCAGGAGGTCGATCCGCTCCTCGGACCGGAGATGCGGTCAACGGGAGAGGTGCTGGGAATGGCGGATTCTTTTGGTATGGCCTTTTTCAAGGCACAGGAGGCGACCGGTCTGGTGCTTCCTGAAGAGGGTACCGTACTGATCACCGCGTATGACGATGATAAAGAGGCTATCCTCAATGTGGCACGAGAATTTGACAAACTCGGCTTCAAGCTGAAGACCACGAAGGGGAGTAACCGGTTCCTGGCAGAGAATGGAATTTCCTCCGAACTGATACTCAAGATGCATGAAGGACGTCCGAATATCACTGACGGGATCAAGAACCGTGAGATCCAACTCGTCATAAATACACCGAGCGGCCGTATGAGCAAGTATGACGATTCATATATCAGAAAGACCGCCATTAAATACAAGGTCCCTTATATCACCACAGCTGCAGCCGCCCTCGCCGCCGTCAGGGGAATTTCCGCTATCCGGGAATATCATGGCTCTGTACGATCTCTTCAGAGGTACCACGCGGATATAAATTGATTAGAACGATTCTTTGCATTTTTAGCTGTCGATAAAGAACGTGTTTTACAGTGAACAATAGCCGGGAAATGCATGATTTTAAATTGATGTTCACCATCCAAAAAGAAGGGAAGCGAGCCAGACCATGAATTTCACAGAAGAAAATTGCGGTGTCTTCGGCGTATATTCAAAAACACGGTGTGCTGATGACATATACCAGGGGCTGGATTTTCTACAACACCGGGGACAAGAATATTGTGGTATCTCAACGTTCGACGAGGGGATTAACCATATAACGCATCACGGCAGGGTTACCAACAGATTCACAGCTGAAGAGCTGCAGAGTCTTACGGGAAACTGGGGCATAGGGCATGTAAGCCTCCGGGACCGCCAGCCAATGAAATGGCAGACACGGGTTGGCGAGATCTCTGTCGCCTTCAGCGGTAACGTGATTAATGCCGGCGAACTTATGGAAGACATGATGGAACGGGGAAAGTCTTTCTATAAGGGCTACGACATCGAGATACTCTCCAAAATTATCATAGAGGAGGGCGATATAGTAAAGGGCATATCCGCGCTTTCAGAAAAAATCAAAGGGTCCTACTCGTTGCTGGTGCTGACCGGAGAGGGCATTTATGCATCCAGAGATATCTACGGATTCCGCCCTCTTATTCTCGGCAAGAATTCGGAGTGTTACGCCGTGAGTTCGGAATCAAGAGCCCTACAAAATATGGATATGGATATATTCCGGGACGTTGCGCCCGGGGAAATCGTTTTCATTAACAATACGGGCTTCCAGTCTGTGAAACAGATCAATTCTCCCCGCAGGGCGCATTGCGCCTTCGAATGGGCTTATACCGCCAGCATTGATTCTATAATAGAAGGGGTATACGTTCAGGAAGCACGTAACAACCTGGGGGAAAGCCTCGCGCAGAGAGACATTGACGAAGGAACAATTGCCCCGGATATTGTCGCGCCGGTTCCCATGTCGGGTGTTGGGCATGCTCTCGGATATCACAAACGCTCAGGCATTAACTATCAGGATGTGTTTCTCTATAACCGGTATGCCGACCGCAGCTATACCCAGATAACCCAGGTTGCCCGCGAGAAAATGGCCAAGCGCAAGCTGTCTGTTCTCCCTTACGTCAAGGGTAAGCGCGTCGTTCTCTGCGACGATTCCATTGTGCGGGGAACACAGATTCTTAACAAGGTAAAAGACCTCAAAAATGCCGGTGCGAAAGAGGTGCATGTCCGAATCGCCTGCCCTCCCCTTATGCACCCCTGCGCCTTTGGAATTTCTACCCGATCCGAAGGGGAATTACTGGCACGAAAATACTTCCAGACGGGCGATATCAACTCCATGCAACAACTGATGGATCTCGAGCGGTGGATCGCTGAAAAGATATCTGCAGATTCCGTTAAATTCAACACCATGGACGCCTTCGTAAAATCGCTTCTCCTTCCCAGAGAAAATCTGTGCCTGCAGTGCTTCGATGGAAATTCGCCTTACGTATCATAAGGTCTGAATGTCAATCAAATGACAGATATACTATAGAGAGGGGATCGGCATACGTATCTGCAAGTCGTAATCCCCAGTGCAGATGAGGACCGGTAGATCTGCCGGTCGAGCCTGTGTAACCGATTGTTTCTCCCTTATCAACAAAGACACCCTCTTCGACAACCGTCTTCGACATATGGCAATAAATGGAGAAGAGACCGATACCGTGATGGATGATAACCGTATCACCGGAAAAATAAAGATTCCGGGCCAGCACAACTTCCCCCGAGTTTGAAGCCTTGACAGATGTCCCTGCAGGCGAACGGATATCCACCCCCCGGTGACGAGAAACAAATCCTCGGTTAAATACTCTCCGTGCACCGAATACCCCGCTTATGCCTCCGCTCAACGGCATGATAAAACCGCCGTCACCCAGCCAATCGGGCGTGGAGACCGTATATATACGGCTGAGCATTTCCTTGTCGCTTTTTATCCGTTTTACAGCCGCCGGACTCGGGCTGGTAAAAGACCGGGCAACCTGTATTTTCTGCGATGGGAATTCTTTTTCTGATACAGCAAGTTTGAAGGGTATATCTTTCCTGGTTCCATCAAGAGATTCCAGATGGACCACAACGCCATATACTCCGGGTTCCACATCAACCCCCAGCGCTATCAGGGCAAACTGCTGAAGGTTGTCATCGCTCTCTGCGGTAAAGATATATTCTCTCCCGTCAAAGGACAGGGTCGCATAAACGGGTACAGGCGATTGCAGCGATATTTTTACAATTTCTCCCGGAGAGGGATGTCGACATTCCGAGCATATCCTCACGTTCCCTTCGCCTGTCGGGCTGACCACCAGAGATGCGTTCAGGCATGCGGGGCAGATCATCGTCAGCATCAAGCAGATAATCAGAAAATGTGTCCTTGTTTTCATTCGCGGAACCATACACTATACATGTCTCCATGTAAAGCTCTCCGCAATCGGTTATCGAGAATGTCGGACTCTTTTGTCGATGAGAAAATATTTTCGGTGTTTTCCGGAAGAAACAATGTCCGGATGGGACCTGTCACGATTATCGGGATTGAGAAAATGCGTTTCTTTTCGTGCCGATTTCACCACAATCGTGCCTGTACGGGGCGAAGTGAAATATGCCTCTTGTTCCGTCCGGGGAATGCACGGAAAGTAGGTTTCTCATCCCCGGCAACAAAAATATGGACAATTCCAGAAGCATCGATTAGCATATTAGTGATTTCTATTCAGTATCCGTTTACGGGTGAGAAACATCCTCGAAGGGAGAATGAGAATGGCTGAAAGAAGGTTCAAAAAAGTACCTCCGGAAAAGCTACGGGTAAAAATTGATCCTGATTCACTCGGTTTCGAAAGTACAGAAAGCTGCGAATATCACGGTAGAATCATAGGCCAGGACAGGGCGATAAAAGCCCTCACCATGGGGCTGGAAATAGAGAGTCCGGGGTATAACATATACGCGGCCGGACTGTCCGGAACCGGGAAAGCGTCCACGATAAAAAAACTTCTCGAACAGCTCGACCCGGGAAAGAAGATCCCTGACGACATCTGTTATGTAAACAATTTCAGCGACCCTGACATGCCCGTGGTTATCATGCTCCCGGCCGGAATGGGCAAGCAGTTCAGCGGAGACATGGATGACATGATCCTGTATCTGCAAAAACAGATACCCCACCTTTTTGAAAGTGAGGATTTCAAGAAGCAATCCGAGCACATTGTTAACAGCTACATGGACAAACAAAAGGAGTTAATAAAAACCTTCAGCGAAAAGGTACAGAAAGAGAATTTCCAGCTGGTTCAGTTTCAGATCGGTCCGTACACAAAACAGGATATCGCTCCGCTCTACGATGGAAAACCGGTCCCGATTGAACAACTGGAATCTCTCGCAGAGCAGGATCAATTCGACAGGAAAAAATTAGAAGATATCGGGGAAAAGCTCAGCGAGCTGAGGATTGAACTCGACCTGACTATGAAAGAAACACGGAAGATTGAGAAGAAAATCAGGAAAGAGATAGATTCCCTTGAATACAAAACCGGCTTCCCCGTGTTAAGTGAATATATATCCGATATTATAGTGAAATACGGAAAATACAGCGATAAAATCAAGGTTTATCTCGCGAGTGTCCAGGAAAACATCCTGTCGAACCTGAAGCTGTTTCAGGAAAAGGAAGAAGAAAAACAGGCCACTCCGCTTCCCTTCCTGCAGGGCGGTAGGACACCCGAGGAAAAATTTACCGAGTACAAGGTCAATGTCCTGGTTGATAATTCTCAGACAACAGCAACCCCTGTCATCATTGAGAATACCCCCACATACAAAAATCTGTTCGGCACAATAGAGAGAGAGATTGATCGTTCCGGCTTCTGGAAAACCGATTTTACCAGGATAAAACCGGGTTCACTGCTGCGCGCCAATGGCGGATATATCGTTTTCAACGCTGTCGAGGCCCTTACCGAATATGGCGTATGGAAATTCTTGAAGAGAACACTGGAAAACAGGTTGCTGACCATGCAGCCCTACGATCCGCTCAACATAGCATCGACCGCGATAAAACCGGAACCCATACCCATAGATGTCAAGGTCGTCATACTGGGCGACAACTATATATATCACCAGCTCTATACCCTTGAAGACAGTTTCAGCAAAATATTCAAGATAAAGGCACCCTTTGACACCGAGATGCCGCATAATGAAAAAAATATAGCGGATTACGGATGTTTTATTAAAAAGCTGGCAGAAGATGAAGGCCTCTTGCAATTCCACAAGAGTGCCGTGGCGGCAATGGTCGAATTCGGGATACGACTCACGGGGAAACAGGATAAACTCTCCACTCGTTTCAGTGAAATTGCGGATCTCACAAGGGAAGCGAGTTACTGGGCCCGGAAAGATAACAGTGCCGTTGTGATGGAAACACATGTTGATAAGGCCTGGGAAGAAAAGATTGAGAGGGTGAAGCTTGTCGAGGACAAGATACAGGAAATGATCGAAGACGGAACCATTATGATCGACACGGAGGGTGAAGTCACCGGTCAGGTAAATGGTCTTTCGGTCTACGACCTGGGCGACTATACTTTCGGAAAACCCTCACGGATAACCGCCGAGACTTCAATGGGAAGGGCAGGCGTAATCAGTATCGAAAGAGAAGCGAAACTGTCGGGGAAGACGCATGACAAGGGTGTCCTGATCCTGGAGGGCTTCTTCAGGGGAAGATACACACAGGACAAACCCCTGACCATGAGTGTGAGTATATGCTTCGAACAATCATACGGTGGAATTGACGGAGACAGCGCGTCATCTTCGGAGGTATGTGCCATACTCTCAAGCCTGTCGGAGCTGCCCGTCAAACAGTGCTTTGCGATGACCGGATCGGTTAATCAGAAGGGTGAAATACAGCCGGTAGGAGGTATTAACGAGAAAATAGAAGGGTTCTATGACGTCTGCAGATCGGTGGGAAACGGACTGACCGGAACCCAGGGAGTGATCATTCCCTCCCTGAATATTTCAGGTTTAATGTTGAGAAAAGATGTGGTAAAAGCCGTTTCGGAGGGTACGTTTCATATCTATCCCGTCACTACAATCGATGAATGTATGGCGATACTGACAGGCGTTGACGCGGGAGAAAGAGATAAAGAGGGGAATTATCCCCCGGGAACGGTAAATCTCCTTGTGAATGAAAAACTGGAGCTCCTTGCTGAGGGACTCAGGGATTTCGGAGAAGAAAAATCCGAGACACAAAAACCGCTCGAGAACAATACTGAGGATTGAAAGGACATTGTTATGAAAAGAGTGAAAGTGCTTATAATTCTGATGGTTGGAATCGTTACACTGTCGGGCTGTGTCCCCCTTATTGTAGGAGGTGCTGCTGTCGGGGGAGGAACAGGTGCATATTTTTATATAAATGGTGAATTAAAGACCGATTACCATTATTCATTCGACACAACATGGGAAGCCTGCGAGAAGACCGTCGCATATATGAATGCAACAGACGTGCTTCCTGTAAAAGAAATAAGTTCCGGCACAATAAATGCCGTCATAGATGATGAGAAGGTTCGTTTTACTGTCAAATATAAGGCGAAAAATCTGACTACGGTAGCGATCAGGGTCGGCATGTTGGGTGATAAGGCCGCATCACAACGATTGCATGATAAAGTTGTCGACTACCTTCTGAAATAAATATCACCGGGAACAGCAGGGTATGGTCAGCAGGCTGTGTCCATACCCTTGATCCCGCATCCCTGACACCAAATCAACGAACCAGACCCATATCCATGCTGAAAAAACTGTTCATCGGAATTGTTATAGGCTCCTTTTTTGTATACCTTTCGTTAAGGGGAATCGATCTTGACGGTATAGCCGCGGGGTTACAACGTGCACATCTGTTTTTTTTCATTCCCTTCCTGATCCTTATGACGCTTGTGCAAATGCTCAAATCATACCGGTGGGGCGTCATAATGAAACCCATCGCAACGGTCGATCAATTCTCGCTTTTTGCCGTGACAAATGTCGGCCTGATGGCGGTGATAGCCATACCCGCACGGGTCGGGGAACTGGCGCGTCCCTATCTGATCAGCACAAAGAAGGACATCAGCATGTCTTCAGCGCTTGGAACGATAATGGTGGAGCGCGTACTCGACGTCCTGAGCATCCTCGCCGTATTCTTTATTGTCATCATGTTCACTCCACTCCCGCAATGGATGATCAGCGGCAGCATACTGCTGCTGTTTCTGGTACTCGCGTTTCTCGGCCTGATGATCTTTCTCCTCCTCAAAAAAGAGGCTTCACTGGCAATGATCTCCCCTGTTTTGAACTTCTTCCCGGAACGATGGCGTCTCAAAATAATGGCACTGGCAGACAACCTGATAGACGGGTTCAAAATCATTTCACGCGCGCAATCCATGTATCAGCTGGTTTTCCTTTCACTCGTAATATGGGTGATCGATGCGGTATCAATGTACATTCTTTTTTTCGCCTTCGATATCAGTCTTCCGCTCTCGGCCGCCTTCGTTCTTATGCCGATCATTATTCTGGGCATCGCGATACCGACCGCGCCCGGATTCGTGGGAAACTGGCACTTTTTCTGTGTACTGGGTCTCGGACTGTTCGGCATCGACAAGACCGACGCGCTTACCTATGCGATCGTTCTCCATTTCCTGACTATCGGAATCATCGTCATACTTGGACTCGCTTTTTTGCCTTTCAACCATTTTTCCCTGGCCGACATTAAAAACAAGTTTTCGTTGAACAGCCGGGAGCATGCGCCCCCGGAGGAATCACACGTCAGTCAGCAAACGACAGGATTGGACAAATGAAAAGCAAACTGCTCTTTCTTTTTATTATTCCCGCCTTGTTATACATTGTGCTGCTTCCCGCAATGCCGCTGATGGAGCCTGATGAAGCCCGGTACAGCGATATCCCGAGCATGATGAACAGTACCGGAGATTATGTAACACCGCACCTGAAACACGTTGTCTATCTCGAGAAGCCACCATTGTGCTACTGGGCGACAGCTCTGTCTTTCAAGCTGTTTGGTGAAAATGATTTTTCGTCCAGACTTTTCGTAGGGCTGTGCGCCTGGGGATGTATTATTCTGGCATATTTCATGGGCACGTTCTTCGGCGGCGAAAAAAGCGGGCTCTATTCAGCGGGGGTCTTGACAACATTCCTCTTCCACTTTGTCATCGGAAGATTAAATATACTGGACGTTCCGCTGGCCTTCTTCGTATGCCTCGCAGTATGGACCGGATATCGTCATGTGGAAGGGGGCGGGGAGGGGAAGAGCAGGCTTTATCTCCTTTACCTTTTCTGTGCGCTGGCTTTCCTGACAAAGGGGCTTATCGGCATTGCCTTTCCTTTCGCCATACTGGTGCTGTGGCTCCTTACATCACTGAGATGGCGGGATATCTTATCGCTCTTTTCGCCTGTGGGAATCCTGATAATCGCGGCGGTATCCGCCCCGTGGATACTACTCGCGCAGGCCGCCAACAAGGATTTTCTGTGGTTCTTCTTCGTCCAGGAACATTTCCTCAGGTACACGACGACAATGCACGGAAAAGAAAATTCGCTCTTCTATTATGTTCCCATCATCATAGCCGGAACATTGCCATGGTGTGCATTCCTTGTCAAAGCCATACCGCGTCGCAACGGTAAAACCACCCCTTTTCGTAATGGAATCGACTTGCGTTTTCTCCTGACGTGGGTCATTTTCATCTTCGCTTTTTTCTCCCTGTCTTCCTCGAAACTGGTGCCATACATGACCCCTTTGTTTCCCCCTCTGGCGGTTATCTTCGGATACATTTTCAGTCGCTATGAGGAACGCGCTCAGGTCCCGGCCGGCAAAAAAACTCTGTTTCTTCTGCCGATCATTATCCAGTCATCTTTGTTTATCATCCTGCTGTGCGTACCGCCGTTTATCGAACGGCATCACATCACTATCGGCGAATGGCTCCCGCTGATAGCCATTCCGCTTTCGCTGCAGATCCTTATTATCTTTCTGCCGGATGCCGTCGGGAAAAGGTGGAATGGAGGATGGTTTACTACGATTTATATACTATCGGCAGTATTCCTGGCTTCACTGCTCGTACCGCTTTCGCATTTTCTAACGCCGTATAAATCGGCATACCCGGTCACGCAAGCCGCCAGGTCATTGCTCCCTGCGGACAAGGAACTGTTTCAATACGGAATATCTCTCTATGGAATCGATTTTTACACCAAGATGCGGACTCCCGTTGTTGATGATTTCGGTGAATTGGGATATGGTATCGGCAAACTGCCCCTCGATGAGAAATCACGCTATTTCCTGAAATCCGACGATTTTTTCAGGTTGTGCAAAGAGGTTGGCGACATATACTGTGTAACTAAATACAAACGGCGCGTCGAGAAGATTGAGAAGCATGTTCAGGACGTAGAGGTGTTGTGGAGTAACGGCGCTTTCTATATACTGCGCCTGCGATGCTGAGGAATCGACATATGAAAATAAGAGAAGACTTTCTCCCGTTGAACAGACCGTCAATTGGGGAAAAAGAAATAAACGGCGTTGTCAACTGTCTGAAATCAGGGTGGATTACTACGGGTCCACTGTGCAAAGAGTTCGAGGGCATGTTCTGCGGACTTACCGAAGCGCCTCACGCCGTATCGTTCTGCTCGGGCACGGCCGGCATGCACCTGATGATGCTGGCCCTGGGATTGCACGAAGGGGACGAGGTAATAACGCCTTCGATGACCTTCGCCTCCACCATAAATATGATAGTCAGGTGCGGGGCGAAACCTGTCTTCGTCGATATTCATTACGATACTCTCACCATCAATGAAGCACGTATTGAAGCGGCTGTCACGGAGAGAACAAAGGTTATTATTCCCGTACATTTCGCGGGTGCTCCGGCCGATATGGATGCCGTTCTCGCGGTTGCGGAAAAATACAACCTGGCAGTGATCGAAGACGCCGCGCACGCCCTTGGAACCGTTTACAAAGGTATACATGCGGGAGGATTCGGGCACACCGCCATCTTTTCCTTTCATCCCCTCAAGAATATCACGACAGGTGAAGGGGGCATGATAACGTTAAACGACCCGGGGCTTGAACAGCGCCTGCGCCTCCTTCGCTTTCACGGTATTGAACGGGACGCATGGAAAAGATACGGCAAGGGAGGAAATCCCTGGTACGATATTAACGAACCCGGATTTAAATATAACATGACCGATATCCAGGCCGCACTGGGACTGGCCCAGCTTTCCAGGCTTGAGGAGTTCAATACACGCAGAAGAGAGCTGGTCCGACTCTACATGGAAAATCTGGAGACGGTAAGCGGGGTCGATATGCCGGGTGTTCCCCCGTATCCGCATCTCCACCCATGGCATCTTTTTGTCGTGAAGGTAACGGGCATGGAGAGGGAGTCGTTCATGAAAAGACTGGCGGAATACAATATCGGATATGGAATACATTTCCCGGCCTGTCACCGTTTCAGCTATATAAAGAAGATGTATGGTACGACAGGAGATACACTTCCCGAAACTGAACTGGCCGCTGACCAAATCGTTTCTCTCCCATTGTTTCCCGGCATGGAAGACGATGATGTTATCTATGTCTGCAACGCGATTAAGGAGATATTGAACCATGGATAATAGGGCCATGATTTCGGTGGTAATTCCCGTGTACAACGAAGAATCGAATATCCCGACACTGATGAAACGTCTCGAACCCGTCATGAAGGGAATGAACAGAAAATATGAGATTATTTTCGTTGATGACGGAAGCCGGGATAACAGCCTTGCCGTGTTGAAATCGTTCACAAGGGAACCGGAAGTGCTGGTTGTGGAACTCACCAAAAATTACGGGCAACATGCGGCCATCTTTTCAGGGTTTTCCATACTGCGAGGCGACATCGTCATAACCCTGGACGCCGACCTTCAGAATCCGCCCGAAGAAATCCCCCGACTCGTCAACGTCATGGAAGAGGGGGAATACGAAGTGATCGGTACTATCCGGAAAGACCGAAAAGATTCAATCTTCAGGACAATCCCCTCCAGGTTGATTAATATCGTCGCTCGAAGGATTACCGGGATTCATATGACCGACTGGGGATGCATGCTGCGGGCCTACAGGCGAAACGTTATCGAACGTATGCTGGAATGCCGCGAACAGGCGACCTTTATTCCGGCCCTGGCCGTATACTTTGCCAAACACGTAACGGAGATTGAGGTAGCCCACGAAGAGAGACACTCGGGAGAATCGCATTATTCGATCAGAAAACTGATCAACCTCCAGTTTGATCTCGTATCATCCTTTTCCGACTTTCCTCTGAAATTTATCATGTATGCCGGGCTCACAATGGCTTTTCTGGGCATATTGTTCGCCGTAATACTGATAACCGCCCGGCTGGCTTACGGTGTTGCCTGGGCGGCAGAGGGTGTATTTACCCTCTTCGCCGCTCTATTCGCGTTCGTTGGTTTTCAATTCTTTGCCCTCGGAGTCATGGGGGAGTATATCGGCCGGATATACAAGGAGGTCAGGAGGAGACCGGGATTCGTTATTAAGAAGATTCATTCCTCCGGCGGCAGTGGAGATCCCCTATGAAGGTTGTGGCATTTGCCTATCATAACATGGGAATTACCGGTCTCGAGGCGCTGAAAAAGGAGAATTTTGACATACAGGCGGTCATTTCTCACCACAACACCCCGGAAGAGAACTGCTGGTTCGGCTCGGTCGTTCAGTGGTCGAAGAGGAACGGGATACCGGTATACTGTCCCGCCAATGTTAATACACCGGAGTGGATCAACAAAATACGGGATATATCACCCGATGTTATTTTTTCATTTTATTACCGTCAGATCTTGAGCGACGCGATACTTGCTATCCCATCATCCGGCGCATACAATCTTCACGGATCCCTTCTCCCGGCGTATCGAGGCAGATGTCCGGCAAACTGGGTTCTGGTAAACGGCGAATCCTCGACTGGAGTTACTCTGCATCATATGGTAAAGACAGCGGACGCCGGGGATATCGTGGGACAAAAAGAAATCCCGATAGAGTATGAAGATACCGCATTTACATTACATGAGAAGCTTTGCAGATACGCGAAGGAACTCCTCTCGGAACTGTTGCCTCTGATAAAGAATCATGCTGCTCCGCACATTCCTCAGAATCTGAGTGCGGGAAGTTATTACGGCGGCAGACGACCGGAAGACGGACAGATAGATTGGACCCGGCCCGTTACGGAAATCTACAATCTCATACGAGCGGTGACATATCCCTATCCGGGGGCCTTTACCTTCCTTCCCGACGGGGAAAAGCTTTTCATATGGTGGGGAAAGCCTGAACCGGGGAATGATTCGGAAATCACGGAAGGTGCCTTACAGGCAGAGGGCGAAGACATCTATGTTCAGAGTTCGGACGGCCGGCTGAAACTGATAGATATCGAGGTTGCGGATGCCAGGCTGAAAGGGCATGAGATCTTTAACTATTTTAAGAGAAAGAAGGGTTTGATTCTAAAATGAAAGTATTAATATT
>Ga0272443_10002566_pt1 | contig 22889 bp, 16 predicted proteins | sample SSMAcet12_FD_193581 | JGI IMG/M metagenome (GOLD analysis project Ga0272443, IMG submission 193581) | Marine sediment archaeal communities from Little Sippewissett salt marsh, Falmouth, MA, United States - SSM-Acet-12 | ecosystem: Environmental > Aquatic > Marine > Wetlands > Sediment ...
ATTTCATCCTGCCCTAACTGTTCGTGGGTAATGAGCGTTTTGGAAAAATCGAGGGTGAGCTGGTCACCGATGGGGCTGACCAGGATCCGGGTGAAGAACAATTTGTCGTCGGCCTGCCCGAAAGGATGGGGAAAGATGCGTCCGTAACCGCGCAGATCAACTTCATAGGGCCGATCATCCTGGGCGGCCAGAAGGTAGGTGGCGGCATCGTTTAACAGGGCCCACGACTTGCCGGCATACCCTGCGGCCTGGCGCCGGGCATTCCATTGGGCAGCCCAGTCCGGATAGGTATCGTAATAGTAAGTGCTGGTGACAAAATCGCCAGTGTTGGCGGAATACCAGAAGGCCTTACCGACATGGCCGGCCATGGCGACGGCACTGCGGTCTTTACCGGACACGCCGAATATCTTTGATCGGCCGCCATAATAAGCCGCCAGACCGTCGCCAAAAGTCGGAACAAGAATCGCGGCGGGTGAGCGGCCCTGGGTGCGCGATTTTTTCTGGGCCGGATCGACCTGCTCCCCCTGTGATTCGTCTTCCCGGGTCGGAATGAGCGGGTGATCCGGGTCTTCAATATTGTACGCCAGTTCACCGGCCTCACGGTCAAACCAGACATTGCCGACCATCCCGTGCTGTGAGGGAAACGTGCCCGTGGCCAGGGTCGTATGCCCCACGATGGTTTCGGTATTGGCATGCTGGTAATGGGCGTTGGTGAAATAGGCTCCCTTCTTCATAAGGAGTCGAAATCCGCCCTTGCTAAAACCATTTTCATAGCGGTTGATAAGGTCGGCTCTAAGTCCATCGATGGTAATCTGCAAGACGAGCCTGACTTCCGGTTTGGATTGTGCGTCGGCATAGGTGAAGTTCCCGGCCAAGAACAGAGTCAGGACAACCATGACGATTTGCCTGATGCGGCGTATGGCAATCAAACCAGACATTTTTCTACGCATTATTGTTCCTCGAAAAACCTTGGTTTGTATTAAAAGCCATCCCGCCTTACGGCGGGATGGCTTTCTATTTCGCGGCTTACTGTCCCCAGTCGCCGACGGAATCGCTGCCAGGGGCATCGAACTCCAGGTACTCCTTGACGTCGAACGGCATATTATTCAGAACGCGCTCAACCCGCTCTGCGATTGCCTTGGTTTCAGGACGAGCGTTGGACAGGCCCGTGTATGGAATTCCATGAGCGTTCGGCATATCCGGATACTTTTTCTTGAAAAGCTCGTGCCGGGCCATCATGCGGTTGAACTGGCCCTGGGTGTGAATCAGCGGAACGAGCTGGGGATTCTCCTCGCGGGGATCCTGGTAAAGGTCGAAATAGGCTTCCGGCATCCCGGATGCAGCGACCTCGCCGGCACCGATCCAGTGCCGCTTGTAACGCCCCTTGACTGTCGCGCCGAGTTCATGGCCAGCATAGATGAATACATAGTCGCGCCGACTGTGGGTGTCACCATTCAACAACAGAGCCGTCTGGTCGAGACCGTCCACGACCCGATCGGTGGGGATGTACTTCATGGCACCCCCCAACCGGGCGAAGGTGGTGTAAAGGTCGGTTATGTGGATGATGTCGCCGACCACCTGACCTTCTTCGATGACCCCCGGCCACCAGGCAAACGCCGGGACACGCACACCGCCCTCGGTGAAATCGCCCTTTCCGCCACGGTAGAGCATCGGAAGCATGCCCCAGCCCGGCGGCGGACTGTGTACCATGGGTCCGTTGTCGGCCATGGCTATGAACAGGGTGTTTTCGGCGATGCCGAGCTCTTTGAGTTCGGCCATCACCCGATCAACAAAAGCATCGAGAGCGCCAAATGCATCGGCAACCTTGCCTCCTGAAACTGTTTTTTTGGGCATATCGGGCTTGAGGAAATTCAGGAAGTTTGGCCAGTACGAGACAAAAAACGGCTTTCCCGCTTTGGCGTTCTTGCGAATGAACTCCAGGGCGCGTTTTTCAGATTCACGGTCCATCTTTTCATAACACTCGTTCGTAATGGAGTTACCGTCGCACCACTCTTTGCCCTGCTCACCTTTCTTACCCTCGATGATCTGGACCCAGCCTTCGGGCACCAGGCCGGGATTGTCGAGCCGGTAAGGGTCCGGCGGATAAATCTCCGGATGCAGGCCGAGAACAGCATTAACCGCATTGCCCTGGGGGCTGTATAGAGAGGTGATCTGGTTCATAGGCGTGAAAAGCGCCTCATCAAAGCCCTGATTGTGCAGATAGCTCTCCTCGATGTCGCCAAGATGTCCCTTGCCGTAAAAGGCGGTGGCATAGCCCGCCTCGGACAACACCTCTGCGATTGTGACTTCCTCGGCGCGTAGCCCCGAGAACTCATGGGGCATACCCACGACACCCATGCCGTGCCGCACCGGGTGGCGACCCGTCAGAAACGCAGCACGGGTTGGGGTGCACGAAGGCTCGGTGTACATCCGGGTGAAGTTGATCCCCTCCGCGGCCATCTTGTTCATGTTTGGCGTCTCGTAGCCGAAATTCTTCTGGAGGCCGGGAAAGCCCACCGCACCGAACGCCGTGTCATCCCATAGGATGTAAACGATGTTCGGTGGTTGCCCGTGCTTCTTCCGTAACTCGGCCAGTTTCTTGTCGAGTTCCTTGTCCTCGGCGGCCCATCTTTCCCCGTTTTGGGCCTCAAGAATATAGTACTCGGCATCGTGAACGATCTTGCCGTGTTCCTTCGCCGCCACTGCACCGGTACCCAAAAGGAATATCAGTACAGCACTGATTAAAACCAAAGAATGAAATCTTTTATCTTTCATAATTGTCTCCTTTTTAACTTAAAGGATCATAATGAACGCAGAACTTACAGAACTGAAACTCATAGCCTTATTTACCCTGTGGCTTCATCCACGCGGCCATGGACTCCACCAGAGCCTTGGTTTCCGGACGGAGGTTCTCGATGCCGCCATAAGGCAAGCCCCTGGCTGGTTCACGGTCCGGGTACTGTTGCTTCATCGCCATATGGCGCTTCAGCATCGCTACGAAGTTCCCGCCAAAACCGACCCCGTATTGAATCGCATCCTGCGGGCGGTCCTCACGCGGATTCTTGTAAAGATTGAAAATGGGCGCACCGATGGGGTTCGATCCGGGTAGCGGCAGATGAAACTTGTACTGCTGCTTGACGATGGAGCGGAGCGTCGGCCCCTCATAGATGAAAACATAATCGCGACGACCATGGGTCTCTCCGAAAAATAGCACGGGCGTCTGGTCAACTCCGTCGATCAGGCGATCGGTGGGAATGTGCTCCTCGGCGCCGGCCAGGCGGGCGAAGGTGGTGAAAAGATCCGCAACGTGGATGATGTCCTGAGCGCGTTGTCCGGGCGCCAACACGCCCTTCCATATTATAAAGGCGTTGACGCGGACGCCGCCCTCGAGGTGTTCGGCCTTTCCCCCGCGGTAAATCCGGTCCGACTGGCCGCTTTTGTCAACGTATTGCATGAAGGGACCGTTGTCGCCCATCACCATGACAACCGTGTTCTCGGCGATGCCGAGTTCTTCGATCTTATCGAGGATCTCACCGATCCAGCCGTCGATCTTGGCGAGCGATTCCGCAATGGGGCCGCCGTTGAGGGTCTTGGCCTGCTCGATGTCGCTGCGGGTGAACGTGAGCGGGTGTTGCGGCCAGTATTGCAGGAAAAAGGGCTTGTCGCCCTTGGCCAGGAGTTCGATCTGGTTGAGGGCGCCTTGTTTGTAACCCTCTTCCATGCGGTTATAGTGCTCCTGGGTATAGATTTCCCCGGCTTTAAAGTTCACCTCGCGCATTGGGCCGCCCTTTTCACCGACGACGCCATACACCATGGCGTTGGGGTTCGTCCGGAAACTCTTGTCGAGTTCAAAGGTATCCGCACGCAACTTTCTCGACTGACCGGTCGACAGGCCCTCGAGTTCAGCGGTCTCGTTCATGATTGCCATCTGGCCTTGTTGGTGCATGGGATGCTCGGCGTAGTCAAAGCCCTGGTTGATGGCATAGGATTCCTCAACGTCGCCCAGGTGCCATTTCCCCATATGAACCGTGGCGTAACCGGCCTTGCTCAGGACCTCGGCCAGCGTCACTTCCCAGGCCGCCAGGCCGTCGCCTGCGACCACTGCCTTGGCCTCGCTGGTCCCTGTCCGGGCGGCGTAGCGACCGGTCATCATCGCCACACGGGTCGGCGTGCAACTGGGCTCGGTATACATCCGCATGAAAGAGAGGCCTTCATCCGCCATCTTTGAAATCCGGGGGGTGCTGTAGCCGCGGATGACATCGAGATCCGGCATCCCAATTTCGCCAAACCCGAGATCGTCAAGAAGGATGAAAACAAAATTAGGCGCTTTGCCATTATTCTTCTTGCGGATGTCCGCGAGCTTTGCATCGATTTCCGCATCTTCCTTCGCCCAACGTTGGCCATGCTGAGCTTTTAGGATGTTGTGCTCGGCATCGTGGACGATCTTGCCACCCTCTTTTGCCGCCACCATACCGGTACCCAACAGAAATACCATCGCAGTAAGGATTAAAATAAATGGATAAAATCTATTGCTTTTCATATTTGCCTCCTTTTTTGGACTCAAAGGATCGTATTTGTGCCCCCATTTGATTTTTAAGCTTAATTGATTTACCTTAACCATATTTTTGGGGCTTACAATATCAAAAATCCGCAAAACTTCTTCTAAAAACGTCTAAAATGCAACCGGAACCTTTTCTAATAAGGCAACACTTTCAGGATATTGACGATTTTGCCCAGACTGCACGCGCGTGGAATCTCAATATTCATCAGCTCGAGCGTGGCAGATTTAAAGGAGATTTGCTTCAGTTCGGCATAGACAACCTCCAGGTTGCTTACGCCGGTTTCCACCCCGATACTTATCAACAGGGAGAGCCGCCTCAAGGTATGCGAACTTTATGTATTCTGTCAGATCCGTCAATTAATCTCGTATGGCGACGCAAAATGATCCCCGCAAACGCTGTGATGGCGTTTCCTCCGGGCGGTGATTCAGACGTCGTGTCGATAGGCGGAAAGTTGGCTGTTTTCACCCTTTCATTCTCAAACAAGCTCCTTGCAGATGTCAGTCAGTCGGTGGGTTTCCTCGATTTAGAAAAATTGCTCAACGGCAAGGATGTTATTGCTGTAAAACCTCAAGCCATAAACGAACTCCGCCGGTTTCTGCACCGGATCTGCCGCGAACTCACAAACGATCCAGCGAAACTTGAAATCCCTTCGCTGCGCTATGAGCTCGAGTTCGAGCTACCTCGTAAATTACTCGCAGCCTTGTCATGCACCCGGGAGAAGATGCCTAAGCCCTTGATTCGGATGAGGGATTTGGCCATTAAACGTGTCGAGGGTTATCTTGAGGAATTCCCAAACCACCCCCACACCGTTCGCGACATCTGCCGGGTGGCAAATGTCAGTGAACGCACCCTACAGTATGCCTTTCGCGAACGTTTCGGCATAACTCCAAAATCTTTCCTGCAGGCACTGCGGCTCAACGGCGTACACCGAGATTTAAAAAATGCCGATTCGGCACCGACAAAAATCACCGATGTCGCCATTCGTTGGGGATTCTGGCATATGAGCCAATTTGCAATCGAATATCAGAGATTTTTCGGAGAACTTCCCTCGGAGACAATGAATCGGCACAAATAGCCACTTATATCATCAGCGAAGGGTCACGGTAAGAAATAATTACAGACGATTGCGTCGGATTATGGTTTGTCTACAAGGCACATCCACCTGCGCATATCGGGATACGTGTGGGTGGATGTAACGCAGTAGACGGGCCATAAGACAAGCAAGAGGTGGAATTATTTTTTGCCGGGGCCCTAATCTTCTTTGACCCAAAAATTCCAACAATATCCTTTCTAAATATAATCTTCGATTTTGATTGCTATGAAAAAACAAACTGACATTCTGGTAATCGGCGGGGGAGCCATCGGCGTCTGCTGCGCGCATTATCTGACTCAATCGGGTCGGCAGGTAAGCTTGATTGAAAAAGGAGACATCGGCAGCGGTGCTTCCCTCGCCAATGCCGGCCTTGTCATACCCGGCCAGAGCATTCCGTTGGCTGCGCCCGGGGTCATAGCCAAAGGACTCAGGTGGATGCTCGATCCGGAAAGCCCGTTTTATATCAAACCGAGGCTCGAACTTGATTTTTTGAAGTGGCTATGGAAATTTTCACGCCACTGCACCGCGGATCACATGCGCAGGGCGGTGCCCATCCTCAGGGACCTCCAATCGGCCAGCATGAAACTTTTTAAAGAACTGGCGACCATCGAGAAAATCGATATCGGACTCCGGCAAAAAGGAATCGTTGATGCCTACCGCGACTGTCGGGAATTCGAAAAAGGAGTGCGAACCACCGGTCTGTTGCGACAATTCGGTCTTGAAAACCGGATCCTGGGCAGGGACGAAATCCACAGTTTGCTTCCTGCAATCCGAACCAACATCGTCGGCGGCGTTTTTTATACTCGGGATGCCCACTTGGTGCCCGAGCGGTTTGTCCTCGGCCTGGCCCGGCATGCCGAACGAAACGGTGTCGCCATCCACACGAATACCGAAGTCATCGGGATGAAGAAGTCTGGCCGCAGGATTACGTCGGTGCTGACGACGCGCGGTGATTTTACGGCGAATGAGATTGTTCTGGCCGGAGGATCCTGGTCCCCGATAATCGTGCATGATCTCGGAATCAGATTGTTCGTTGAGCCGGCGAAAGGCTACAGCATCAGTTACAAACGGCCGCTGAACTTCCCGGAGATGCCCCTGGTTCTAGTGGAGGCCAAGGTGGCGGTCACGCCTATGGACGACGTTTTGCGGCTCGCCGGGACATTGGAACTGGCCGGCTGGGATCTTGCGATCAACCTTCGCCGGGTAAATGCGATTTTGAAGAGCATCCCATTATATCTGCCGGATTTTGACCCGCGTTCACTTGATTTAATCGAAATCTGGCGCGGCCTGCGACCTTGCACGCCGGATGGATTGCCCCACATCGGAAGGCCAAACAACCTTGACAATCTCATTGTCGCCACCGGCCACGCAATGAAAGGCATATCTCTGGCGCCCGTAACCGGAAAATTGGTTGCCCAGCTGGCTGCCGGTGAGCGCCCGGATATCAACTTATCCGTCTTGAATATCGAACGGTTCAGTTAACCCCATAGTTGGGGTTGAAAGGGAGACGGTAAATATAATACTCTCAGATTAATTTTGCCCGGCGGCACATCTCATTGGTTGAAGAATCAACCGGAATAATTAGAAGCAGGAGACGCAGCATGAAAGATGATCGTGGGTTGTACTACTACCCGAATCCGTTGCAAAAAAAATTCCGGATGTACGTTAAGGAAATGCACGGTGAAATCTGTTTCAGGATGTGGAATTCCGAAGATCCGGAACTGTGGAAAACCCATGGCTGGGTTCCCTACGGCGCCATCCGGGAGGCAGCGGCGTTATATGACGGAAAGACCATCGACCCCAAGCAGGCTTATGACATCGAGGTGGCCCGGGCCTTGATGAAACACGGCGGTTAAACTTTTTATAGACAAACCGAAACGATTGACCTTGTCTTCTGCTAAATTGAACATTTTTCTGCGTAACAATCTCAGATTAACCGGAATCCCGCCGCAGCTCTATGATCTGCTGACTCAACGGTTGAAATTCCCCAATCCCAAGTACCTCGAAAACGCCCGCATGGGACGCTGGAATCGCGGTGTTCCGAAAGAGCTGCGCTTTTATTACCGTCTCGGGGGCGGCGGTCTTGAGATTCCACGCGGCTTCATCCGCCAGCTGATCACCACCTGCCGCAGGCTCGATATCGCCTATACGGTCGAGGACCGTCGGCGCATTTTGCCGCCGGTGGATTATGCCTTCAGCGGGCAGCTGCGCCCCTTCCAGCAGCAGGCTGTTCAGCATATGCTGCGCAAAGAGTTCGGCACCCTGAATTCCCCGACCGGTTCCGGCAAGACCGTCATGGCCCTTTACATCCTGGCCCAACGCAAACAGCCCGCACTGATCATCGTGCACACCGCCGATCTGGCCCGTCAGTGGTCCGAGCGCATCGAAACCTTCTTGAATATTCCGGTAAAAGAAATCGGCCGCATCGGCGGCGGCAAGAAAAAAATCGGTGAAAAAATAACCGTCGCCCTGGTTCAATCCCTTTACAAATGCGCCGAGACTGTGGCACCGCAGGTCGGGCATCTGATCGTCGACGAATGCCACCGCACACCGAGCCGCACGTTTACCGATGCCGTTACCGAATTTGACGCAAGGTACATGCTGGGCCTCTCGGCAACACCCTGGCGCCGAGACAATCTCTCCAAGCTGATCTTCTGGCACCTTGGAGACGTGCATCACCAGGTCGAGAAAAACGATCTGATTCGAACCGGCCAGGTTCTGCCGGCCGACATCATCTTTCGCGAAACCGAGTTCAAACCCTATTACGATCCGGTCCAGGAGTACAGCAAAATGCTCTCCGAACTGACGCTCGACGATGATCGAAACCGACTCATCGCCGCCGATATCGCCGCCGAAGCGGGCAGTCACCCAGGGATCTGCCTCGTGCTGACAGATCGTAAGAAGCACTGTGAGTCGCTGGGGGCTCTTCTGCGCTACGGTTTCTCACTGCCCGTTGACATTCTAACCGGGGACTTGAACGCCGCCCAGCGTCAATCGGTGATGGACCGCCTCCAGGAGGGTCGTATCAAGGTTCTCATCGCCACCGGCCAGTTGATCGGCGAGGGATTCGACTGCCGCGAGCTCACAACGCTATTCATGGCCACACCGGTGCGATTCAGCGGCCGCATCATTCAATATCTGGGAAGAATTCTACGACCGGCACCCGGTAAGAAACGGGCGCGGGTGTTTGATTATGTGGACGTCAACGTCGAACCGCTGCTCAAGGCCGCCGGGGCCCGTAAAAAAATTTACGGACTCAAATAGGTTCACGATCCATTAAAAGTGATCATTGGAGGAGAAGTATGAAAAGCTATCGCAAGGAATTATGGTTCGAAGTCCCCACCCGGCGGGCTTTCATCAACATCACCCCCCAGGTGGAACGGTGTCTTCAGGAAAGCGGCATCAAAGAAGGCCTCTGCCTGGTCAATGCCATGCACATCACCGCCTCCGTCTTCATCAATGACGACGAGTCGGGACTGCACCATGACTACGAAGTTTGGCTCGAGAGACTGGCCCCGCACGAACCGGTTTCGCAGTACCGTCACAACGTGGGGGAAGACAATGCAGATGCGCACATGAAACGCCAGGTAATGGGCCGTGAAGTGGTCGTGGCCGTAACCGAAGGCCGGCTCGACTTCGGCACTTGGGAACGGATATTCTATGGTGAATTCGACGGACGCCGCCGCAAGCGTGTTCTGGTGAAGCTTATCGGCGAATAGAACAGCCTGACGATTTTATTATTTAATTGCATTTTCAAAGTGGTTATGGCTTATTGGGTATCATATCGCTATGATACGATCCGCGTCTGATGAACTCCCAACTGAACCCTGGTTCTCACGTTTGTGTCTGCATTTCTTTCTGACGATTGAATGGGCGAACCGCTTGTCGGTTCTTCAGGCTTCCCTGTTGACGTAGCTTTTCCCGCAGAGGGCATCATGCATTCGGAAAAAGAACGCGAATATCTATTAAAGGCGATCGAAGCCTTTAAGAAGCGCCTGATTGTCGTTTCGCCGGATTTTAGAATACTGGCGACCAACTGCCGGTCGGACACCGATGAAAACACCGACATCGTCGGGCAGCTGTGTCACAGCGCATTTTATGATCGCCCGCAACCTTGCGAAAACTGCGCCGTGCGAAAATCAAGCCAAACAGGGCGTCCCGCTCTTCAGACGAAACCTGAAGATTCTGCCAATCTCGAAAAGATGCCGTGTTTCTTTGCCTACCCCATTTACGCCGGTGACAAAATTGAAGCTTTCGTGAGCATGGACTTCGACCTGCCGACCAGGGGTCAAATCGAGGATAAACTGCAGAGCTCCAACGCCCTGCTGCGCAACCTGATCCTCAGTGCGGTGGACGGCGTGATCGCTGCCGATAAAAGAGGAAAAATCCTGATTTTCAACGAAATGGCCTCCGAAATATTCGGTTACCGTATTGAAGAGGCGCTCGAGAGTCTGAACATTCGCGACATCTATCCCGATCGGCTCGAACTCGAGGTCATGAAAAAGCTTCGCAGTGAGCAATACGGTGGCCCGGGCAAACTGCGTTCCTACGAGACGGATGTGCTCAATAAAGACGGCGAACGCATCCCCATCAACCTCAACGCGGCCATCGTGTACGAAGATGAGCGGGAAATTGCCACAATCGGCTTCTTTCACGACCTGCGCGAAATCAAGCAGATGAAGGAAGAACTTGAAAAAACGCAGCTGCAGCTTTTGCAGTCGGAAAAGATGGCCTCGCTCGGCAAACTGGCCGCCGGAGTGGCCCACCAGCTCAACAATCCCCTTAGCGGCATCACGCTTTTTACCAAGCTGGTGCTCGAGGACTACAACCTGGAGGATGGCGCCCGCGAAGACCTGGGCCGGGTGCTCTACGATGCCGAACGCTGCAAGGAAACGGTCAAGGAATTGCTCGAATTCACCCGTCAGACCCGTCATCTCATGCATCCCCACGATATAAACCGGGCCCTCACCCGAACGCTCTTTCTTCTGGAAAACCAGTCGCTTTTTCAGAACATCACGATCGAAAAGGAGCTGGACCCAAATCTGAAACCGGTTCACAGCGACATTCAGCAGCTGAACCATATGTTCATGAATATCATTTTGAACGCCGCACAGGCCATGGAGGGCAACGGCAGCTTGACGTTTAAAACCGGTTATCTTCCCGAGAAAGATCGGGTGCGCATCGAAATTTCGGATACCGGACCGGGTATTCCAGAACACGTCTTGCCGCACATCTTCGAGCCGTTTTTCACCACAAAGGAGGAAGGCCAGGGCACCGGGCTGGGGTTGAGTCTGGTTTACGGGATCGTGGAAAATCACAGTGGTCGGATAAAAGCCCTGAGCGAACCGGGCAAGGGAACGACTTTTATCATCGAACTACCCCTTCAGCCCATAGCCGACGGAGGAAGCGAAAGTGAATAATGATGTCGATGCGATCCGTATTTTGGTGGTGGACGATGAGCGGGACATTCGGGAAGGCTCGGAGCGAATTCTCAAGCGCATCGGCTTCATCGTCCACATCGCCGACCGCGGCGATGTGGCACTGAAAGTCGTCAAGGAAGTCCATCCCGCCATCGTGCTGCTCGACCTGAAGATGCCCGGTATGGACGGCATGGAGGTTCTCGAGCACATCCGTCAAATGGATGAGGGCATACTGGTTATCGTCATCACCGGTTACGCCACTGTCGAGACGGCCATCATGGCCATGAAGCAGGGGGCCTATGACTTTATCCCCAAGCCTTTCGAGCCGGATCAACTGCGCATAGTCGTCAATCGCGCGGCTGAAAAAATCCGTTTGACCCGGGACGCCCGAAAGCTCGAAGAGGAAAAAACACGCACCCTGTCTGATCTGGATACCGAAAAAAGCCGAATCCGGACCATCATCGAATCCCTGCCGGATGGGGTTCTGGTCACCAACGCCAGTGGCAAGGTCGTTTTGATCAACCCTTCCTGTAAGCAGCTGCTGAATCTCGACCCCGATATGGGGCCGGGCCGCCAAATCGAGGACTACGTTCCAGATGAAACCCTGAGCAAGCTCGTGATGGAGATTTCCAAGGGAAAGCACGTCGATTACGGTGATATCCCGGACCACGAGTTCAACCTGGCCACTGATACCTACCTGCGTGCCAGGGCTCAGCCTGTTCTGGGAGAGCGAAAGGAATGTCTGGGGGCCGTATTGAATTTTGTCGACATCTCGACCATGAAGGTCCTGGATCGGCTCAAGTCGGAATTCGTGGCCAAGGTGTCGCATGAACTGCGGTCCCCGCTGTCAACCATTCACGAGCAGCTGGCCATGGTGATCGGCGACCTGGTGAACTCAGCACCGCAGCAGGATCATCACATTCTCACCCGGGCCAAGGAAAAGACTCAGGGGATGATTTCCCTGATCGGCGACCTGCTCGACCTGTCGCGCATCGAGGAGGGGATCATCTGCCACGAGCCGAAATCGATTCGACTCGACGATCTGCTGACAAACATCGTCGACTTTCTCTCCTCCCGGGCCGCCGCCAGCAGCCAGTCCCTGGCCCTTAACCTGCCCCCACAGCCTTTGCCGGAAATCACAGCGGACCCGCTGGCGTTGGAAAGCATCTTCGGCAACCTGATTACCAATGCCATCAACTACACCCAGGAAGGCGGCCGCATCCGGGTCGACGTGGACATGGCGGGCATCAATATCAGGGTAAAAGTCGTGGACAACGGTTTCGGCATGGCGGAAAAACACCTCGACAAAATTTTTGACCGGTTCTACCGCGTTAAAGATGACAGGACGCGCTACATCACCGGCACGGGGCTCGGACTACCGATCGTGAAAGGCCTGGTGGATTCACTGGGCGGGATAATCGAGGTGGAAAGCACCCCCGGCGAGGGATCGACCTTTACGGTTCTGCTGCCGGCCCAGAACGCTTAGGGTTCACGAAAAAATAAGTTCGCAATTTTGGGCGTTGAGGCGCCCGCCTGGCAAGGCGCGAAAACGAAGGAATATCAGGATATTCCGAGTTTTCGCAACGCGGCCAGACGGGATGCATCGGCTTCCAAAATGTGAAGTTATTTTTGAGTGAGCCCTTAAGGTTCACGAAAAAGTAAGTTCACAATGTTGGACATTTAAGCGCCCCCCGTCAAGGCGCGAAAAAGCAGGAATATCTGGATTTTCCAATTTTTCGCAACACATCCAGACGGAATGCATCGGCGGCCGAAATGTGAACTTATTTTTAAGTGAGCCCTTACCATGTTAGAAGCAAATGCAAAGCAACGGATAAAGGTCATGGAATGGACGCATATTACGGCCGTATTCTGACGGGTAAATACAGCGCCCCCCTCAAGGCCCGCATCGAGCAATGCATTCTCCATTGCCAGGGCTTCGACGGCCTGGGAACACCTGCCATGCCGTACATATCGGCGTGGCGGAAAAAGGAAAACACCATCTGGTATGAGTTCGTCAGCCGGCGTCTTATCGAGCTTCTTGGATGTGATTATTCCGAGGCCCCGCAGCACTTCAGAGAGAGCATCATCGCACGCCATCGATATACCCGCAAATTCAGACGCAAAAGGCCGTCTGAAGAAATACTCAACAGCAACGAGGTAAATGTTAAAAAACTGAAGTTGAGACGAGAGGTCATCAGGCGGGGAGCCCTCGATGCCGTCTACAAGTTCAAAACGGCCGCATCGGGTACGTGCTGGATTAAGGACCAGGCAACCATCGAGGCGTACGAGCCGGAAGGCGTTTACGTATCGCTGGGCAACTTAACCGTCGTTACCAAGGAAATGGAGGCGGAGGAACGACTCAAGGAGACCCAGAAGTCTTTGCAGAAAAGCGAAAAAAAATATCGCGACCAGTCCATTCATGACAGTCTGACGCGCCTTTACAACACCAGATATTTGTATAAATCCCTGGCCGCTCTGACAAAGAAACGTTCCAAAAAAGCAAAACCGTTTTCCCTGGTATTTATGGACATCGACAATTTTAAACAGGTTGTGGATACCAACGGCCACCTTAACGCCAGCAAAACGCTGCGGGAGATTGCCGCAACCATTAAATCCACGCTGCCGGAACCGGCTTACGGCGTCGCTTATGGGGGTGATGAATTCGTGGTTGTCTTGCCGGGCTTCGACAAGCAGCAGGCCTTACTTCTGGCAGAAACCATCCGTTTGCGGATAAAAGAGTCGACCTATCTCAAGAGTTCGAACCTTCAGGTCCACGTGAGCGCAAGCCTCGGAATTGCGACCTTTCCCGACGACGCGGACAACTTAACCGACCTTCTGGCCCGGGCGGATCAGGCGATGTTCAGTGTAAAAGAGGGCGGTAAAGATTCAATCTGCGGCATCTCCCGTGAAGAAGGCGACCCGTCGGTCAATAACTGTAGATGATAGAAAAAATCGTCATAATCGCCTTTTTGGTGGAAAGCATCGTGCTTCATGAAATGGCGCACGGCTTCGTTGCCTTGCTTTTTGGAGACCACACCGCCGAAAGACAAGGTCGCATCACGTTGAATCCTATCCCCCATATTGACCCGGTCTGGACGATCGCCATACCCGTCGTGGCTTTCTTTATTTCCAGCGGAACGTTTGTCATCGGTGGAGCGAAGCCTGTTCCCGTAAATCCATCCAATTATAGACGACCGGTACTGGGAGACATCTGCGTCTCGGCTGCTGGGATCGCCGTAAATTTCCTGATAGCCGTGATAATGATTCTGCTGCTCAATATTGTTCATACAGTTTCTGGGAATCTCACCGGTTCGGTCATCGCCACCGTTTTCTTGCGCGTTGCACTCCTGAACATCGTGCTGGCAATGTTCAACCTGATCCCCATCCCGCCGCTGGACGGCAGCCATCTTTTTAAATATTTGCTGCCCCTTGGGCTGCGCGGCCCTTATGAAAAGCTTGGCCGTAGCGGTGCGGGGTTTATCATTCTGATCTTGGTCATCAATGTACCCGGATTGTGGAATATATTTAGATCCTCGTTCTACTGGGTAGGTGATTTTTTGCTGAGTAACCTCATTTTTTTATAACTGGTCCTGTTCGGCAAGCTTGATCGACCATTTTCAGTAAAGTCGGCACCCTGAATCGACCACTCATCGTGGCCACCAATTTTTTTGCGGTCTCTATTTCTATACCTTCAGATGTCACGTAAAGAGGCTTATCGCTCCTACCGCGATCAACCGCAAAAGAGTCGGAAATATCTTTGAAGGGCTTCTTTGCTACACCAATAACACTGACCCCGCCTTCCAAAGCATCATACAGGTGCTTCCCCAACCCGGCCTTTCCCACACCATCTAAATACACGAATCCATCTATTACTATACAATCAGGGTGAATATTATGATCTTCTAATAGTTTCAGTATGCAAGGCAATTCACGCTTATAGAATTCCCCAGGCACATATTTTTCCACATCAGAAGCTGCGCTCATAAATATTTCGCAAGGGTGATCATCATCCCATTTCTCAAAAAGTACTCCTGCAACTACAGCTTTTTGGCCCTTATAATGGACATCTACCGCCAATATCATTTATAGACCAAATTTTCATTACATTTTAATTGTGAAAAGCATCGAAAAAAGGTCATTAACTGAGTTTGGACTTTCTTTCCAAAACCTTAACAAACAGAAATCACGATCTATATTCAGATAAATAAAAAAAATAATCCCTCAGGACATGATAGCCGCTTTTTCGAAAGGAATCATAAAATTTATTTTTGTTCCTTCGTTCAACTGGCTTTGTATCTTAAATCGGCCACCAAGCATCCGTACCCGTTCTTTCATGGATGCCAATCCTAATCTTTTTTCATTTAGATAATTCATTTCTATCCTTTCGAGATCAAAGCCCTTACCATTATCTTCAATCTCAAAAGAAACACTGCTATCCTGTTTTATAACCTCAATTTTTACATAATCGGTATTGGCATGTTTTTCAATATTAGTAAATATTTCCTGAAAAATCCTGTAGATTGTAATCTCGGCTAAGGGTGGAAACAACCTATCGATGTTTGCAATATCTTTTTTTATGTTCATATATGAGCATTTTGTAAAATCTTCTATCAGCGATTGCAGTGAAGCGGTTAATCCCAGATGGTTAAGGCTAATGGGGGTCAAGCCGTAAGAAAGTGTGCGTACTTTTTCAATTAGTTGATCCGCATATTTCAATGAATTTTCACACTCTCTTTTTAATTCATCTTGGTGCTTTAGCAATTTGTTTTGAATATTATTTATTTGGATCTTTAAGAAGGCAAGGGTCTGGCCGAGATCATCATGCAACTCTGAGGCAATTCGTTTTCTTTCCATTTCCTGGGCAGTCCACAAACTGAAGGATAGTTCCCGTATCGCTTCCTCCGCCCGCATTCGATTAGTAATATCTCGAACCGCACCGATAATCTTTTTGCGACCATTGGAGATAAATGTCCCTGCATAAATTTCACCAGGAAAAATATCACCATTTTTTTTTATGAAATAACGCAACGGAATATATTTACCCTCAGATTCTCCGTTTATAATCCTTTTAACAGCAGTCTTCGTTTTGGTTTTTTCTGCTGAAATGTCTTCGACAGTGATATTTAAAAATTCCTCTTTAGAATACCCGAAGAGGTCTGAAGTTGCTGGATTAGCGTCTTCGATCTGTTTGCTTTTAGCGTCGAAAATCATAACCGCATCAGACTCGTTATTGAAAAGCTGCCTGTACCTCTCTTCACTTTCCTGCAGCGCCTCCTCCGCCCGTTTATGCTCGGTGATGTCACGGCAGGTGTAAAGAACCGTGCCACCCTTTATTGAAACAAGCTTAACATTCACCAACAAAATATGTGCCATACCTGATTTATCCTGAATTACACACTCAATATTTTTTACCTCCCTTGAAGACCCAAATTTATCGAGATCAAAAAGGTTTATACCCAATAAATTTTCAATGTTTCCCAAATCACTTACTTCTTCATAAGAATAGCCAAATAAAATGCTCACATTCGGACAAATAAAGGTAAAAACTCCGGTGTCATCAGTAATGAAAACAGCATCTGAAATATTGCTTAAAGTAATTCTGTGTAGCTCTTCCGACTCCCGCAGAGCCTCTTCGACCAGTTTGCGCTCAGTTATGTCCTCGCCAATAGACTGGTATCCGAGAATTTTCCCCCGATCATCAAAAATTGCGCGATTGGTCCAATGTTGCCAGCGGATACCGCCATTTGGTGCGATAACCGAGTGCTCATGCGACTGTGTCGGCGACTCGATCGTCAGCGCCGAGATATTGTCCATCACGGCTTTCTGGTCAGCATCAGGTATCAAAGATAGGAAATTCGAACCGACCAATTCGTCTAACGTTTTACCGAAATAGTCACAGTAGGCACTATTAACTAGCGAGATCTCTCCACCAGGTAGAAAACTACAAATTAGCAAAGGGATTTCATCAATAATTGCGCGATATTTATCCAGGCCTTCCTGCAATGCACTTTCATTTCTTTTATGTTTGAATACGGCTTGCTCTAATTCCTGAACACGTTTTTCCAGTTCTTTATAAATAAGTTTTTTAGGCATAATCAGTATCTAACTCTTTTAGATCTTCTCGTAAGGGGATAAACATGGGCCTTTCAATATCTGTGTAGGCTTTCCATAAGCAAAACTATCAGAAATTATGTCATTTATACACATAAAGATTGTATTCTCCTGCGGTTTTCCGGTCCACATACATCATTTTTGATATGCCATTTGTTTTCCTCTTCCCTTGGAATAGAATTGAGACAATAGCTCTCTGGCCTCACTGAAGTCGCCTAAACTGGAGTAACTATTGAGCATCCCAACGCGGTTATTGAAGAGATTTCAGCGGCGGAGATAAGGAATCAGCAGTTGCGCTATAATGATCGCAGGGATAGAGCATCAACCCAGGTTGAGTGTAATTAATACTAAATTGATACAGTACAATTTGTCAAGAAAGTTGGCGTGGATATATAGAATTGAATATTATTGAGGTTTCCTTTGCCGAACGTGCAGCCGGTAACGCACTGGAGCGCATCAACGCCACAAGCATCATTGGCTCATGATTTGGTCCAGATGATGTCCATATCGTCTTTGGTACCCAGCGCATCCCTCAACATCTGGATGAGCGTCTCGTCTCCTCCTTTCTCCTCAAATTGATCCAGTTGATCTCGGTTTATGTAGTAATCTTGGTCTGCACTATCTTCTTCCACGAGTTCATCTATTAAAAATTGGAGCTGTTTCTCATTAATCTCGCCTATCAATTCCTGAGTATTCTTATCATGTAGTTTTATCATGTCTGCTTTCCCCTTTTGTTATCGTATATATTTTCACAACCAAACGGTTTAATCAGCAGCGCTGCTTTTTGCGTCCGCTGAATTTAATGGGTGGGCCTTTCTGTAGTAACATATTGCCATCTCAGTAACTTTCCTGCTGACGTCATCCTTGGCCTGCAACTGAAGATACGCGGTCACCCTGGTGCGTATCAGAGAGTTTTTCTTTAAGACAGGCATAATCACGAGCAATATCTGGATAATCAATGAGGTAGTCTCGTAATAGTGTTCAAAAATTACTATTTTTCCAATTCCTCTTTAACAGCTATCCCTATTTGTTGCATCGTTAGCGGCTTTTTAATATATTTGCCGGCACCTATTCTTTGTGTTTCCTTAACCTCAGCAGTTTCAGAGAACCCACTAGCGATAAGAGCCTTTTGGTGAGGATGAATCTTTAATATCTTCTCGTATGTCTCACGACCATTGATGCCTGGATCCATAATCATATCAAGCAATATTAAATCTACAGAATTTTCTTTTAAATATTCAACAGCTTCCTCACCACTGTCAACGGCATCAGTATTATACCCAAGAATTGTCATCATTTTACAAGATATGTCCCTCTGACTTTCCACATCATCCACAACCAGAATTTTCTCTCCACTTCCTTTGTAATCTTTTAGGGATATGGACAAAGGTACATCTGATATCTCATCCCTTGTTATTGGAAAGTATAACTCAAACGTTGTGCCGTTCTCGTCAGTTCTCACATCGATGTAGCCTTCATGATCCTTTATGACATTCCATATTACGGCCAGACCTAATCCGGTACCGCTTCTGCCCATGACCTTTTTTGTATAGAACGGCTCAAATATCCTCTCGAGGTCATCCGATGATATCCCCGGTCCATTATCTGATACGGCCAGAATTACGTACTCACCAACGGTTACATCATCATACGCTCTGAACGGCCTGTCAACATAACGGTTCATGGTCGATATGATAACATGACCACAGCCTTTAACAGCTTCCGCGGCGTTGGACACAAGGTTCATCAATACCTTTCTGATATGAACATTAAACCCTTTTACGTTAAGCAAATCGTTATCAAGGTTAGTCTTGATTGACACCGTTGGATGGAACTGCTCAAGCTTTTTAAACTCAGGAGATTTTAAATATTCACAGACTATATCATTTAAATCCAGGGGCTCTTTTGTGGTGGCCACTCCTCTTGCCACGGTTAATAAATCCTGGACGATAGCAGCAGCCCTGTGCCCGGCATCCCGTATTGTTTCAATCGGCTTCCTAACCTTGCTATCTTCAGGTAAATCCCATAAAAGCAAATCGGGATAGCTTACAATTCCCGCCAGAATGTTATTCAGGTCGTGGGCAACACCCCCAGCTAAAAGCCCGAGGGATTCCATTTTTTTTGATCTTGCGAGTTTTTCTTCACCCTGCCTGAACGCCTCTTCAGCCAGCTTGCGTTCTGTGAGGTCCACGACGATACCTCTGAGGCCTTCAATAACCCCTCGGCGATTAATAGGACTCGTGTTAAAAAGGGCCGGAAACACTGAGCCGTTTTTTCTCAAACAACGATACTCATTTGCACCGAATTCTTCGCCTTTGAATCGTTTTGCAACATTTTCCCGCCCTCTCGCCCTGTCTTCGGGCATGAGCATGTCCATACAGTTCAGACCATTAGCAAAATCCTGTTTAGAATATCCGAAGAGCGAGAAAGCCTGTTGGTTGGCGTAAGTTAGGTTCATATTTTTATCTGCTTCGAAGATGGCTTCTGGCAGCATTTCCGCAAGATCTTTAAAGCGTTTTTGACTTACCCTCAGCTCTTCTTCCACACACTTGTGATCGGTAAAATCTATGGCCATTTCGTAACGAACCATGCGACCGTCTGGCCAACGGATTGCTCTGTCGATGCAACGATACCAATGTTTGTTGATTTTATTTTGAGATTCCCATATATAAGTTTTTCCTAAGTTTTCACCAAAAATGTGATTATTGGAACAGAAAGAACAGGGCGCGTCCAGATTTTGAAATGCCTGATAACACTTTTGTCCCACTACATCGCCAAAAGTATTTTTAGTAGTTAAGTTAATATACAATACTTCATAAGTCTCAGGATCAGCAACATAGATCGTTTCATCAGAACCTTCAAAAATAGAAAGCAGTTGTTCACGTTCGAATTTTAATACTTTTTCAGCTTGCTTGCGCTTCATTGCATTTACAAAGACATCTGCAATTGTTTTAAGTAGCAAAATGTCTTCTTCCAACCACAACTTTTTATTTTTTACAGAATCAAAACCCACGAACCCAATCAGATCATCCCTATACTCTATAGGAACAACTACAACAGATTGAATGTCCTGAGACTTCAAAATTTCTTTTTCAGCATTGGCTTCAGGCGGCAAATCATCAACTCTGTGGACATTAATATGCTCTTTTCGCTTGAGTTTTCGCACCCACCAAGGGAAGATGTCAGTGGAAAGGTTCTTAAGATTTTTTATTTGTGGCTCAACACCCCCACGACACCACTCATGGGTATTAACCATTTTTGATCCATTTTCGTAGAATAAAAACACATATGAGCGATCAATATCATTAAATTCCCCGAGTAACTGTAACGAAAAATTGATGGAATCATCCACTTTGTCTGAAGAAACATTGATAAAAGAGCGGGAAATGTTGGAAACTATCGCTTCTATTTTTACTCGATGTTGGAGCGCCTTTTCAGCTTGCTTATGTTTATCAAGGCTTTCTTCTAAATCCTTATTCCGTTGCTCTAATTCTTTACATGTCCTTTTGTTTTTCATTCACAATTTCCTCTAATTGACGCAATTACGGTGCTGATGGGTCAACATACTTGTATCATCTAATTCAAACAAATAGCATGTAGAAGGTAATCTTGAAACTTAATAGTTTCAAAAATAGCGCTATAAAACATGTATCTGGATAATTTAGAGACCCTTAGACTGTTGGTTTACTTGATAATTTTATACGGAAACATACTGTAATCTAAACAAATAGGGTTTGCGTATCACAAATTTGTGGGTTTTTATGCTGTCCTGATACCAACTATGGTTACCTTTTGACTTTTCAAGGAACCCTTACGATATAAACATTTTTATGGCAGGTGTTTTATATCAGATTGCAAAATTATTGCATTCCCCGATCCACCCATTCCAGGTTTTCATTAATAAGATCCGGTATAGGCAGTTCATAAGGACAGCGCTCCAGGCATTCCCCGCACGCTGTGCATTTGCGTGCCGCAGCAAGGGCTGGTGACAGAAAGGCACCGTTGACGGCTTCTTTTCCCATGCGTTTGATCACGCTTCGCACATGAAGGATCACAGAGATGGGAATTTCTTCAGAGCAAGGCTGGCAATAGTCACAACGTCGACAAAAGACTTTGTCGTACCGCTTCCGGATGTTTTCGATTTCATCTTTCTCCGCAGTCGTGAGCATATAATTACCGGACGAAAACACGGACCAGTTTTGGTTGAACAGCGCAGTGTCTTCTACACCCGGTATAATGGCCACACCGGGTTGGGAAAGGGCCCACTTTAAAGCCAGAACAGGATTGTCAATGGCACCTCCGGAAAAGGATTTCATTGCGATGACACCGATATTTTTTTCAATGGCTTTGGGAATGATCAATTTTTTTGCATCCGGCTCTAGAAAACTGAAACAAACCATGATGGTATCAAACAGTCCGTCATTTAACGCCTGATCAAGTACTTCTAGACTGTGGCTGGTTATACCGATATGGCTGATAAGCCCTTCTTCTTTTGCCTTGATAAGGGTATCGCGGGCCCCTGCGGATTGGATCACACGTTGGTAGTCCTCTTGAGTGCTCACAAAATGACACTGGTACAGATCGATATGGTCAAGTTGAAGTTCGGACATGCTTTTTTCCAGGTCCGCTTGTACATCCTCGGCTTTTCGACTGACACTTTTTGATGCCAGAATCACCTTTTTATCGGTTAGCTTCAAAGCTTTACCAATTCGCCTTTCGCTGGTTGTATACGCCCTGGATGTATCGATGAAATCCACTCCCTGCTCCACGGCATGGCGCACGGTTTCAACGGCCTGATCTTCGTCTACCCTCTGAATAGGAATCCCGCCGAAACCATAACGGTTGATGGTCAGCCCGGTTCGGCCCAGTGTGATTCGTTCCATAATATCTTCCTTTCCTTAAGAAAATAGAAACTTGAAACTTGAAACTCGAAACTCAGAACCCGGAACCCTGAACCAGTGGTGGCTTAAGGGCCATGAGTGTTTAGTCTGAAATCACCGCCGGTTGGACGTCATCACCTTCCTGTAATGATAGCCATATATAGCCAAGGTAATCGCGAGCGGGAAATGTTGGGGAAAACGCATCAGGGTCCATACCAATAGCCACCAATAGTGAAAGCGTTCCTTACCCAAGATCCCCAGGCGCACACTGCTCCGGAAAACGGCTAAAACGCGCTGGAAATCAATACTAATCGTCTTTTTCGGCTGATTGTATTCCCTAAGGAAGGTCCGCACCCGGCGATAATAATTCCGCGGCCGGTAAATGCTTTGCAAAATGTAGTGGTAGCCGCGCTTTAGTTGGGCCATATCCATCTTGGGGACAATGTTGGTCGTGCCGTCCGCGTTATCGCCGGACATGCTGCCAAGGATTCGCCCTTCCTGCAGCAAACGTTTGTAGAGTCTTGTCCCTGACGGGGCCTGGAGAAGCCCCACCATGGCTGTTACAACTCCGCTGTTCTGAATAAAATCGATATGGCGTTGAAAAATTCCGGGTGAGTCATGGTCGAAGCCGACAATAAAACCTGCCTGTACTTGAAGCCCGGCCCGATGGATGGATTTCACACTGTCCAACAGGTCCCGGTTTCGGTTCTGCCGCTTACCACACTCTGCCAGGCTCTCCTCATTCGGTGTTTCGATGCCGATAAAAACCGAATCAAATCCTGCCCTTACCATCATTCCCATCAATTCTGCATCATCGGCCAAG
>Ga0272443_10002567_pt1 | contig 22887 bp, 23 predicted proteins | sample SSMAcet12_FD_193581 | JGI IMG/M metagenome (GOLD analysis project Ga0272443, IMG submission 193581) | Marine sediment archaeal communities from Little Sippewissett salt marsh, Falmouth, MA, United States - SSM-Acet-12 | ecosystem: Environmental > Aquatic > Marine > Wetlands > Sediment ...
AACAGAGACTTTCGTCTTTCTGGAAGATCGGAATGAAAGACAGGATGCGCTGCTGATCATCTTTGGCGGGTTCATCCTCGGCCTGATCATCCTCTTCCTGCGCAGATCAAGAGAGTAAACCGGCTCTCCTTCTGGAACGACATCCTGTATAGAATCTCCACCCGGTCCTTCCTGATGCATCATCAAAAGTTCTGCCGTAAACACAAACTATCTACCTTTCACCGCGTATGAGACATCCTTCAGAAAAAATTTTACATTTATCGGTCGTTTTATTGTTCTTCTTCATCAGCGCGTGTCATCCTCCTGTAACATCGACAGATTCTCCCACACCCGAATTATTACAGACTTCATCATCAACCCCCATACAAATCCCGGCTGCAACCACAACTCCACCTTTTCAGGCAGCAGATCCCGATCCCTCACCAACAACAACATCCACCTCAAAAACCGAACGCCGGGTGACATTAATGGCCGTAGGGGATATCATGCTTGGGCGTACGATTGGCGAATTGATTGAAGAAGAGGGGTTTGAAGCGCCGTTCCTCTACACGGCTGAAACGCTGAACCAAGCGGACCTTACCATAGGGAACCTCGAATGCCCTATCTCAACGCAGGGAACACCGGAGGGGAAAAAATACACTTTCTGCGCGCCCCTGGCAGCAGGCCAGTCCCTCGCCTATGCCGGCTTCGATCTGGTTTCTCTGGCGAACAACCACACCCTGGATTATGGGGAATCAGCGCTTCAAGAGACGATGGATACGCTGGCGGAGAATGGGATCTTGTGGGCCGGCGCAGGCATGGATGCAGATTCAGCCTATCAACCTGTGTTCATTGAGATAAACGGGCTCCGCCTGGCTTTCCTGGCGTTCATGGACATTCCCCTGACAGAAGATTTCGACTATCTTAGCTGGGAAGCAGGAGATAACCAACCGGGCGTCGCCTGGGCGCATGCAGACAAGATCAGTGAATGCGTCCGGCAGGCAAAAGTAGAGGCTGACATTGTAATCGTCCTCGTGCATAACGGTTATGAAATCGTGCAGAAGGTGTCCTCAGAGCAGCAGGAGGTCGCGCATCTGGCAATTGACAGCGGTGCGTCGCTTGTGATCGGCAGCCATCCTCACGTCCTCCAGCGTATTGAGGAATACAATGGTGGCTTGATCGTGTACAGCATGGGAAATTTCGTTTTCGATAATTTCCTCTTCCCCCCGAATTATTCCGCCATCCTCTCCGTCGAACTCTCACCTCAAGGCGTTGAATCCTATGAAATGATCGATGTGATCGTTCAACTGGACGGCGTGCCCCAGATCATGCCTTATGACCTGGATGAATGACGTGAATCAGCAATGACCCAATATTACCTGAAGTTCGTCTAAATAATTTGACAGACAAGATATAAGAAAAAGCCTTCTCCTTGAGGAGAAGGTGGCACGAAGTGCCGGATGAGGTGCTCTTTTGTTTTTCTTCACCTCATCAGTCTGCTCCGCAGACAGCTTCCCTTCAGCACCCTACAGGTGTTTCGCTGCGCTCAAGGGGAAGCCTTAAGAAGAATGAGAATAACCTGAAATAAATCTCAAGTTCAATAAAGAAAACATTTTGTTTATTCAACGATTTAATTTATGGACTATACTTTTCCTGAACTCAGGTCAATATAAAGCCTGGTTCTTGAAAGGGATCAGCGCCAAGATGACCGCCTGCTCATAAAGGCTTGTCCGGGTGACAACATTCCCCGTCAGCAAGCCGACCGCGCCGGATTTCCGCTTGGAATTCTCTATCCCGAACACCTGGTCATCCGCAGCCCCTAATTCCAACCCGGATTTCACAAGCGCCTGCACTTCTCTGGGGAGATAAAAAAGCGCGGTACGCGCGCTGCCGGTCTTGCCGCCTCCCAGGACCACGATCCAGGCGAAGGAAACCATCTCCCCCTCCAGATAATCGCAGCCGCCTTCTAATCCAACCCAATAGTCTCCTCCTGGCTCAACATGCCGGGCGTTCTCTGCCCGTGTCTGGGCACCCTTCCTTGCAGCTCCGTCCGTCATCGGCTGGTCAGAAACACCGGAAAAAACCGATATCGTTTCTATTGAAAATTCCTCATCGGGGAACATGCGTTCAAAACCCCGTTTTACAGCTTCCGCTTTGACCGGGTTTGATGAAGCAACGATAATCCTCTTCATGCCGGATATCCTTTACAGCTTTGGCAGTTCAATGGATTGCTGATCCTGATATTTCCCATGCTTATCCGCATAGGATGTCTCGCACTCCTCATCCGCTTCAAAGAACAGCACCTGGGCAATCCCTTCATAGGAATAGATCCTGGCTGGGAGCGGTGTGGTATTTGAGATCTCCAGGGTCACATAGCCCTGCCATTCGGGTTCAAAAGGGGTAACGTTGACGATGATGCCGCAGCGTGCGTATGTGCTCTTCCCCACACATACCGTCATCACATTACGCGGAATTCGGAAGTATTCCACCGTGCGGGCAAGCGCGAAGGAGTTAGGCGGGATGACGCAGATATCTCCCTTGAAATCCACCATTGAATTCGGGTCAAAATTCTTTGGGTCCACCACTGCGGAAAAGACATTGGTAAAGATCTTATACTCATCCGCAACCCGGATATCGTACCCATAGGAAGATGTCCCATATGAGATGACACCGTTCCGGACCTGCCCTTCTTCAAAAGGCTCGATCATTTGATGTTCCAGAGCCATTTTTCGAATCCATTTGTCTGCTTTGATTGTCATGCTACCTCAATTCCTTGGTTTTCCTCAATTTTCTAACCCGGACAGGGTCAGTCCAGTTTGAAGTTAATGAATCCCAGCTGGCCCGCTTCCAGTGTGAACTCGAGCTCATATAATTTCCCATCAATAAAAGATAATCGGTAATCGCCCGGTGGCAAATCAGAGACGGTGAAATTCTCACCCAGAACAGGATGTGCATTGAAACCATAAGGATAATATGTGACCGGATAATAGTATCCTACGGCCTCTCCGTCTTCTCCCAGTTGTTCCAGGGTCAGGGGATAAAGCGCAACCTGCGTTCCGTCCTGAGTCATGATGATCCCTGCCAGCGTGCTGGTCTGCCCGCCCGTATCATCCAGAACAGGTGCGAACCACAACACCGGATTCATATTGTGGTCATAATCATTGACATCCAGGCGGACCTCAAAATGCAAGTGCGTACCCGTTGCAATGCCGGTCATCCCGACCTCGCCGATCACCTCGCCCACCTCCACCAGCGCACCTTCTTCCACATTGATAACGGAGAGATGCGCATAGAGCGTATAAACATCCCTGCCCTCATAAAGGCCTGGATGAGAGATCACGATCACATTGCCGTAAAAGCCGAGATAAGGCCCCAAAATCGTGGAGGAATCACTCCCCGCAAAGACAACCTCCCCTGATTGCGCAGCGAGAATGGGCGTGCCCTGTTCATTGACAAATTCAACCCCATGATGCGGGTCAAGGGTGCCATCACGCGTACTGGCAAAGGGATAGGTCCGGTCAATGGTGTTGACATATTCTTGGCCGATCGGCCGCTCAAGGATCCCATCCCATTGGACCTGGCAAAATGTTTCGCCGCAGGCAATCGTACGAATATCAATTGTGGGTGTCGCCGGAATCTCTGTGGCTGTGCTGGTGGGCGTTGGTTCTTCAGTTTGTAGCGGCGTATCTTCAACAGCTTCTGCAGTCGATGTGAGAATTGCTGCCTGGTCGCCTTCAGAAGTAGATGAACATCCCGTCAGTAATAAGGCGGCAATAACAATAATGCTCAGCGTTAATCGTTTTGTAGACATGGACAATGGGTTCCTTATCTAGAGCGGATTTACAACCACTAAGGAAGGCTCAAACCTGCGCGCTCTAAAAGTACGGATCGAAGTTCACCTTCAAGTTGGATCGCTTCTTTTTCAATCCGTTTCAATTCATTCAGCATTCGGGCTGGATCGGCGTCTTTCTCAAGTCCCAGTAAATTTACCCGCACATTCAAGCCGGCACCAGTAATGGCTGCCCTCGCGAACGCTGCCGCTGTACCCGCATCGGTGATCGCGTTAATATTACCTATCTTAGCAACCTTCAGTGCTAACCTAAGGACCGATAGTGAATTCCGCGCCACATGCAGTGGTACCTCAGCAGCATTGACGGAGGCTGCCTGGATCGCCTGAATGCGGTCGTATTTCTGCTGCTCGGTATCTCTCGGCAGTTTCCTGGCTTTCATGTAAGCTTTAAACACTTCAGCATCTTTCGCGACAGCTTCTTTCATCACATTCTGCAGTTCCAGAGCTTCTTCGATCAGGGGCCATATTTCAACCTCAACATCCGCGTATTTCTTCTTTCCGGCAGTCAAGCGTCCCACCATCGCCACAAGAGAGGTAGCGATCGCACCGCCATAGGCAGATGCCGAACCTCCACCAGGCGTTGGCTCGCCGGAAGCAAGGTCATCCAGGAAATTGGCCTCCTGAGCATCACCTGGCGCTACCATCGGTTGTGATATTTGATCGTAGAGACGGGTTTCCAAGACCTGATTCGGTTCAAACTGATCCATCTGCATATACCACACTGCGGCATCAACCAGTGCTTCATTCGGGATCAACCCAACCAGCTCTGAATGATGAACGCCTACACCGTACCGCATTGCCTCTCGCCTGATCATCTCGACCACACGCCCCATCGGCGTACGCCGGTAATTGGTCAAATTCATAGACACCTGGGCAAGGCCTTCAACTAGGACTCCTATCGATTTCACGAACCTCAACCCGCCGGAGGAATGCCGGACTGCCCGGGCAATCTTATTCGCAATGGCAACGTCGTTGGTCGTCAGGTACACATTAAATGCAACCAAAGGTTGTCTGGCACCAATGACGGTTGCGCCTGCGCCGGTGAGTTTCTTTGGCCCAAAATCTGGCTCACGAGCCTGATTTTCTCCGATCTCCTTCTTGAGGGTTTCATATTGACCGCGCCGGATGTTTTCCAAGTTGGTCCTGTCCGGTCTTGTCGCGGCTTCCTCGTAGAGATAAACGGGGATCTTCAGGGTTTCACCCACTCGTTTCCCCAGCCGGCGTGCGATTTCCACACATTCGACCATGGTTACATCCGTGATCGGTACAAAAGGGACAACATCTGTGGCGCCGATGCGCGGATGCTCACCCTGATGATGGTCCAGGTCGATCAATTCGGCAGCTTTTGCAATCGCCTGAAAAGCAGCTTCCTCGACCGCGTCCGGCGGTCCCACAATGGTTACCACCGTGCGGTTATGGTCCATATCGGAATGCCTATCAAGTATACTGACCGAACCAACAGATTGGATGACCTGGACGATTTCCTCAACAACATCTGAACGTCGTGCCTCAGAAAAATTCGGGATACATTCAACTATCGGATTTGACATTTTTACTCCTGGCTATTGTGACTCATCTCATTATACCAATTTCCTTCAAATGAGCATCTTCCTGCCAATCATATGTTAAAAACAAAAAGGCCACCCAAACATGGCCTTTATTGAGGTTTACTTGGTTTAATTGCTTATTTCACCTCGAAAACCAGTTTCGTTTGATAGATCATGTTGTCAGAGATGGGGCAGCGAGAATCAACAATTTCAAAGAATTCCTTCTTTTCTTCATCGGATAGGTCGGCATCAATCTTGGCGATGGCCCGGATCTCGGTGAAACCAGCACGTCCTTCTTTGGTTTTCCCCATGAGGAAATCAACATCAATATCACCTTCAATTTCAATGCTGAAGCCCCGCAATTCGATTCGTTCCTGTTTCGCGACTATTGCTGCGATCGTCCCCATGCAGCCGCCCAATGCAGCCAGGAAAATCTCCAGGGGGTTCGCACCCGCATCTTTCCCGCCCATACTTTCTGGCTGGTCAATGACGATTGTATGCCCACGAGCAGCGACATCAACCTGCATGGCACCTTTCCAATCAGCATTTATTTTTACAGTCTTCATCATATTCTTATTTCTCCTGAACTTAATTTTGCTACGTACGTTAATTCGTTCGCGCGTTTGATTATGAAACATTATAAAATTCGAGTATTAATATAACATAAAAGATAGTTATTGTCTAATTAATAAATAAGGAAAAATACGATCAACACTGGATTCTAAATCTAAAACGAATGAAGAACTTTAATAATTTTCTACCGACCCTAAATTTATCATCAGTGATACTTAATATAATTAAGTAATTTCTGGATTTAACTAAATAATGTCAATATTGCTATTGACAAAATTAAATAACGTGATAATATTAATCACAAGAAAGAAAAATAATAATAAAATCCCTTAACAGCGGAATATCGGACCTTCAATATTCCGCTTTCATTATAACATGATTTTCATCACTATGAAAATTTATTTAGGAGGCATATATGCAACAATTACCTGAGAAATGCCCAATTTGTAATTCCGATATCCTGGTAACACGATTCTTTTGCCCCCGGTGTGATTCGATCGTCGAAGGACATTTTAAATCTCATTCCGGCCCTTTTGCAGACCTGAACGACGAACAGCTAAACTTTGTGCTGACCTTCATTCGCTGTGAGGGACGGTTCAACCGCATGGAAGAGGAACTGAACCTTTCCTATCCCACGCTCCGTAACCGTCTCTATGAGGTTATCCGAGCGTTGGGGTATGAACCCGGTAAAGATGAAGAACCTACGCTCTCTCCCGAGGATAGACGCCGAATACTAGACGACCTTGAGCAAGGTAGAATTTCCCCACTTCAAGCACAGCAGCTTCTTCAGGGGCTTGAAGTAGAATCCAAGAAAGGAGAATAATAATGGTATCAACAGAAGAAAGAATGCGAATCTTAATGATGATCCAGGAAGGGAAGGTCACAGCTGCCGAAGGTGCACAGCTAATTGAAGCGCTTGATGAACTCAGCGAACCAGACATCCCTTCACCTCCTGCTCCAGGCGAATATGTTTATGGCAAGAAACCGCGCTATTTACGTGTAATGGTCACGGATAGCGATACTGGAAAGACCAGAGTAAATGTCAGCCTGCCCGTTTCGTTGATCGAATCAGGGATGCAAATGGGCGCGCGGCTGGTCCCCGAGGTTGAGGGGCTTTCCTGGGAAGACTTAAGTAATTGGATGACATCAGGTGAGGCCGGTCAAATCGTTGATGTCTTCGATGAAGAAGATGGAGAGCATATCGAAGTTTTCCTTGAATGATTGATCCAGACACCCTAATTACATTTGAGCGATCATTAATGGGTTTGGTATTACTTGGCGATTTTCTCAAGCGCGATAATGCCGCATATCAAGCCCGACTAGACCACTCATTTTGAATCTGCAAGAAAACAAAGAATTAAGGATACAAGCATGTCATCAGAAATTGATCAAGAAATCCCAAAGAACTGGGCGACCCACTTCTTCACATTCTGGTTTGGACAAGCCTTTTCAATAATGGGAAGTACGCTGGTAGGGTTTGCTTTCGTCTGGTACCTGACAGAACAAACCGGATCAGCCACAATCTTGACCATTGGCAGCCTGATGACCATGCTGCCCAACGTGATCATCTCCCCCATAGCAGGCGCAGTAGCCGACCGCTGGAACAGAAAATTCGTCATGGCCTTCTTCGACAGTATCACCGCGCTTTTCACGCTCCTGCTGGGGGTTCTGTTTATATTGGACAGCGCCAGGATTTGGCATATCTTCCTGGTGATGTTCATCCGCTCCTCCTGCGGTCAATTTCAATGGGCAGCGATCACAGCATCAACATCCTTGATGGTACCCAAGAAGCATCTTTCCCGCATTGCCGGTGCTAATCAGGCACTCCACGGCATAATAAATATTATTGGGCCTGCGCTGGGTGCGTTCTTAATTGCTGCAATGCCTATCCAGGGCGTGCTTTTCATTGATGTCTCCACAGCGCTGCTGGCAGTCGTACCGCTGCTCCTGATCAAAATCCCGCAGCCGGTCAAAAACGGGTCTGCAGAAAAAACCAAAACGAATATTTGGCAGGATATCGCCGAAGGCTGGAAATATGTCATAGGATGGCCTGGCCTGATGGCCATTATCTTCGTGGCAATGTTGGTCAACTTCCTGATCAATCCCGCTTTTTCCCTTTTGCCGCTGGTTGTCACGGAGCACTTTGGCATGGGAGCCTACGAACTGGGTTTCCTCGACTCGGCTTTTGGGATCGGCGTAATCCTTGGCGGGTTAGTCCTGGGCGCCTGGGGAGGATTCAAAAACAAAATCTACACATCACTGATCGCTCTGGCAATTTCAGGAATCGGTGTCCTGATGGTCGGACTGGCTCCATCAAATATGTACTTCCTTGCACTGGCAGGCATAGCCCTATTTGGCTTCTTAAATCCAATCATCAACGGGCCCATCTTTGCAATCATTCAAACCAGTGTAGAGCCCGAGATGCAGGGGCGCGTTTTCTCCCTCCTCAGCGCAGGTGCTGCGCTGGTAAGCCCCCTCGGCCTGCTTATAGCAGGTCCGCTGGCAGATGCCACCAACAATAACCAGCTCTGGTTCATCATCGGCGGTTCGTTAACGATCCTCGTTAGCATTATCTCCCTATCCATACCCAAAGTTATTGAAATTGGTAAAGAGACGCAGGAAGTTCAAAAACAGTCAGTTGAAAACAAAGCGAGCACCCTCACCTCGGAAAAGCTGACACCGGAAAGTGGGCAGACTCAATTCGATTCCTGAAAGGCAAACCGTCCCCAGGTCGTATCGCACACAACCCAATATCCATACTCCCGGTTATTCCCACTTGGCTACACTGATCTTGCGCAGAGCAGTCTCATCAACGAGTACGTTGACGAGTCATGTGGAGTGTGTTATCATAATTTAGTCGTACCTAATTAGAATCAAGGTTCGTAATACAGGATGCATTATGTCCTCAATGTTAAGTGAAAATATTCAGGATTATCTGAAGCATATTTACGAATTGACCCGCTCCGGGGGCACCGCGTCCACCAGCCAGCTGGCAGAAGTCTTGGGGATCTCTTCAGCATCTGTGACCAATATGATCCAGAAGCTCTCCGTTACCACTCCCCCTTACGTGATCTACAAAAAGCATCATGGGGTCAAATTGACGGATGCCGGCCAGCAGGTTGCGCTTAAGATCATCCGCCGGCACAGGCTCATTGAACATTATCTCGTAAACGCACTGGGATATTCGTGGGATGAAGTCCACACAGAAGCTGAGGTTCTGGAGCATGCTATGTCTCCACTCCTGGAAGAGCGAATCGATGCCGCATTGGGGCATCCGGAGTTCGATCTGCACGGTGACCCTATCCCTGATGCTGATCTCAACCTTCCGGAAATGGATCAAATTGCGTTGAGCAACCTCGAAGTCGGTAAAAGCGGCTTTGTCTTCAGAGTCCCGCACGAAAACCCCGAGATACTCCGCTACCTGGATAAATGCGGTATGCACCCCGGCGCACATATCAAATTGATCACCAGGACGCCTTACGACCACACCATGCAAATCAGAATCCTCGATACAGATGAGGAAACGGTCATCGGCCCAAACCTGGGAAACCAGATCATGCTTTCCATGAATGAATGAATCTTTCACCACACCTTTACCGCCTTCCAGAATGTTCCCCTTTCACCAATTCAACCATTATTTGACTCACCACTTCATCATTAAAAGAGAAATCAATGCCTGAACTGCCCGAAGTGGAAACCATCATCCAGCGTTTAAAACACGGCAATCAAGATCAACCCCCAGTGCCTGGGAACATTATCCAATCTGTTCTGGTGACCTGGGATCGGAGCATCGCAGAGCCCGATCCGCGGTCCTTTCAAAGGATACTGGTTGGAAAACAGATCATGGATGCCTGCCGAAGAGGAAAATACCTCCATTTCCCTCTTGACAGAGGTCATCTTATTGCGCACTTACGAATGAGCGGCGACATGCGCATGGAAAAATCCATATCCTCGGATGGCGCGCATCTTCCTCCCGCGGAACACGACCGGGTAATCCTGAATTTCACCACAAGCTACCGCATGGCATTCAACAACATCCGGAAATTCGGGCGGATGTGGTATGTTGAGGATGCGCAATCTGTATTTCTCGGATTGGGTATCGAACCTCTCAGTGACCAATTCACCGCACAAGGTCTATTTGAGATCCTGCATACCCACAACCGTCAGATCAAACCTCTCCTGATGGATCAGAAGCTCATCGCCGGGATGGGGAATATCTACACAGATGAGACCCTTTTCAGGGCAAGGCTCCATCCCCTGCGCAAATCTGATTCACTTTCTCTCCAAGAAACCGAGGATCTCTATCATGCGATCAGGGAGGTGTTAAATGAGGGGATCCGCCAATTCGGAGCCAGCCTTGACTGGGTTTACCGCGGCGGTCAATTCCAGAATACATTCAAGGTATATCAGCGAGAAGGGGAATCCTGTTTTGAATGCGGCACAGCGGTCGAGAAAATAATCGTCGGTCAAAGGTCAAGTCACTTCTGCCCCAACTGCCAAAAACGCCAATAAGCGAATAATCCAGATCTATTCTCCTACACTCTTGCAGCAGCCAGGTCTTCCTGTGCCATTGCTCATGTGACACGCTCCAAAGAGGGATTCGCAATATCCGAGCCCGGCCTTTCGTAATTCTCCCTTCAACTCCAGCGACCCAGGCAGGACATCATCGCAAGCGATGATTGATCTCCCAGTTGAATTCAGCCCCCATATCACCGACCAAGCGCTTCCAAGCCTGATGTGATAAACAGCTGTATCCGTCAGGACGCGCCCAGCTAAAAATAATCGCTCCTATTTTAACGAGATACTCCTGTTGATTCCTAATCCCCCTAATATTGAATTCCAGGCAATATAAAAAAGGCACCTGATGATGCCTTATTGTCATATTACAAACTGAGGTTTATTTACAGTCTTGAAGTGCTTTTTGTGAACCTCAGGTTCTCCATCCACCAGTTCACCGTGTCGACAACGCTTTGCATGAGTGTGCGATTTTCGTAACCTAACTCTTCATGAGCTTTATCGGAACTGATATCAGAGTTGCTGAAAACCGTTTCCAGCGAGTAGCGAGTCAGGCGAGGTTTGGTCTTGGTGATCTTGTAATAAAATTCTGCTATTGGCGCAATGATCTTGGCAATCGGCAGCGGGAACGTGATCAACGATGTATCCCGTTTGGTCGCTTCTTTAACCAACATATGCAGGGAAGTCAACTCGATCCGTTCTCCGCCCAGGATATATGTCTCGCCCTTCTTTCCATTATCGCGGGCAAGGATATGCCCCCTCGCAACATCACGCACATCCACAAAATCAAACGAACCCTTGACCATAAAATTGACCGGTTTCTGCATCCATGACAGGATCAATTCACCCATTTCAGAATGCCGGTAATCATATGGGCCCACCACACCGGTTGGGCAAACAATTCGGCAGTCCAGGCCTGCTTTTGAGGCAGTTTCAATCAATAAGGATGCCTTCGCTTTTGTGCGATCATAAGGACCGGCAGGATTGTTCGGGTCGAAATTCAGCTTCTCATTGATCGTGACACCCGCTGGCGGGCGTTCCAATGCATGGATTGAACTTGTGTAGATCAACTTATCAATATTCTGCTGTTTGGCAGCCTCAATCACATTGCGAGTGCCTTCCACGTTGACAGCTTCGAGCAGATACGATTTCTCCTCAGTAATAGATACCAGCGAAGCCAGGTGGAAAACAACATCAACATCCCGCATTGCGCGCAGGAGAGAGTCTTTATCCAACACGTCTCCAACAACACACTCAACATCCAAACCTTCGATCGAATGGGTATCCTCACCAGGCAGGATTAAAACCCTGACTTGCTCTCCGCGTGCAAGCAATTCCCGCACCAACACATTACCAACATGGCCTGCACCGCCTGTTACTAAATTCATTTGTGCCTCCTCATACTTATTAAGATCCATTTATCTATAAGAATGATTGGCAATACAGAATCGATCCAGAAATCGTGCTGGAAAACGAACCGCAACCACCAACGGATGCAACTGGAATCAATATTCCAGCGCTTGACCATCCTGGATGGCTTAACACCAATCTATATAAATAAAACCGAATGAAAATTGAGGATTGTGCAGTGGGTTTCCCCACCACGAATAAATAGAAATAATAACTCAACCAATAAAATAAAAACGATCAATTTACGTAAGAAATATTACCATTCTTAATTGAATTACGCAAGCCCAAAATTATGTAGGTTTCGGTTGTGAATTTATAAATCAAAACTCGCTAGCCCGATCTTCAAGAGATCATCCGGCTAGCGAGTCTCTTTTCTTCAAAGCGCTCCCTACTTTGAAGAAATAAATTCAAAAGAAGCGTTCTGCGAAACCTCAGGCTCAACTATAATCTTTTACTATCCCTAAGGAAAGAGGCAAATGATTATATGACGTAAACATTTGTACTGATTCAAATATAAACATTTTTATCTGTGCAATTCAAAATTATTAATTTGAAGATGTTCTATCGCGAATAAACGCATCGGAACATCATTAACGGGGTCAACGCACCATGCAACAATTTTCAAAAAAACGCCCCACTTCTTGAACAGCCTGAGGCGACGACGAGACTCGAACTCGTGATCGGGGTTTTGCAGACCCTTGCCTTACCAACTTGGCTACGTCGCCTGGAATAGAAAAGCCGATATCAACGGCCGATATGGCCAGTAAATATCAGCCCATCCAGTTTTCCAAAGCGGGCGAAGAGACTCGAACTCTCAACCTTCTCCTTGGCAAGGAGACGTTCTACCAATTGAACTACACCCGCGTACGACCCCAATATATCGGGGGTTAATGATTCTGCACCCTCGTATTTGGGGGATTATGCCCCTAATTTTCATAGACTACCTCCCTAAGGGAGAAGTGCTATTACTTTGATTTTTAAGGGTCATCCAAAAACTGTAGTAGCTTATGGACGCATTAAGGTAAAAGACGGAATAGTCAATACCCTGTGCGACTTATGATTCTATCATCTACGCCATAAAAGTCAAGTCCTACACGCTAGTTGTTATTCGCGAATAAAAATGTCATGGTAAATTCGCGAGTAAAATTGTCAGGTTATGAACAAAAGGATAACACTGACAATGAAGGAAATAAAAAGGTTAAAAGTACTTACGCTAATTGAAACGGGGCAACTGACGCGAGCTGAAGCAGCCAGGAAATTAGAAATAAGTGAACGCCAACTGTACCGCATCCAAAAAACATACCGCGAGAAAGGAGAACAAGGATTGGTTCACGGGAACCGCGGGAAAGGGTCCCACAGACGAATTAGCGGAGAGATAAAAGAACAAATCAAGATGTTGCTGGAAGATCAATATAACGATTACAACACGCTGCACTTTCAAGAGATCCTGACCGAAGAGTATGGGATAAAGATCGGTTATTGCACTTTGCAAAGCATAAGATTGGAGGCGGGTTACCCCACGCTGAGGAAGAAGAAAGCACCTCGACATAGAAAGCAGCGGACTCCCCGACCCATTTATGGAATGATGTTGCGAGCTGATGCCTCCATTCATCCCTGGTTGGAGGAAAAAGGGCCTAAATTGGCATTGATTGCCTTGATTGATGATGCCACCAACAGGGTCTGGGGAACCTTCAGGGAATACGAGGATGCAGCGGGATATCTGGAGGTTCTTCAGGAAGTCTGTTTGACGGAGGGGATCCCCATGGAATTTTATACCGACAAGCGAAATGTTTCTCAGGATCAGCGGGAGTTGAGTGTTGAAAATCAATTGGCTGGCAAAGAACGCACCACCCATTTCAAGGCGATTTTGGACAACCTAGGTTTCCAATTGATCCAGGCGGACTCCCCACAGGCCAAGGGACGGGTTGAGTGGCTTTTTGACATCCTTCAAGATCGTTTGGTGAAAGTTTTACGGGAAGCCGATGCCCAAACCCTGACAGAAGCAAACCAGGTGCTGAGAGATTATCTTCCCCGGCACAATCGCCGTTTCATGAAAAAAGCGGCGCAAGTGGGGTCGGCTTTTGTCCCATGGCCACCCAAGCTTGCGCCTGATGATCTGTTCTGTTTCCTATATCAAAGAACAGTTCGAAATGATAATACATTCTCTTTTGATAATGTGCTGCTGCAGATTCCACCCGGAAAGCATCGAACTCATTATGCCAAAGCAAAAGTTGAACTACGCCAGCATCTGGATTGTGCTCTAACAGTACACTATCATGGAAATCAAATCGCTCGTTTTGAGCAGGCGGAAGGATGTCGGTTGAGAATTGGTTCTTTCATCCCTATACCAGAAGAACCAATTGAGGTTGATTTTATCCCTGAAATGATGCCTGCTGAAATGTTCGAGCGCTTTAAATGATTACTGACATTTTTATTTGTCAATTTCTATAAAATAATTTCTCGTGAGAGACAGCCGTTCATCCAAAATAATGTTGTGAGCAAATTAATTCTTCATAGTTATTTTATTTGTAGAGCCATTTTATTATATCCTCATTTCTGTTTTTTCTAAAAGTGAACACCCCACCCCTCCTTGAATAATATCAACTAATCCGACGTCGGATTGGTGATTTGGTAACCAGCCGCTAAAATAATATCAAACTAAAGTGGAGACCCCAATAATAATAGAAGTCTGGAGAAACCAATAAATGGAATACGATACAATGAATAACTCATATTCCGCTTCCTGAAAGAAGTGGGGATAGGTGTTCCCGTGACGGAATTATTCCGTTAACACAGATTCAGTCAGAGTGCGTTCTAGAAATATAAAGCAATAATTCAGTGAGATGTATATTGCAGCACTTAAGCGTTTGAAAAAACTGGAAACCGAAAACCGCAGACGGAAACAAATGTGTGCCGATCTCAGTCTTAAGAACCATTTCTTGAAAGTTAATGTTAATAATAATAAATTAGAATCGAGAAAAAGCGTAGCCTGGCGACCAATATCAAAGGCACTATCGAAATGAGCGAATGACAGGTATGTCGGTCAATTGGAATCAATCACACTCTGTATCGCAATAAGAACCAGCGTTCTAGTGATCGGGAAATACAAGAACACTTGAACAACTGGCAGAAAAGAAACCCCTCTGGGGCTATGGAATGATGATGGTTTTTCTAAAAAACGAGAGGCACGTTAACTATCCCCTAAACCAGTACCAACTGTCAATGGAATTTTCTGGCAAAATAAAGGAACAGGAGATTCCAAATGAAACGCAAACGATACACGGAACAACAAATCATAAAGATCCTGAAAGAAGCAGAAGCAGGAGTATCAGTCACAGAACTGAGCCGACAATACGGGTTTAGTCAAAGCGCCTTCTACAAATGGAAAGCAAAATACAGCGGCATGGAGGTGTCTCAGCTGCATCGACTAAAAGAATTGGAGGAAGAAAATCGAAGACTGAAACAAATGTATGCAGACCTGAGCTTAGAGCACAAGGTGCTGAAGGATATTGTCGAAAAGTAGTTGTCACCGTGAGGGAGCGCAAGCGATTGGCCCAGGAAGCAATGGAAGAACATCAATTGAGTGAACGGCAAGCTTGTCGCTTTCTTGGCATAAGTCGAAGCGTCTTCCGATATCAATCGAAAAAGACCTGTAATGGAGAAATCGTTAGGTTATTGATGCAGATTGCTGAGTGGAAACCACGCTGGGGCTTCAAGAAGATGAATGACTATTTGAGGAACCAGGGATATACCTGGAACCACAAGAAAGTGCACAGAATCTACCGAGAAATGGGATTGAACTTGCGAGTAAAGCCTAAAAAACGGCTACCCAGTCGAGATCCCCATCCACTGATCACCCCAAAAGAAGCCAATATTTCTTGGTCATTGGATTTCATGAGCGATAGTTTGGCATGTGGTCGGGCATTTCGCACATTGAACATCATTGATGATTTCAATCGAGAAGGATTGTGGATTGAGGTTGACACCTCACTGCCTGCTGAACGAGTGATCCGTGTGCTGGACATGCTGGCACTCTGGCGAGGTTACCCAAAGCAGTTGCGGACCGATAATGGCCCAGAACTAATCTCCCAAAAACTGGCAGCCTGGGCTGAAAAGCACGAGGTCAAGCAAGCCTTCATTCAACCGGGCAAACCTGCTCAAAATGGGTTCGTTGAGCGTTTTAACCGAACGTATCCGGAGGATGTTTTGGATGCCTATCTGTTTTCATCCATTCAGGAGGTGCAAGCAATTACAGAGGATTGGTTAGCAGAATACAATACTGTCCGCCCTCATGATGCGCTTGGAGGGCTGCCGCCTTATCAAGTTACAGCAGAAAAACTTCAGATAGTGTCCACTTGAGGGTGGTACTAAAAATGGGATGTTGACAACTCATTTACACACTTTTTCTTACACTCTCGTTGAATCCAAGGAGAAAATCCATTTTAAAACAACGACATTTGGTGAACCAAACTATACAATCTCTTGCGCTTTTCCAGGAGCCTATTGTAAATTGGAACGTTTTTAGGTTTTGGAGGAATAATGGACGAGTGTACCATTTCGACCGATGATGTATAGGCACGCCTATAATTTGGAAATAACTCGATAGAGACTGCTGTAGTCATCCATGCGCCACGAGCTGTAGCCTGTTCATCACCTAATAATATTAAATCTACATTAAATACATCTGCCATAATCTGATTGAAACAAACCATATTCGTCATTCCACCAGCTATATGGATCTTATCCTCAGGCTGTGTTAATTCACCTTGCATAACATCGAAGTTTTCAACAAGTTCAAGCGCAATGGATTCCAGCGCTGCCCTTGCGATATCTTCCCTCTTGGTCTCAGTTGAAAAGTCATATAACACACCTTTATCGGATGGATCCCAATGGGGGCATCCGCTCCCACTTAAATGTGGTAAAACGATTGGACCATTTGGATTTGGGCAAGTCTTCATGATAATCTCATCCACCTTGTGATAACGTTCCTCTCGTGGATAGTCATTAAATAACCAATCAATAATAATACTTACCAATCCTCCACCCGTTTGTAAACCTGCCTCAAGAATATAGGTGCCAGGGATTATGCCGGGATTACAGAAAAAGCGCATATTTTCATCCAGATTTGCTTTATCAGTTATTGTAATCAGATATGCACCAGTTCCCACATTGCAATGCATTGTTCCAATTGTAATAACACCGTTGCCAATAGCTGAACACTGTTGGTCACCACCTGCGGAAATGACAAGGACACCCTGGGGGAGACCTGTTTTATCAATCACGTCCTTGTTTATCGACCCACAAATGTGTCCTGGGGATACAATGTCACATAATTGTTCCCGCTTAATCCCGAATAGTTCTAATAGGTCTTTATCCCATGAAAATTCACTAAGGTTGAATAGGTTTGTACGTCCTGCGAATGTATAGTCAGTTACGAATTTACCAGTCAGGCAGTAAATCAAGTAATCCTGTATTCCAATAAGTTTGGCGCATTGATGCGCTTCTATTCCAGCACATTCAAGCAAATATCGCATCTTTATCGCGGAAAATACAGGCGAAATGGGCAAACCGCTTTGATGATAAACAAATGCATTTGATTCACCCATCTGCTCACATAAGTTTGAAGCCCGTTTATCCTGCCACATTAAAAAGGGAGTAAGAGGTAATTTATCCTTATCAATAGGCAAGACCGAAGAGCGTGAGGAAGTGATCCCAAGTGCTACAGGCTTCCACCTATTTTCATCAGCGAAATTAGCCATTCTTTTTAACAATGAAAGGACTTTTCTACGCAATTCCCACGCGTCGAGTTCAACCCGTCCATTCATCCTATATTCAATTGGATTCAATTCTTTTTCTAGATGTTTTATAATTCCAGTTTTATCATGGAGTGTCAACTTAATATTTGTAGTACCGATATCAAGAATGAATATACATTCCATAGGCTTTTTTAGAACCATTAGTTTATCTTCCTGATGTTTTCCTTAAAGACCAAATCCCGCTTGTTCCATTAATTCACACAACCATTGTTTTGCTTCCATTATATCCTTGACTGGATTAGAGAGTGTCTCGTACCACATTTCGATTAGGAATGGGCCTGAATAATCAATTGATTTAAGTATCTTAAAACATAGAGGAAAATCAACACATCCTTTTTTAAAAGGAACTCCCTTAAAAACACCTGCATGTTCACTTGAAACAGAAAGCGTGTCTTTCAAATGTACCGCGACAATATCCTGAGCTCCTAAAGTAAATTCTCTTTCGATATCATTACCCCAGGCTGAGAGATTCCCGACATCCGGATAAACCGCAAGCCAAGGAGAATGTAACTGATGCTTGATGTCAATGATCTTTCTAATTGAATTTAAAAATGGATGGTCCATCGTTTCAATCGCAAGCATAACCTGATAACGCTGAGCAATTTTTAGTGCTTTCCGCATACCAAGTAAATAGTATTTTAAGGTTTCATCATCACTTTGCTCATAATAAACATCATATCCGGCAAGCTGGACAACTCGTACGCCAATATCAAATGCTAATTCAATTGCCTTTTCCATGATTTCATCAGCTTTTTTCCGTTTCATCGGATCATGGCTTCCAAATGGAAATCTACGGTGAGCGCTTAGGCAAATACTTGGAATCCTCAATCCATTTATTTGATAATAATTCACTAATTTCTGACGTTGTTTTTTTGACCAATCCAAACGAGCTATTCTTTTATCACTCTCGTCAATTGACATTTCGATAAAATCAAAACCAGCGTTCTTAGCAAAAGCCAGTTTTTCTTGCCAGGATTTTTCCGGATCTATTGCTTTTTCATACAGGCCAATACGAGGACGATTCATGTTTACTTCCAATTAGCTCCAATATGTGTTTATCACTTCTTTAAACCTTTTAGCTGAGTGTATTGGATCAGTAACTTGATAGAGCGATCGACCAGCAATGAAACATTTAACATTCATTCCTTGGAACAATGGAATATCCTCGTGTTTTAGACCGCCGGTAACAGATACCTCAAAACCCATATCGTTCAGTTTAGAGATTTTTGAATAATCCTCTGTTCCCCAATTTTTCCCCGCTGCAGCAGCGTCCCTGCTTCTATGATAAACAACTTGTTTCAACCCAATACTCTGCCAATCTTTTGCTTGCTGGAAGGTCCAATCACCATACAATTCCACCTGAATATCTCCATCATAGATTCTTGCCACCTGTAAAGCTGCATCCATCGTCGCAATCGAAGCACAACAAATCACCGTCATCCAATTCGCACCTTTTGAAAAGACGATCTCCGCCGCTGTTTTCCCTGCATCGGCAACTTTTAAATCAGCCAAAACGATATGCTTTGGATGCTCCTCACTTATTTTTTGGACTGCTTTCGCTCCTTCTGCATAACACAACAATGTCCCTACCTCTAATACATCGACATCATCAACTAACATCTCCGCAGTTCTAGAAGCTTCTGAAAGTTTCATTTGATCAAGTGCGACCTGCAACATCGGCACGGTCATAAATCACTCCTTGTAATACTAATGTCTAATACATCTAATACAACCATTATTACAAATTATCAAAGAACAAGCCTAAATGGTAAATCGGGCTCAATTTCAAACACATCTTCGAACCCTTTTGGATAATGGTATTCCAAGCGGTCTGTATCATCAGGATATATATACTTTCCGCCAACTTGCCAGATAAAGGGATGGAATGCATATTCCATCCGGTCTTTTCTCATCTTCCACAGGTCAAGTATTTCGTTTGGATTTGCTTGAAAATTCGTCCAGATATCATAATGTACCGGTATAACGACTTTCACTCTAAGTGATTCAGCCATTCGTAATATATCAAATGACGTCATTTTATCTGTAATACCCGGAGGATTCTCACCAAAGGACGCTAGAGCAACATCAATCTTATTCTCTTTTCCATGCTTGGCATAATAATTAGAGTAATGTGAATCACCGCTGTGATACAAATTCCCGCCAGGTGTACTAAAAATATAATTGACTGCTCTGTTGTCAATATCCTGAGGCATTTTATCTTTTAATACTGTCCCTTTTGGCGCTGTTACAAGCTCCGTACGATCAAAGGATTCAAGAACGATAATTTCAGTATCTCTGACTTTAATTCTATCTCCAGGCTTTACAACCGTACAATTCTCTCTTGGAACGCCCCATTCCACCCAAATTGACACACTCGTTTCAGGTCCGATGAAAATTGCATCTTTATTCGTTTGCAGAACAGCAGCTGCGACATATTCATCCATATGATCATGATGATCATGAGTGGCAAGAACTGCATCAATGCTCTTTATACTAAATGGATCCAGCACGCAAGGAATATTCCTGATATTTGGCTGCAATTTAACGCAACCAGACATTCTTTGCATCTGATGCTGCTTAGTCATCAGCTTATTTTTCCTGGTCCTTTTCCCTGGTTGAGTCCAGTAATCGATGCAAAGATTCGTTTCATTTTCTGTCTTAATCCATATACCCGTGCAACCAAGCCACCACATGGCAAACGTAGAAGGTTTTACTACTTCTTCCTCTATCTCTTCATTAAGCCAAGTGCCCCATTCTGGAAAATTAGAAAGTATCCAAGATTCACGGGTAATGGTCTCTATTTTAGTCATAGATTTTCTCCGATTCTGACATATAAATTATTTTCTCTTTCTTAATTTTTCTTATGAAATAGCGAAATACACCCAAAATCACACAGGATCGCTGAACGACCTTCTGGTAAAGACGATACTCATCCCCAAACAATTTAACATTCTCCGAATCTTCAGCGCAGAGGATTAAGTAGTAAATGATCGTCTGTAAGAAAGCCAATACAATCACAGACCAATGCATAACTATTAATGCCAATCCAATATTTATTAATATCCATCCCTTATACATTGGATGTCGAATAATCGCAAAATTTCCTCTCGTGATAAGCTTCCGTTCCTGATTCTTATTGGTTGGAATGGCATATCGTGTCCATAACACGAACCAGCTTCCTAAAAAGAAAAGGCCAATACCAAAAATCATGTAAAGTTGGACATTGAATGCTATTACATATACAGCATATCCAAATGCATAGACAATAAATATTTTCGAGACCAAAAGGACAGCAGGGAAATACATCAGTATCAGATCTGCAACAATGGATCTGATCAACATTAGTGATTGCCGAATCAACATTATTCGTTTTCGGAATCCATTTCCCTTACTCATCATTTTCATCATTCATTTCTATGGTCATTAGCAACGTTCTACCGTAAAACCTTCGATCCCTTCAAAACGAATACGCCAGCCAATTTTTATCATCTCTTCTTGATTTTCTTCTACTACTTGAGCAAACACATTTGCCCGGCACGTTTCAAGCATATTTTTCTTATATCTCTGCCTGACTGTATCGCCGTCGTCTTTTCTCTTAATATTTTGCTTTGCCAGGTGAGTGACCGTCGGAATATAGAGTTTGGGCGAACCATAGACCACCATAAGCGGTAGGTACCCTTTTATGGAACACTCACGATATTCAAAAGGTGAAATAGTTGCAATATCACCACAATTGCTGAAGTGCCACAGGTTCTCATTCGGAAGAACCAAATCGTCCGAAACGGGCAGATAGGGGGTTTCAATCTGCGCACCGCTTATCTTCGTATTGATCATTTTTTCAGTCCATGGTTTCTCAATTGCATCCCAAATCACCTTGCAAGTAACCGGAGCAAGGTCTTCAAGCATATCCGCAACAAAACTTCCACCCTTTTCAAACGAAAACCGAATCTGCTTTCCCATTTCACTCCTCCTCGGTCTCATAGCTAGACATGGTGAAATCTTCCTCGCCATGTATCCGTATACGATGCCCTATCTCATGTAGCAGATCCAGGTTCTCCTTAATCCTTGCGAAAACCGTGGCGCGATTGCTTTGCATACCCGTCCCCTGGAAGCGTTGATGGGGACCATACACAAAACACAATGTTGTATACCCTATCTCCTCAAGGCCAGTCAGCGTGCTTGATTGATTACCGGATACCGTCGCAACATCCCCAACCTTGCCAAAGTGAATAAGATTTTCCTCCGGGATGGGTTCGCTCGATGGGATGTCATCTGTTGTCAGCTCATGACATGCTGAGACGCAGTGGATCATTTTCATCGTTCGAGGACATTGTTCCAGGAATAACCTGCATGTTACAGGCGCATCTTCTTCCAAAAGGTCCGCATGAAGTTCACCACCTCGGGAGAATACAAACTTCAATTTCTTTGCCATACTACCATTCCTCCATAATTTGATTTTCAACACGCTCCACAAATACTGCGTGGTCGAGCTGAAGGTTTTCCAATTAACGATCCGCTTACCTGCCTATTGAGGTCAATCACAAGAAATATCTTCTTTTGTCAATTTCAAGAATAATATCTACACCAATTTTTTTAATAAATGAATCGTTTAATAATAAGTAAGATTACACTCTCTCTATAGTGAAGCCCTCGATACCATCATATCTAATCCGTGAACACACCTTAACCATTGTTGGAATATTGGTCTTGCAGACTTTAGCAAACACATTTGCGCGACATGTTTCCATCATGCTTTTCTTAAAAAGCTGAGCTATATGATCGCCATCATCTTTAAGTTCAATTTTCTTCCCAGCAAGATGCTCAATGGTAGGCATTCCCAGACTTTCCCCTGGGCCAGAAAATCCATGCACAATTAACAGGGGTAAATAACCTCTAATGCTGAATTCCCTGTATTCGTGAGGAGATACTGTCGCGACATCACCGCCTTTTCCAAAGTGCCACAGGTTCTCATTCGGAAGAACCAAATCTTCAGGAACGGGGAGATAGGGGGTTTCAACCATATTCCCACAGATATTCGAATTGACCATCTTTTCTGTCCATGGTTGTTCGATTGCATCCCAAATCACCTTGCAAGTAACCGGAGCAAGGTCTTCAAGCATATCCGCAACAAAACTTCCACCCTTTTCAAACGAAAACCGAATCTGCTTTCCCATTTCACTCCTCCTCGGTCTCATAG
>Ga0272443_10002571_pt1 | contig 22872 bp, 21 predicted proteins | sample SSMAcet12_FD_193581 | JGI IMG/M metagenome (GOLD analysis project Ga0272443, IMG submission 193581) | Marine sediment archaeal communities from Little Sippewissett salt marsh, Falmouth, MA, United States - SSM-Acet-12 | ecosystem: Environmental > Aquatic > Marine > Wetlands > Sediment ...
GTTCCGGCGTCCCGAAGCATGGGCGCGGCTGGTGCAGCGCTGCATGAGGACAGATTTCTCGTGGGCCAGATCGGCGGAAACGTACAGGGAAATCTATGAGGGGATATCAAAGTCGTAAGGGCTAGAGGAGAGAGGGGTTAGGGGTAAATCAACACCCGAGCCGGGATTCTGGTTTCGCCCCGCCCCCCTCACTCCTTACTCGTTATTCGTTGCTCCTCTACTCCTTAAAGCACCTCGTCCAGTTTTGTGATCAGTGTTCCCTTCGCGGATTCACCGATCTTTTTGACTGTAAGGAATATCCCGTCCAGATACACGGCGCTGGTGAAATCGGTGACAGTGACCTTAATGGCTTCATCCTGACGCCCTATGGTTATTTCGTGTTCGGAGAAGGGGCCGGGATAGGGCATTCTCTGCGAAACCGCCTGCACGCCACTGATCTTCGCGCCCATGATACCCGGGTAAACTTCCTTGCTGGCCACTTCGCCCATGGGCCCTTCTGAAACAGCGCCGGCCAGCATCGCCGCGGTGCCGCTGGGGGCGTTGGCCATTGTTGCAGGATGTCTGTCGACCACGGAGACATAGGGGTAGAACTGGCGCGCTTTTTCAAGGAACTCCATAACCAGCGTGATCCCCAGGCCGAAGTTGGGTATCACCGCCATGCGCAGGCCCTTTTCGGACACCATTTTTTCGACTTCGGAGAAATCCTCTTCGCTCAGGCCGGTTGTTCCTATTACGGCGTCAATACCAAGTTTCGCGTAGACCTTGAGATTGTCCATCAGGACCGAGGCCGAGGTGAAATCGATAACCACGTCGGGTTTGGCGGTCTTGAGTCCTTCCTCGAGGTCTCCTGAAACCGCGACCCCTACGGGGTCTTTACCGGCCAGGACCCCCAGGTCCCTGCCCGCTTCGCGGCAGTATCCCCCGGCGAGCTCCATTTCGTCGCTTGCCAGCACGCCTTCAACGACCACCTTGCCCACGTTTCCGGATGCGCCCGATACAAAAATCTTCTTCATGAAATATCCCCTCTTTGTTGACTTCAGTTTTTGACGCGATTTGCAATTTCGTTGCATGGACACTATAATCCGCCGATATAGTTTTGTAAAATTGGAGTAACTGGACATATAGTCCAGAATACTCGAATTGACGACTGGGGGATGGTCCCATGGATATCAAACAGGTGGAAACCTTTCTTAAAATAATTGAGACAGGCAGTTTTACTGCCGCGGCCGAGCATCTCGGTTACGCTCAATCCACTGTCACCGGCCATATCAGCCAGCTGGAACAGTCACTCGGGGTCCAGTTGTTTGAAAGAACGTCGAAAACCAAAAAACCGACCACCAGCGCCATGGCGTTGTTACCCTACGCGCGTCAATTTGTCGCCGTTCGTAAACGGGCTATCGACGCAATGCTGGCGGTTTCCAATCAAATGGGTGGAAAAGTAGTTGCAGGAGCTTCCGAAACGGTATGTATTTCTTCTCTCGCAGAACCGCTCGCCGCCTTTTCCTCCGCCAACCCGGGGGTCGAGCTTGTAATACGGATAATGGACTGCGCGGATGCTTCCAGGATGCTGCGCAGCAACGAGATCGATTTCGCCTTTTTTACGGGAGAACCTCTTTCAGAAAAAGGGCTCAGAACCATGGCCCTGCGATGGGAGACCATGGCTCTTGCCTACCAGCCGGAGCGGTTTTCCGGCAGGCCCGACGTTTCGGACGGGTTTCCTCTGGAGGAGCACTATCTTGTGGCGACGCGCGGATGCGTGTTCAGAACACTGCTGGAAGAAAACTTCAAAACCAGTGGCGCGGGGTCGCCGCATTTAATGGAAGTGGGAAGCATCCAGGTGGTCAAAAACCTGTGCGCGTGCAATCTGGGGCTGGCGTTCTTGCCCGAATACTCCATGGAGAACGAGAAAAGGGAAGGAAAACTGGAATATATAGCCTTCAACAAAATGTATAGCAGATCCATTGCCACACAGATAGTAACCCACGAAAACAAAGCCCTTACCCCGGCAATGAACAGGTTGATAGAGGATCTGTCAAAAAATCTTATAGCCTGAAGCAGGCGCGGGCGCGGCCAGTTTTACATCGAAACCGTAAACGAGACACTCGCCACCTCCGAACCTCCGGAATCGGAATCGTTCATCCGGAAATCGTAATTCCCCGCCTTCTGCGGCGCCTTGAATGTCAGAACACCGGCCGTCGCTTTGCGCAGATATTCATAGCAAATATCATAGTTGTCGTTGACGCTTTCATCGCCATGGGGAATATTCGAAGGTATAACACCCACCCAGGCGGTAGAAGAATATCCAGCCGGGGCCGTAAAAACAACGTTTATCGTTTCACCGGGGGCAAAAACCGTTTTCTCAAGTTTGAGAGAAGCCCCTGCGTCGAATGGAGCTCCAGTCACGCTGAAAGAAACGTAAGACACCTCTGTACCGCTGTCGTCGCTGTCGTGCATCCTCAAGTCGTAATCACCCGCAGTTTGGGGTGCTCGAAAAACAAGCCTGCCTGAAGTTTTCCCCCGCAGATATTCGTACGAAATATCATGTTTGTCGTTAACGACCTCGTCTCCGTGAGGAACACCCGACGGAATTATTCCCACCCATGCATTATTCGCAAAATCGGCCGGAGCCGAAAAAACAACCTCTATCGCCTGACCGGGTGCAAAATGTGTTGAATTTATTACCAGATTCGCCTCTTGCGTTACCCCGGCGCCGGCAAACACAAGACCCGCTGTCAAAGCAACGGCCACTACCAATAGAAATCGCCTCATTTGAAACGTCACCTCCTCCGATATTTTTGCAGCCGTTCCGGCTGCATCAGAATTTTTCCTGTGTCAGTAAATCTATTTTATCAGGTTATCCTGACAGAAAACCGCATCGTGGTTAAGGTGAACCGGTAGTGCTAAAATGTTCAGGGGAGGTGGGCGTACGCAAACAAAAGCTACGTTGACGCAAAATAGTCAGGCTACACAGGTTTGTTGGGAAACAGTAAAGCAGAGGGAGGTAAGACAATGAGAAGATTCTGGAAAATAGCCCTTGTGGGCGTGGTTATGGTCTGTTTCCTCGCGGGCGCCGCGTTCGCCGAATCGGTATTTATCTATGGTCGCGGCGGAGACGCTGTACGCCTTGATCCGGCGGACATCACCGACGGGGAAAGCGTAAAAGTCTGTAACCAGATATTCGAAACGCTGGTCAAGTTCAAGGACGGTTCCACAGAAGTGGAACCCGCACTTGCGACATCGTGGGATATTTCCGACGACAACCTGACATGGACCTTCAATCTGCGCGATGGAGTCAAGTTCCACGACGGGACTCCGTTCAACGCCGACGCCGTGGTGTTCTCCCTTGAGCGTCAGATGAACGAGGATCACCCCGCCCATGAGGGTGATTTCGGTTACTGGAGCTACATGTACACCAATGTAGATAAAGTCTGGGCCGAGGATGAAAATACGGTCAAGATCAAACTCAAGGAACCCTATGCTCCTTTCCTCTACAATATGGCCTGCTTCCCTGTCATGATCGTCTCCCCCACCGCCATGCTGGACGAGGGTGTGGAATATTTCCGTACCCATCCCGTAGGAACCGGTCCGTTCGCATTTGTGGAATGGAAACGCAACGACCGCATAGTTCTTGAAAAGTTCGACGGCTACTGGGGAGACCCCGCTGGAGTCGACAAGCTCATCATCAGGTCGATCCCTGAGAACACCACCAGACTCATGGCTCTTCTCGCGGGCGAGATCCACGCCATGGACGGCGTCTCTCCCGAGAATATCAAGACTCTCAAGGAACAGAAGCGCGAGGACCTGAAGGTTGTGGCCCAGCCGGGAATGAACGTAGGCTATCTGGCCCTGAACATGGAAAAGGAACCCTTCGACGACGTCCGCGTACGGCGAGCCATCTCCTACGCCATCAACAAGAAGAAACTGGTCGATGAACTCTACCAGGGAATGGCCGTACCGGCGGTCAACATGCTTCCTCCCAACCTGTGGGGTTATAACGACGATGTAGAAGATTACGGCTACGATCCCGAGAAGGCCAAGGTGCTCCTGGCGGAGGCGGGCTACCCGCAGGGATTCGAGACCGACCTGTGGTACATGCCGGTGCCGCGTCCCTACATGCCCGACGGCAAACTGATAGCACAGGCCATGCAGCAGGACCTGGAAAAGGTGGGCGTAAAATGCAACCTGGTCACCTACGACTGGGGCACCTACCTCGAAAAACTCGAAAACTTCGAGCACACCATGTGTCTTATCGGATGGATAGGCGACAACGGCGACCCGGACAATTTCCTCTACGTCCTGCTCGACAAGGATACGGCCACGCCGGGAAGCGCCCAGAACTACTCCAATTACAAGAGCGACGAATATCACGATCTGATGATCAAGGCCCAGAGGACCTTTGACCAGCAGGAACGTGACGCTCTCTACAAACAGGCTCAGGAACTGCTCCACCAGGACGCTCCTACCGTTCCGGTGGCTCACGCCTACAACCTGGCCATCATCAACACCGACGTTGAAGGCTTCAAACTGCACCCCACAGGCAATTACTGGTTCGACGGCGTAACTGTTAAATAGGGGCACCCACATACTCCGGGGCGGGGACCTCGATTCCCCGCCCCTTTTTCTTTTAACGGGAGGTAACGGGCCAGGTGAAACTGGGAAAGTACTTCTTCAAGCGCATAATAATGCTCATCCCCGTTCTTATAGTTCTCTCGTTTCTGATCTTTACCATGATCGAAGCCATTCCGGGCGACCCGGCGCAGATAATGCTGGGCCAGCACGCAAGCCCGGAGGCCCTTGAACAACTTAGACACAGCCTGGGGCTCGACCAGCCCTGGTACACCAGATACGGCCTGTTTCTGGGGCGTCTCGCCAGAGGCGACCTGGGAAAGAGCATCCTGTCGGGGCGACAGGTTATCCATGAAATTGCCGAAAAACTGCCAGCCACTATAGAACTGTCGTTTTTCGCCATGCTGATAGCCGTTCTGGTCGGCGGACTGGCGGGTTTCATATCCGCCTGGAAACAGTACAGTCTCTTCGATTACGCTTCCATGTTCGGCGCTCTCATAGGTGTTTCCATGCCCATTTACTGGCTTGGTTTCATGATGATCATCCTGTTTTCGCTGATACTGGGCTGGCTGCCGACATCGGGACGCATAGACCCCACCACCGCGCTTCACGCCATAACCCATTTCTACCTGATAGACAGTCTGCTCCAGGGGGACTGGAAGGCGTTCAAGGACGTGATCGCCCACCTGATAATGCCCTCTATCTGCCTGGCGACCGTGCCGATGGCGATCATCGCCAGGATGACCAGATCCGCGATGCTTGACGCTTTGAGCCAGGATTACATCCGCACGGCAAAAGCCAAGGGTCTGGGGATGGGACGCATTCTGTTCGTTCACGCCTTCAAGAACGCCTCCATACCGGTAGTAACCGTAGTGGGCCTTCAGTTCGGTTACCTTATGGGGGGCGCAATCCTTACGGAAACGGTTTTCTCGTGGCCGGGCGTTGGGCGGTGGATCCTCGAAGGCATTCTTGCAAGAGATTTCCCTGTAATAGCGGGCGGTGTGCTCACCGTTGCGGCGTTCTTTATTATCATCAACCTCCTGGTGGACGTGCTTTACGCTCTTCTCGACCCCAGGATCAGGTATTGACCGGAGGGACAACGATGAAAAACCAGACTACATACAGCAAAAGCTCTCTCTGGCATGACGCCTGGCGAAGGCTAAAAAAGAACCGGAACGCCCTGGCGGGGCTTATCCTTGTAACGGTGCTTATAGTCCTTGCGGTCTTCGCACCGCTGATAGCTCCGGCCGACCCGATCAGCGGCAACATCGACGACCACGACATGCCGCCGTTCTGGTGGAAGGGCGCTGTACAGCCGGGCGCACAGGTAGAGGAGACCGAAGAGGAGGAATCCATTTCCACTGTAGACCAGTCGGCAAGCGAGGGCTGGGGGACAATGGAGTTCACCTTCACCGAAGAAACCAGGGAACGGGTGAGGGTCCCCGACGCGTACTATCTTTTCGGGACGGACGATCTGGGCCGCGATATTTTCTCTCGCATTATCTACGGCGCCAGGCTTTCACTGATGATAGGTTTCATTTCGGTGGGAATAGGGCTTTTCTTCGGTTCAATACTCGGCCTTGCCTCGGGCTTTTACGGAGGATTCACCGATAACCTCATAATGAGGACCATGGATCTTATTCTTTCGATACCGTACGTTCTGCTGGCCATACTGATAGTCGCCATCCTGGGGCCGGGCCTGAGAAACGCCATGATCGCCATAGGCGTGGTCGTTATCCCGCAGTTCGCCCGTATCATACGGGGCAGCGTGCTCAGCCTCAAGGAAATAGAGTACGTTCAGGCCGCGAGGGTGCTGGGTGCGGGAGACTTGAGAATAATCACACGACACATCCTTCGGAACAGCCTTTCTCCGCTGATAGTGCAGACCTCGCTGACCTTTGCGGCGGCCATACTCGAAGCGGCTGCCCTGGGTTTTCTGGGCCTCGGCGCGCAGCCGCCGTCGCCGGAATGGGGCGCCATGCTGGCGGACGGACGCAAACTGCTGTTGACATCTCCCTGGGCTGTGGTGTTTCCGGGGATAGCGATAGTAACGTTCGTGCTCGGTTTCAACCTTTTGGGCGACGGCCTTCGCGACGCACTCGACGTCCGCATGAAGGGGTAGGTGAGGGGCTCTGGATACCCTGCTGCAAATAAAGAACCTGAAGACCTGGTTCGACACCGACAAGGGAACGGTAAAAGCCGTTGACGGAGTTTCGTTCGATCTGGAAAAGGGCGAGACCCTCGGCATCGTCGGCGAGTCGGGATGCGGAAAAAGCGTTACCAGCCTTTCGGTTATGAGACTGCTGCCCGAACCCATGGGTAAAATACGGGAAGGATCCATTCTGTTCAGGGGCAAAGACCTGGCGTCGCAGCCAGAAAGCGGAATGAGGAAAATACGCGGAGACAGGATCTCCATGATATTCCAGGAACCGATGACAAGCCTCAACCCCGTCCTTACGGTGGGCTACCAGCTTGAGGAGGCGCTGTTCTCCCACAAATCGCTGACGTCGTCCGAAAGGACCAGGAACGCCGCCGCCCTGCTTGAGGCCGTCGGGCTCCCTGACGCCACGGACAAACTGCGGGAATACCCGCATCAGCTTTCCGGAGGCATGCGGCAGAGGGTAATGATAGCAATGGCGCTGGCCTGCAACCCCGACCTCCTTATTGCCGACGAGCCAACAACGGCGCTAGACGTAACCATCCAGGCCCAGATACTGGATATCCTGAAGAAACTCCAGCAGGACAGGGGAATGAGCGTAATACTTATTACGCACAACCTGGGAGTGGTGGCGGAGACGGCCAGAAGGATACTGGTAATGTACGCGGGCAAGATAGTGGAATCGAGCAGCACCGAAAATATTTTTCGCAATCCGTCACACCCGTACACCAGGGGGCTTCTCGATTCGATCCCCCGCCTTGGAGACAGCAGGAAGGATCGCTGCAAACTGGCGACGATCCCCGGGATGGTGCCGCATCCGTTCGATTTTCCCGAGGGATGCCGGTTCCACCCCCGATGCCCCTTCGCAATGGGAAAATGCCGGGTTTCGGAGCCTCCGCTTTTCAGCGTGGGCGACAGCCACCAGGCGGCATGCTGGCTGTACGAACCGGGAGCGGCGGGCAGAGGAGTGGATATCAAGACACCGCGCGATGCGCTGCCAGCAAAAACAGAGCCTGTTTCTCCCGACCCCGTGCTCGAAATACGGAATCTGCAAAAGACCTTCGAAATAAGGGGGAAATACGGCGGCCGGGATATGGTTAAGGCCGTAAGCGATGTATCTCTCGACATTTTCCGGGGAGAGACCCTCGGCCTTGTAGGGGAATCAGGCTGCGGCAAGTCGACGACGGGCAAGACCATAGTCGGGCTTGAAAATCCGACAAAGGGCCAGATCCTCTGGAAAGGCAGGGATTCCCTTTTCCTGAAAGGAGGGGACAGGGACGAGTTCAGGCGCAAGGTCCAGATGGTCTTTCAGGACCCGTATTCATCGCTGAACCCCCGTATGACGGTAAAGGAAATAGTGGCCGAGGGCGTGGAGATCCACAACCTGGCGAAAAGCGAAAAACAGAAGGAAGAGATGGTGTCAAAAGCGCTGAAAGACGCCGGGCTGCGCCCCGAGTACATGGTGCGCTACCCGCATGAATTCTCCGGGGGGCAGCGCCAGCGCATAGGTATCGCCCGGGCCCTTGTCATGAACCCCGAACTGATCGTCTGCGACGAACCGGTAAGCGCCCTGGACGTTTCCATTCAGGCGCAGGTGATCAACCTGCTGCAGGACCTGCAGCGCGAGCACGGGCTTACATACCTGTTCATAGCTCACGACCTCTCGGTCGTAAGACACATTTCCGACAGGGTCGCCGTAATGTACCTGGGTATGATAATGGAACAGGCCGAGACCGACACGCTGTTCGAAGAACACAGACACCCCTATACGGAAGCGCTTCTTTCGGCCGTTCCCGAGCCCGACCCTGCCGACAGAAAGGGAAGGATAATCCTCGAGGGAGACCTTCCGTCTCCGGTGAACCTGCCGCAGGGTTGCCCCTTCAACACGCGCTGTCACCGCAAAAAAGGGCGTATTTGCGAAGAAAAGCGGCCGCCCCTTGTAGACCTGGGAAACGGCCACAAGGCCGCCTGCTGGTGGGTGGCCGAATAGAACAGGCCTTCAAGCGCGCCCCCGGCAGGGGCGCGCTTTTTCAGCTTTGCAGCCAGTCGTAGAGAGTTTGCGCCAGCGCTACTCTTTTTTCGGCGAAATCGTGGGTGCACGGAAGCTGAACGACCTTCTTTTTACCTCCGGCGAGTTCCATTGTTTCGGCCACCGGTATCTGGTGGACGTCGGTCGTCGCGACCATATCGTTCGTCGCCACGACAAGCAGCATGTTCCTTTCGGAAAAGACAGAAGGTTCGGAAAGCAGGTCCCATTCCCTGTGGTTTTGCGCCACATCGGAAAGAAGCGATCCAACTGTGGCGCCATGAAGGGGCGGAAGCCCTTGCTCGAAAAGGTCCGTCGTTTCCGCGAGGGCCTGTTTGTCTCCCGCTTCGATACGCCGACCCTGCACACCCAGATCGTAGGGCGCCAGGGCCGCGAAGCCGCAGAAATCCATACCATCCCTGGCCGCCATAAGCGTAAGGAACCCACCCACGCTGTGCCCCGCCAGATACACGGCGTTACGGTCTATTCTGTGTTCGGCGGCGAATACGTCGTTGTCCATGATCTTCCGTACAGCCTTCAGGTCCTCGTAGTTCCGGCTGAAAGCGTACTTGCCCCGGCTACCCCATGAACCGGAGTAATGGAATACCAGGACGTTATAGCCGCCTCTTCTTAATGCCTGCGCGACGTCGAAATTCTTTTCGTTGCCCGGGAATCCGTGCAAAAGAACTACCGTTTTGTGCGGGCCTTCACCATTGGCCATATACACGACGCCCAGCAAGCGATCCTCGATGAACAAAGCGTGCGCGTCGGGCGGGAAAGCAGTATCCACTTCTGGAATGTCTGTTGAAATTCGCGAATTATTCAATTCATCTTCCTCCATTCGGATAAAAGCCGGGATTTTTACATTTTCAGACCCAGCAATACCGTAGTTGCCGGCAGAGTCGGCCTCATCCACGGCCCGGGTTCCGGCTTGATATTGGCCGCCTGCATCTCGAGAATAATCTCATGTCCGGATCCATTACGCTACCCGGCTGGATATGAAACCTGAATGACTGTAAGATAGTATCAGGACAAAGAAACCGGTCTCTTCCTGCTTGAGGGCACACCATTTGATCGCAATTGCGCCTGCCCGTCTGACGCCGCCACTGCCAGGACGAACCGCCGGGCGTTGAACCACCGACCAGACTACAGCGAACGGGAGGGAACGCTATATGATATACGGCAAATACGGAAGGGTCCTTGGGCTTGTTCTGGCCGGGGGCAAGGGAGAGCGGCTTATGCCTCTGACTAAATACCGCGCGAAGCCAGCCGTCCCCTTCGCCGCCAAGTACCGCATCATCGATTTCGCCCTTTCGAACCTGGTAAACAGCGGCCTGTTCTCCATTTACGTGCCGGTTCAGTTCAAGAGCCAGTCCCTTAACGAGCACATAGAGCGGGGCTGGCAGTTCGGCGGCGCCATGCGTAACCGCGATTTCTTCATCACCCTGGCCCCCGCCCAGATGTGGCGCGGAGAACACTGGTACAGGGGCACCTGCGACGCCGTATTCCAGAACCTGCACCTTATAACGCTTTTCGACGCCGACCGCATATGCATATTCGCGGCCGACCACGTCTACAAAATGGATGTTGAGCAGATGCTCGACTTCCACATGGAACGGGAAGCCGACCTTACGGTGGCGGCGAACGTGGCGCCCCGGGAGGACGCGACACAGTTCGGGTGCATACATGTGGACGAAACCGGAAGGATAATCGGTTTTCTGGAAAAACCTGAGGATCCGCCCGAAATTCCCGGGAAACCCGGATATACTTACGTTTCAATGGGCAACTATATTTTCGAGCGCGTTGCTCTTGAGCAGGCCGTCCTGGACGACGCACAGGACGAAAGCAGCAGCCATGATTTCGGGAAAAACATCATTCCCGCGCTGTACAAAACCCACAGGGTTTACGCCTACGACTTCTCCACCAACAAGCTCCCCGGGAACGACAAACCCTACTGGAAAGACGTCGGGACCATAAAGGCCTACTGGGAGGCCCACATGGATCTCTGCAAGCCTCACTCGGACATGACCCTCTACAACCACCAGTGGCCGATCCGCACCGTCTCGTTCGCAGACCCTCCGGCCTACACTTATCCCTCGGGAGGACAGCAATGTTCCGTTATAGGAACGCTTCGCGCCGAGGGAAGCCGCATACTGGGCGCCTCGGTCCACGAATCGGTATTGTTCCGCAACACGCTTGTATCACCTGGAGCCTCTCTGGAGGGATGTATCATAGGACAGAGCGTGGAGATCGGCGAAGGGTCCAAATTGCGGAAGGTGATCGTGGACGCGCACAACCACATCCCGCCGCATACCGTTATAGGTTACGACCCGGAGGAAGACGCCAGGCGCTACCATGTGGACCCATCATCAGGTATCGTGATCGTGGGGATGCCGTCCATACAGCTCAGAAAAAACATCGACATTCCAACCGCGCCCATCTGCGAACAGTAGAACAGTAACGCGGGGTTATATTTCGACAAGGGACGTGATCGCTTGAAATCTTTCTTCAGCGCCTTCGGGTGGCTGGCGGGAACGCTGCTTCTGCTGGTGCTTTTTGTTGTAAGCGCGGGAGTCCTGTGGCAGTTCTACGACAGCAGAGCCATCGAAACCGAAATGAGACGGCTAGACGAGATACCCGATTACAACTACATTCCCGAGATCGTTCTCCTGAGGGAAAGCGGCAGTCTCGACGAGGCGCTGCAACTTGCGAAATACGTAAAAAGCAACCCCGATCTTCCGGGAAACAGCAAGGCCGCAAAGATGGAGCGCGAGATCGACAAAGAACTGAATTCCCTTTCGGGACAGGCGAAAAGGACCCTGAAAGGATTCATAACGGGAAGCGCCGATTCGGGGGCCGAGGCCCTGGGCGCGATAACGTCCGACATGATCCTGTACGGGGACCTGAGAGACCTGGCCGTACAGGGTTACAGAAAAGCCACCGGGCAGGAAGTCGACCCGCTGATAGTTTCGCTTTCGGGCGTGGGCCTGCTTACGGAAGCCGTGGACGTGGCCGACTGGGCCCCGGCGGTCCTCAAAGCCCTCAGAAAAGCCGGAGCCATGACCTGGCGTTTCGCGGATATGCTGCTCGACCTCGCAAGGAAATCGATACAGGCGGGCGCACTGGACAACGCTCTGAAAACAGCCCTCTCTAACACGACCGACATGATGAAGAATCTGGGCTTCGGCCGCGCTACCGCCGTTTTCAGACATGTTGAAACAACCGGGGATCTGGCCGCCGTGAGCAGGCTTTCCGCAAAAGCGCCCGACGAGACCTGGCTCCTTGTAAAGGGAGGCGGAGACACCACCTTCGACACCCTTAAAACTATGGATCTCACGGATGACAATCTGGGCCTTATGCGATCGGCCGCCCGAAAGGGGCCGGAAGGCGCCCGTTTCCTTGACTCCATCCGCAAGGGCGGGGTCCACAGGGGACTCATAACCAAAACACGTTTTTTTGCCCGCCTTTCCAAGGATCTCAAGCTGGGCCGGGTCCAGGCCATGTTCACTGGTATTCTCGATAAATGGCCCAAAGCCGCCTGGGGCATGTGGGCCCTGGCTTGCGTTACGGGCGTCTGGTTTTTATTGCGCGTGGCTCGTGTATTGCTCAGGCTGTTCGGGTTCGGCGGCCCCAAGAGAATTACGGTGAAAAGGTAGCCGCTCTTTCCCTATGAATATTCTTTTTGTAGACCTCTCCCGAAAAACCTGGCGGGTTGAAACCGCCGACCCCTCCCTCGAAAAAGGTTACATCGGCGGGCGCGGAGTCAACCAGAGACTGTTATGGGACCTGACCGACCCGGCGCAGGATGTTCTGTGTCCGGAGTCGCCGGTCATTCTGGGTTCGGGACCTTTCGTGGGAACCCTTGTTCCCGCCGCCAGCCGCCTTGCCGTGGATTTCCGCAACACGCTGAACAAAGGCATTGGCTCGGCCAACGCGGGCGGCGCGTTCGCGGCCGCCATGCGCTACGCGGGTTATGATCACACCGTTATCACGGGACGTTCCGATTCCCCTGTAGCCATCGTTCTGTCGTCAGAGGGCGTCAAGTTCCGGAACGCCACCGATCTTACCGGAAAATCCCCCTGGGAGACCGAACACATTCTCCAGAACACCGAAGGCCCAGGGCCTGTCCGCACGCTTGCGGCGGGACCGGCGGGAGAACGCGGGGTGCGTCTGGCTTGCCTTATTTCAGACAGGGGCCGTGCGGCCGGGTACGGAGGCCCCGGGGCTCTTTTCGGTTCCAAAAACCTTAAGGCCGTGGCCGTCGTCACAGGAGACCGGCCGCTGATTCCATTCGACGGTCCACGGTTTCTGGAATTGTGCGATAAATCTCACCAGAGACTTATGAACAGCCGTTTCGCCCGTGTGCACAGCGCCGGAGGGACGCTGGCCGCCTACCTGGCCAGCGGCGACCGCAGGGCGCACGGGGTGCGAAACATGTCCGATGAATACTGGCCGCAGGAAGCCATAGACTCCGTTTCGGAAAAAACCATTCTGTCCAGGCGTATCCGCCGACACAGTTGCCTGGGGTGTCCTGTAGGCTGCAGCGGCCTTTACAGGACAGGCGAAACACCATTTGAGGGCCTCCAGGCCAACATGTACAGGGCTTTCGCCACCAATACCGACGTCCGCGACCCGGAGGCCCTTATGAGGGCCAACGCGCTTGCCAACGACATGGGGCTTGACTGCGACCACACGAGCGCGGCTGTGGCATGGGCAATGGAATGCTACGAAAAGGGTATTCTGGACGCAAAAGAAACAGGTGGACTGGAGCTTCACTGGGGAAACGGAAACGCCATGGTGGAGCTGATAGGCCTGATAGGCGAACGTAAAGGGTTCGGCGAACTGTTCGCCGATGGCGTCGTAGAGGCCGCCCGCCGGGTGGGCCGCGGAAGCGAACAGCTGGTTCCGGAAGTTCGGGGCAACGCCCTGATGGAAGCGGGAATGCGATCTCACCCTGCCTGGGCCCTGGGCATCGTCACCAGTGCAAAGGCCGGCGGACACCTCAGGGGAGCGCCCGCACAGGAATACCAGATGGAGGCGGGGCTGGTATCTCGCGAAACAGCATCCCGCCTTTTTGGGATCAGGGACCCGGACAATCTCTCTCACGCCGACCGGGCCAGGCTGGTAGTATGGCAGGAACGCTACAAGGCCGTTATCGACTGTATGGGGATATGCTGCCTGTCCTCCGTATGGATGGACGTCGAACTATTCCAGCCCGACGAAATAGCAGAGCTCTATACAGCATTGACGGGAACGGAAACATACGGGAAAGACCTTATGGAAACCGGGGAAAGGATCGTCCAGATGGAACGGGCCTACAACGAAGGTTTTGCCGGGTTCGACCGTTACAACGACACTCCGCCCGAAAAACTCCTTGAACCAGTTTCGGCAGGTAGATACGAAGGGGCGGCGATAGACGCCGACTCATGGCAGATCATGCTGGAAGAGTACTATCGCCTTCACGGCTGGAACAATGAAACGGGCAACCCCGACGCGGAAACCCTCCGCGCTGAATTGCCCGAAATCGTAAAACCTTTGGGGGCCCGCCGATGAAACCGCCGCTGATAGACCCGAAGTGCTGCATAGCGTGTCACTTGTGCGAAACAGCCTGCTCTTTCGCCCTTGTCGGCGCCTTTCAGCCCACCCGGGCCGCTATCAGGGTGGAAAACGACAGGGAGGAACTGCCTGTCGTGCGTATTACGGACGCCTGCGCCTGGTGCCGGCGAGATGAAAAAGGCCGGCCTCTATGCGTCGCGTTCTGCCCCACGGAAGCTTTGTCGTCGGGTTAGTCCGTCCCTATCATTACGTTTGACGCCTTTATAACGGCGTAGACTTCCTTTCCGACCTTAAGACCGAGACGCTCGGCGGAGTCTTTGGATATCATCGACACTATTTCATCGCCGCCGGGCAGCTCAACTACTACCTCGGTGTTTACCGTTCCCGGAGTGATCTTCTTTACCTTGCCCTTCAGGGAATTACGCGCACTCAGTTCCACAGCGAACACCTGCCTTTCGATACTTTATCAAGGTTTTGCTCTCTTTGAATTATAGTCCTCGCGATCTGCTTTTTCAAACTATTCTTTCTCTATAGCGATATTTCTGCAGTGCGTTTCAGGCATCAGGAAAGTGCATAACAGCGCCAGAGACGAGCACCCCAGGCAGAACGCAAAGGCCGCCCGGTACTGGGCAAGAGCCGGAGAGGCCTGAAGCGCTTCGATGATGAAACCCATTCCGGTGGTTATTATCGCCGTTCCCAGGAACGCCCCCATGTTGATCACCGATATTGCCACGCCAGTAGCCCGGGGCGACTGGGTTTCCTTGGCTAGCGCCCAGCTCAGCACGTAGGCCGTGGCCGAAAAGCCGATGACGAAAAGGAGCGGCTTCAGCGCGGCCAGGGGCGGTTTCCCCCCTCCCCAGAAAACCAGAAAAGCCCAGGCCAGAGTGGAAAGCAGGGTCATGCCGAAAAGAGGAGGTTTCCTGCGCCCCATTTTGTCGGACACCCAGCCGGTAAAGAAACCGCCAGCCATTACGCCGTAGACGACCCAGGCTACGTACACGGAAGCCCCGGCGCCGTCCATTCCGTAGACCTCACGCAGGAAAGACCCCCCCCAGGCGCCCGAGAAACCAAGATATATCCCCGACATGCATCCCAGAAACACGAAGTTGGGCCATGTCCTCCAGCATTTGAGAACAGTGACCAGTCCCTCCATAAGTTCTCTTCCGCTGACATGTTCCACCGAACCCTGCTTCTGCGTCTCGTTTATTGGAGGCCAGCCCATAACCGAAGGCGAATTGCGGATCATCAGATAGCACGCGGCCGCTACCGCAAGCGAAAAGAAACCTATACCGGCAAAAGTCGTCCGCCATGTAAAGGCGGCCACCGCCATGGCCAGAGGCGTCTGCGCCATGACGCCGCCCAGATTGCCTATGAAATTGGTGCACCCGGACATGGTGGCGAACTCGCGCTCACGGAACCAGCGGGACTGTATCTTGAGGATGCACACGAACACCGTTGAAACGCCTATCCCCACCATGAAACGGCCCAGCAAGAGCATACCCTGGCTGTGAGCCGCGCCGAAAACAAGCGAACCCAGCCCCGCAAGGAGCATTCCCGCCGTGACCGTTTTCCTGGCGCCCAGGGAATCGGCCATTATGCCCACAGGTATCTGCATGAGCATATAGGCGTAAAAGTACATGCTGGCAAGAAAACCGAAGGACGACGCACTCAAACCGAATGCGGACTGCAGATCGGGACGCACCACACCCGCGGCGAGCCGATGAAAGAACACCACCATGTACGAAAGCACCATTATTCCCCAGATGACCCAGCGATACGAAAGTCCGGGATTGCCTGATTTGTCCTTCATTCAATGCACCAGCCCTTTTTAAAAAATATTGTCATATTGACAATTTCCTGTAAAGACCTATCCTGACCACATATCATCCCCGGGGAGGGAAAGCCATGCATCCTCTTGTTCGCTGCCTGAAACCGGTGGTCAGGGGTCTTGCCCTTGCTCTGGGACCCGATTACGAAATAGTGCTTCACGACGTAACGGACACGGACCATTCTATCGTAGCCATCGAAAACGGCCACATAACAGGTCGCAAGCTGGGTGACCCTCTTACGGACTTCGGTCTTTTTTCACTGAAGAAGGCCGAGCAGAACAGCTCCGATTTCTTCACCAACTTCCTTACACGTTCAGCCGACGGACGCAGGATAAGGGGCAACACACTGTTCATCAGGAACGAAGACGGGACTATCGCGGGATACCTCTGCGTCAATTACGACATGACAAAGGCCGAGGTCATGAAAAACGTGGCCGAACAACTTACATCCATCGGTTCATCCATCTATTCGGAACATTTCACTGACGGAGAAACCCCCAAAAGCGAGGACATCCTTGAGAGAAACCTGCGGCTTATCCGCGAGTTCCTGGGTAAACCCCTGAACCTTTCCAGCAGGAAAGAGAAGATCCAGGCCGTAAGAAAGCTGGAGGAAGAAGGCTTCTTTCTGCTCAAGGGCGCGGTCGAGGCCTTCGCCCAGGAATCCGGGAACTCCGTGTTCACGGTATACGGATATCTGCGTTCGGTGAGAGGCGAAAACAGCTCCGGATAGAAAAAGCGCCGCCAAAGGCGCGCAAAAAGGCGGGATCATTTATGGAAAACGACACAAAAATACTGCTGGGCAACGAGGCCATAGCCCTGGGGATAGTTGAGGCCGGTTGCGACATGGCCGCCGCCTACCCCGGAACACCTTCATCGGAAATATTGCCGTCTGTCGCAAAATGGGCGGACCATTTCGGAACATCCACTGTGGTCGAATGGGGCGCCAACGAAAAAGTGGCGCTTGAAACCGCGCTGGGCGCAACATACGCCGGCAAGCGGTCCTGCGCCGTAATGAAGCAGGTAGGCCTGAACGTGGCCGCCGACCCTTTCATGAGCGCCGCCCCTTTCGATCTCGACGGCGGAATGCTCGTGGTGGTTTCAGACGACCCCGGGTTCCACGCATCGCAGGACGATCAGGACAGCCGCTACTTCGCAATGTACGCCAAGATCCCCTGTTTTGACCCTGCGAACGCCGCGGAGGCGCGCGACATGGTGCTTGCGGCTTTTGAGCTTTCCCAGCGCCACAGGGTCATGGCTATGCTCCGCCCGGCGGTGCGGATAGATCATTGCCGCCAGGATATAGAAACAGGCAGCGTGGTATATCACTCCCCCAAGGCCGATTTCAGACCTCCGGCCGTTGGCGACAAGGTTGTTCTGCCCGGAAGGTTAAAAGGCTTCCTCGCAAGGCACAACGACAGGTTCGAGGCCATCCGCCGGGAGTTCGAAACAGATTTCGGCCGCTTCAATTACGAGATACCCTCTCCCGGAAGACCTCGCCTCGGGATAATCGCCGCGGGGGTAAGCTTTTCCATCGCGAGAGATCTTATACGGGCCACCGGCAGGAACGACACGGGTTTGCTGAAGATAGGAACACCCGTTCCTCTCCCCATGGAGATGGTGGCGGGTTTCGTCGAAAAATACGAAAAAGTCCTGGTGCTTGAGGAGACCTTCCCCGTGATGGAAATGCAGATGAACGACAGAACGGGGGTGCTGGGTCGATGGAACGATTTTGTCCCCAAAGAGGGCGAACTTCTCCCGGAAGTGATAGAAGAACTGATACTGCGGGCGCTTGGCGAAGAAAAACCACCCGCACCGGGACGCGAAAGCCTTGAAAAAGCGCGGGAAGCGGCCAGACTCGGAACCCTGAAGCCGAGGCTGTGCCCGGGTTGCGCGCACAGGCCCGCCTATTTTGCGTTGAGAAAGGCCCTTCCCGACGTCATCATCGCGGGGGACATAGGCTGCTACGGTCTGGCTGTACAGCAGCAGGGACTGGACAGCATCGTCTGCATGGGCGCTTCCGTAACCGTGGCCTCGGGCCTCTACAATGCATACCGTTCCGACGGCGATGAACCGACCAGGCCGATCGTCGCAACGCTGGGAGATTCCACTTTCTTTCACAACGGGATGACCGGACTGTCGACGGCCGTATACAATCGCCATGCGTTCGTGCTGGCCATCCTGGACAACCGCATAACAGCGATGACAGGCGGACAGCACAACCCCTCCACCGGCGACAAACCACGGGAGGGCGATGAAGGCGTTGAGGTAAATCTGGAGAACGCCGTAAGGGGCTGCGGCGTGAAGCATCTGAAAGTCCTTGAACCGTATGACATAGAGGAAAACCTCCGGCACATACGCGAAGCGTGGGAATACGCCAGCGCCAACAGGGAACCGGCGGTGCTTATATTCCGCCACCCCTGCATAACCATACTGAAAGCCCGCCCCGAAACGAAAAAGGTCCGGGTGGACGCCGAACAGTGCGTGGGTTGCCGCATATGTATAGAGAAGTTCAACTGTCCCGGCCTTGCATGGAACGAAACAGCGGGAAAAGCGGAAATTGACCGCCGGTTCTGCATAGACTGCGGCGTGTGCGAACAGGTCTGCCCAATGGGCGCCATACGACCGGCTGAGGAGGATGCGTAGCATGCAGTACGTCATTTGCGGCATAGGCGGACAGGGAATACTTTTTGCCACAAAGGTTCTGGGGCATGTTGCCCTTGCGCGGGGCGAACACGTAACGGGCAGCGAGGTCCACGGCATGTCGCAGAGAGGCGGCTCAGTGATAAGCCATTTCAAGACCGGCGATAACGAAAGCCCCCTTGTATGCGCCGGGAAAGCCGATGTTCTTCTGGCCTTCGACCAGAAGGAGGCTCTGAGAAACTACCACTTCCTCAGACCCGGAGGCTGCGCTGTGGTAAACGCCGAAGAACCCGAAAGCCTCGCGCAACCAGACCTTTCGCAATTTTTCGAGGCCATGAGCCTCGATATGGTTTCCGTTCCCGGGTACGATATTCTGAAAAAGGAGATGGGCGGCCGATTTCTGTTCCTTAACTCGCTGATGCTGGGCGCCCTGTGCAGCGCCCCGGGAAGCGGTGTGTCACCCGGGGACGCCCGGGAAGCGGTAGGCGACCTTTCGCCGAAGCGCTTCAGAAACGACAACCTTCAGGCTTTCGATCTGGGACTCGCGTCCGCAACCCACTGAAGACAGGGAGTGAGACAAATGCGTATAGAAATAGCAGACAAGGTTTTTGAAACCTGGCCCGATTACCGCCGATACGTGATCGTGGCCGACGGGGTGGACAACGCGGGCCAAAGCGGCGAACTCAAAGCACTTCTCCGGCAGGCGGAAACAGCCGTAAGGGACAACCCCGCCCTGGAAAACTACAAGGAAATCCCGCGTATCGACGTATGGAGAACGGTATTCACGGATATGGGCCTGAACCCAAACCGCTTTCCCCCGTCGATAGCGAACCTTATCAAGCGGACCCGGGCGGGCAAGGACCTGCCCTTCATCAACAGCCTTGTTGCTATCTTCAACGTAGTAAGCCTGGAGCACATAGCACCCCTTGGGGGCGACGACCTTGACGCGGTTAAAGGCGACCTGAGGCTCGGTCCCGCCTCCGGCGACGAGATATACACACCTTTGGGGAAACCAGACGAGTCGGAACACCCCGACGCGGGGGAGATAATTCTCCACGATACGGGAACCGGGTCGGTGTTCTGCCGCGGGTGGTGCTGGAAAAACGGCGACCCCAGCAAGATAACGGAAACCACCAAGCGCGTAGCCATAAACGTAGACGCGATGATGCAGACCATGTCTCCCGGCGAGCACGAGCAGGCGGCGAAGCGCGTGATCGACCTGTTGTCGCAGTATTGCGGAGGTACGGCCGGGCTTCACCTGCTTTCACCGGAAAACCCGGGCTTTTCAGTCTGACTGATCGAGGATGCATTTTCGCAGCCGCTCTGCTACGCTTGTCGGTGCGGGGCTAACGCCTGACAGCGCCCCGCTACCGGGGGGAGGATACCGCAAATGGAGGAATACCCGATGGAATCCATAGTACGCCTGAGGGAACAGGCGAACCGGCTCGAAGAACCATCGGCAGAGCTTAAGGCGCTGGAGCAGAGGCTTTGTGCTGAATCGGAACGCTTTCTGGCCTCGATCGCCGGTTCCGTGGGCGGGAGGTCGCTCCAGTTCAGCATGGGCCCGCTGGTTTTTGAAATACGAAAGAGCGCCAACGGTCAGACGTGCGAATACCGTATCCAGGAAAGCGACGAGGAGCTTAACGAGCTGATCTCGACGCGGGGCTTCGATGCGGGGACCGCGGCGGGGATATTCATTCTTTCCCACAGGGAAGACATACTTCAGTCCTGCTCTGAAGCCCTTGAAGACCATCGGCATATGCTCCAGGAGAACATCGACCACATCCGCTCTCTCCTGCCCTGAAACGTCCATCGGAAAACACCTTCTTCTGTTACGAACCGCGACCGCCCAAAGGCACGGGCGGTCTGTTCCTTTCTGGCCCGGGTTCCCCTTTTCAGAGTTTCCTTCTCAGGGCGCTTTTTGTTGTATTGATCCTGTTGACCAGGTAATAGACATGTGATAGCCTGAAAATACAATATCCTGAGCCCCTTTCTCGAAAGGAGTCACACCCTTGGGCAAAACGCTCGAGCAGCAGTGTTTCGAGAAAATCCAGCAGGCCCTTATAACCCTTGAGCTGGCTCCCGGTGAAATGACAACGGAAGCCGAACTTATGCAGATCACGGGTTTCAAAAGGACCCCCGTAAGAAGCGCCGTAGCCCATCTCGTAAAGCAGGGTCTCCTGCAGACGCTCCCCCAGAAAGGTATTCTCGTCACCCCCCTTAGCCTCGATGATTTCCTCAATATTTCCGATTTCCGCGTACTGGCCGAAACCCACGCGGCGGGACTGGTCGCCGAAAGCATATCCGCGACCAGCGCCGCAGAGCTTCGAACACTTTTCGATCATGCCGGGGAACTCATAGAAAACTACGAACTGGAAAAATATCTGCAGATCGATCTGCAATTTCACCGCGCGCTGGCCCGTCACACCCGCAACAGGTATCTGATCGATACGCTTTCCCAGCTTCATAATCTGAGTGTCCGATTCTGGTTCATTTCGTTCAAACGGGCGGGCAGGCTGAAGGAAACCCTGGGCGAGCATCTGGAGATCATCGACGCTCTGGAAAAACACGACAAGGCCGCGGCCCAAAAAGCCATGAAGCATCATCTGATGCAGAGCCAGCGCAAGATAACCAGTGTAGGCTGGAACCCCCAGAGAGGAGTCACGTAATGGAAAGACATCTTGATATCCGCACGGAAACAAAAGAAGGCTCGAAAGAGCGCAGTTTTACAGTGAAGAAAGTTCTATGCGCAGGGTTCGCGGGCCGGAACAGGGAAAAAGTCTACGAACATATCAACGAACTTGCGGAAATGGGCGTCCCGGAGCCAAAGGCTATCCCCACCATCTACAGGGTAGGGGTCAAAACTCTGACGAACGAAAAGTCTCTTGAGGTCCAGGGCGACAACACCTCTGGAGAAGTCGAGTTCGTCGCCCTTTTCGACGAAGACCGGATATTAATCACGGTGGGAAGCGACCACACGGACCGGGATCTTGAGACGTTGAACATAGAAAAGGCAAAACAGATAAACGAAAAGATCCTGCCCCTTGTCTTCTGGCCTTTCGACGAAATGAAGGATCACTGGGATTCGATCATCCTCAGGGCCTGGATAAATGAAAACGGCAAACGCGCACTTTATCAGGAGGGGACCCTGGAATCGATACTTCCCCTGGAGACCCTGCGTGAGACCGTAGCCCGGAGAACGGGCGAAGAACTGGACGGGACGGTCCTTTTTTCGGGGACAATCCCCGCCGCGGGCGGCCTCAGACCCAGCGACCATTTCTGGATGCAGATAGAGGACCCTGTCCTCAACAGAAGTATAGAGCACGATTATTCGGTAACGGCGATCAGGGGCAGTTACTGACCCCGCAGGTCTGCAGGAGGTGATTTTGATGAAACTTTCTATTATTCAGATGGACATAGCGCTGGGCGAACCTGACAGGAATTTCAAAAAAGCCGCCGAACTGGTGCAAAACGCCGCAGAAAAGGCACAGCCGGATGTCATAGTGCTGCCGGAAATGTGGAATACCGGCTACTCGCTGGAAAATCTGGCCGATATAGGCGACCCCGGGGGGTCCCGGACCGCCGAACTGTTCGGAGCGCTTGCGGAAGAATACAACGTGAACATCGTGGCGGGCTCCATAGCGAACCTCAGGGGCGGCAACGCCTTCAACACCCTTTTCGCCTTCGACCGGAAGGGAAAAACCGTAGCGGAATACAGCAAGATCCACATGTTCAAACTGATGGAAGAGCACATCTATATTACCCCCGGGACCGATCAGTGCCTTTTCGAGCTTGACGGCGTTCCATGCGGGGCGGTCATATGTTACGACATCCGCTTTCCGGAACTCATCCGTTCACTTGCCCTGCAGAACTGCCAAATGCTGTTCGTTCCCGCCGAATGGCCCTGGCCCCGCCTCGACCACTGGAGAACCCTTCTCAAGGCCAGGGCGATCGAAAACCAGATGTTCGTTGCGGCGTGCAACAGATGCGGCAAGTCGAACGATACTTCTTTTTTCGGCCACTCGATGGTGATCGATCCCTGGGGAGAGATCCTGGGGGAGATCGAGGAAGAAAACGAAGGCGTACTTTCAGTCGAG
>Ga0272443_10002572_pt1 | contig 22869 bp, 18 predicted proteins | sample SSMAcet12_FD_193581 | JGI IMG/M metagenome (GOLD analysis project Ga0272443, IMG submission 193581) | Marine sediment archaeal communities from Little Sippewissett salt marsh, Falmouth, MA, United States - SSM-Acet-12 | ecosystem: Environmental > Aquatic > Marine > Wetlands > Sediment ...
GGGGAACGGTGAACTTGGAACCTCTTGGGTGAAGATGGCCCCTTTAGGCAACCTCTCCGAAGGCTCTGATAATTCGTTTATTCCATACTGCAGCGCGGCCGAAATGAAAAGTGACAAAAAATGAAATATGGTTATTGTAATCATTAATTATTTGTAGGTAACATAAAAATATGGTTAAGATTGAATCGAACGTGTGCTGCCATTGGATCGATTTTTCATCCGACGGCTATCGCTTAAAAGGGATGCTTCATTTACCGACCGGTGAGCGTCCGCCGGTTGTTATCGGATCACACGGCCTTCTGAGCAGCAGCGAATCGGCCAAACAGCGCGAACTGGCCATGCGGTGCACGGCGGCCGGAATGGCATACTTTCGCTTCGATCATCGCGGCTGCGGGCGCAGTCAGGGCTACTTTCCGGAGGTCACCACACTGGAGGGGCGCGTGCGGGATTTAATGGCGGCTGTGAAAACCATCCGGTTGCGAACAGACACGGGCCGGGGCTTCGCTCTGTTCGGCAGCAGCATGGGCGGAGCCGTTTGCCTGGCGGCAGCGAAAGCCGTCGGCGCCGATGCCCTGGTGACCGTGGCCGCACCGATCAGAAGCCGCTCCGTAAGGCCCTTCGACGGCAGTGGGCCGGGCGAATCGGAGTTTACGGGGCTGCAGCTTGACTTCGATCTTTCCGAAACCATCGCCGGGCTTCGTCACGTTCTTGTTTTCCACGGTGACGCCGACCGTGTCGTGCCATTTGCCCATGCGCTTGAGATTATTGAAAAAATGGACGCACCGAAGCGATTGGTCCGGCAGAAAAATGGCGACCATTTGATGAGCGCCGAAATCCACCAGAAGACCTTCATACGGGAAGCCGTGAAATGGTTTGCTTCCCGCTTAGGGCTCACGATAAAATAAGTTGGCAATTTTGGGCGATGAGGCGCCCGGCCGACAAGGCGCGAAGACGCAGGAATATCCGGATATTCCGAGTTTTCGCAACGCAGCCGGCCGGGATGCATCTTCTTATCAAGGAGCTTCAATGGCAGACGAGCCTTCAAGAAAGTTTCTTCGCAGAGCTTTCGTCAAAGCGATGCTGCGTCGGATTCTCGCAGTGCTCACCGTAGCCGGTATCGTTTACGGCGTGGTGGCAATGATCTATGCCACCCGCACCATTTTCAAGGTCAAAATGAACTATGCCGTCGTGCTCGAACGGTTCGGGGGCAATCGGGAAGCGGTCACCGCCGTCGGGTGGCATGCACGGCTGCCCTATTTCACCCGAATCGAACAGGAGGTTCCGCTGATGAACCAGCGGCTGTTCCTGGGTGGGACGACCGAGCCCATGCGGATCATTTCAAAGGAAAACGTCGCCTTATGGACATCGGCCGTGATGACGTACCGCATCCGTGACCTTCGGACCTGGGCCATAGAAAACCTCGACCCATTGAGTCTGCTGCAGGCGGACTACGACGGGATCGTCAAAGACAATCTACAGGCCCAGCGGGTCAATGAATTGATCAGCGACCGGGAAAGCATCAAGGAGAAGATCTTCAGCGCTTTGAAGTCACGTCCGATCAATGAAGGCGGGCCGACTCTGGAGGAAAAATACGGCATCGATGTGGTCAGTTTCGTTCTCAGGGATACCCGCTTTGGAGACAAGCTGGTGGAAGCCACCGAAGAAAAGAAACGGCGCGAGCTGATCGCCGAAGCCGAAAACTATGCCGCCGATCAGGAGGCCAGCCGCATCCGCAAGCTCTACGCCGCTTATCTGGAAAGCATCCAGTCGCTTCAGAAGGCCATCGGACGGACGGACGGCGCCACCGACGTCGCCCTGTTTGAATTTTTGACCCAGCAGAAATGGGCCGCGGCTTATGAAAAAAACCAGGGCGATCAGCAAACCATCGTCATTCAGAATACGCAAACTCCGCCGGCGTTAACCATTCCGCAAGCCCCGCCGGCACCGAAAGACAAGGTTCGTCAGGAGTAAATATGCCCCGCAGGCTGACCAAGGAAATCAGGTACGTCCGCCTTCCGGCAGAACGAATCCGGGAGATCGAAGACCTGGTGGCCTCATGGCCTTATGAAATTATGGTTTTTATGCGGGCCCGTCTGAACCAGTATCGACCCCCTTCGGACGTTCTCAATGAGGCCCTGGGTTTATTGCAGTCACTCTTCAAGGCCGTCCCTAAAAAGACGTTCACGGTGCTCAAGAACCCGGATATTCTCACCGACTGGCAGAAGCGTTTCGAAATATCCGGCCAGACCAATCCGCAGGAAGCCTGGAACAAAATTCTGGAAAAAGAAATATCCTTCAAGGATTACATTTACCTGCTGTCCTTGCTGGACCGCGAACTCACCGACGTCCACGTTCCGGATGAATTGCGCGCGTTGTTCGAAAAAGTCTACCGCGCACACATCCGCAAGGAGTACATTTCCGATCCCTCGGTTCCCAAGGCCCCCCTGGTGCTGATCTCCGGACCGAGCGGCAGCGGTAAATCTTCAACGGTCAACGAGATCATCGAGAAAGTGATTTTCTCAAATGACATCCTGCCGGAAATCGACCTGAAGCAGAAAAAGGAAGAACTCCTGGCCTCGGAGCCCTTTTGGAAAACGATCGAAGAGATCGATCCGAATCTTTCCATGGAGATCACCCGGCGCAAGAAAATCAAGTTCTACAGGCAGTTGTCCCGCATACCACTGGTTCGCCGGCTCTTCAAACGCCGAATCGGAAAGGGTCTTTCAGACCTGCAGGAGCAGGGTCTGATGGTTGACTATTCGATGGTCACGCCCAATGATTACCAGACCGCCCTGGCCGGGGAGCCCGGGAACTACTTCAAGAAAACCCTCGGCGATCCGCGCAAGACCGCCATCCGTCACATCGAAGAAGCCCACAGCGCCTTCGGAAAGGCCGACGGACGGCAATCCGGGCTGGAACGGCAGCAGCGAACGCTGATCGACACGGCCAACATCATTCTGGATGAAATCATCAACGGCCGTCGGGACTGCCTGCTGATCGCCACAACCGATCAGCCGGAACGCTTCGATCCGACCATCTACCGCCGTTTCGTGGAAAAAGGACGAATCATCAACATAGCCGATTATTGGAAAACCCCCGCCAACCTGAAAGAAGTCGTACGCCTCGAACTCTTGCGCCACAACATCCGCGTTGCCGAGGCTGCGAACGCCCGCTGCACCAGCAACGCCGTCTACATCGACCCCGAAGAAATCGATCGCGCCGTCACCAAGCTCTACGTCGTTTTCGACGAAAGGACCCTCAAAATCATCCCCTCCTACGTGCGCAAACTCGTCGATTCGATCATCGAAATCAAAGGCGGCTTCGCCCCTGAATATCTGGATGACGCTCTGCTGGTCCGCCAGGCCTTCGAACTGGTCGCCCGGAATTCCTACGGCGATCTGTTCGGCAAAGTCGTCGGACGTATGGACCGCCACGTCAAATGGGAGGGGTACGTCGGTGAGATTAAAAACGTCTTTTCAGAGATGGCCAACAACTGTCTGCGCTACGGCGTCAGCGAGGAAAAAGGAGTCGTATTAAACGGCCCTCCCGGCAGCGGTAAAACCTTTTTGGCCCGCACCTGGTTGAGCGAAAACAAGGATATCCACGACGTTTCCGCCAGCCCCAACATGCTCCAGGACCCGGCCAATCCTGTCGACGGTGCCATCGAAAACCTCGAGAAACTCTACGACATCGCCAAAATGATCGCCCCGACCGTGGTCTTTTTCGACGAGGGCGACTCTCTGGCGCCCAAGCGAAGTCCCTCCGGCGGGTCGCCGTCCGACAAGCTGACCAACAAATTCCTGAACATCGTCGACGGCGAGATCCCGTTCAATCGCGTCTTCACCGTCCTGACCACAAATCGTCTCGACATTCTCGATCCGGCCCTGATCCGCTCCAAACGGCTGAAGGTCATGGAAGTGTCAGGACACCTGCGCAAGAAGGACATCACCGGCATCATCCAAAAGTCGATCGGTGAGGTGCCGTTGGCTGACGGGCTCGACATCGATGGCATCCTGGAAGTCGCCCAACCGCTCTGCAACACCCCGGCGGAATACACCGCATTCATCGAAAAGGCCCGCTCCCTGCGCAGTACGGAGTACGAAGTCCTGGTGCGGCTGCGCAGCCTCGCCTCGGAAGAAAAGGACAGTCTGGCCAATTTCATCAAGTTTAACTTTAAAACGTTGATCGGAATTCTGGAGGCGGTCAACGCGCCGGCGGAGATCAGGGCGGCGGTTAAGGACGACGCCAAAGGCTTTCTCAATCAGTACGACAAGATTATCGCACTGCTGGAATCCATCGATAGCGTTGACGCATACCCCCTGATGCCGTCGCACCTGAATTCGGCGCGCCAGGAAATTTCACAGAGTCCGGTGAAAAAGGGCAAGGTGCAGCTCGACCAGTTTCTCGAAGCCGAACTGAGCCAGGAACCGCAGGTGGGGTTCATCATCGGCGTCGGTGCCAACGATGTGACCGGGGTCCTGCTGCCGATCGCCACGAGCCTGACCTACAACCTCGGTCCGGAAAAAGTGATCGTCACCGGTGCGGTCTCCTCGGCGGCACCCGGAGCGGCAGAACTCGACATGGCGGTCAAGATGACCCAGCAATCGGCTCAGGAAGCCCTCACAATGGTTAAAAACTACCTGCAGGACCTGCAGCCGAAAGTCAGCATGTCACGCCTGCTGGGCGATTTCCTGGACCACTACACCATTCATCACCAACTGCTGACGGCCTCCTACAACGTCGGCGGACCGTCGGCCGGATATGCGCTGGCCCTCAACACCTTATCGGCCCTTCTGCTGATACCGGTGTTCAACGACTTCGGCATAACCGGGGCGCCGTGGACCAAGGGAACCAAAAGGGGCGAGGTCGGCGGTTCGGTCATCATCGGCGGTCACAAGAAAAAAGCCCAGAAGGTCTTGATGCACCTGCGACGGATGTACATGCCGCTGCCGAACTACAAGGACCTGGAGCACGAGTTCCTGGACAGCTACTGGTCCCAGGGCAAAGACATCCTCGGCGTTACCCATTTCGGGGAATTGGTGCCGGAAGTTTTGTGCCTGGGGCCGTATTACGAAAGTATTCTCTTCGATCTGATCGCGCTGCGCATCGACTACAAACACTTCAAGTACAAGGGCGCCAAACCACCCGAGGCATTGAAGGCAAAGATTCTGGACAACAAAGGAATTCTCAAGGCCCAGATGGAAAAGGAGCTCATATCTCGGCTGGAAGCTCTGCGACGGTATCTACGGTCGCCATCCAGCGATCCGCATCTGTCCCTGGAAGAAATTTTCCGCAAGCAACGATCGCGTCGGCTCGAGGGGTTCAAACCGCTACTGGACTACCTGAAAAAACACGGGGAAAGACTGCTGCGCGCCGATGGCGGCCGCGTCAACTGATCCGCTGTAAGCGTTCACAGGGCACCGCATCTGCTTTGTTGTCGGGCACTTGAAGTACAAAAGTACGTCTGCGTGCCCGACGCCTTGCATCTGCGGCACCCTGTAAACGCTTACAATGAGGTGGTTTGAAGCGCATCGGACTTTGCATCCCTTTGAACGGTTACAATCCGCTCCGAACCCGGACGTGGGTAAAGGGGTTGGGTCAGTTGGGCCGGTTAAGCGAGTTTATTGAATTTATTAAGTTTATTGAGTTTCAAAGATTCAAGTAGCCGGCGCCGCAGGAGGTCCATAGCGGCATAGGCGAATATCTTCTTGTGCATTCGACGGTTGTCGAAGCAAAACTGATAGCGTCGCGACGTTGTACCGAAGGGTCCGGCCAAGCCGATGCAGACCGTACCGACCGGCTTATCGGGCGTGCCGCCGGTCGGCCCGGCGATACCGGTGGTCGAAATGCCGTACTCCGCACCGGACACCCGCCGGGCGCCGGCAGCCATTTCAGCCGCCGTCTCCTCGTGCACCGCTCCAAAACGCTCGATCGTGTGCGCCTTCACACCGAGAACCTCGACCTTCGCGCGGTTCGAATAGGTCACGGCAGAGAAGAGGAAATAGTCGGAACTGCCGGAAACATCGGTCAGCAGATCGGCCAGCAGGCCGCCGCTGCAGCTTTCCGCAACGCCGAGCGTGGCCTTTTTTTGCCGCAGCAGGCTTCCGAGCACTTCCGCCATGGACTTCCCTTCGAATGACAGCACGTGTCGTGCCAGGCGCTCCCGAATCCACCCCTGCGCCTGCTCCAGGGCCTGGCCGGCGACAGCGGCTTCTCCACCCGGCGCGCTGATCCGCACCTGGATCTCGGGAAACGTGGCGCACAAACCCAGACACAGTTGCGGGAAATCGCTTTCGAAGCCGATCATCTTTTCACCCACGGCCGCTTCGGTCATCCCGAAAGTGGTGACGTTCAGTCGGCCGCCTCCTGCCCCTTCCCGACCCTGCAAGCGTCGCATCATCGGCAGAACCTGTTCCGACAACATAAAACGCATTTCATGCGGCACACCGGGCAAAAAAAAGACCACACAGCGACCCAGTAGAATCCTAAACCCGGGAGCCGTGCCGATCGGGTTGGGAATGCAAACAGCGCCTCGAGGCAAAAGGGCCTGCTTCCGGTTGGACGGGCTGAAAAGTCGCCGGCGCTTCTGAAAAAACGCCTCCAGTGACGCCAAGGCGGCAGCGTCGGTTGCCAATTCGACACCGGCCGCAAGAGCGGCAGCTTCAGCCGTGATGTCATCGGCCGTCGGACCGAGACCGCCGGTGACCACGGCCAGATCGGACCGGCCGGCCATCTCGGTCAGAATCGCCGCCAAGCTGTCACGGTCGTCACCGACGCAGCTGTGCCGGGTAACCGTGATCCCTTCCTCTTCGAGCCGACGCGCAATGAAGGCCGAATTGCTGTCCACAACTGCGCCGCTACGGATTTCATCGCCGGTGGCGAGGATTTCGGCTATCACAGTCAACCCTCCTGACATCAATCGATCGAAAACCGTTTCACGGTGAACTGGAATCGGGCGGCGGCAGGACGAACATGGAGGAGGTGACGGGCACGTCGGTCAGGAACTGTTCGATATCGAGCTGCACGCCGTTGCCGGTGTCGTCGCTCAGGCCCAGCCGGCGGGGAACGCGGTAGCCCAGCACGTTTTGCATCTCTTCGAATTCGACCCGGTAGAGGACCTTCCCACCGGCACCGAAAACCTCAATCCGGCGGACGTCTTTCCGGTCGGCGCTGAGATAAATCTTTTCCACCACATGCCACCAGTGCTCGATCACCAGAAGCCATTGCCCTGCTTGCCGGTCCTTTTGAAGAAAGGCGCGGGAGTGATTTCGGATCGGAGTGCGCCCGGCCAGGATGGCGATGATGTCGGTCACGGTGATGGGCATGCGAATCAACCGCTCGAGGCTGGCATCGGAGGTCCGCATTTTTGCGTAGGACCCCACCGGGTCCCGAAGATCGACCATGTAGATGAATCGGCCGTCGGCCGCCACCCGCACCACCGGCCGGCCGGCCGCCAGGACCACGAGGCCGAGTTTTTCAGGCGCCGATACGATCCAGGCCACCCGCTGCGACAACGGCGGTCGATCCGCATCCCAAAGCTTGATCCGGCCCAGGCCCTTAAAGGACGACAGGGACGCATTGGTGAGGGCCAATTGTCGCAATACCGCCTGGGCTTCGAGTTGTGCCGTCGATCGTTCATCGGGAGGCAGCCGGTTCACTGCGGAGCAGGCCGACAGGACGAGCGCCAAGCAGGCGCCGGCAGCGCACAGCAGATGTCGGCGGGATGCGGTGATCATAGCTTTTCTTTGATCTGCTTGATCTTGTCTTCGATGGCCGCCCGGTCCTTGTGCCCGAGCTTCAGGGAGCGCTCGTATGCCTTAAGGGCATTCTTTTTGTCGTTTGCCTTGAGGTAGGCGTCACCCAGGTGTTCCAGTATAACCGGGTCTTCAGGCACCAGTTCAACCGCTCTTTTTAAAACTGTGAGTGCCTTCGAATAGTCTCCCATTTTGTAATAGACCCACCCCAGACTGTCGGTGATATACCCGTCGTCCGGTTTGACCTTCAGGGCTTCCTTGATCAGGCGTTCGGCCTCTTCCAGGTTCTTTCCGAGATCCGCATAGGTGTATCCAAGATAATTAAGAGCGCTGGCGTCCTGCGGATCGAGACGAATGACCGTCTTCATCGTCTCGATCGAGTCTTCTTTCCGGCCCCATTTATCGTAAACAACCCCCAGTCGAAACAGGTACTTGGTCTCATCCGGATCGATCTGAATGGCCTCGTTGAGCAGTTGAACCGCCTTTTCATACGCTTCGCTCTCCTCGTAAAAGGTGCCGAGGTAGTATCTGAATTCGGCATTGTCGGGATTTTCTTCCACGGCATTTTCGAGCAGTTCGACGGCTTTGCCGGTCTCGCCCTTTTCCCGGTACAGAAAAGCAATGTGAACCACTGCGTCGGGGTAGAAGCGGGATTGAGGCGTTACCTTGAGAAAGTGCATCAGGGCTTTCTCGTTGTCTTTGAGGCCGTAGTAGGCAATCCCGGCCAGATGATTCAAGTCGGGATCGTCCGGAGAGGCTTTGAGAAGCCCTTGGATAACGATAACGGCGTCTTCGTAGCGGTCCGGCTCCAGATAGGTCTGGATGACTTTCAGAACGACATCGAACTCGCTCGTGCTCCGACGGCCCATCTCCAAGAAAAGTTTTTCGGCGTCCTGACGTCGGCCTTCTTTCCAGTAAATCAGGCCGAGTTCGAGTGACGCGCGGATATTGAAGGGATTACTCTTCAGGATGTCTTCGTAGGTTCTAAGAATGATGTCGGATTTGCCCTCGCCCCGGTACAGTTCAAGCAGTTCGAAACGCGGTTCGAGAAGCGACGGCTCGATCTCCAGGGCTTTTTTGAATTCCGCTTCAGCCTTTTTCGTCTGACCCTGCCTGGCGTAGATCTTGCCGAGAAAGAAATGCCCGGTGTAGGCGTTGGGAAAGGTGCGGACCAACTCCTTGAAGACACGCAGGGCATCGTCGTATTGCTCTTTCTGCAGATAGATGCCGCCCAGCAGCAGGTAAATCTCCTGCTGGTTTTTGTCGAGTGCAATGACCTTTTCGTAAGCCTGGCCGGCTTGATCCAGCTGGTTCTGACCTTGTTTGATGCGTCCGTAGACGATCAAGGTCTCGACATCATCGGGATGACTTTTTAAAATATCCTCTGCGACCGCCAAAGCATTTTGAAGGTCCTTCTGTTGAATGTATACAACAGCCAGTTCCCTCTTCAGGTAGACGGAAGTCGGGTCCAGTTCCACGGCCTTCCTGAGAAGAAAAACAGCCTGTTCCCTGTCGCCGTTTTGTTGAGCCAATTGGGCTTCGGTATAGTAGAAGTAGGCGTTGTCCGGACGGTTGCTCGACGCCTTTCGTCCGGCGCCGTTTCGGTTGGTGCCATCAATGGCCGCACACCCCCAAAAAACTGCTGCGGCCGCAACGGCCGCAATCAATTGACGTAAAAGTCTCATGAAACTCGAGCCCATGTCGTGTTGATCTAACCTAAAGTGAAAGATTGTCGAGGGTCAATCAGCGGCACTTTCTTCCGTGTAAGCCGCAAAATCCGGAATTTCGCGCTTAAAAAATTCCCGCATTTTCTTGACGATGTTCTTTTCCACCTGCCGCACCCGCTCACGGGAAATCCCGTAACGATCACCGATTTCCTGCAGGGTCACCGGATTGTCGGAAAAGATCCGCAAGTCGAATATCTCTTTTTCCCGGCGGGTCATTTTTTTTCGAAACTCGGCGATCTTGTTGTGCAACAGGGCTTCGATCTCTTTTTTGGCGACTTTGTCTTCGATCGACTCGGTGTCGGTACTGAGAAACTCGATCCGCTCAGTGTCCGAATCGTCTTTGAAAGGCGCATCCAGCGAAAGGTCCCAACCATCGAGTCGCTGATCCATGTCCACGATTTCTCTCTCGGACACCCCCAGCCGCTCGGACAGCAGCTTGGGCTTGGGATCGAACCCCTGGTCGATGAGTTTCTGCTTTTCCTTCTTGAGTTTGAAGAAGAGCTTGCGCTGGCCTTGAGTGGTCCCGATTTTCACCAGCCGCCAATTGTCCATGATGAATTTCAGAATGTAGGCCTTGATCCAGAATGAGGCATAGTAGGAGAATTTGACGTTTTTGTAAGGATCGAATTTACGCACCGCCTGCATCAAGCCGATGTTGCCCTCCTGGATTAAATCGAGCAGATTCTGCATCCAGACTCTCTGAAACTCCAGAGCGATTTTAACCACCAGTCTCAGGTTGGAGGTCACCAGCGCGTATGCGGCTTCGCGATCACCGTGTTTTTGAACACGTATGCCGAACTCTTTTTCCTCTTCGCGGGTCAACAGACGGTAGCGGCTGATTTCGGTCAGATACCGCTGCAGGGGATCGTACTTGATCAGCGCCTTGTCGTTAGAGTGGGCGGTTGCAGATGGTTTTTGCCTGTTATCGATAGGTTCGAGAGGTTTCTTTAAGACTTCCGGATCAGTCTTCGGCAGGGTCTTTTTTGGTTTGCTCATATAAATTGCCTGAAAAAAAATGGTGTCTGGTTTGAGGTCACCGTTTTCTTAATTCTCGCCACCCGGCAGTCTATTCCAGGTGGCATTTTTCAAGGGTCGCGACTGTGGTCGACAGGGTGGTGCGATCATTCTTTTTCTTGTAGACTTGATCGATGTCTTGTGCTAACCACCCTCTGGACTTGGTAAGCGTTCACAGGGCACCGCATCTGCTATGTTGTCGGGCACTTGAAGTACAATAGTACGTCTGCGCGCCCGACGCCTTGCATCTGCCTGCCCCGTGAAATGCGAAGCCTATTTCACCGGGGCGGCACCCTGTAAACGCTTACAATTAGTTGCTTTGAAGCGCATCGGACTTTGCAACTTTTTGAACGGTTACTGGACTTGTGCGCCTGTAGCTCAGTTGGATAGAGCAACGGACTTCTAATCCGTAGGTCGCAGGTTCGAATCCTGCCAGGCGTACCATCAATACTCAAACGGGGTAAGACAATTGGTTCGACCAATTCGACCGACAACTCAGTCTCGCCAGCTGAAAATTAATGACACAAATTTAACTTTTTAACAGGTATCAAATCGGACGGCAAGGAATATTTTTTTAGGAATCGCCGAAATGGATACGCTGAAAAACCTCTTGGCATTAGGCGCCCCTCTTCTGGCTGCTGTTATTCTCGGCAACCTCTTTCTGACCGAGGTGAAAAAGGCCCGCGCCGCACGTGCTCCCTGGTACGCCCCTTACCTCACCCTTCCCGGCATCATGGTGCTGGCGGCAATGTGCTCACCCATCCTGATTTGGCTGTTCAAAAGATAGGTGCTGATGATGTCACAGCGCGTCCGAACCGGTGTCGTGTCATTTGGTTGCGAAATCATCTCCCCGACGCACACAGCCCCAAGCGTCCTGCAGAGAAATTCGTCTCACGCATTATTTCGACGACATTCGGCGTAGCCTCCCAGCCTCTGTTCAGCAAGGAGTCGGGCTCAGCTAAAAGCGCTTGCCCCGAATGTGGTCCAATTTGCACATGATGTGAAAAGGCAGTTGAATGAAAAAGTCCAGCATAAAACCGAACAACATCAACATAAGCAGCAAGGGGACTTTTAAGGCGTAAAATGTAAGCTTCGTGTTCATCATCGGCATCGCCTGGCACTCTGGGTTTGAATATATCTTTTTTTATATTAACATGTTGAATTAAAACAATAAAGGTGAATAATGCACCTGTCAGCATTAACCTATCAGCAACTGGCCGGCCAGCGGCTCATGGTCGGTTTCGACGGTACAACCTTCAATGACGAGTTGCGGTTTCTGATCGGCACGCTCAATATCGGCGGCGTGATTCTTTTCACCCGCAACATCGTTTCACCGGACCAGCTGCGCGAGCTGTGCACTGGAATTCAGCGCTGTGGTCGGCAGTCAGGCCTCGCGCCTCTGCTGATCGCCATCGACCAGGAAGGGGGTGAAGTGGCCCGTCTCAAAAAACCCTTCACCCAGCTCCCCGGTGCCTCACAAATGAGAGACGAAGAGGACGTCACACATTTTGCCCGCATGACAGCTGCCGATCTTCGGAACGCCGGCGTCAACATGAACATGGCCCCGGTGCTCGATGTGGCGCCGGAGGAGATCTCCAGCGTCATGGCATCCAGGAGCTTCGGGGCCGATCCCCTCCGGGTGGCCGCGATGGGCTGCCTCATGATCGACCAACTCCAGCGCCGCAACATCATGGCGGTGGCCAAACACTTCCCCGGCATCGGCCGCACGGTTCTCGACTCCCATGATGACATGCCCACCCTCAGCGTCGATCTGGAGGAACTCAGACAGGTTGACCTGGTTCCTTTCGCCGCGGCCATTGACCATCGGACCGCCGGGTTGATGCTGTCGCACATTTTTTACGACCGCATCGATCCCGAGTGGCCTGCCAGTCTCTCGTCGAAGATCGTCGGGGACATACTGCGTCAGGACATGGGATATGACGGTCTTGTCCTGACAGACGATCTGGACATGGGTGCCATCAAGCGGCATTACGACATCCGAACCGTCGTGCGGCAAGTCCTCGTTGCCGGGGTCGATGTGGCTCTGATCTGCCATAAGGGTCCGGACATTGAAAGCGCTCACGAGGAGATGATTCGTCAAATGTCGGCTTCCGCCGACTTGCGACTAAGAGGCACGGCCTCAGTAGCGCGAATATTGAAACTGAAGCGCCAATATCTGGGGTATCGATGGTTCCCTGATTGATGGTAACCTAAACCTATCGGTTCCAGGTTCAGGGTTCATGGTTCAAAGGTTACAGCCCATGGATGCGGCTTTGGTCTCACCCCAAAAGGGTGTGATTGAATCCCAATGGGGTGCCCAATGAAACAATGGAATGATGGAATGATGGATAACGGGGCGAAAAAGCGGAATATGTCTTTTATTAAATAAGACACTGCTCTCGAAAAGGCCCTATTCCGACAAACCCAATATTGCAATATTCCAGTATTCCAACATTCCAGTAAGCCCGTTACGGCAAAGCCAGTTTTCTCTGACGTGCACTTCCACTTTCGGTCTAAGGGTCACGGTAAGAAATAATTCCAAATGATTGCGCCGGATTATGGTTTGTCTACAAGGCACATCCACCTGCGCATATCGGGATATGTGTGGGTGGATGTAACACAGTAGACGGGCCATAAGACAAACAAGAGGTGGAATTATTTTTTGCCGGGGCCCTAAGTACCCGGCTCAAATAGCTTGACGGGAATAGACATCGTCGTCGAAGTCGGACCGGGCTCCATTTGCCAAATGGTGATATCCCGCGGCGGCAATCATGGCGGCGTTGTCGCCGCAGAGGTCATGACCGGGCAAATAGACGGAAATTCCCTTTTTTCGGGCGTCCACCGTCACCTTTTCCCGTAAACGCCCATTGGCCGCCACACCTCCGACAAGGGCAATCCGGTTGCATTTTTTGCAGACCGCGGCCTCGATGACTTTATAGGCCAGCACATCCACCACCGCCTCCTGAAACCCGGCTGCAATGTCGGGTATTCGTTCGGCCAAGTCCCGGGAGTGGTCGCGAATGTAGCGGCCGACAGCCGTCTTGAGACCGCTGAAACTGAAATCGAAGCTCGAACGGTCCAAATAGGATCGCGGAAAGGGGATTTGCGTCGGGTCACCCTCTTGTGCCAGTTTCGAGATGATACCGCCGCCCGGATAGCCGAGGTCGAGCATTTTCGCCACCTTGTCGAAGGCTTCTCCGGCGGCATCGTCACGGGTCTGCCCCATGAGGTCGAATTGCGTGTGGGAGGTGACGTGATATATGCTGGTGTGACCGCCGGAGGCCAGCAGGGTCGTGAAGGGAAAGGCCGGTGGGTCGGGCTCCAGAAATACGGAATTGATGTGACCTTCCAGGTGGCTGACACCGATCCAGGGAAGTCCGCGAACCATTGCGAAGGCCTTGGCAAATGAAAACCCGACCAGAAGCGACCCGATCAAGCCAGGCCCTTGAGTGACAGCCACAGCTTCGAGTTCCGCCTGTGAGATGCCACCCTCGCTGAGCGCCTGGCGAACCACCGGCACAATGGCCTCGATATGCTTGCGGGAAGCCAACTCGGGCACAACCCCACCGAAAGGACGGTGAACAGCGACCTGGGAGGAAACCACTGAAGACAGGATTCGGCAGCCGTCCGCCACCACTGCCGCCGCGGTCTCATCGCAGGAAGTTTCAATTCCGAGAACGATCATTTTTCTTCGGAACCCTCCCGGCACCGTGCGGGCCGATTCCTCAGGTGGGACAGAGCCCGCCGTTTTTATGACCCCGGGCGATCCAATCCAGCAGCCGCAGACAAATGCGCCTGATTGCGCCGGCCGGGATTGTCTTCTTTTCGTCTTTCATCAGGGCTCCGGCCTACATCCATTGACAGCGGTTGTTTTGATGGCGGCATTCGGCCACTTCGCCAATGACATAGGCTTTCTCGTTCAGGGCGGAAAGCCGTGAGAGAACCTCGATCGTCGAATCGTCCGGGACAACCGCCACCAAGCCGATGCCGTTGTTGAAGGTCCTCAGCATCTCCTCGTCGGTAATCTTGCCCGCCTCTTGCAGGAAGTCAAAAATCGGAGGAATCTCCCAACTGCGTTTCTGCAGCAGAACCTGGCAAGCCCTCGGAATGATGCGCAGGAGGTTTTCCTCGATGCCACCGCCGGTAATGTGCACCAGGCCGTGAATCGGCAGGTCGCGGATCAGATGGCGAATGGTTTCGGAATAGATCTTTGTCGGCTTGATCAGTTCGTCCCCCAGCCGGCCGCCCAGTGCCTCGACATGAGATGAGCACTTGAGTTTCAATCGGTCGAAACAAATTTTTCTGACCAGTGAATAGCCGTTGCTGTGCAATCCGCTGGAGGCAACCCCTACGATCTTGTCGCCCACGTGGATGCCGGAGCCATCGATGATCTTGGCATTGTCGACAATACCGACGGCAAAACCCGCCAGGTCGTATTCACCGGGTCGATAGATCCCCGGCATTTCCGCGGTTTCACCACCGATGAGCGCGCACCGTGCCTGCGTGCACCCATCGGCGATTCCCTGGATGACGGCCGTGGCTCTGTCGCTGTCGAGTTCGCCCATGGCAAGGTAATCCAGGAAAAATAGCGGCCGGGCACCCTGAACGGCAATATCGTTGACGCTCATGGCCACCAGGTCAATGCCGACCGTGTCGTGCTTATCCATCATGAAGGCGATTTTCACCTTGGTGCCGACGCCGTCGGTGGAACTGACCAATACCGGATTGTCCACATTGGCCATGTTCAAGGAGAACAGGGCACCGAAACCGCCGATGTCCCCCATCACTCCGGACCGCGGGGTTTGTTTGGCGATATCCTTGATCTTCTCGATCAAACGCGCGGCCTTTTTGATATCGACACCGGCTTCGGAGTAGGTCAGGGAATTAGACATGAGAGTCTCCTGAGTATAGTGCGAAAGTGTTAAGAATTTGACTATTTAGAAGGAATCTCCTAAAAAGTCAAAACAATTTTTTTGACATCCTATTCGGTATAATGTAAAAATTTGTAGCAAAATAGACGCGAAACCCTCTTTCAGCCCAACCGGCAAGGTCTTGTGACTATGCACGCCGCATACGACGTAACGATTATAGAAGTCTGGGATACAGGAAGTCAAGGGATTGGACGGTCTGCCGTCGTTTGCGCAGAAGACCGCCGTTCCCGCCCACCGGCGCGCCGTTTCCGGTTCCAGCTACCGTTTTGACCCCACCCTGCCAGCTTTAGGGCTCGCGAAAAAATAAGTTCGCAATTTTTGAGCGAGCCCTTAATAACCATTGAAGTACGAAAGGTTAGCGCAATGAGCAAATTTGCCAGACTGGACCGCCTGCCGCCGTATGTCTTCGCCCAAGTCAATGCCATTAAAATGGAGGCCCGGCGCAAAGGCGAGGACATTATCGACCTGGGCATGGGGAACCCCGATCTGGGCACCCCGCAGCACATCGTCGACAAACTCTTGGAAGCGGCCCAAAAGCCCCACAATCATCGCTATTCGGCTTCGATGGGCATCACCAAGCTGAGAATGGCCATCGCCGGCTGGTACAAGCGGCGTTACGACGTGGACATCGATCATGAAACCGAGGCTATCGTCACCATAGGGGTCAAGGAGGGCATCTCACATTTGATCCTGGTCACCATCCGGCCCGGTGACGTTGTATTCGCGCCCAATCCCACCTATCCTATTCATCCCTACTCGACCATTATTGCCGGTGGGGATGTCCGCGGCATACCACTGGGTCCGGACCAGGATTTTTTTCACAACCTCCTGCACGCTACCCGCCAGACCTGGCCGCGTCCCAAAGTCCTCATTATCTGCTATCCGCACAATCCGACCACCGAAATCGTCGATCTGGCATTCTTTGAAAAAATCGTTGCCTTCGCCAAAGAGCACGACATCATGGTCATTCACGACTTCGCTTATGCCGACCTGACTTATGATGGCTATAAGGCCCCCAGTTTTCTGCAGGTCGAGGGGGCCAAGGATGTGGGAGTGGAATTCTTCTCGCTCTCCAAGAGTTACAGCATGCCTGGGTGGCGGGTGGGTTTCTGCGTCGGCAATCGCGAGACCGTCGCCGCCCTGCGACGCATCAAGAGCTACCTCGACTACGGCATATACCAGCCGATCCAAATCGCCTCGATCATTGCGCTCAATGGCCCTCAAGACTGTGTGGAAGAAATCAGGCTAACATACAAGGAACGGCGGGATGCCTTGATCAGCGGCCTCGAACGCATCGGCTGGTCCATCAACTGCCCCAAAGGCACCATGTTCGTCTGGGGTAAGATACCGGAACAATATGTCAAAATGGGTTCGGTGGAGTTTTCGAAGTTCATGATAAAGGAAACCAAAGTGGCGGTTTCGCCCGGGCTCGGATTCGGAGAGTACGGCGATGACTACGTGCGCTTCGCACTGATCGAAAACAAAATGCGCATCAATCAGGCGGTCCGGGGAATTCGGAATATTATGTAAAGAAAAGGAAACGGGTGATGGGCGATTGTCCATCACCCGTTTCCTTTTTTGATTGACTTTCTTGTCGATCACGATAAAAAATAACGGCTCATTTTCACCTAGGTTGAGAATCGGCATATGAAAAACATCAATATCGGATTGCTCGGGTGCGGCACGGTGGGTACGGGCGTGGCCCGGATGCTCCTGAATGGCGGAGACCTGATCAAATCGCGGGTCGGTGCAACCCTGACCCTCAAGCGGGTTGCCGACATCGACACAACCAAAGACCGGGGGGTGCGTTTCGACCCGGACGTCCTGATCGAAGATGCCTGGGCAGTGGTCAACGACCCGGGCATCGACATCGTCGTCGAGATGATCGGCGGCGATACCATCGCCAAAGCGTTGATTTTGAGCGCAATCGAAAACGGCAAGCAGATTGTCACCGCCAACAAGGCGCTGTTGGCCTCCCAAGGCAATGCCATCTTCAGAGCCGCCGGGGAAAAAGGGGTCGATCTCGCCTTCGAGGCCAGCGTAGGCGGATGCATGCCCATCATCAAAACCATCCGGGAATCTCTGGTGGGCAACCGGATTCAGGCCATGATCGGGATCCTGAACGGCACCTGCAATTATATTTTGTCCAAGATAACCGATGACGGCAGCCCTTTCGCGTCGACCCTGGCCGAGGCCCAGGCCAAGGGTTATGCCGAAGCGAACCCGGCGCTGGATGTCGAGGGACGTGACACAGCTCACAAAATAGCCATTCTCTCCGCACTGGCCTACGGTATGGAAATCAACCTGACGGATGTTTACACCGAAGGCATTTCTCATATCACCCCGATGGATATCGAATTTGCCGGTCAGTTCGGCTACCGGATCAAATTGCTGGCCATCAGCAAATTCAAAGGCCAAACGGTCGAGGCCCGCGTCCACCCGACGATGATTCCTTTCGACAACATGCTCTCCAACGTCAACGGCACGCTGAACGCGATCACGATTTCCGCCGATGCAGTGGAGGACATTCTGCTTTCCGGGCGCGGGGCGGGAATGCTGCCGACGGCCAGCGCAGTCGTCGGCGATCTGGTGGACATCAGCCGCAACCTGCTGTCGGGCACCGCCGGAAGGGTCCCCCTGCTTTCCTTTCAAATGGACGCCATCAGAAAAATTCCGGTCATGCCGATCAGCGAAATCGTCACGCACTATTACCTGCGTTTCTCGGCCCTCGATCGTCCGGGCGTGCTGTCGACAATTTCGGGCATCCTCGGCTCTTGCGGCATCAGCATAAAGACCGCCTACCAAAAGGGTCGTAAAATCAACGGCTCGGTCCCGCTGGTGATGCTGACACATGCGGCCAAGGAAGCCGCGGTCACCAAGGCGCTGAATGAAATCGCCTCTCTGGATGTGGTGAGTGCCAAGCCGGTACTGATCAGGATCGAGGATCAGAACAACGAAGATTAACTGGCGCTCGCCGGCAAACCTGCGAGGTCTTTGAAAAATGTCCAATTTTATTCAATTTCAAGGAAGACAATAATTTTAACCACATGAATACATTGAGTATTTCGAGGATTAGAATTTGAGACTGACGAAGAAATTGGGCAAAAAGGGGCGTTTTGCATAGGCCTCGCCGCATCGAAAACGAGGACTGCCATGCACATCGTTTGCACAGATCTTGAGGGCATTTTGATCCCTGAAATCTGGATCAACGTTGCCGAGAAAACCGGCATTCGAGACCTCAACCTCACCACCCGCGATGTTCCCGACTACAATGTGCTCATGCGAAAGCGCCTGGCCATCCTGAAGGAAAACGGACTCAAACTCAAAGACATCACGGATGTAATCGCGACGATGGCGCCACTGGCAGGTGCCGAGGACTTTTTGAACTGGCTGAGAGCCCGCACCCAGGTCATTGTCGTATCCGACACGTACGTCGAGTTCGCCCGTCCGTTAATGGAAAAGCTCGGTTGGCCGACACTTTTCTGCCATCACTTGAACGTCGCCGCCGACGGCACTATCGAGGACTACAACCTGCGTCAACCGGACAGCAAATACCGCGCGGTGCTGGCATTGAAAAATTTGAACTACACCGTCATATCGATCGGCGACTCTTACAACGACATCACGATGCTCAAGGAAGCCGACTTCGGATTGCTGTTTCGTCCGCCGGAAAACGTCAGGAAAGAGTTTCCGCAGTTTCCGGTCTCGAACACTTACGATGACCTGAAGACGCTGATAGCCCCAGCCCTGAACGGGTCGCGCTAACACAATTCGTCCGCCGGCGTCTTCCCAGGGGGCTAAGGGTCCACGAAAAAATAAGTTGGCAATTTTGGGAGTTTAGTAGGCGCCCGGCCGGCAAGGCGTGAAAACGCAGGAACACCAGGATATACAGATGATCTCCAACCGGACGACCAGTCGGGTTCGCTACGGCGACACGGACCGCATGGGTTATGCCTATTACGCCAACTATTTGAGATGGTTCGAAATCGGTCGATCCGAACTGTTCCGTGCCCTCGGGATGACCTACCGGGAAATCGAAGAAAAAGGTGTCTTTCTACCGGTCTCGGAAGCGTACTGCAAATATCTCTTTCCAGTGCGCTACGATGACCCCTTGGTGATTGAAACAACGCTCGACGCTGCGGTTAAAGGCGCCATGAAATTCGACTACCGCCTGCTGAGCGAGGACCTCACAAAAGTCTTCGCCGAGGGGTACACCAAACACCCCTGCGTCGCCCCCGACGGCCGCGTCATGCGCCCGCCCAAGTTCCTGCGGGATTTCATCACGCGGCATATTGCGGAGGCCGGATAGTTAGTGCCCATCCCCGGACGGTTTCATTTCTCCCTCTGCGCGTCAAACGCTGTATGCGCTTGAGCGGCAAAGCAGCCGATCTTGACAATTTGTTCCCTGGTTTCCGCGACCCTGCGAAAAGCTACCCGTTTGTGGGTCGGAAATCAGGTGGCGCCTCAGCTTTGGAATGTCACCATGGACCTCGACCCTTCAGAGATCGAATTCGTCCAGCCCCACCCCGAGGGCCTCGTCCTGAAGATTTTCGTACTGCCGCGTTCATCGAAGAACATGCTGGCCGGTCGGCACGGCGATGCCCTCAAAATCAAGCTGACCGCACCGCCGGTAGAAGGTGCGGCCAATAAAATGTGCCTCACGTTTTTGGCGCAGCACCTCGGCCTGCCTAAATCGTCGCTGGAAATCGTATCCGGACACACCGGCCGTACAAAGCTGATCCTGGTAAGACCAAAAAACGGAAAGGCCGACGATGCCACCATTAAAGACCTTAAGAATCGTATCAAGACACTAACCGATGGTTGATGTTAATATATTCTAGTCAGCCTCTTGACAGATATCCGAGATACCGTTATATTCCATTTCTAAATTTAATGCGGGGTGGAGCAGTCTGGTAGCTCGTCGGGCTCATAACCCGAAGGTCGTTGGTTCGAATCCAGCCCCCGCTACCAAATTATAACAAAGGGTTGCAGGTCTTATACTGCAACCTTTTTTAGTTTTTTGCTACCCTATTGCTACCCAAAAGACAAAGTTAGCTGATTTTGCAAGTCGTCGGACTTTCAATTTGGATCTCGACCGTCGAACTCTTACAACCATACCAGTGCACACAACCAAAATAGCCTCCAAAAATATTCCCTATCAAAGTCGTGAACCATACTTTTATGCAGGCAAATGATGTTTGGCAAGATTGATGCCTATCGTCCGAGCCTGAGATCTTCTATCAAACGCCAACAACTTTTTTGATCAATTGTACGAAATATCTGAACGATTGGTGAAAGGTTCTGTATTGAACTCATCAGGAGTACCCCTTCATTTAGAATAAAGGTATACATCAGGCCTAAAAAAGGCTTTGTATTTCATTCACCAATCCAAAATCTTTCATTCATCTCCAAAGCTTCGATAGGGCACGCTATACACAATCCGTTCGGTTGCTAAATAATTCATCTCAATCGAAATTCAGGACGTTATAATGCCCAGCGATGAAACCGAATTACATTTCCTTCGTACCAGGTTTCACCGCCCACTCGTTTGCTCTGATCACGTTCATAGGACAAGGTTGGTGGAGCACAATGCCGTCCAATCACTACTGTTTCTGCACCGGCTGAGAGCGGCGAAAACAACCTTCTAATCAAAGGGCGGTATTAAGAGAGCTGCAACGACTTGCCATCATCCAAGCCCCGGCATTACAACACTTTCGGAAAGACCTATAGATGATAAATATTCTCAAAGAAAGGTTGATCCTCCGTTTAAATGTCGTCGATTTCTATAGAATTTTAGATAAGCTTGGTTCCGGAATTCCGCGCCCCTGATTGCTCATCCTTTGGGACCAGAAATGACATTTCATTTCTAAAACTCATTCCATAAACCTTGCATGCCGTACAATCTTTCTATATTCTGACCAACCAACTGACATTTCTTCATTTAGTTCAGAAGCATAAACAATCGGGGACGCACCATGGCGGGCAGGGTTTTGGGACAATGTTTTCTTAAGAACCACCGAGGCTGTTTTTACAGGGCCATGATTGGCCTCTTGTTGCTCGTCATTACGGTCCCGACGCTGGCGGTGCAGTCTGCTTTGGCAGCGGCTAATCCATTGACCAACGAAGAGCAGGCATGGCTGAAGGCACACCCGAACATTGAGCTGGGCTATCCCGATGCCTTCGAGCCTGCAGTCATCGTTAATGAAGATGGGAGCTATCGCGGTACCCTGGTCGATATTCTCGCTCTCTTGAACCAACGCCTCGGAACCGATTTTAAGCTCACGGTCAAGTCTATTCCAGATATCATCAGCCAGGTAAGCCGGAAGGAGCTTGGCGGTGTTCTGTCGATACATCCCAGTCATGCCGATAAGTATGGGTGGCTGAAAACAAAGCCTTACATGAACAGCTACCCGACGGTCTTTACAAGAAAAGGCCACACTTTTACTCGTCCCTCTGATCTGGCGGGGAAAAAGATTGCCGTAATCGATAAAATATTCTTTTCCCAGAAACTGGTCGATCTCTATGGGACTGGATCAACCCTTATCAAAGTCAAAAATAGTCGGGAAGGACTGGAGCGTGTTAGAGACGGTACGGCCGATCTCTATATCGGGTCATCGAGAAACAGCTATCTCCTGAGTAAGTATCAATTTTTTGATCTTGCCCCATCATTTCAGTTTTATAAGCATCCCACCCCTAACGTCATGGCTGTGCGAAGTGATTGGCCGCAGTTGGTTTCTATCCTCAACATGGGGTTGGCGGCTATCTCTGTCGAAGAGATTGAATCCATTCTTAGAAAATGGATCGGTGGCCCGGAACAAATGGTAAAGATTGAACTTACTGACGAAGAGCAAACTTGGCTCGATCAAAACCGTGCCGTAAGAGTGCGAACAGCTGATTGGCCTCCCTATATGATCACCAGGGAGGATGGGCCTCCCCAGGGGATCGCCGCTGAGTATCTCAACTTGATCAAGAAACGTACCGGGGTAAACTTCGAATATGAAGTAACCAAGCAGCCGTTTGCCGAATTTCTCGAAGCCATGAAGCAGCGCTCGGGTCCCGACATGACGTTGCTTATCGCGCGAACCCCGGCGCGCGAGGAATACTTCTCCTTCACAACACCCTATATCACAACGGCCTCTGTCATCTTTGCCCATGAAGAAGATGAGCTGATCGTGGATATCAACGGGTTGGCCGGCAAGGCACTTGCGGTCCCCAGGGGATACAACGTCCAGAATATCCTGGCTGAAGATTTTCCTAATATCAAGCTTGTCTTGTTTGATTCTGATTACGATGCCCTGAAAGCCGTTGCCCTTCACAAGGCGGATGCTTATAACGGCAACCTGATCGTGGCCAGCCATATCATCCATCAGTACGGGTTGAGTGGCCTGAAAGTCCTTGCCCCCGCTCCCCCCGGTGAGCAGACACTGTCCATGGGCATTCGCA
>Ga0272443_10002573_pt1 | contig 22862 bp, 13 predicted proteins | sample SSMAcet12_FD_193581 | JGI IMG/M metagenome (GOLD analysis project Ga0272443, IMG submission 193581) | Marine sediment archaeal communities from Little Sippewissett salt marsh, Falmouth, MA, United States - SSM-Acet-12 | ecosystem: Environmental > Aquatic > Marine > Wetlands > Sediment ...
TGGATATCTGCCGTATCTTTGCCGATGAGCATACGGGGCTGTTGTCTCGAAAAAAGCGAGAGACGGTGGAAAGACGTTTTAAAACGAAAAAGGGAAAGCAGAAAAGCTGGCATATCAATTTGTTGTCGTGTACTCCAACCCTTGAGTTGGGAATCGATATCGGTGATCTTTCGTCCATCATTTTGTGTTCCATGCCACCCACGCAGGCCCAATTCCTTCAGCGTGTGGGTCGTCCGGGACGAAAGGATGGCAATGCCTTTTCTGCGGTTGTTGCCAATTTGAAACCCCATGATTTGTATTTTTATGAACAGCCCTTTGAGATGATTGCAGGGGATGTGAAGGCTCCTACCATCTTTTTGAACGCCTCCGCCGTTCTGGAACGTCAATTTTTTGCCTTTTGTTTTGATTGCTGGATAAAGGAGAGCGCCGGGAGAAAGCATATGGTTCCAAAGGATATTTCCAAGTGTCTGACGTCCATCGAGAAGCCGGAGAGAAAGATTTTTCCATTCAATTTCCTGGAGTACGTTGAACACCATCTTCAGCCTTTATATCAGGCGTTTTGTGAGCTTTTTGATGATAAAACACTGGATGAGGATTCCAAAGAGAAATTGCATCAGTTTGCCTTTGGTGATGCTCAAACGGAGGGGAGTTTGGGCTATAAGGTGGTGAAAGCATTCAAAGCCATTAAAGACGAGCGTGATGCCGTGCGTTTTCAATTGAAGAGTTTGACAAAGGTGATCAATGCGGTGGAACGTGAGCCGGATGATAAAAAAAAGACCGAAAAATTGGAGAGTCTATACCGGGAAAAAGGAGCCCTGTCAAGATTGGTTGTGGAGATCAGCTCAAAGAACGTCTACAATTTCCTGTCGGATGAGGGGCTTCTGCCCAATTACGCCTTCCCGGAGGCTGGGGTCTCTCTAAAGGCGATCATTTATCGTAAATTGGCGCAGAATCCATCAAACAAAAAGAAATATGAGCATTATGTGTATGAATATATGCGCCCCGCCGCCTCTGCTATCGTGGAATTTGCACCGGATAATGCCTTTTACTCCGGGGGTAGAAAGTTGGTCATCGACCAAATCGATGTGAAGAGTTCAGAACCGGAATTGTGGCGGCTGTGCCCGAATTGTTCACATGCTCAACGGGTTGTTGAGAACGAGAACACACGGACATGTCCCCGTTGCGGGGATGCCGGTTGGGTTGATTCGGGACAGGTTAAACGGATGCTTCGGATGAAGCAGGTGTATGCAACGGATGAATACACCGGTAGTTTTAGTGGGGATGAGACGGATGATCGGAGTAACAAGTTCTACACGAAGGATTTGTACGTTGATGTGGATCCCAACAATATTGAGAGCGCCTGGAAGATTGATGACCCGGATAATGCCTTCGGTTTTGAATATGTGAAAAAGGCCACGCTGCGGGATATCAATTTCGGTGAGAAGACGACGTTGGGACAGCCGTTTTTTGTTGCCGGTGAAGAGAAGATACGCAGCGGTTTTAAGATTTGTAAGGAATGTGGCAAGATTCAAAAGAACTCTAATAAATCAAGAAAAAATCATTATTTTTCCTGTTCGTATGCTGATTCAAATGATAAGAGTGAGTATGAAGAAGAGGTTTATCTGTATCGTGAGTTTGAATCGGAAGCCTTACGTATATTGATCCCCACCACGTCTATTCAGTTGAATGAAGTGGTGGAAAATTCATTTATTGCTGCCGTTATGCTGGGGTTGAAAGAATACTTTGGTTCTGTTGATCATTTGCGGGCTACTGTTAACCGGGAGCCTGTTGCCGATGCGGAGTATGAAAGGATTTATCTGACGGTTTACGATACGGTACCGGGGGGAACGGGTTATTTGAAGCATTTGCTGAAAAATCCCCATCATGTCTTCGATATGCTTCAGAAAGCGGTTGATGTCATGGCGGATTGTGAATGTCTGTCCAATCCAAAACATGACGGTTGTTATCGCTGTCTGTTTGCCTACAAGCTCAGTCGTTATGCCAACACCATTTCCAAGTCTGTGGCACTGGATTTACTCCGGGGTATAGTCGCTGATCGGGATAAATTGGCCCGAATTAAGAGTATCAACAAAATTTCACTCAAAAATAAATTTGACAGTGAACTGGAGAAGATGTTTATTGAAGGCTTGCGTCGATACGCCTCAAAATATGGCGTTACACTAAAACCGTCAATTCATCAATCCCGGGAAGGGTTCTTCTTAAAGGTTGGCGATAATGAGTATTTTATCTCTCAGCAGGTGTTATTGTCTCCCTCAGAGGGGGTTAATGTCCGGACACGGGCAGATTTCCTGATTGAGCGTTTGGACGGGAACCAGGCGTTTAAACCCATTGCCGTTTATACGGATGGCTTTTCTTTTCACCGGGATTCGGTTGCCGATGATTTTTTAAAACGAATGGCCATCGTCCGAAGTGGCGCGTATCAGGTCTGGAGTCTGTCTTATGAGGATGTTGAGATTGCCTTTAAAAATAAATCGATAGAAACCGGTTTGTCTGAACCGTTGGGTTTGCAAAACAGTTTAAGTAGTTTGAGATGCTCTCTTAGAAGAGAGACACGAGAGTTGCCGATGTTTGAATTGTTGTTGGCAATCCTTCGGGATAATTCGCTTATTCCGGAGATTCGCAAATATGGATTGGGATATGGTTCGATTGTCGCAAACACAAACAAAATGACTCTCGAAACGATTCAAACGGCTGTAGAGGGGTTTGACGATTATTTTGACACGGTCTCGTCTCCAAACTGGTGTGGTGAGTTGGATGTTCAGGGTGGCTGTTTGCTTTGTTATGGGATTTTGGATAAAGCCTCTTTTGAAAAGAATTTTATCAAGATGATACTGATTCTCAGGGATGTGTCTCAAGATGATGATTATAAAAGGTGCTGGCATTATTTTCTCAGAGCCTTTAATCTCTTTCAGTTCCAGGATGTCCTCTTTCTCACTGAGTCCGGTTTAAAGCAGGGGATTTACGGTCCGCTTTTCAGTTCTTCTCATTTACTCGCTGAACAGACAGAAGTTGTAGTGCAGGGGGATTGGCAAGATGTTTTAAGCTTTGTTTTTGATGAGGAGATAAAAAAGACAGCAGCCGGTTTGATTGAACAAGGGATGCGAGCGCCCGATGATGTTGGATATGAACTCACTGACGATACAGGGGAGATCATTTGTGATGTTGAATTTATTTGGTTTGAAGAAAAGCGGGTGCTTTTGAGAAAGGACCAGAGAGATAATGAAAACTATTTGATCGATCATGGGTATGAAGTCATAAAGGGTGGTGAATGAGAAGGATGTTGAGTGATATTAAATTTGCGATTTCAAATGATTTTTTGTCCGCTTTTGCAGAAATTCCCAGAAATAAACAGAGAAAGGTATCGGAATTTATCACAAGGTTTCAGAGTGATCCCGCTTCACCCGGGATCAATTATGAACCGATCAGACATGCACTGGACAAAAACATGAAATCGGTCAGAATAGACAAGGAATACAGAGGCATCGTCTATAAGCCGTCTAAGGGGAATGTTTATCTGTTGCTTCATGTGGCATTGCATGATGATGCGTATAAGTGGGCGGAGAAGAGAAGATGTTCGGTCAATACGTACACCAATTCCGTTCAGGTGTACGAGGTGTCCAAAACAGTCTTGATTTCAAATGCCTCTGGGAAATCAGCCGTTTCAGAACAGCCCGCCTTGTTTGGAAATATCAGTAAAAATAACCTTTTGAAAATGGGGATTCCCGAAGATTTAACTGATTTGGTTTATTCTTTAAAAAACAGAGAGGATTTTGCGGAAAGTAAACATTTCCTGCCCGAGGAGTCTTACGAGGCGCTTTCTTTTGTTTTTGAAGGCATTCCGGTGGATGAAGTGATTAACGAGATGTTTCTTGATCAGCAAGAAGAGCATGTGGATGCCGATGATTTTGACAAGGCGTTGAAGACATCTGTTTCAAAGCAGAAATTTGTTGTGTTTGACAAGGAAAATGAACATGAATTACAGGAGATGCTTACGGCTCCGCTGGATCAATGGCGTGTTTTTTTACATCGCTCTCAACGCAAGATTGTCGAGAATGATTACAGTGGCCCCGCGAGGGTGCTTGGTGGGGCCGGAACGGGGAAGACGTTTGTTGCCATGCATCGGGCTAAATATCTTGCAGAAAAGATTTATACAAAATCTGATGATGTAATTTTATTCACCACGTTCACAACCAATCTTGTTGAGGATATTCGAAATAATCTGAAAAAGATTTGTTCGCCAAATATCATGAAGCGGATTGAAATTGTCAACATCGACAGATGGGCGAATGAGTATCTTTTACGTAACGGTTATGAATATGACCTGAAGTATGGCAAAGCCCTTGACTCGTTATGGGAAAGAGCTTATGCCGCAGCTCCGGATGATTTTGATTATGATATTCAGTTTTTAAAAGATGAATGGGAATATATCGTTGCGGCAAAGGATATTGACAATTTGCAGGATTATTTAAAATGCTCACGAAAAGGCAGGGGTGTGCGTGCCGGACGTCGGGAAAGGGTAAAGATTTGGAAAGTGATGGAATTGTTTAGAAAAGAAATGGACCAAGAGAAGGTTCGGGATATTAATGCCCTTTTTATGGATGCCAGAGTTGTTTTGAAAAACAAGGGAACGACAAAAAAATACAGGTCGGTCATTGTGGATGAAGCTCAGGATTTGAGTCCACAGGCGTTTATGTTGATTCGAGAGTTGATGGGCGAACAGAAGCGCAATGATATCTTTATCGTTGGAGATGCCCATCAGAGAATTTATGGCCGTAAGATCAGTCTGAAGCAATGCGGTGTGAATATTCAGGGAAGAAGCAGTATTTTAAAGATTAATTATCGAACACCCGAAGAAACGAGAAATTGGGCTTTTTCTATATTAAAAGGGTTTGATTTTGACGATTTGAATGACGGGATCGACACCGGAAAAGGATACAAATCCCTTTTTAAAGGCCCTGAACCAAGGGTAGAACATTTTGAAACCGGTGAAGAGGAAATTGATTTTGTCTATAACCGCATAAAAAAACTCATTGAGGAAGGAGCAGATCCACGAGACATCTGTGCTGTGTTCAGAACGAGAACCTTGAAAAGGGATTTTATGAAAGCCCTCCACAATCGAGGAATGGAAACCTATCAGATTTCCCCGAAAATGGCGGAAGACAGATCGTCTAATTTTATCAGGATTGCAACCATGCATAGAGTGAAAGGCCTCGAATTTGAGCACATTTTCATCGTTAGTGTTAATAAAAACGTTCTGCCTCTCAATCATGCCCTCAGAGATATTGATGATCCGGTTGAACTAAACCGTGTAAAACTCAGCGAACGTTCTTTGCTGTATGTTGCGGCTACACGAGCGAAAAGTACGTTAACGATTAGTTCTTATGGGACACCTTCTGAGTTTTTGTTGGGTGTTTAGGGGGGAGGAATTATTGAATTCTCGTGATAAAGAGAAAAACCACAAAAAAGCATAAAACTTTAAAAGATTTTGAAGAAATCCTATCAAAATACAAAACAGAAAACGCCGTTCAAATCATTAGTGATTTAGATGGTGCCGGATTATTCTTTCATGAAATTTTGTATCAGTTTAAGAAACCGATGATTTTTAATCCGAGGAACATAACTGAGAAGTTTTTTTCGTATATCAAACAATATCCCTTGTGTTTTCTTTATGTCCTTGTTTCGATTGCAAAAGAAAATTACGTTGAAAAACGTTTTTGGCCTTATTTATTCACGGAATTTCATCTAAAGAATATCAACGAAGGATTTGTGGAAAAACGATTAAGGGAGTTTGTCACAGGGTTTTTGAACAGTTATGGATTTTTGCAGTTATATCCGAAATCAGAGCGTATTGTTGATATCTTCTCAATTGTTGCCCATGCAAAAGTGCCCAATGCTTACTATGATGTGTACTCGAATTTTGTCGGGAATCTGTTTGATTTAGTCGAGAATGAAGAGGAGGCTTTTAAACTTTTGGAGCTTTGGCGTGAACTGTATCGGCAGGAAAATGTTTCGAAAAAACAAGCCGGTTACTTTCAGGATAAATCTCAGGCTAAAGAAGAACTGTCAGAAATATTGAATGCACTTTCAAAAGATGGCGTCTTTGAAAGTGTTTCAAAGATGTTGATGTCATTGAAAACACAACCTCTTTTGATATTGAATCAAAAAAGTGTCACCTTACTTAAAAGCCTCCAGAGATATAGTTGTCAACGTTCTCAGTTGATTGCAAACGGGCTTTCCAAGTTAGACATAATAAATAAGTGTCAGAGTGATTATGAAACTTACAAAGAAAAAATCAACAAGTACAACTTAAATATCTTCAATTCGTTGAAAAAGCCTATGAGGTATTTTCTTCTTTATGGAGCAGAATACGCAGAGGCGTTTCTTCTTGAGTCACTGAGCCGCATGAAACAGAGTAACAGAACTCAAAAAAATCAAGTGAGTGATGATGTCCATGATTATAGTAAAAAACAATACGCCAAGGTTAAAAAACAGAATTTTAACTTGGCTTCCGTTGGCTGGATGTATTCTTTTGACAAAGGGATCCATTTAGAAATTGGGAAAATAAGGATTGATACTGATTTTTTTAAACAATATCAAAGTCAAGGAAACAATCACTTTAGTCTAATACTCAGAAATAAAAGAGGGGATTTTAAAAAAGAATTTCCGGGGGGATTTAATCGGCAAGGGGTTTTCGATTCTTCTGGAAACACTCGGTTTTTGGTGGATGTGAAAAATCCTAAAGATGTTTATGAGATTGTTATTCAGGATTTTTCAGATAATGAATTTCTTTTATTGGATAACTTTACTTTATCGGATGATTTTTGTGTATTTTTAAAGATTCGTTCTAGATTTAAACCCTTAACAGAGGATGCATTTCCTGGTCATGGTCACATGTATATCTGGCATAAGAACTCGATTAAAATACAGGGTGTTAAAAGTACTTATGATGAAATAAATGAAATCACGATTCTTGAGAATAAACTTCAGGATGAAGTCAGAATTTTCGATAGTTTTTCTCCTGAGATACCCATAAAAATCATGACACGGTTGGAGAGTTTGAATCCTCAATTTGATGTTAAGAATCAAATAAATGATTTGATTGTAGAAGGAGAAGAGAATGTTTTCAATGCTTATCCTGAGATTAGGCTTAGTGAATTTGATAATTTGAAAAACTGGAAATTTCAAATTGACAACGGTGGGCTACATGTGCTTTCTTCACGGGTTCTTGATTTGGAACAGTTTTGTCCAAGAAGAGGGTCGCTTTACTCATTTGATCATTATAAAAGATATACCATTACTTTTATAAACAGCGAGAATCAAGAAAAAAAAGAAATGTCATTTTTTCTGTTTCCTCCCTTCAAGTTCGAAACAGAAAAGAAGGTATTTTCAGTCAACACAGAAAAAATAAAACTGACGGTTACCTCTGAAAAGATTGTCAATTTTCGTTTGAACGGTCATAACATTCAATTAACCTCCAATCAATCGCCACATGAAAAAATTTATGAATATACCCCGCAAGAGAATAATCATTCACCAAACAAAATAAACAGTGTTTTGTTGTTCCGGGGTGAATCACAAAAAGAGATAAAGTTTAGGATTCAATTAGATATTCCATTTTTAAACCTATTCGAAAAAGAAGAAAAAAAAGAATTGACGGAAGAATGGGTATCTTTTGACAAATTAACAGAATGGTCCATTCAAACAAACAGGAACTTCAACATGATGAAAATAGGAATGTTTAAAGAGAAAGCAGATTCAAAAGCTCTTTGTTATCAAATCATCAGAGCAAATCGACGAAAAAGGTTCAATTTGAAGGAGTTAATATCAAAGAAATCAGTTTTACCGTTGGATGAACCGGTTTATCTCCATGTTAAATTTACTAATAGCTTCAAAAATGAGACGTCTTATATGCCGGTTTGTACGGTGATTAATGATACAGAAGATGAAGAATGGTAGAGGGGGAATAGATGAATAAAAAGCAATTAAATCCCATTGAATTATCTGAGCAGATAACGGAAAATTATAAGCGATATTTAACAACAACCTTCGAAGTCAAGGATAAGCAATTAAAAAAGAGGTTGCATAAGAAGATTCATGGCTATCCTTTTTCCAAGGGACCTTATATTGAAACAACACCTGAATTCAAAAGGGGAAAATCCATAAAAGAATTGATCGAAAATGGGGAATTGAGCAGTGAATTCCAGCGATTGAAAAGTGATAAAATGCCCTTGGACAGACCGTTATATCTTCATCAGGAAAGAGCGGTTCAAACGCTTAGTGTTAAAGAACGTAATGCCGTTATCGCAACGGGTACCGGGAGCGGAAAGACAGAGTGTTATCTTATTCCTATCCTGAACTATCTGATGCGTCAAAAGGAAAGAGGGGAATTAAATCCAGGGGTTAGAGCGGTTTTGTTGTATCCCATGAATGCCCTCGCAAATGATCAGATGAAAAGAATCAGAGAGCTTTTGGTTCATTATGATGCAATCACCTTTGGTGCTTATACCGGCGAAACTTATGATGACCCCGAGAGAGCGGGCAAGCACTATTTTCGCTTATATCATCATCAACCGCTGAAGAATGAACTGATATCGAGACAACAAATGCGGGAAACTCCTCCTCATATTCTTCTAACCAATTATTCAATGCTGGAATATTTGCTTCTTCGTCCCAAAGACACGCCTTTATTTGATGGAGAATTTTCAAATCATTGGAAGTTTATTGTTTTGGATGAGGCCCATTCTTATAGAGGGGCAAAGGCGATTGAAATGGCCATGCAAATGCGGCGTTTAGTTCAGCGAGTTTCTAATGAAAATCAAATACAATACATTGCCACAAGTGCTACGTTGTCTTCAAAAGAAGGCATAGGAAAAACAGCTGAATTTGCCTCCAAGTTGTTTGGTGGTAGTGATTTTGCTGAAGAGGATATTATTTTTAGTGAAAAAGAACCCTTGGTTAACGATATCTCCGATGCACTTTGGCATCCTCAAAATCCTGATTTGTACAATGAAATCAGAGAGCTGATTGTTGATTATAAGCAAAATGATATTGCAAAAAGGGATTACATAGAGAAAACAAGCGCTATCTTTGAAAAATATCAATTGACTAAAGCGCTTCATGAGAATTCTAAAAAATTAACAACACTACAACAACTTCTATTTAAAGCATTTAAAAGTAATCGGGATGTCCACGTTATAAAAAAAGAATTTGAGAAGAAAACCCTGACTTTTGAAGCGTTGGAGAAAAAAATTTCCGATTTTAATTTATCTTCTGAACAGCTTTATTCATTGTTGTTGATAGGTAATTTTGCCAAAGAGCGCGAAGCATTGGCACCACTTTTCCCGGTTCGATTTCATTTTTTTGTCAAGGCAAGTGAAGGAGTTTTTGTTTATAAAGATCAGGAGGGGTTTCATCCTTTATTGGAACGCAACGAGTGGATCGAAAAAGGCAATCAAGCCTTTAAAGTCTTTGAATTGGCTGCCTGTAAACATTGCGGAGCTTCTTATTTGATTGGAAACCAGAATGTGGTTAGTAATGAACTTGAGCTAAATGATATGACTGAGTCGTTTGAAAAGTATATTAAATCGGCTTTTCTGATATTGAATCAGAAGGAGTGGGATGATTTTAAAGAAGATAAGAATCATAAAGGGAAATTATTCAAACTTTGTCCCAAATGTGGTAATTTAGATTCTTATAATTTACCGGGAAGGGGTTGTACTCATTCAGATACGGATAAGATATTGGTTTTGCAGGCAGATAAGGAAGAAGGTGTGGTCAATAAATGTCAATCTTGTGGTGTATTAAATTCGAAAGGTAGTGTTATTTATCCGTTCTTTTTTAGTAAAGAGGCTATCTCCAGTATTTTAACCAATGTTGTGTATCAGAATTTACAGGAACCGGATGGTACTCAGGAAGAAGTAGATTCTGATTGGGAGGTACTGCCCGATAAGCGAGAGAACGAAACGAAACGAAAATTGTTGGTGTTTTCGGATAATCGTCAGGATGCCGCCTTTTTCGCTCCGTACTTAAGTTGGACTTATGAACAGATTTTATGGAAACGGCTGATTTTGTATACCCTTGAAAAATACCGTAAAAAAATCATTGAAAACCAGTGGGGGCTTGAGGATCTGGCAAAGAAATTAAAAAAGGAAGTGCTCCTTCTCGGTATTATGAAAACTTATTCACCTCAGGATATTGAAGAAAAGTCAAAGCAAATGGTCTTTCGGGAATTCTTAAGTAATGAAACCAATGCCCTTGAAAATCTTGGTTTTTTAAAGTTTAAGTATCGTTTCACAAGAATTCCCAGCGGAATCAAAAAACCTTTTGGTGAAAATGCTGAAAGTTTCCTGGATAATCTTGTTATGATTATGAGGGAGTCGAATATTGTCAGGCCGATGATTGATCTTGACGATTTTGATGATTTTACTTTCAGACCGAAGCAGCTTGAATATGATGGTGGAAATAGTGAGAAATGGATACCAAAAAGCAAGGTGGGTAACAAATTCAGTGACTATTATTTAAGAGCAAGAGGTTTGATCGAGCTTGATAAGCTGTACGAATTAATTTACTTAAATTTTCTGAGCGAACCCAAAAATAATATTCTCAAAAAAGGCTGCTTAGATTATGAAAATTTTTATATCGATTCTCTTACAGAAGAGGATAGTATTTATGTATGTGAAAAATGTGGTAAAACCACCCCGTATAATTACAAAGATGTTTGTCCCACAAAAGGATGCTCAGGTGTTTTAAGAGAAGTAAAAATCAAAGAGCATTTTCATGATGATCATTATCGCGATATTTATCAGAACATGGAGCTTTTGAATATGGCTGTGGAAGAACACACGGCTCAGTGGAAACACGAAAAGGCTTTGAATACTCAGAATGATTTTACAGATGGAAAGATCAATGTTTTAAGCTGTTCAACGACTTTCGAGCTTGGAGTTGATCTCGGTGATTTGGAATCCGTTTTGTTAAAAAATATGCCACCGTCACCGGCTAATTATGTGCAAAGGGCAGGAAGAGCCGGAAGGCGACGGGATATTTCTGCCTTCGTTTTGACTTATTGCTTGCGTCGTTCTCATGATTTGTCTTTTTTTAAAACCCCTGAAAAGATGATCAATGGGGAGATGAATCCTCCTGAATTTGAGATTCAAAACGATAAAATAATCAAAAGGCATATGTATGCCACGGCTTTTTCGTTCTTTTGGAAAAGATTTAGTGAGCGGTTTGATAGAGTTGAAGATTTCTTTTTGCAAGATCAGAATGGAAACAGCGGGAAAATGCTTTTTAGAGATTACTTGGAAAGCGAACCCAAAGAACTTAAAGAAGCGCTATATGAAATATTACCGAAAGAATGTATTGAACGTTATAATGTGGATTCCTGGGGATGGTTAAAGGCCAACCAGGAAGATATTTTATCTGTCAATGGGCCGTTGGAGAGAACGGATAAAAGGGTTGAGAGTGAGATTCAACAATTGGAAAGTGCTTTAGAAGAGTTAAGAATTAACATAAACAGCAAAAACAGAAGAAAATATGATGCCAATATGAGAATGCTGACGAACATTAAGAACACCTTGCTATTAAGACCTTTGATTGGTTTTCTTTCCAACAACAATCTGCTTCCGAAATATGGGTTCCCGGTTGATGTGGTTAGTTTGAATCTGTTTAGTTCAGATACCACCATAAATGATATTGAGCTGAACAGGGATCTAAAAATTGCCCTTACTGAATATGCACCCGGAAATTCAGTAATAGCAGCAGGAAAACGTTGGCAGTCCAATTATGTTAATAAACCTTTTGATCAGAAGCATTGGGAGGAAAGAATTTATTATTATTGTAGTGACTGTGGTTGGTTTGAGGAATATTTTCTTACTGATGATCCTGAATTGACAGTCTGTAAAAGATGTGGTGAAAAGGTTGATGGCCGCAAATATATTGTTCCGGAGTTTGGGTTTATTTCTGCTGGTTCACCTAAAAAGGTAAAATCAAAGAAACCTACAAAATTGTCTTTTTCAAGGCGCTTCTTTTCCGAAGATAATGAAGCAGCGGCTGATCTTCCTTATCAAACACATCGGTTTAAAAATACCCTTTTGAATCTAAAAAGTTTTTCAGACGGTAAATTAACGGTGATTAACGAAGGGGATCATCATAGAGGTTTTTATGTTTGCCAATCCTGTGGACATGCTGTCACCAAAGTGACCGATCGAAGTCATAAAACCTTTTACGGCAAAGAATGTCAATCACCCAGTTATTTAAGACAAATCTCGTTGGGTTATTCCTTTAAAACAGATATTCTTAAAATGAAATTTAATTCTTTTAACGCTAACTCGCTTGATTCCACCCTCTGGTATTCGATTTTGTACACCGTCTTAGAAAAAATCTCTTCTCTCTACTCAATAGATCGTGATGATATTGACGGTTGTCTTTATTTTCCAAGAAGCCAAAATGTAGAATTGATCTTCTTTGATGATTTTCCAGGCGGTGCCGGGCATGTTAAACGGGCTGAGACGAATATTCTTGATGATCCGGAGTATTTCTTCAAAGAATGTCTTGATTTCATTTCAAATTGCGAGTGTGGACTTGATAGCAGTTGTTATTCTTGTATCAGAAGTTATAAAAATCAACTGTTCCATAAGAAGTTAAAACGCAAAGCAGTGATTGATTTTATTGAAAAGGAAATGGGGCTGAGTTTATGAGTGATTTTAATGTGGACGAGACCAAAAAAATATTGGAGGGTATGGCTGCTCAAGAAAAAGATCTTTCCAAAACAATGGCAGAAATGATTCAAACCATCGAAGAAAAAGGTCAAAATGAAAAAGAAAACGAATCATTTAATCTTATTGTCGGCCTTAATGAATCAGAGATTCGAGTTTTGGAGAAGATCCAAGAGAAAATTGAAGAGACATTTAAAGTAAATTTCGAGAAGTTAAGGGCAATAGAGGGTAAAAGTGTTTCTTCAGAAAATGCGATACAGAAAATCAGCCGAGATATTACTCAATTGGAAGCTATGATAGAGGATAAAATAAAAACCATCAGGAGCGATCAAAATTATCTTTTTGAAGCAACTGAACAACAAAAGATAAATTTTGAAAACCAAAAGAAAACTGCTGAAGATCAATGGACAGGTTTCAGCGAGTCACTTGATGAAATAAGTTCAAAAATAACTTTTATTTCCGATAATCTCAGTCAGATTGAAGATAATAAAGAGTCCATTTCGTTGATAAAAGAGATCAAGGAAGAGATAAACGATTTCTTTGACAGTTATTATAGCGAATTGCAATTAATCCCTGATCAAATTACTACCTTATTTGATGAGTTAAAGCACTCACCTAATTTTACAGATACGTTAACTAAAATGGATGAAATGGACGGAAAGATTGAAAAGATAAAGGAAAATCAACAGTTGTTCTCAAAAATTGAACAACAGTATGAGGCGATAAAAGAAAGAATAAGAGGTCATTCAGAAGATCTATCCAAATTGAAAAAACAATCAAATAAACTCCTGGAAGTTTTTAACACTGAAAGTGAAAAATTCACAAAAGATGATGTTGACGCTTTGAAAAACGCCCTTATTGATTTGAATCATACAGCCAACAGCTTGAGTAAAAAGGAAGAAATAGTTCAATTTGAAGAAAAGATCATGGCAAAATTGGAACAAACAAACGGATCAATAAGCAGCGTTTTAAGAGCTGTGGAATCAAATTTTGGAACAATAAACACGAATCTTGAAAAAATCCCGGAACGATTACGTGAAAACAACGCCAACTTCGATGGTGTCTTCAATGAAATGAAGAATGATCAAGAACATCAAAAAGATTTATTGGAAACGCTCAAGCAAGAAACATCGAAGATACTCACTGCACAAAAAGAAGTCTCTCCTGAAACTTTGGAGGTTCTTACAGGAACCATCAAGCCTGTTTTGGAGCAAAATAAAAAGAATGAGAATGAAAACAGAGAATTGCTTAAGGTTTTAAAAGAGGATTTCTGCGATTTAAAAGAAAAGCAGCTTGAATCTCAGGAAGCATCAAAGAAACTGTCCAAAATGTCTTTTTATCTTTTCGGGTTCTTATTTGCAAACTTTTTTGGCGTACTTCTACTAATCATTTTGATGTTTATTCAATAAAGGGGGAGAAGTTTTGAACCGGAATAGTTTATTAGAAAATCTAAAGAGAGAATTTCCAGAGAAAGCCATTGATCTCTCAGAAAACCTTGAATTGATAAAGGAGACCTTCAAAGATATCATAGAAGTGGTTGGAGAGAAAATTCAATCTGATGTTTCCCAAAGGGTGTTTGACCATTTGGAACTGTTTGGAGAAATGGCAAAAGACTTCTCCGAACTTGAAAATCAGACGGATGAGGCAATAGCGTTGTTGGATATTGATGATATCAGTGATAACGATGTACATGATGAAGAAAAGGAGTTAAAAACACTTCCCAATTATTCGGAGTATGCTGTCGATACGAACATTGAACATACCTTGTATGAAAATTTCACCCATAAAAGACCTGCCGGTTTTCGATTGAACAAAAATAAAATCGTTCATGTGGATACCTGGCAGGAAATGATTGTGAAAACTTGTGAATTCCTAATGTCTATCGATGAGAAGAAATTTGTTGATTTTGAAAACAGCAGAGTCATGAATGGCAAAAAGAGAAAGTATTTTTCAAGAGATGCATCAAAAATGGTAAATCCGAAAAGGATTAAAAATAAACTATATGTGGAAGTCAATCAAAGTGCAAATTCCCTAAGAAATTTGCTCATTAAATTGTTAAAAGCTTATGGTTTCAATCTCTCTGATTACAAGGTCTATTTACGGGCTGATTATACAAATCTCAAAAGGTAAAAACAGAATGAGCCTATAAATACAAACGGTAATTTTAGCGGAGAAAAATCACAGGAATTTTTTAAAGTAAGCTTTGAAGCTTAATAAAGGAAATTGTATTAGAGTGTTATAAAATGACAACAATCGACGATTATTTAAAATGAGTTATTCAATAGAGGTGATAAAAGAATGAAAGCAAATGAAGTTAGATTCTTAGAATTTATTAGAAAAGCGCCACAATTAAAGGTCCCAATCTATCAAAGAACGTACACTTGGTCAAAAGAAGAGTGTCGTCAACTATGGAATGATATCATGCAAGCAGGGAGCAGTGATCATATCACTTCACATTTTATTGGGTCTATTGTTTACGTTGAAGAGGGTTTTTCAACGATTTCACTTAACTCTACTCAACTCGTCATAGATGGTCAGCAACGTCTTACGACTTTAATTCTTTTAATCACTGCTTTATACAATCATTTGATAAAACTTCCGGAAAATCAACAAGAACCTTGGGAAGGATTTTATCCAGCTATCTTGAAGCAGCGTTATCTTATTAATAGCGAGGAAAAAGGAGATAAGCGGTTTAAGTTGATCCTTTCACAAACGGATAAAGATTCTCTAATTTCTATAGTTAAAGGTGCGGAATTACCAAAAGAGTTTTCAATTAGAATTAAAGAGAATTATGAAGATTTTAAAAACTGGATTGCCAATGAGAAAAACAATTTGGCAATCCTCTGCAAGGGTATGATTAAATTGTTGATTGTAGATATTAAATTGCTTAGAGATCAGGATAATCCCCAATTAATATTTGAAAGCATGAATTCTACAGGGAAAGAACTAACGCAGACAGACTTGATACGTAACTTCATTCTCATGGGTTTAGAAGAGGATTTACAAACACAACTGTATGAGAATTATTGGAGACCTATGGAAATGGACTTTGGTCAAAAAGCCTACAGTGATTATTTTGATGGGTTTATCAGACATTATTTGACACTCAAGAATCAAGGTAAGATTCCAGTATTAAGCCGTGTATATGAGAGTTTTAAAGAATATGCCCATTCTCCGGAAATTGAATCTGCCGGTATAGAAGCTCTACTCAAAGATATTCGAAAATATTCCAAATACTTCTGCGCCATGGCCTTTGGTTCCAATACCATCGATCCAGAATTAAACAGGGCTTTTCATGATTTGAGGGATTTAAAAATCGATGTCACTTATCCCTTACTGTTGGAACTGTATGATGATTACAGTGGTAAAAAATTATCAAAATCAAATTTTATTAAAATAATTCAATTGGTGGAATCTTATATTTTCCGCAGAACGGTTTGTGCAATCCCCACAAATTCATTGAATTTGACATTCGCAACACTGGCAGGCAAACTTGACAAAAACAATTATCTGGAAAGCATTCAAGCCAGAATGCTTTTAATGCGTTCATACAGACGATTTCCAACCGATGAGGAGTTTATGCAGGAGATACAAACTCGTGATATGTACAATGCGACGAGACGCAGTTATTGGTTAAGGAAAATGGAAAATTATAATCACAAAGAGCCTATAAACGTTGAATCTTATACAATAGAGCATATATTACCCCAAAATCCAAGTCTTTCTCAGGAGTGGAAGGAAATGCTTGGCCCGGAATGGAAACGTATTCAAGAAACATGGCTCCATACTTTGGGCAATCTAACACTTACAGGGTATAATTCCGAGTATAGCGATAGAATTTTTACACAAAAAAGAGATATGCCAGGTGGTTTCAGAGAAAGTCATATTATGCTTAACAAAGAATTGGGTAAACTGGAAAAATGGGATGAAAATACAATAAAAGCCCGTGCTAAAATTTTGAGTCAAATTGCTTGCGATATTTGGAAAGCACCAGAAGTGAATGATAAAATCCTTGAAAAGTACAAAGATTCTTCCAAAAGGCAACCAACTAAATATTCTATCCAAGATCATCCTTATCTGTTAAAAGGAAGCACCAGTGAATTGTTTAAAGCACTAAGAAAAGAAATTATTAATTTAGATTCTGAAGTAATAATTGAAGAATTCTTAAAAGTTTATGTGGTTTACAAAGCTGAGAAGGCTTTTGTCGAGATGGTTCCTCAATCAAAACGGCTTATCTTGTCATTGAATATCAATATTGTTGAATTAGAAGATCCTAAAGGTATCTGTAGAAATGTGGAAAATATAAATAGATGGACAAATGGACCCACAGAAGTTTTTTTAAACTCTTTTGAAGAACTGCCTTATATAATGGGGCTAATTAGCCAGGCCTATGAAATTCAAACTGCAAATGGGGAGTAAAAAGGCCTACTTTGACTTGCCAAAAGCACTTGCAGAATAGGTCAAAAAAAATCTGAAAGAGGTTATTACTATGATCAGAGAGGGGGTCGATTATGGAAACTAATCTAACATTCAAAGCGTGTATACGTTCACAAGAAGACCGTAGTTACCGCGGGGTCTGTCCCTTTGGATTATGGAATTGGTGTAATCAAAATTGATCCCAATGATTTGGAGCAAAGCGAAATCCTACTTCCCGCAAAGGAAAAGACAATTCTTGATTGGGATACAATCAATAGATTGGCAGATGAAAATCGTGATTTTAAAAGATTTTTGATAGATTTAACAGAAGATATTCGATTGGGGAAAGTAAAAAGTAAATACGATGAAATCTTGAGTGATGAGAAAATGGACAATCACATTCGTGAGAAAAACATTGTTGAATAATCCTTAATTAATGAAGAAAGCATGGCCATGATTAAAGTAGTTAAAAAGAATGGATAATAGCAGAATGTGAAGTGGGGATTGAGATTCGGAACCGGAAAATACATAAGTTGAATTAAAGCATCCAATTACTGGGGGACAGTCTCGCGAACGTGGTAAAACAAGACATTGGCCTTGAAGTTTTTCCGAAGAGAAAACTATACAATTCGGTACCGTGAGCCGCCAAGAAGAATAAAAAAAGCCTGTTTGAATAATCGACAGATTAAAGCGGTTGAGTTTTTGTTGTAGAAGATTTTTTTGAAGAAACATGGGGATAAAGGGAGTGCTATTTTTTATACAATTGCACACAATGCACAATGAATGCATAACGAATGCACAATAATATGGGTTCATAATCCTTACCTGTCATTTTGCCGTTGATGAAGCTGAGAAGTTCTTTTTTTGTTGTTCTGGCATTTTGGATAATAGGTCGTCTCCGTAATCCTTTGTGGCATGGCTGATGAACTTTTTAATAGGTGCTTTTTTTCCGGTGAGGGTATAATAGCGATATTGATTGTGATGTGTTGGTGTTTTTTGGATTATTATTTCTATTTTGTTCTTTATCGAGTCTATTCCAATTCTATATGAATTCTTTTTCCTAAGCCTGTGGCAATCTTCTGAAGAAATTCTAAAGAAGGGTTATAATTCCCGCTTTCTAAACGGCTGATATGACTTTGTTTAATACCAATTTTTTCAGCCAATGCCCTTTGTGTCAGTTTTTGTTTTGTTCTTTCTGATATTAAAAGTTCGATTATTTCATACTTCGGTTTTAAAGAATCGAACTCTTTCTTAAATTCAGGGTCTTTAAGTTGTTTGTTGAGGTATTTATCAAAATTATTCATGGTTTCTCCTTTCATTACCGTGGAGTCTGTCTCCTTGGATTCTTTTACAAATTTGTTTAACTATTACTGATAACGAGAACAAAACAACTGGATAGCATCGCAAACGAATTCCGGCATCCTTTCATCCACTTTTCTAAAATTGACTGCGAATTCCTCGTTGTCCTTGTACATCATCCCAAGGCTGGAAAAGATTTGAATATCACAGGGAAAAATATTTTTCATTTTATCATACCATTGAGCTATTAATTCCTGTGCCTCAATCGAACCAGGGCCTTTTTCCATGACATTCTTGACTGATTCAAGCCATTCTTCAAATTCGCGCTGCATTCTTGCGTAATCGTTGTTGTATTCCTTTTTCACTTGTTTTATCGACTGATTCACAACTTCCTCCCCGTAAGCCTCTTTTGCCCTTTTGGTGTATTCTTTTACCTTTGCTTCATTTATCTCTTCAAAATAATCTTGTCCACGCATTTTATTTTCTCCTTTCCTGTTTTTAAGTGTTTTGTCTATGAGTTGAATAATACCGTGTAATCGTTCCATTTTTTGATATATCAACTCTTTTTGTTTGTTAAGAGACTTTTCAACCGAAAATGATGGATTTTTCATAATCTTCTTTATCTCGGATAGTGAAAAATCAAGTTCTTTAAAAAAAATGATTTGTTGTAGTTCAAATACCTTGTTTTCAGCATAATATCGGTATCCGTTTGTTCCAATTTCAGTTGGCTCCAACAGGCCTATTCTATGATAATGTTGAAGCGCACGTACCGAAATCCCAGATAAACGTGCCAATTGACTGACCGTATACATAAACGGCCCCCCTTAATAAGAAGATCATCTTCAAGGGTGATTATAAACTATTACGTTGTGTAAGTGTCAAGAGAAGGAGGGGTTAAGTAATATATAACCAAGGGGTCTGTCCCCTTGGATTTTAATTATTAAAATTATGCATCGACAAGGAGATTATTGAGGAAAGAGGGTGGGAAGAAATCGGTATGTATTACCTATATTGATATTTCGTGGGTAAAAAACCGGGAATTTTACCCATGTGATTATAAGTAAAGTCTGCTGAAAAACGAAAAATTCCTCTAATATTAATAATAGAGTAGATTAGAAATCCAGAAATGCATTTAGACTTCGTTTAAAATTATACTATGTGGTAGAATAATATTGAGGGATATTATTCTATAGGATGTGAGGATTATGGAAGGTCTTCTTTATGAGTTTAATCCGTGGTGGGAAGATGGGTACCGTTTTCAGCTTTATGAGAGGGAAAAATATATAAAAAAAATTTCGGAGAAATTAAAGACAAACCGAATCCTTCTGTTAGCAGGTTTAAGGCGTATTGGTAAGAGTTCTATTATGAAATTAATGATACAGAAAATGCTGCAAGAGGGAATAATGAGGGAAAACATTCTCTATGTCAGTCTGGATGATTTTCTTTTAGACGATAAAAATATTCTTGAAATATTGGAAGAATATCGAAAACTGATGAAAAAGAAAAAAGAAGAACAGGTCTATTTGTTTTTGGATGAAATCACGTATAAGGAACACTGGCAGCGGCAACTAAAAACGCTATATGATAGAGAAAATTGTGTGATCATTGCCAGTTCATCATCATCTTCCGTTTTTTCAGATGAATATGCCGCATTAACCGGTCGAAGTGTTATTTTAACGATTGAGCCTTTGGATTTCGAAGAGTGGCTTTTTTTTAAAAATTTCGATTTGAAAAAAAGAGATTCAAATCTTCTGGAATCGTATTTTGAAGATTTTCTTTCTTCCGGGGGGATGCCAGAGTACATTTTGAGTAATGACAGGGATTATCTTCAAAATCTTGTTGAACAACTGCTTTATAAGGATATCATCGCCAAACACAATATCAAAATGAAATCGCTGATTCGAGACATGTTCCTTCTTTTGATGGAGCGAGCCGGCAAGCGAATTAGCATTACAAAAATCGGAAAGATTTTAGGGATATCTGCCAGTAACGCCAAACGGTACCTTGAATATTTCGAGCAAACCTTTCTTGTTTATCTCATTGGAAGATATGGAAAAACAAATGAGCAAATACTCTCGCCCAAAAAACTTTATGCAGGGGATATTGGAATCCGTTCCGTTTATACCGGTTTCAGAGACAAAGGGGCAGTGTTTGAGAATTATGTCTATCTCATGATTAAAGATAAACAACCCAATTATTATTATGAGAAGGGTATTGAACTTGATTTTATCATTAAAAATTTTGATGGATTAAAGACAATATTGGAATGTAAGTATCATTCGGAATTGACTGAAAAGCAACGGGCATTACTTGAGAAATCATCTGCTGAGAAGAAATTAGTTATTAATGGATTTAATTCTCTTGAATTGATTAAAAGTTTTTGATGACAAGATATGCTTTTTCAATCCCGGAGGTTTGAGTGAAGATTGGACCATAAACAAATTGCTGGGACTACATGCTTCTGAACCGAGGAATCCGATTATGTTTAATATTTTTTATTTAGCTGGTATTGTGGAGAGTGTCGGGTCCGGTATGGGGAGGATTTTAAGCAGTTTGAAAGCTCAGAAACTTCCTGAGCCCAAAAGTAGAGATGAGATGATGATGGAAATTAATATAAAAGACAGAAAGCATTTTTTACAAACCTATTTAAATCCCTTAATAAAAACCGGAAAAATTAAAAGAACCATTCCAGATAAGCCATCAAGCAAGAATCAGAAATATGTGACGATTGTTTAAAGTATGTTCAGATTTATATCAACGGAAAACCAGTTTTTTTCTCCAGGAGAGAGAGTTAGTAAGTGATGAATGAATAATGATGGCTATCTCGGCTTTTTTTCATGGTATAATTTCTTTAAGAACTGATAATCATGAAAAAACTGCCTTTTTTGAAAATAGGGAGGATATAATAGATGGAACGGGTAAAAATACATATGGAAGTGTCAAAGGATTTTTTTTATGCCTTTGATTTGAATGAAAATAGATTAAGTCGTGAATTAAAACTCTTAGCGGCAATAGAACTGTATAGAGAACATAAAATATCAATGGGGAAAGCAGCTGAATTTGCGGAAATGGATAAATATATGTTTCAGAAAGAACTTGCTTCAAGAGATATTCCCACAATTGATTATGATATTGAAGAAGTAAAAGTCGAATCAGAAATACTGAAAAAAATCAGGAAGAAAAAAAGTTGATTATCATTGGCAATCATCGATATGCTAGAGCTTTTGGAAATGATTCTTAAAAACAGCTTTTTGCAGTGCAAAAGACTCTACCTTAAAAATCCCGCAAGATATAAGGGGATATGTTTGCCAAATCCAATTTCTATACCATCTTTCAGTAAATACCCATTTTCAAGGCTTGCAATCTGTTTTTCTGTTTTTGACGGGCCTCCGATTTCAAAAAAAATGTGATTTTTTACCACAAAATCGGCTTTGGAAGGAATTTCCAACCCGAGAAAATCAGCTTGACTTGAAAAAAAGGCTTCTCGAATGGTCCCGCTGTTTGCATTTGATTGCCATTGTGAATAGTAAAGGGCGTAATAAAAATTGGGATTTGACAAAAAAACCTTTTCTCCGCTTCGTAATTTTCTTTTACCGGATCCATGGGGAAGATACTTTCTGATCAGACCTGATTTTTCAAGCAAATCCAAATAGGCGTATAATGTGTTTTTAGAAATGGCCAATTCTTTGGACAAATTTGTTGGAGAGACTTTAGGAACGGTGCTGGTTGCCAAAAAGGCGATGATCTTTTTTAAAATAGAGATATTGTTTATTGAAATGTCGCCTGGAATATCTTCGGGCAAACTTTTGTCAATGATATTGATTAAACGGCTGTAAAAGTACGCTTCCTTTTCTTGGGTTGGAAAACATCCCGTTTTAAGATATGCTACATAATGCTTTAGCGGTTCATATTTTTGAATCTTTTTAGCCATGTCAACATGATTATTGATGAGTTCTTCCAATGATATTTCCCCGAAATTCGTTTCCAAACGAAAATTCAAGAATTCGCGAAAGGACAAGACATCCATTTTGAAGAACAAAACTCTTCTGGATAAATCCGTATTGCCACCCAGGAGTTTAAAAGAAGAACTTCCGCTGAATATGATTTGTTTCTGAGGAAAAGCATCATAAAGGGCTTTGATTTCGGTTGCCCATTGGTCCATTCGGTGGACTTCGTCAACCACAAACACCTTTCCGCCGTATTTGAAAAACGAATCACCAATGGCATACAACCCGTCACTCAATACCAGCGGATTGTCTGCGGAAACATACAGATATTCCTCAGAGTGAAGTTGTTCTATACAATGTTGAAGTAACATGGTTGTTTTGCCAACGCCTCGAGGTCCATAAATCCCGATTAATCTCTTCTCCCAAGGGATTTGGTGGTATAGACTTCTTTTAAATGTAAGTGGGA
>Ga0272443_10002574_pt1 | contig 22859 bp, 21 predicted proteins | sample SSMAcet12_FD_193581 | JGI IMG/M metagenome (GOLD analysis project Ga0272443, IMG submission 193581) | Marine sediment archaeal communities from Little Sippewissett salt marsh, Falmouth, MA, United States - SSM-Acet-12 | ecosystem: Environmental > Aquatic > Marine > Wetlands > Sediment ...
ATCTCTTAACAATTCCAGATATACATTAAATTCCGGTGTGATGATTTTTTGAAATTCTTCTGTTTCAAGAGCTTCCTTAAGAGGGGGTATGTTGAACAATGCAGCTGAAAAACGTGCACTTTGTTCTGGGGCAATCAGCCAGCTAAGAAATTCAAACGCTTTTTCCGGATTTTTGGAAGCTTTTGGAATAACCCAAAAAGAGCCATTTACATAAGCAACGTCGTTTCTGCCTCCCTCAGGTGCGGGAAAAGCGGAAACACCGTATGAAAAATCATCAGGTGCAAATTTGTCAACAAACAGAACCTCCCATTGACCTGCTTCCTGCATAGCCAATTGCTCCCTGTAGAAGGGATTATACTTACTGGCGATATCACCCCATGACGCTTGAAAAACACGAATCTTTTGTGGGTCAAATTTTTGATATACACCAGCTACCCATTCCAAAGCTTCAGCATTTTTGGGATGGTTTGCAGTAATTTCATAAGTTACTTTATCCCATAACTGACCACCGAATACGTAAAAATAAATATGACTGATGACGGGTAAAAATCCCAACCTTCTGATATTTCCCCTGCTGTCTTTTTTTAGTAATGTATCATTTATTTTGTTCAGTTCTTCAATATTAGCAGGAGGTTTATCCGGATCAAAACCAAACTCTTCGAACAGGTTCTTGTTCCACATAAAAGCATATAGGTTTAAAGTGGTGGGAACGCCATACTTAATATCCTCATAAACCCCATAATCCCATATGTTCGGAAGATATTCATCAGGGCCTAACCCTGCTGAAATCAACAAATCGTTTAATGGAAGTAAAGCATCATTATATCCAAGTGGTACCACCATCCAGTCCCAAACTGTTGCCACATCAGGGGTTGAATTACCTGCAAGTGTGGTCATAATTTTTTCTCCACCACCTATAGGGACATAAACAGGTCTCACTGTAAAATCATGATCTTGTGCGTTAAACTCATCCACCAACTCTAATAATGCGTCACCTTCATAACCACCCCATGCGTACCAAAACACAATTTCCTCTTTTGAAAACATCAGTGTTATTGCAAGAATCATCAACAATAAGAAAGTTATTCCACGTTTCATTAAGAATCACTCCTATTCGTTTATGTAATTTAAATAATCATTATACAATGCTTCTGATTTTCCACCATTGGTTGGACTCATATAATGAGGGAAATCGAAAATAATATGTTTTGAAACATACGGATTCATACTTTCTAATTGATTTATTAATCTTTCAATCGTTGCTGGTTCTGCTTTCCAGCTCCCTGCATCAACCGGCCAACCATGTGTTTGATCAAATACTTCATTATTTGCCCAAAATTCCACACCATGTTTTTTCATTATCGGTTCAAGGGCTTCATATACAGATGTCGACTCTTTAACAGTAGTTCTGTGCGTTCCTACACCATCTTGCATCGCAATAATGTCTACATTGACCTGACTGAGAATTTCATCCCACCATTCACCATATTTTTGTCCGTCCGGATTCATACCAAAGTATGGAGATAGTACAATGGGCATTTTTGTTAGAAATTTAGAATAAGTTTTTATTGCCTTTAAATATTTAACAACGGCTGCTTTCCTCACATCAGTATTGAATGAACGATCTTCTAATTCTTCAGGGAGGTACCAACCACGCAAGGAATCATATTCCTTGTATAAACCATACAGTTCTGTAATAAGCTTTTTGTTCTGGGATATTTGTTCATTTACATTAAACGTACCACTCCAAAAATTGGGATTCAAACCAAGTCCAATAAACACACCTATTCCTTTGTTTTCTGAAACTGCTAATATGTTTTTTATCGGATCGGATTTTGTATCTTGTTCAAATTCTTCCCAGGAAGCGTTATACGCTTCGGTGTATTGAGAAGCTTCTTGCAGGTAGACATTGTAACCATTTTCCGGTAATTCAACAGCTGAAATATTAGATTTTAGAAATACTATCGAAACACTATCAATGTTGATAGTATGATCAAATTTAAATTCAATCTCTACTGTTTTTCCTGGATAATCCCAACCAACCATGTTACTCCAGCTAAATTGCGTTTTTCCATCGACGATTCTACCGTTATCCGGATATTTGGAACTTGGTTGTGTATCAAAACTATAGGATGTTTCAGGAGCTATGTTTTTTGAATCAGAAAAGATCCTAATTTCAGAGATAAGTGTCCATTCTCTGCTGGTGCATGGTATTTGAATCTTTATAGCATTGGCAGTTTTGTTAATGGGAACTGAAAGTTCCAACAGGCTTTCATCAGGTAATTTTTCGTTGACTGCATATTTAGATGGATAATAGAAAGTTTCTCCGTATCTTGAATATTGAATTAAAATCGTATCTATACCTATGGCACTCATATAGCCAATTTCTCTTTCCCACTCTTGCATCGAATAATTCTTTGATAAACTGTCCAGCTGGATAAATGCTCCTGTTATAAGTGGTTTTGAAAATCCAGAGAAGCAAATCAAAGTAATAATTATAAACAATATCAAATACTTCATAAAATCACGCTCCATTAAAATTCATCTTTCTTCTTTTTTGATTTTACCGACTGTTTATACATTCTGAAATTTAACTTAATAAATTGCAATTTCTTCCAACTTTGCAAATAATTCTTTTTTGTCATACTGATCATACGTTCCGTTAAAAAATCCCAAATACACGCCAAGAGCTTGTCCCATTCCTGCACATGTAGGCATAATCCTTGCAGCTGATTGTCCCGGAAAATCGGAAGAAATACATCTTCCTGCCATAAAAAGATTGTGATAATCTTTTGATATTAATGCCCTTAATGGGATCTCATAATAATCGTTGTATATCGGTACAAATGACAATTCATCTTCATTCAATTCTGTGGCGTTTTTATGAATATCAATGCCATAACACCCTTTCACAACACCATCTTTATATTTTTGTCTTTTTTTGACATCTAATTCTTTAAACTCATATAAACCTTTAACTCTTCTGTTTTCTCGTATACCAATCTGAGGGGCTATCTTTTCCAAAACTGCTTTTTCAAATCCGGCTATGTATTTTTTCGCAAAAGAAAAAACTCTTAAACATTGACTCACTCCAGTATTTATTGCTTGAGAGATTTGGAATGAATCCGTAGTATCTATAGAGATATGAGTCGTATTTACGCTTACCCTTCCATGGCCTGGAAGTTGTACAAAGAAAAAATAGGAATTTGGGTAATCAACACCCTCTTTACGTGCTTTTTCGATTTCTTGGAAGTAACCGGCGCATGAAATAAGTTCCATTTCTGGTTTGACCCATGCAAAAAAATTTTTGGGTTTATTTTTTACTTCGTTTCTTATCTTCGAGAAATCAACTTCTGAAATAACAAACATAGTTGTGAGAGCTTGATTTTCTCCATCAAGATCTCCTGAAACAGTTTCAGAGCCGCTTAAGTATGCAAAAGACGCATTACCGGTGGCATCGACCCAAAAACGTGATTTGATTTCAAAGTTTTCTGAGAGATTAGTGACTATTTTTGCGGATTTAATTTGGTTTTGTGATTTCTGAACTTCTATTGGCATAGTGTTAAACAAGCATTTGATATTCTTTTCTTTTTCAATTAAGTTGTGAAGGACTATTTTCATTATTTCTGAATCAAACGTATTTTGATAAAGTCCCCCTAGTGATTCAACTTGATTGAGGACTTCCGAGAAAAGTCCTTTTACTAAATGCTTTTCATTTAGCCAGTAACGCATGAAGGGATTAACAAGCCCTGAAGTAGCCATTCCGCCAAGTGTTCCGGTTTGTTCTACTAAAAGAACTTCTTTCCCGAGTCTGCCAGCAGCCAGAGCACAGTGTATTCCCGCTATTCCTCCTCCAAAAACAACCAGATCAAAAGTCATCCCAGTTCCTCCAAATAACAATTATTTTTTTTAAAGTTTTTATATGCATGATCTAGTGCGTAAAGAGAAGCCCCGATTGCGCCTGCAAACTCTCCTAGATCAGAACTTTTTACGAAATTATCTTTATACATTGAATCCATGATTTTCAATGTTTGATTGATTTCATTAAGAAGTTCTTCTTTATACTTTAAAATAGCTCCGCTTAAATAGAAGCTGTGAACTTCGACGGTTCTTTGAATGGTATCAATAAGCCAAGAGATGTTTTTGACAAAATCATCCAGAATCTTTTGTTTTGATTCAGTTTGCATTTCAAGCTTTTCTTTTAGTACTTTGGCTGAAACAATCGTTTCAATACATCCTCGTTTTGAACAGGTGCAAATATTATTATTTCCGGGAAAAATAATATGGCCAACTTCTGCACCACCACCATAAGCACCGTTAATCAGTTGTCCATCAATAACAATTCCGGCACCAATGCCGGTTCCGATGGTCATTAAAGCCAAAGAAGCCTCTTTACTTACCTTCCACTGACCGTATGCCGCCAGGTTGGCATCGTTGTTTATGATGGGAAAAAAGCCTGTCAATTTATAAATCTCTTCACCGATTTCTTTGCCGCTCCAATTTTTAATATTATCAGTGGCATAAAGAATTCTTCCGGTTTTTTCATCACATCTGCCAGCAGTGGCTATTCCCACTGATGTGATGTTTTTTGTGACGGAGAAAAATTGCCGGATAATATTTGCAACAGAGAGAATTATTTCATCTGCATCTTTTGGTGTTTCCTTAATGCTAGTATCAAGCACTGTACCAAATCTATTCGTCAACATTCCTCGGGTACGTGTTGCACCAATGTCAATTCCTATGGAAGTGATTTCATCCTGAAAATCTGATATGGCCTCCACAAAACGTCTTGTTATTTGCTGAGGTCTTGTGATGGCTCCACCAACTATGATTGTATAAGCGCCACGTAAGATAGCTTGTCTGATCTGATACGGTTCATTGTAGTTTCCCTCTGCGATTACAGGAATTTGAGTAATATCCCTGATTTCGTTGATAAGATCAAGGTCTGGTTTATCTCTATGAGCAGAATAATCTGTATAACCTGAAAGAGTAGTTGAAATGAAATCGGGTTTTAAATTGAGGATTTCCTTAACATCATTAATATCCGAGACATCTGCAACAATAGCTGTTTTAGGATGTTCGTTTTTAATATACTCATAAAGTTTTTTTAAAGGAACTGGTCTGGTTACTCTTGTTGAGTCTATTGCCACCAAATCTGCGCCAGCTTCTATTAAAGACTGTACTTGTTCAGGGGTGGTTGTTATAAAAGCTTCATATTGAGGGTTGCGGTCTTTTATAAGTCCGATAATTGGTACGTTCACTACCTTTTTTATCGCTTTTACATCTACAGCAGAATTTGCACGGATACCTTTTGCCCCGCTTTGTACAGCTGCTAAAGCCATACGCTGCATATGATGGGAACCATGAAGGGGTTCATCTTCTTCTGCCTGACAGGAAACGATTAACGCATTTTTGAATATGGAATACATAAGATTCCTCCTGAAATTATTTTTCAACTTTAGTATAATATTATTGAGGATAATCTCAAAACTTGATTATAAATATTGAGATATTCTCAAAGTCGATTAGACTTGATTATTTCGCTATTACTTCTGTTTTTATAGTTTTTCTATGGTTTTAAATTTTGAAGAATTGTAGTATTATATAGATGAAAATCTCAAAAAAGAGGTGTAAAAATGGAGGACAGAGATTTACTTTTACAAATAGAAAGTAAGAGAAACACTTTCACTAAAACTGAAAAAAAGATTGCCGAATACATTTTAAGTGATTATTCCAAAGTCGTATATATGTCCATTACGGAGTTGTCCGATACTTTAAAGGTGAGTGAAGGAACGATTGTCAGGTTTTGCCAAAAAATGGGTTTTTCAGGATTTCATCCCTTTAAGATCAGTCTTGCTGTTACACAGCGGACCATAACAGATACCGATGATCTTTTCACCGTCAATAACGGTGACATGAGAGCTCTGAAAAATTATGTGGCTAGGCGGAATATTGAAATCATTGAAAGCACCAATCAATTCATATCGGAAACAGAATTGGCCATGTGTGTTGATGACATAAAAAAGGCCGATCGTATTCTTATCTCAGGAATGGGAGCCTCAGGAAACACGGCAGGAGATTTTTTCTACAAGTTGATTCGATTGGGTTTGAATTGCCAGCGGACCATAGACGCTCACATGCAAGCTATGCTTGCGTCACAGCTACACAAGGGGGATGTTCTCATTGCCATATCCCAAAGCGGAAGCACGTTGGAAATAGTGGATATTGCCCAACAGGCTAAGACTCAGGGGGCAAAGGTCATTTCCATTACTGGATATGAACGTTCTCCCTTAACCAAGTTCTCAGATCGGGTTTTACTCACCCCTACAAAAGAAACACCCTTTGAAAGTGGAGCCATCCGGGCAAAGATAGCCCAATTATTTGTGATAGAACTTCTTTTTTCTGCGCTTTATATGGAGATGAAAGATACTGGGCTCAAGAATATTAAACGCACAGCGGATTCGGTTGCCAAATGGATTTATTAAATAATATATGCTAAGATAGTCAAAACGGATTTTGGAGGTTTTGAATGAAGGCAATCGCTTATTTGCTGTTGGTAACTTTAATTTGGGGAACGACTTTTCCATTGCAAAAGTTTTTTTTGGTGGATATTTCCCCCTTTGTGTTCAACGCCATACGATTCTGGCTCGCTGCTCTTTTTTCGTTGTTTTTTACAAAAAAGCATGTCTTTAAAGAGGCCTTTCTTCTTGGCTTGGTTTTTGGGGCTGCTTATTTGACACAAACCTGGGGGATCACCCTCACAACGGCTTCCAAAAGCGGGTTTTTAACGTCACTTTACATCGTTATAGTTCCTTTTTTCGCCTTTATTATGGAAGGAGAAAGGATTAACGGTTTTCAGAAAATAGGGTTCCCCTTTGCCGTAATCGGTTCCTATCTCATGGCAGGTGGAATCGGTGGTTTAAATGCCGGTGACTTGTTGAATATTGCCTGTGGTGTCTTTTTTGCCTTGCATGTTGTAATGATTACCAAGGCATCCAGAAAGATTGATGAGATGAGTCTTTTAACTTGGCAATTTGCAACAGCGGCAATGATCAACACCATTGCCGGGATTGGGGGAAATTGGATACTGCCGCCATCAGTTCTTTCTGTTGCAGTGTACTTGGCTCTATTCCCCACATTATTGGCAGTTTTTATTCAGTTAAAGTATCAAAGAAAAGTAGGAAACAACATCACAGCGTTGATTTTTGTTGGAGAACCAATTTTTTCTGCAGTGTTTGCCGTCTTATTTATTGGAGAAAGAATGACACTCTCGCAAACAATTGGGGCAAGTCTTTTGGTTGCTGCCATATTGTTTGCCAGTCTTGAGAAAAGAAGACGGAAATTAAAAACAATAGGTCAATAAAACTTTCTTATAACAATTTTTTTGTCTACTTGACAGAAGTGATTTTTTATAGTATATTATACCATCAAGCGCATCTGATGCGCAGAATTTTAGGAGGAACAAGTTAATGGCAAAAGGAACAGTAAAATGGTTCAACACACAGAAAGGCTACGGATTTATCACAAAGGATGACGGAGACGATGTATTTGTACATTATTCCGCAATTCAGTCAGACGGATTTAAGAATCTCGAAGAAGGACAAGCAGTAGAATTTGAGATTTCTGATGGCAACAAAGGTCCGCAGGCTTCAAACGTAACGCTGGTTTAATCGAGACAGACAGTAAAAGGATTTTAGGAGGAACAAATTAATGGTAAAAGGTACAGTTAAGTGGTTTAACACCCAAAAAGGTTATGGATTTATTACTAAAGAAGACGGAGAGGATGTATTCGTACATTACTCAGCAATCAAATCTGAAGGATTTAAGAACCTCGAGGAAGGACAGAAAGTCGAATTTGAAGTTCAGGAAGGTAGTAAGGGTCCTCAAGCTGCAGAGGTTTCAGTAGTAGAATAAAAATTTAGACAGTTAGAATATATATTTTTAGCAAAAAGGCGGGATGAAAAGCCCGCCTTTTTTGTTACTTATCTATCCGTTGTCAAAATGATTTTCAACGACAGAAACTTTTTCTGCTTTAACAAAATGCACGATTTCACATAATGCTATTTCAACTGTTTCAGCAGCCTTTTCTGAAGGCATGTTAATATACTCAATTGCAATATTGATAATCATTCTTTCAATGGTCAAATGTTGTTTCGGCCCTTCCGGAATTCTCCAGTTGTTTTGATTTGATTAATTTTGCCAAAACCGATAACAGGTTCATATGAATATTAAGCCAAACAAGAAAAGTACGTTGCCCATAAATGTAGGGGGATTTAATCAAATAGAAAAAGTCGGTAAGCCATTAACATGTTAAATGAGAAACTCAAGACTACTGTGTTATAATCACGCGTGAAATATCAGATATTAAAGAAAAAGGGAGTTTTATTTTGGAATTGGATGAAAGAAGGCTTGAGGTCATCAACAGAGTTGTTGAAGAAAAGGGTGAAGCGGCGATCCCGGATCTCTTGTCCCTCATGGAAAAAAACGAAGATGATCCTGAACTCATAGAAATGATTATTGAAGCTTTAGGGTTCATGAATAAAGGTGTTATCGATTATTTACGTAAATATCTCGAAGATAAAAAAAAGCGATTCAATGCGAATCCTAGAAAATTTAAGGAAGAAGCCTATCGAACGACACTGTTAGTGGTGATTGATTTAGTTGGTGAGTTGGGATATCAAGAGGATATACCCTTGATAGAATCCTTTTTAGGGATTTTTGACGAGGAAAAGGCACATTTGATCATATACGAGGCTATTGCCAAATTGGGCGGAGGTTCCAAATACTTGGATTTATTGGAATTGTTTGCTTTTGAGGATGATTTTACACAAGAGATGATCGGACAAATTATCATGACACTTTCCTATATTGATGAACCCCGTGCGTTGTTTGATTTGTTGAAAATCACAAAATTTGAATGGCTGGATGCCAATCAAAAGATCATGGTTGAAAACGGATTGAAAAGATTGCTGGGTACTCATAAAGAATTTTATGAATTGCTGGAAAAAGACCCTTACGGGAAGAAAGTCTTAAAAAAGTTGCTTGAGGTGAACGAATGAAATTTATGGCAAGTTGTACAGCCGGATTGGAAAGCCCTCTGGCTTATGAGATCAAGGATTTGGGTTTGGATGTCATCGATGCCAGTGACGGGAAGGTTCTTTTTGAAGGTTCAGAGGATGTGCTGATTCGTGCCAGTCTTTGGTTAAGAACAGCTGAAAGAATTTTTATCATACTGGACGAGTTTCAAGCGACAACATCTGATGAGTTGTTTGATAGACTTTACGCCTTCAATTGGCAATCTTTATTACCAAGAAATGCCAATGTTACCTTGGCTAGAGTCAAGACAAAAAAATCGTTGTTAAATAGCCCCAGAGTGACACAGTCAGTGGCGCAAAAGGCTATATTCAAGAAATTATGTGAATCCTATTCTCTTAGTCGTCTTCCTTTGTCAGGTGCTTTGTATCCCCTACATTTGTATATCAGAAAAAACAACATAACAGTTGCTTTGGAAACCTCAGGAGAAGGACTGCACAAAAGAGGGTATAGAATCCTTTCTGGAAAAGCGCCCCTTCGGGAAACCATTGCTGCGGGATTATTAATGCTCGCCCGTTGGAATGAAAAAATTGATCTTATCGATCCGTTTTGCGGATCAGGTACTATTCCCATAGAAGCGGCTATGATGGCTCGTAATCAAGCCCCCAATCTCCATCGCTCCTTTCTTTTTGAAGAATGGGATCTGCTATCAAAAGAGACCATTTTAAACGAAAGACGCAAGGCACGAAAGGCTCTAAAAGTGAGTCATGTAAAGATCATAGGCTATGATTCCGATTGGAAGATGATCGAGTACGCTATTGAAAATGCAAAAAAGGCTGGGGTGCTCAACGATTGCACCTTCGAAAAAATGCCCATGGAACAGGTCAAAGCAGATGAAAAATATGGATATGTGCTGACAAATCCCCCTTACGGGGAGCGGTTGAAGGACTCTGAAGCGGCTTTTAACCTTTATCAGCAGATGAAACATTTGAAGAAGGACCTGCCGGAGTGGTCCTATTTCATTTTTACCTCTCATGAAGGTGTAGAAAAGGCTTTTGATATGAAGGCTTCAAAAAAGAAATGGATATCCAACAGTGGGCTGAAAACCTGGCTGTATTTTTTCTGGGGACCTAAACCTCCAAAAGGAGATGATACAGATGTTGATACTTCTGGCGACCATGAACGAGAATAAAGTTGATGAGATAAAGAAAATCGTACCTGAGATTCCCTTTAAAAACATCAGTGATTTTTCAGATAAATGGAATGTGGAAGAAGACGGAGACTCCTTTGAAGAAAACGCCATGAAAAAAGCAGTTGTTTCCGGTAATTACTTTGGTCTTTACACCGTAGCGGATGATTCAGGATTAGAGATAAAGGCATTGAAAGGATTTCCGGGAGTCCGTTCGTCCCGTTTTATGGCTAAAAGTAATTACTATGAGAAGATGACAGAGCTGCTTAAGAAAATGAAAGCTTATGAGAAAGATGAGGAAAGATACGCCCAATTTCGAACAGTTGCCTGTTTCTACGATCCGTTGGAAAACAAACGAATCCTGGTTGAGGGAATCGTGAAAGGCACGTTGTCAAGAGAAATAAGAGGAGATGGGGGATTTGGATACGATCCCATCTTTATACCCGAAGGTTTTGAAAAGACTTTTGGAGAGCTTCCCGAAACGGTAAAAAACTCCTTTAGCCATCGCGCAAGGGCTTTTGCAGCGTTAAAAGAACGTTTAAAGGAAGAAGGATATATTAAATGATATCTTGTGAAATCTATTTATTTAGACATGCTCAAACTCAATGGAATCTCGAAAAAAGATTTCAAGGGCAACAGGACAGCCCTTTGTCGGAAATGGGGCAGTTGCAGTCCAAAAAGATGGCAGAAACACTTGAAGTCATTGATCCTGAGATTTTTGTAACTTCTACACTTAATCGAACAAAGGAAACAGCTCGTATAGCCCTTGAAGAATGGGGTCAAAAGAAAGAAATAATCGAAATGGCAGAGTTGAAAGAATCAGCTTTTGGTCCATGGGAAGGTATGATGATAGACGATGTGAAACGGGATTTTCCTGAAGAATTTAAAGCGCACCGGACGACACCGCATTTGTTTGAGATGAAGGGAGTTGAAAGATACGAGGACATTCAAAAAAGAGGCTTGGAAGGTTTAAAGAAACTTGCATGGAAATATTCTGGCAAAAGGATAGTTGTCGTGACGCATGGTTTGCTTTTATTGTGCGTTTTGGCGGGAATCAGAAATATTCCCCTTAGATTGGCAAGAGAAAAAATCGCAATTCCTGATAATACCGAATATGTACGTGTGGATTGGTTGGTTGATGATTAGTTGAGTGTGTCACCTTGTAAGTCAATAACATCGCCGGTTTCCAATGTTATTTCGAACTTGTCTGAAGTGAGTTTTCCCGAGTAGAGTTTGCTGAACAGATCAATAATTTCATTATCTCTATCCCCATACATTAATTCCACAGGGATCCTTTTCTCTGGTGAATACAAGTCAAAAACCACATGACTCATCCCCTCAAAAGGAAATAGAAAACCGTCATTCAGCCCTTCAAGACTGAAGACTTCTTCAAGTGTATCTTCTATTTCTGCAGCATGATAACCGAGCTGCTCCAGCTCTTCATAAACCTTTTCATATATACTTTCTTTATCTTCTATTCCGCCTATTAGCGCTTTTAAAACCAATGCCATGGCGACTTCCAATATCTGTCCGGTAAACGTAACAATCAAACCTTTCTTCAAAAATATTTGTTCTGCCGTATTATATCATGAACGTGTATAAGAACGATAACGGTTCACAATCTCTTTTATGAAGACGGGAAATTGGAAGGTTTTGCTCAAAAAAACATTTGGCATATTTTCTTTTTCCGTGTAAAATATTGTGAAGAATTATTTAACAGAAGGGGGTTATAAAATGAAATTTATCAATAGGCTATTTCCAAAGGATTCTCCTGTTGACTTGATGAAAAGGCATGCTCAACTTGCTGAAGATGCGTGTAATTATTTGCCTGATGTTTTGGGGAAGTATTTTTATGAGCAGGAAATCGCCGATATAGGACAAAAAGTAGACCAGATCGAACATGATGCAGATGATATAAAGGTGGAGATCAGGAAAGCTTATGCAGAGCTCAAATATACTTATTTTGACAAAGTGGATGCCTTGTTTATCCTTCACAAACAGGATGGGATTATCGATAAAGCGGATGATGTGATAAAGATGTTGATGATGAATCAGATCAAAAACCTTGATCATCTGATTATTAAGGATGTGGTTGCTCTTGCCCATACTGTTGTTGATTCAGTGTCGAAGATGACCCATGCCGTATCAAATCTCAGCATTGTGGCGGAATCATCTTTTTCTAAAAGAGAAATCGCTAAGGAAAAAGAGGATTTGATGTCGGTTGAGGAAACTGAAAGCCGGAGTGATGATGAATCCGTTAATTTGGGGAAAAGGGTTTATGCCATGAAAGATAAGTTGAATCCTGTGGACGTTTTGTTTCTACAGGATATTATTCGAAACTTGGCAAAAATTGCAGACAGAGCTGAAAGGGTTGCTGAAAAGGTCAGAATGTTGATCAAGGCATAACAGGGGGGGGATAAAAATGCTTATTTTTGGAATCGGTTTAGGCTTTGCGCTCGCCTTTGCCATTGGTGCCAATGATGTGGCCAATTCCATGGCCACAGCCGTGGGAGCAAAGGCTATTACACCGAAACAGGCGGTCTTGATTGCAGCAGTTCTGGAATTCTTGGGGGCGTTATTGTTTGGTAGCCATGTAACATCTACGATTATGAAAGGAATTGTCAAATGGGAGGCTGTAAACGACCCTAATATCCTGCTTTATGGAGCCATTGCGACGCTCATCGCTACAACAGTTTGGATATTGGTCGCTACATTTTGGTCCATGCCAATTTCCACAACGCATTCTGTTGTAGGAGGAATGATGGGATTTGGTATCGTCGCAGCAGGTTGGGGGGCGGTCAACTGGTTCACCATGCTGAAAATCGCGTTAACCTGGGTTATTTCACCATTATTTGGTGCTTTATTGTCTTATGTGGTCTTTAAGATTATTGCTTGGACAATCCTGCATAAAGAAAGCCCCTATTCAGCTGCAAAGAAATACTCACCATTTTTTATCGCAGCAACCATTTTTATCATCGCCTTTCTCTTCTCTTATAAGACCTTGAAATTGGACATGGTCTTTACCTTTCTCTTTTCTATAGCAATTGCAGCGGTTGCCTTATTGATCGCCATCAAGGTTGTATCCGAAAGATTTTCTCTTAAAAAACCGGATGATGAATACCAGGCTGTAGAAAAGGTGTTCAGAAAGATGCAAGTTGTCACTTCCTGTTATGTTTGTTTTTCTCATGGTGCCAACGATGTGGCCAATGCAATCGGTCCGTTGGCTTTGATTATTGCTGTTTTAACTACAGGTGTAGCAGCAGCAAGTGTAGAAGTTCCCATTTGGATTCTCCTGCTGGGTGGAGCCGGTATTGCAGCCGGAGTTGCAATTTTGGGTAAAAAGGTTATGAAAACCATTGGAGAAGACATTACTGTTCTAAATAATACCAGGGGCTTTTCAATCGATTTTGGGACAGCAACCACTGTTTTGGTGGCTTCCGTGATGGGTGTTCCCATATCCACGACACATACGGTTGTAGGTTCGGTAACAGGTATTGGCATGGCGCATGGTATGGAAATGGTTAACGTTAGTGTACTGAAGAATATCATCTTGTCATGGTTATTGACCGTTCCGTTAGTAGCAGTTTGCTCAGGTGGTATTTACTGGTTATTCCAAAGAGTAATCGGATAAAACTGTTATTTGTCATTCAAATTTAATATATAAATGATAAAATACCTTGGCATACGTCCATACTTTATAACAATTAAGAGGTGGTAGATTTGATTATCAAACGTTATGAGAATAATGAACAGATGAGTATACAAGCTGCTGAAATTGTCAAGGAGCAGGTTGTTGAAAAGCCTAATTCCGTGTTGGGGTTACCCACCGGGTCATCACCTCTGGGAATGTACAATCAATTAATTGCCATGCATAAAAAGGGAGAACTTGATTTTTCCTCGGTTATTACCTTTAATCTCGATGAATACTGCGGTTTACCCACTGATCACCCTCAAAGTTACCATGAATTTATGCAAAAGAATTTCTTTCAGCATGTGAATTTAATGCCTGAACATACACATATGCCAAAACCAGATGAAGATAATAAACAAAGTGGTTGTGAGGATTATGAACAGTTGATTCGCCAAGCAGGCGGCATTGACTTACAGATTCTTGGTATTGGCAGAAACGGGCATATCGGTTTTAATGAACCCGGGACGCCTTTTTCCAGTCGAACACACATAATCCAGCTGCATCAAGGCACAAGACAAGCTAATGCCAGATTCTTTAATTCTCTTGATGAAGTACCAAAAGCGGCTGTTACCATGGGGATAAAAACTATTATGAGAGCACGAAAAATACTACTTCTGATTTCGGGGGAGGCAAAAGGTGAAGCCTTGTATAACCTCATTTATTCACCGGTTAATGAACAATTTCCCGCTTCTGTACTACAACTTCACCCTGATGTTATTGTATTAACTGAAAAGGCTGCTTGTGGTCTTATTAGCAAGAAGCTATTATTTAGGAATAACCAACTGAACATCTGACTTCCAATAGCTCACAACTTGATAATCGTTCACTTTTCTGTTATAATAATCTTTGAAACTTACCATTTAATTGAGTGATAGACTCGTTTATATCTTAAATATGCAAAAGCAATATAGTACTTTTGTTTCTATAATCATCTTATATTGGAGGAGATTTTATGAAAAAAAGTTTGTTGTTTTTAATTGTTGTCATGTTAGTTGTTTCTTTTGGTTTTGCCAAAGTCTACCGAGTTGGAACAAGTGCCGGATTCCCACCTTTTGAATATGTAGAAAGAGGCGAATATGTAGGTTTTGACATGGATCTCATGAGAGAAATGGCAAAAGAAATGGGTTTTGAAATCGAAATCATTGATATGAGCTTTGATTCACTGATTGCCGGTCTTGTATCCGGAAACTTGGATATTATAGCCGCCGGTATGACTATAACAGATCAGCGAGCAAAGGTCGTGGACTTTTCAGATGCTTATTGGACTGCTGATCAAAGTATTTCTGTTAAAGAAGATTCGGATTTGAGTATTACCGTTCTGTTCGGAGATAATAATATCGGTGTTCAAACTGGTACGACAGGAGACCTTTGGGTAGAAGAACATCTGGAAAAAACAGGTATTCTTACTGGGAAATATAAACGATATGACACCTTTGTACTTGCCATGACAGACCTTGTTAACGGTAATTTGGATGCGGTTGTACTGGATTCTCCTGTTGCAGACAGATTTGCAAAGGTCAGACCCGTTAAGACGATCGGTATTATTAAATCCGACGAAAAATACGGTTTAGCTGTAAAAAAGGGTAACAGCAATTTACTTGAAACCATTAATGAAGGTTTGAAAAGACTAGAAGAAAACGGTACCATCGACGAATTGATTGCAAAATACTTCTAACTTATTTCTTTTAAATAAGCTACGGTCATGATTTGGCCGTGGCTTTTGATTATAAATCCATAATGAAAGGCGGGGAGTATCATAGATAAATTTCAATTATTTCTCGATTCAATGCCCCTGTTGTTAAAAGGTACTTGGGTTACTATTGAGATTACTTTCCTGACACTGGCACTGGGTATGTTAATTGCCGTGCCGATTTCTTTCGGACAGGTATATGGTCCCAAATGGGGAAAAGCCTTGATAGGCGTTTATGAAAAGATCTTCCGAAGCATACCCGGGATCGTTATTCTCTTTCTGATCTATTACGGACTTCCTAGAGCCGGAATCAACATGTCACCTTTTTTAGCAACGATTATCGGGTTGGGTTTAAGAAGTGGAGCCTATCAATCCCAGATTTTCAGAGGTGCCATTCTTTCTATCGATTCAACTCAAATGAGAGCATCCAGGTCAATTGGCATGTCCAAGATGCAGGGTTTTAGAAATGTCATCTTCCCACAGGCCTTCCGAGTCGCCCTACCGCCATGGGCCAATGAATTCACCATTGTGCTAAAAGATTCATCATTCGCTTATGCATTGGGTGTAACGGAGTTATTGAGACAGGGAAGGTATATTATATCAACAACTTACGAACCAATGCTGATTTTCTTAACCATAGCAGCAATCTATTTTATCATTACCATTACATTGAACAAAAGTTTGCAAGCGCTTGAGACAAAGCTTACCATACCCGGTTTTGATATAAGGGAGAAGATAAAATGAGTGAGAACAAACATATCCTTAGAGTTGAAAATTTGAGAAAAAGCTTTGGTAGTAACGTAGTTCTGAAAGATGTGAGTTTTACAATGGATAAAGGGGAAACAAAAGTTATCATTGGACCAAGTGGAACTGGAAAAAGCACCTTGCTCACATGTATCAACCAGCTGGTAAAGCCTGATAGCGGGACGATTTATTTAAAGGATTTAAATGTTACCCAGGCGGAAGATATGAACAAAATCAGAGCCCGAATTGGTTTTGTGTTTCAGGATTTTGGTTTATTCTCTCATTTGACTGCCATGAGAAATGTCATGATCGGACCCATCAAAGTGCAGAAAATGAGCAAAGAAGATGCCAAAAATCTTGCCTATGAGGAATTAAAGCGTGTGGGATTGTTGGAGCATGCAGATAAATATCCGGCTCAACTTTCCGGTGGGCAAAAACAGCGAGTGGGTATAGCCAGGGCATTGGCTATGCAGCCAGAACTGATTCTCTTTGATGAACCCACTTCAGCGCTGGATCCTGAGTTGATCGGTGAAGTGCTGGCTGTAATGAAGGATTTGGCGGACAATAAAATGACGATGCTTATCGTAACCCATGAGATGGGGTTTGCGAGAACGGTTTCCGATGAGATTATCTTCATGGAAGGCGGCGTTATTGTTGAACAGGGAACACCTGAGAAGTTGTTTAAAAATCCCGAACACAAACGAACCGGTGAATTCCTGTTTAAATTGACTGAGTTATACGGTGAAGGTGACGAGTGATGTTCAATAATATCGTAGAAATCGTTGCGAATCATTGGCCTTCTTTTCTTGAAGGAGTGGGTATGACGTTACTTATGGCATTAATAGCCATGTCACTGGGAACCTTTTTTGGTACAATACTTGCTTTCTTAAAAGTGTATAGCAACAAATTTGTTGTAGCCATTGTATCCGGTTTTATCGAAATCATCAGAGGCACTCCCATGCTGGTTCAAATATTTATTTTTTATTTTGGGCTACCTGTTTATGGGATTAGAATGACTGCTTTTGGTGCTTGTATCCTTGGTTTTATTATCAATAGTTCGGCCTATCAGGCAGAATATACCAGAGGGGCTATACAATCCATCGAACAAAATCAAATGACTGCAGCTCGATCACTGGGATTGACCCGAAATCAGTCAATTTTCAATATCATATTACCACAAACCATCAAACGAGCTATCCCAGCTTGGACAAACGAGTTTATCTACCTTTTGAAATACACATCCTTGGCTTATATCGTGGGTGCGGAAGAATTGATGGAAAAGGCGAAGGTTATTGCCAGTAGAAATTTCCTTTTTTTCGAAGTTTACATCATTGTTGCAATTATCTACCTAATCCTTGTTCTGGTTATTACCTGGTTGCTTCAAAAGCTGGAAAAGAAACTCGAGATTCCAGGTTTAGAAACTGTTAGATAGAAACACAAAGAAAGATGAATCAGAAGGAAACATACCCTTTGTTTGAAAGACTTTTTAAAGAATCTTAAAGAAGAAAAATGCAATAAACCTGCAATTATGAAAAAGGTTGCATAAACTTTTTGATTTTGATTGGTCTAAATTTTCTAAGTGAAAAATAGGAGAACTAATACGATACGGTAACCTAACCATTAAATGGGTATGAAGAAATTTTGTGATATAATTCAAATAGTTGAGTCAAAACTCAGAAAAAAAAAACAGGTGCTTTTGCACCGAAAACAATCTAAAGGAGGAATTTGGATGCAAAAAAGAATTTCGTTGTTTGTTGTAGTTATTCTTGCGTTATTTGTTGCAATGACCTTTGCTGAAGTTATGGGGCCATATGCAGACAAAGTCTACATCAACACGAGGATGAAAGAGGAAATAGGTTTGAAGGATGCAGCTGAAGGATTAACAGATGTTTTCCTTTATGGAGTTACAGGACCTACCCTTTATGGGATGCCTTCCTCAGATCTTGAAAAACTTGAGGTGTATCGTATACCATCAGGTTCCTGGTCATTAAACATCAACAACTACCCTGGAGTCGCACCTTATCATGCAGAAAGAGAAGGAGAAACACTGTTTAACCCCTTCGCTATTCAAGAAGTCAGATTCGCCTTGAATTTCTTAATCAACAGACAGTATATCGTTGATGAAATTCTTGGTGGTGCAGGATTCCCAATGTTTTGTATGGCTACACCGGGACAACCTGGAACGATGAGATACAACAAAGTTGCTGAAGAATTTGGTTTCAGTGCTGAAGGTGACGAAGAAAAAGGTATTGAAATGATTACTGCTGCCATGGAAGAAGCTGCTGCTCTTCCTGAGAATGAAGGCAGACTTGTCAAAGGAGCCGAATTCTGGGAATTTGACGGCAACCCCGTTGAAATCAGACTGCTTGTTCGTGTTGACGATCCTAATGGAAGAATGCGAGAAGGCGCTTACGTTGCCGACCAGCTTGAAAAAGCAGGTATTAAAGTTGAACAGGCAATGTGGGACAGAGTTAAGGCTATTACCACTTCTTATTACTCCAACCCGGCAGATTACGAATGGAATATGTATACAGAAGGATGGGGAGCAGGAGCAACAAGAAGATACTGGGAACACATCGTTGCACAGATGTACGCACCTTGGTATGGTTACATGCCCGGTGGCGCTAACCCTGACAACTGGAACACTGAAAGCCCAATGCTTGACCAGTACACAAAAGATGCATTCTACGGCAGATACCTCACCGTTGAAGAATATTGGACACAGGCACTTGAAGGCCTGAGAATTGGACTTCAGGAAGCTCTCAGAATTTACGTTTGTGCACAGGAAGATTTCTTCGTTGCAAACAAAGCAAGATTTGAACAGAGATTTGCTTACGGACTTGGCGACGGACTGAACTCTTGGATGTTCATCACAGGAAACACCGAAGATGATATTCTCAGGGTTACACAGTTCTCCGCACAGGGTGGACTCTTCATGTCTGCTTGGGATCCAATTGGTTCAGACGGATTCTCAGATACTTATTCAACCAAGGTTTCCAGAGCACTTGTCGACGCCACAATGTTCGAAAGTCCTGTTTCTGGACAGCAGATCCCTCAGAGAGCAAATTATTCTGATGTAGAAACGAATGTTATCAGAGAGGGAGATGAATTAAAGGGACAATTGCCGGTACCTGCAGATGCAATTAAATACAATCCTGTAACAGACACATGGGATGCTGTTGGAGAAGGCGTTACTTCAATGAGTAAGGCAACTTACGAATTTGTTTTCACCAATTGGCATGATGGCACACCAATGAGTTTGAATGACCTGCTTTACTTTGAAGCATTCGTAGTAAAATGGGCTACACAGAATGACGAAAATGACAAAGAATATGAATCAGCATACGCATCAGTATTAGAAGAAGGTATTGATACTACAAAGGGATGGGTAGTAGACTTTGATAATAACACAATCACTGTATACTTTGATTACAACTTCCCTGCAGACGAAGCAAGAGTTGCCGGTTTTGGGGCTCCTTCCTATCACGCATCTGCATCAGGTGGAACAGTATGTAGTGCAAGCTGGGCAATATACGAAGCCATCGCCAGAATGATCACTGATGGCAGTGAATCAGGAACTCAGTATTCTGTTTCTTCCGAAGCAGAAAATGAGATTGATATGCTTATCCCAGCTCACGTAGCAGATATCAAAGCGAAACTTGAAGAAATGAGAGATGCAGGACATGTTCCTGTACAGCTGAAAGATACATTGACACAGGCAGAAGCTGTTCAAGCATACACCAATGCAATCGAATTCATAGAAGAAATGGGTCATGCTTATATCGGAAACGGTGCTTTCATCCTTTCCGAATACGATCCTGAATCAAACTTCATGGAACTCACTGCTAACAGAGACTGGGCATGGAGTGCAGATTATTGGATGGACATCTTTGCTGTACCTACAATCATCATCAACGATGTAAAAGTTCCTACACTTGTACCAGCTGGAAAAGACTTCGAAATCGAAGTTGATTTGGCGCAGCAGGTATACCCAAGCATTACACAAGTAGCAGCTACAGAGGGAGATGTAGAAATTTACATTGGTAACATTGCCGAACCTCTCGTAGGTAAAGTAACCAATACAGGAGAATTCAAGATCAGAGTACCCGGATCCATGACAAAAGATCTTTCAGGAACCATCGAAGTCATCGTTAAAGCTGAACTCGAAGGTGCTGTACCAGTTGAACAAAGCAAAAACGTGATTTTCTGGTAATTCTTTGATTTATAAAAAAAACTCAATCGATAGTGCCGAAAGGCACTATCGATGTTATTTAGGGGGCACTTAATGTATTGGAAATTTGCATTAAAAAGAGTAATAAATGCTGTTATTATATATATTATTCTGATTTTTATCTTCTCCGCCCTGTTTAATGTACAGATGGAGCAAACAGTTTACGCACAAATAGACGAGCAGATAAAAGCGGAAACAATGCAGCTTACAGATATGAAACCGGATGAAATTAAAGCGTGGGCTGCGCAGAGAAAAGAATTTTATTATAGAAGATATAACTTGGATAAATCCGTTTTCGAAAGAGTCGTTTTAAGAGCAGTTAATGCTTTGACTTTCAAATACGGCAATTCATCCATTATTAGATCATCAAGCGGAAGTAGAAATGTAAGAACAATAGTCCTTGAAACCATTCCGAGAACCCTTCTTCTTTTCATGACCGCAATGGTGATAGACATCTTACTTGGCTTCTGGCTAGGGATCAAAAAAGCCCAGAAACCCGGTAAAGGACTTGATAAATCAACCTCCATTGTGACGATGGTTGTGTATGGGATGCCATCCTGGTGGTTGGGAATGCTCATGATTATGGCGTTTGCCTATATGTTTAAAATATTCCCGTCCGGTGGATTTGTTTCTACACCACCACCACCCGGAGGTACTTTAGCATATTTTTGGGATATCGTTTATCATTTGATTTTACCTGTTATTACATTGGTTATCATCGGTTTCTGGGGAAGAGCTTTTTTAACCAGAAACATTGTATTAAGCACATTACAGGAAGACTACATTATGTCTGCTAGGGCAAGAGGTATTCCGGAAAGAAAGGTTTTATACGGACATGCGCTGAGAAGTGCTGCACCACCTATAGTTACGATGGGTTTATTAGCGCTTCTGGTTTCTTTCGGTGGAAATATCATCTTTGAAGGAATTTTCAGTTGGCCCGGTATGGGTAACTTGTACTGGATTTCCGTACAGCAAAATGACATCCCTGTTCTCATGGGGAACCTTTCCCTAACGACCGGATTGTATATTACAGGACTAGCGGTTCTTGACCTCGTATATGGATTCCTGGATCCAAGAATCAAGGTAGGTGGTAAAGCATGAAGTTAGCTGAAATGAAGGATTCTTTTAAAGACTTTTGGAGTGAATTTAAAAGAGAAAAAACCGGAGTAGTCGGTCTTATATTGTTTGCAATCTTTTTGTTTATCGTTATTTTTGAACCCGTTCTTCTACCTTTTGCTGATGCAAATGACCGTTGGCGAGATATTACCTATTGGGAAGACTGGCCAAAATCAGCCCCACCGGCTTGGACTAATTGGTTTACCACTGAAAAGAAAGCAACGACAGAAGTGTTAGAAGAATTTGACGAAAACGCTCAAGACCTTGGTGGTATGGTCATGAAAGAATTTGTTTTTGATTATGATTATCAATTTGATGATGCACCCAACGATATCATCATACATGGTGATGCCAGTGGCCAGCCAATTGTCGTTGTAAATATCATTAGACCTGATGGAGAAGATATTGAAGCTTTTCAGTCTACATATAATGCCGGAGAAAGAACTAAAGATATTAGAATATCCATTGATAATAGTTCGAGGAATATCATATACAATTTTGCGAAGGATTTCGAATCCCAAGAAAATCTCAGTAACGTCAAACCCGGTTTGATTAAAACTACCAATGGAATCTTTGCGAAAGCTGAGGAAGGTATACTTCGAAATCCAAAAGCTCTGAAAGGAACTTATCAGATAAAAATTACTGCTATTTTACGCGGTGAAAATGACAACATGGATACACCCTATATTGTCCTACCCGGAAAAGTATCCGGTGTGCTGGGAACCGACTCCCAGAAACGTGACATCTGGACAGGAGTCTTAGCCGGAGTCAAATGGGCCCTACTCATCGGTATCCTCACCGCCGTGGTCTCCGTTTCCATTGGAGTTATCTACGGAGTTATCAGCGCCTATCTGGGCGGCTGGAAAGACGCCCTCATGCAGCGTGTCTTTGAAGTTTTCGTTTCTGTTCCACTATTACCGGTGTTGATCGTATTAAGTGCGGTGTTTGAGCCCAGTATTTGGATGATGGTCATCCTGATGGCCATGTTCTTCTGGACCGGCTCGGTCAAAACCGTGCGCTCCATGGCCATGCAGATCAAAGAAGAGACCTTCATCGAGGCATCCAAGGCATTGGGAGCCAGTAACTTTAGAATTATCTTCAAACACATGGTCCCCATCCTGATCCCCTACTCCTTCTCCTCCATGGCGTTGTTCATACCGCGAGC
>Ga0272443_10002576_pt1 | contig 22858 bp, 22 predicted proteins | sample SSMAcet12_FD_193581 | JGI IMG/M metagenome (GOLD analysis project Ga0272443, IMG submission 193581) | Marine sediment archaeal communities from Little Sippewissett salt marsh, Falmouth, MA, United States - SSM-Acet-12 | ecosystem: Environmental > Aquatic > Marine > Wetlands > Sediment ...
TCGCATATCGGCTACAGATGTCTCCGCCAAAGGCGGACCAGCCCTGGACTGAGACCAGCCTATGGCTGGAGATGTCAGAAGACAGAAAACAGATGACAGTTTACAGGTCACAGAAGACCGAAGACAGATGACAGGTCACAGATTACAAATCACAGATTACAGATGACAGAAGTCAGCAGTGAATAGTGAAACTACCCGAAACGGACTTCGGGCTATGCTAATGAATGGGGCAGGGTGGGTTCTTTTATAGATACTTTGACTTTAGCCGGAGAAGCGCCTTCAAGCCCGAACAATCCTTTCTTCTCTTCTTTGAGAACATAGATATCTACTTCATCCCGGGTACATCCTAGAATGCTGAGAGCCTTGTCAACGGCCTCTTTCCCGGTGGCGGCTTCGACTTCTACGGTAGTGGAGGTTTTCCTGTACAGTTTCATTTTCACGTTATCTCCGGATCAAGTAGTGCGGCTTTTTAATAAAGCCTGTTCGGATGTCATCAATATGGTATTGGTAAGCCAGTACAGGACAAGCCCTGAAGGCATGTTGTAGAAGAGGACGCCAAAGAACAGCGGCATCATGATCATCATCATTTTTTGCTGGCTTGCCTGCTCGTCAGTCACCGCCGCTTGCGTTCCCGCCTGCATCCTTTGCTGGACCAGCATCATAACGACCATTAACAACGGCAGGATATTTATACTCCCTCCCAGTACCGGTAATTTAAAGGGTAGGGGAACAGCATCCGGTTTTGCCAGGTCCTTTATCCATAAAAACCGGGCCCCCTTAAGTTCGACCGCTTTTATCAGCCCCTGATACAGGGCAATAAAAATGGGTATTTGCAATAACATGGGAAGGCATCCCCCGAAAGGATTGACATTATACTTTTTGTATAGCTCCATCATCTCCTTGTTGAGCTTTTGCGGGTTGTCCTTATGCAGGTCTTTCAACTTCTGCATGTGCGGTTGTATTGCCTTCATCTGATGCATTGACTGAAAACTTTTGCGGGTAAGGGGAAAGGATACCAGGTTAACGAGCAGGGTAAGTAAGATTATCGCGATCCCCCAGTTTCTGAGCCATTTATGGAAAAAGCGTAATATTTTTAATAAAACCTTGCTGATCCCCCCAAACCATCCATAATTTATCATGTTTTCAAATCCCAGATCATATGCGCTTAATCGTCCTTCGTCCAGCGGCCCGCCATATACCAGATATTCATCCTTTTCAACTTCCCCCGGCATTAACGTGTAAGTATTCGTAGTCAAAGCAGTTACGAGCTGCTTCTTGTTCGTCTCAGTCAATACAAGATCCTCTGTCACAATAAACGGTTTTAATACAGCCGCAAAATACCGGTTTTTCATGCCCAGCCATGATACGGTCCCTTTCTGGGTCCAGGTGTTTTTTACCGAGGTCTTTCTTATTATCTTTCCATCAATAACAGCATTTGCTTCTTTAAAATTCCTTCCTTTCACTTTGCCTGTATCACTTATCCCGGCCGGGCCGGTCATTTGATAGGAAAAATTCAAGGCGGAAGAAGACAGATTCTTTATGAATATCTCTAAGTTAATATGGTCATTACTGTTAAGAAAGCTGTATCTTTTCGTTATGTTCAATTGCCCCGGTATTTCTATAATAAAATCAATTGAATCTTTTCGCTTTTCTACCTGGTATTTGCGCTTAAAAAGACCTGGAAATTGCTTACTTTGCATCGCGAATGGCCTGTATCCAGGTTCTTCGGCTTTTATGAGAAGTTCATCGTGATCTTCTTCCCTGTATTCTTTCAACCACCATTCTTTTACAGCCCCTCCGATATCGGATAATTTGATCTTAAATTTATCTGTATCTATATCTATTTCCTGTTCTTGCGTGATTTCTTCCACAACCGGGGGTACTTTTTCCTTAAGCGGTTCCGCCGTTGTGCTTTCATTTTGCACTATACGGACCTGTTGTTTTTCCAGAGGCCCCTGCGGCTGCCGGGGCATAAGAAACTTCTGGAACAAGAACAGGACCAGGAGAGATAAGGCCATAGCTGTAAATAATCTTTTTTCCATTTTTTCCCTTAATTGTCGTTAATATCTCACTTTAACGGATCATATCCGCCTCTTGCGAAAGGATTGCATCTTAATATCCTGCATATCGCTTTTAATCCGCCTTTCAGCAATCCATACTTTTCCAATGCTTCCACCGCATAGCTGGAGCAGGATGGCTCATACCTGCAACTCATTCTAAAATAAGGGCTTATAAATTTTTTGTAGCCTTTTATAATGCTAATGACCGCGTTTTTCATGTTTATGCCTGTATAATTTTATTCGTCAGAGCCGCCAGGTCTTTCTTTATTTCAGCAGACAGGCTTTTTCTGGGAAAATCCTTTACCGGCCTTATCAGCCTTACAATAACCCGTGTGCCCGGTTTCAGCGTCATGTTGTTCTCTACAAAAAAAGCATATACAAGTCTTTTTACATAGTTCCGGCGGACTGCCTTGGGTGCTAATTTTTTGGTTAATATTACACCGATTTGGGGAGTTTCCTGTTCCGGATCTCGAAGAAAATGCAGGGAAAAGGTCTTTCCGTTATATTTTCTGCCTTTTGAAAGTATTTCCAGAAATTCTGCTGTTTTCCTTACATGCCTGATCTTCACGCGGATAAGACTGTTCGTCCTTTTTTTCTTCTTCGCTTTAAAACGGCTTTTCCCGAGCTTGTTTGGCTTCTTTTCCTGAATCCGTGCTTTCTTTTCCTTTTTATATTTGATTTGTTCTTGAGGTTCTTTTTCACAAAAAACTCCTTTTTGCCTATCCATAATTCTTTTTTAAGATTTATGATTATAGCATAAGGTCATTCCAAGTCAAGGGCTTTCTTATATGAACTTTATTATATTTATCAGGATATTTTTCCCTTACGCTGCCTTATCATACGATCCTGTTTTTTGTTGCTCCGCCTGCTCTCGTGCGTCTGGATAAACCCCGGGTTTTTCATTATTGTTCTGTATGTTTATTTAAATGCGCAAAAAACTCCTTGCATTGGCATAGGAGAGAAGTTATAATGTTCCAGATTATTAATTTATCCTGTTCAGCCTGTGGATAAGTTGTTGATATCTTGTTTCTTCTTCTTTAAAACCTTTGTTTTTCTTGTTAATAAAGTATGGATAATATCTGGGAAAAAGCGCTGACTATTTTAAAAGCTGAAGTCAATGAGCAGATCTATAACGCGTGGTTTATTCCCATTAAACAAGACTCATTCGAAGAGAATACGTTAACTTTGAGTGTGCCGAATAAATTCTTCGAAAATTGGATACGGGATAAATATATAAGTCTTGTCACAGCCGCTTTATTCCAGGCATCCGGCAGGGAAATTACTGTCAATTTCTCGATCGCGGAGCCGGTTGCTCCTCCCGCGGCTCCGGGTGTGTCAGTGCCCTCCGGAGAAAAAAAAGATCCGTCGTCTCTCGATCCCGGGAAAAAGCAGGATACTATCGGATGGTTAAAAAGCATGTTCGGCGCCGGCAAAACTCTGCCCGAAAGCCAGTACCGGGAAATAGGGTTAAATCCTCAATATACTTTTGAGGATTTCGTGGTGGGCCCCAGCAACAGGTTCGTTCACGCGGCATGTCTGGCTGTAAGTGAAAATCCTGCCAGGAATTATAATCCCTTATTCATCCACGGAGGGGTGGGGCTGGGGAAAACCCATCTTTTGCAGGCTGTAGGTAATTATATTCTACGGCATCATCCAAAACTGAAGATCCTTTTTATCTCAAGTGAAGAATTCACCAACCAGCTTATTCAGGCTATACGCACAAAAAATACCACTAATTTCCGGAATATGTACAGAAATGTGGATGTCCTCCTGATCGATGATATACAGTTTATTTCCGGGAAAGAAGCTACCCAGGAAGAGTTTTTCCATACATTTAATAAATTATACGATTCGCATAAACAGATCATCCTTTCAAGCGACCGGTCCCCGAAGGAGATCCCTTTACTTGAAGAACGCCTGGTCTCGAGATTCGCCTGGGGGCTTATCGCGGACATACAGATCCCTGATTTTGAAACCCGTATAGCCATACTTGAAAAGAAAAGCGAAAACGAATCGGCACCGGTTCCCAAAGACGTTCTTTTTTTCCTGGCTGAAAAGGTAAAAACCAATATCCGGGAAATGGAAGGAGCTCTTATACGGGTGGTGGCTTACTCAAAATTAACGGGGAACGACCTCTCCGTCGACCTTGCCAGGGCCGTGCTTAAAGATATGATAACAGAGGAAGAGCGTAAGATCACCATCAGCCTGATCCAGGAACAAACCTGTGATTACTTCGGTATATCTTTAAGTGATATTAAATCAAAAAAGAGGACCAACGCGATCGCTTACCCGAGACAGGTAGCGATGTACCTGAGCAGGATCCTGACGGATCATTCTTTGCCCGATATAGGGAATTATTTCGGCGGGAAGGACCACACAACTGTCCTTCACGCCTATGAAAAAATAAAAAAAGAACTGGTTAATAATCCTAACACATCGAGTATAATAGAAAAGCTTACTATGCGGATAAAAAAATGAGTTTTTCTGTTGATAAGTGTTAGTGTTCGGCCTTAAAATTATATACATCATATCAACCGGGTTATTAACTGTTTATTCACAATGCTCTTTTAATGTATATAAAGAGTTCTGGAGATATACACAGGAAAAAGCGGACCCTACGTACTATTACGACTACTACTAAACTTAAATAACTTAATAAAAGAAGATCTAAGTAGAAAGATCTCTCAGGAGGAGGACAAATGGATTTTACGCTTCAGAAAGAAACACTGGTAGATGGAATACAAACAGTTCAAAATGCCGTTACACAGAAAAGCAGTTTACCCATACTTGCCAATGTTCTTTTGGAAACTGCCGGGAATGAATTAAAACTGACAGCGACTGATCTGGATATCGGCATATGCTCCAATATTCCTCTTATCGCCGGCGAAGAAGGGGCTATTACCGTTCCGGCAAAGAAGTTTTTTGATATAATCCGTTCCCTGCCGGACGGGAGCGATATAAATATCACCATCAAAAAGAACAACTCGATAACGATAAAATCGGGAAAGGCTCTTTTTAAGATAATAGGGTTACCAAAGGAAGATTTTCCCGCTTTACCTGTTTTTGAGGACAAAGCTTCTATAACCATAGATCAGAAGATCTTAAAAGAAATGTTAAACCTTACCGATTTCGCTATCAGTAAAGAAGATGCCCGGCATATACTTACCGGTATTTTATTCGCGGTCAAAGGGGAAGATATCAGTGTGGTAGCGACCGACGGCAGGAGGATGGCCGTTATAAATAAAAAACTGGGGAAAAAGACACTTGTTGACAGGGAAGTGGTGATCCCATATAAAGCTGTGCAGGAAGTCAAAAGGATGCTGGGGGACCAGGGTGATATTACCGTGAAATTCAGCGATAATCAGGTGATGTTCATCCTGCCCGCAAGCTTTATTATCTCCAGGCTGATAGAGGGGGAATATCCGGATTACGGGAAAGTAATACCCAAAAAATCCGGCCAGATCGTTACAGTCCAAAGGGATTCCTTCCTTTCCGCGGCGCGGCGGGTAAGCATACTTACGGACCAGGATTCACAGGCGGTAAAGCTTAATATACAGAAAACAAAGATGACGATATCTAAAAACACCCCTTACCTGGGAGAGGCAAAAGAAGAAATAAGCGCCGAGTATTCGGGGGATAAAGACCTTGAAATAGGTTTTAACCCTAAATATCTTATAGATGTATTACGGAACCTTGAGGAAGATGATATACTTTTCGAGGTCAACGACCAGAATAAACCCGGGGTGATAAGAAAGGGAGAAGAATATACGTATGTAGTATTACCTATGCAGCTGGCCGCCTGAGAGGATTTTGTATGGGGACAAAAAAACCGCGGGATATAGAAGATATACTTGGAGGCCTTTTAAGGAAACTTGAAAGAGAAAAGGTAAAAAAAGGAAACGCGGTGCAGCTCGCCTGGAGGAAAGCCGCGGGGGAAGATGCCGTGTGCCACACCCAACCGGTGAGCTTTAAAAAGGGCGATCTTATGGTAATAGTGGAAAACTCCACATGGCTTTATAAACTTACACTGGAAAAGATAAAGATAAAAAAACTATTCAATGAAGCTTACACCGGCAGGCAGAAGCTGAAAAACATAAGGTTCAGGGTAGGAAAAACCGACCTGTAGGCTTCAGGGGAAAGGACATATACAAGAAAAGGAAGGGAAAAATGGCGAAAAAGAAAAAAGCGGCGACCGCGGCAGAAAAAAAAGGAAGCAGTAAGAAATATGACGCGACAACTATCCAGGTCCTGGAAGGGCTGGACGCGGTAAGAAAGAGACCGGCTATGTATATAGGCGACACCGGGAAGCGGGGCCTTCATCATATGGTATACGAAGTCGTGGATAATTCCATAGATGAGGTTATGGGGGGTTTTTGCGACAAAATAGAAGTCGTCATACACGCTGATGATTCCATAACTATTACCGACAATGGCCGGGGGGTCCCCGTGGATATACACGCGAAGATGAAAAAACCCGCCGTAGAAGTAGTCATGACCACACTGCATGCGGGGGGGAAGTTCGACCACCGTGTATATAAAGTCTCGGGAGGACTACACGGTGTAGGCGTGAGCTGTGTAAACGCTTTATCGGAATGGCTGGAAGTGGAGGTCAAGAGAGACGGTAAAATATATCACCAGGAATATAATTACGGGAAAGCCGCGTCAAAACTCAAGACTCTAGGGAAAACAAAATCTACCGGGACAAGCGTTACCTTTAAGCCCGATGAAAAGATCTTCACGGAAATACAGACCTTCAGCTATGATATCCTGTCTGCCAGGCTCAGGGAGCTGGCTTTTCTTAATAAAGGGGTGAAGATCGGCCTTAAAGACGAACGCAACGACAAGGAAGCGGAGTTTTTTTACAAAGGCGGCATAATCTCTTTTGTTGAATATATGAACAAAAACAAAAACACGCTGCACAGGAAGATATTGTATTTTTCCAAGGAAAAAGATAATGTCTCTATTGAAGCGGCTGTGCAATATAATGACGGATACGCCGAAAACATACATTCATTCGTAAACAACATAAACACGGTCGAAGGAGGAACACACCTGACGGGGTTTAAATCCGCCCTTACCAGGACGGTCAACGGATACGGTAGAAGCAGAAACATCCTTAAGGGAGAGAAGATATCCGGAGACGACGCGAGGGAGGGGATAAGCGCGGTCCTCAACCTGAAAATACCGAACCCGCAGTTTGAAGGGCAGACAAAGACAAAGTTGGGCAATTCCGAGATAGAAGGATTGGTGGAAACGGTGACCAACGAGATGATGGGCGCGTATTTTGAGGAAAATCCCGATGTCGCGAATAAGATAGTCAAGAAAACAGTGATGGCCCTGAGGGCCCGCGAAGCGGCCAGAAAAGCGCGCGAACTTACCAGGAGAAAAGGGGCCCTTGAAAGCGGGTCACTGCCGGGAAAGCTGGCGGATTGTTCGGAAAGAGACGCGGCACTTACGGAAATATACGTAGTCGAGGGCGATTCTGCGGGAGGTTCCGCGAAACAGGGCAGGGACAGACGGTATCAGGCCATATTGCCTCTGAAGGGGAAGATACTCAATGTGGAGAAAGCCAGGATAGTGCAGGTCCTGAACAACGAAGAAATAAAAACCATAATCACAGCGTTAGGCGCAGGAGTGGGCGAAGAATTCAACGTGGAAAAGCTGAGATATGGCAAGATCATACTTATGTGTGATGCCGATGTGGACGGATCCCATATAAGAACATTGTTGCTGACATTTTTTTACAGGCATATGACCGAGCTTGTGGAGAACGAACTGGTATATATCGCTCAACCACCGCTTTTCAGATTGAAAAAAGGAAAAAAAGAACAATACATAAACACGGAAAGGGAGATGAAGGCATTTCTCATAGACCAGGGCACGGAAGACGTGGAAGTCCAGCACCAGAAGGGCAAGACAGTCCTTACGGACAAGAAACTCAAAGATCTCCTGGAGCTTATCATGAAAATAGAAAAACTTTCACGAGCCATAGAAAAACGGGGCATACAGCTGAGCAAATACCTTAAGCTGCGGGATAAAAAGACGAAAAAGCTCCCGCTTTATCGTGCGGACCTTGACGGAGAGGAAAAGTATCTCTACAGCGACGATGAACTGGTCAAGCTTAAGGGCAAAGGGGGCAAAGAAAAAGAAATAACCACCGAAGGGGAAGAAAAAGACTCGAAAGGCAAGAAAGAAGAAGGAGCCGTGAAAATACAGGAGTTTTACGAAGCGCGTGAGCTGGAAAAGATCTCGAAAGAAATAGAAAAATTCGGGTTTGACCCGACTGATTACGAAGTCGAGGAAGAAGATGAGTTCGCGCAGAAGAAGAAAGGCGGGAAGAAAAAAACGGAGGAAAACAAACCGCTTTTTGTGATCAACAAAGAGGAAAACATCTTTTCCCTCAGAAACCTGCTGGAATATGTTTTGAGGAACGGGGAAAAGGGGATGATCATACAGAGATACAAAGGTCTCGGGGAGATGAACCCGGAACAGTTGTGGGAGACGACGATGGACCCCGAAAGAAGGACGCTCCAGAAAGTGACAATAGAAGATGCCGTGGAAGCGGATGCCATGTTCACGGTGCTTATGGGGGATAACGTGGAATCACGAAGGGAGTTTATTGTAAGCAACGCCAGGAACGTGCAAAATCTGGACATTTAACCCGGAAAAAACGCGGCGGCCGCGACAGGTCCCGCACGGAAAACATACATATAAAGCAAGGAGCAGGAATGTATACCAGGAACGAAAAGATAATACCGATATATATCGAAGACGAGATGAAAACGTCTTACATAAATTACGCGATGAGCGTCATCGTCGGCAGGGCCCTGCCTGATGTGAGAGACGGCCTTAAGCCCGTGCACAGGAGGATACTTTACGCGATGAAGGACATGGGTATCGTGTATAACAAAGCATTTAAAAAAAGCGCGAGGATCGTAGGAGAGGTCCTGGGTAAATACCATCCACACGGGGATTCCGCCGTGTACGATGCCCTGGTCCGGATGGTGCAGGATTTTTCACTCAGATATCCGCTTATAAACGGCCAGGGGAATTTCGGGTCGATCGACGGGGATTCCGCCGCGGCAATGAGGTATACGGAAGCAAGGCTCCAACAGATCACAAACACGCTGCTGCAGGACCTGGAAAAAGAGACAGTGGATTGGCAGCCCAATTTTGACGGATCATTAAAAGAACCCATGGTACTTCCTTCGGTGCTTCCCAATCTGCTTCTGAACGGTGCCAGCGGGATAGCCGTTGGGATGGCAACGAACATCCCTTCACATAACCTGGGGGAAATAGCAGACGCGATCTGCCATATAATAGATAACCCCGGATGCGCGGTGGATGACCTTTTAAAGATCGTGAAGGGCCCGGACTTTCCCACGGGGGCGATGATCTGCGGGAAGGAGGAAATAAAAAAAGCATACAGGACAGGCCGGGGGAGCCTGAAAGTCCACGCTAAACTGCATGTGGAGCAGAAAAAACAGGGGAAGGAGAGTATTGTTATAACTGAAATACCGTATCAAGTCAGCAAGAGCAGGCTGATCAACTCGATGGTACAACTGGTGAAAAACAAGAAAGTCGACGGTATAGCCGATATAAGGGATGAATCCGACCGGGACGGCATGAGAATAGTGCTTGATATCCGAAAAGGATACAACACGGAAGTGGTAACCAATCAGCTGTACAAACACACCCAGCTCAGGGATACATTCGGCGTTATTATGCTGGCGCTGGTGAACAACCAGCCGAAAGTACTTAATTTAAAAGAGATGCTGGTCCATTTCATCGATCATCGGAAAGAAGTCATAATACGCAGGACGCGTTATGACCTGGCGAAAGCCGAAGAAAGGGCGCATATCCTGGAAGGGCTGAAAATAGCCCTGAAAAACCTGGATGAAGTAATCAAGCTGATAAAAAAATCAAAGGACCCGGAAGAGGCGAAAAACGGCCTTATGAAGAAATTCAAGCTTTCGGAAAGACAGGCACTGGCTATCCTGGCGATGCGGCTTCAGCAGCTCACTAACCTGGAAACTAAAAAAATCGAAGATGAATATAAAGAACTGATAAAACTTATCGAAAAACTAAAAGGGATACTGGCAAGTGAAAAGAAAATCCTGGGAATAATCCGGGATGAGACCAGCGAGATCAAAGAAAAATTCGGGGACGAGAGAAGAACCGAGATAACTGCCGCGGTCGGAGAGCTGAACATAGAAGACCTTATAGCGGAAGAAGACATGGTCATAACCCTGAGCCATGCGGGATACATAAAAAGGTTTCCGGTAAGCGCTTACAGAAAACAAAAGAGAGGCGGCAAGGGGGTGACCGGTGCGGGGACAAAAGAAGAAGATTTTATAGAACACCTGTTTATCGCGTCCACACATGATTATATGCTGGTCTTTACGAGTAAAGGGAAGCTGCACTGGCTTAAAGTGCACGAGATCCCCCAGGCGGGCAGAAGGACAAAGGGACGCCCGATCGTTAATCTGCTCGGGCTTGAACAGGGTGAAAACGTGACTACAGTAGTGCCGGTCAGAGAGTTCACCGAAGGGCATTATGTCGTTATGGCTACGGAAAAGGGCATTATAAAGAAAACCGAACTCAAAGCTTTCAGCAATCCCAGAAAAGGGGGGATCATCGCCATTACCGTGGAAAAAGACGATGAATTGATCGGATCATTACTTTCAGACGGCAAAGATGAGATCTGCCTCGCGACGAGATCCGGTAAGGCGATCCGTTTCAAGGAGGAGGATATAAGACCCATGGGGAGAAGCGCCAGGGGCGTCAAGGGCATCAGGCTGCAGAAAAAAGACGCCGTAGTGGGGATGGTAAAAACCGATGAAAACGGCACGATATTGACAGTCACGGAAAAAGGTTTCGGGAAAAGGACAGAATTTGAAGCTTACAGGCTGCAGTCCCGCGGCGGGAGCGGAGTCATAAATATGAAAATAGTCGGCAAAAACGGTCCGGTTGTAGGGATCAAAAGCGTAAAAGATGAAGACGAGATAATGCTCATTTCCAAACACGGCATGGTGGTCAGAGCCGCTGTTAAAGATATAAGCAAAGTCGGCAGATCCACTCAGGGAGTCCGGGTGATAAGGTTAAACGCTAAAGATGAGTTGATAGGCATAGCAAGCGTTGTCGCCAGAGAAGACGTGGAGATAGACGAATAAAAATATCTGAAAAAACTATTGCAAAAGAAGATGCTATTTTGTAGAATAATGACCTTATAAAACGGTACTGAAAAGCGACCCCATCGTCTAGCCTGGTCTAGGACATCAGATTTTCATTCTGACGACCGGGGTTCAAATCCCCGTGGGGTCGCCAGTTAACCCGTCAGGTCCAAGCCCAGTTATTTCAGTCTCACTATTTTGTTTAATAACTAATATGTTATAATTAAGGAGGGACTTCGAAGAAGGCCGGGGGTCCTTGTGAACACGAAAAGGCGGATCATATATCATGGATATAGAACAACTTTGGGAAAAAGCTAAAGACAGGACAGAGGTCGTAAGGGGACGGGTCAAAGGACTGTCGACATTTTCTCTTACCGCTGTTCCCTATATTTTTCTTGCGGAATCATCCGTGAACGAAGGGCATACGGTAGTCAGGAAAGGGAAAATTATCGTGGAAAAACCCATGATAGTCCTGCCGGAAGATGACCCCCAGTTCGAAGGCTTTGATTTTGAAGAAGACCTGGGGCTCAGCCAGGAACTGGTGCAGACTTTTTTTCTCATGAGAGGGGTAAGGTTCCCGTCGTTGAAATACAATAACACTGTTTTTGAGCTGGATGTAGATGAAAGGTCTCTGGCAAAGAATGTGGATATATATAAACGTAAACTCGAACAGGAAGAAAATGTGTCCACCGCTCTGGTCCTTGGCCCCGAGGATTGCTGGCAATTGTCACTTCTTCTTTATGTCGCTGCCCTCGCGGGGAGGTGCGCGCGGTCGGATATCAAGAACATGCTGAACAAGATGCACAGAGAAGAGGAAGACGGGCTTTGACCGTCTTCATTCTACGCTGCAGAAAAACTCCTGTTATAGAAAGATGAATGGCAAAGGGAAAGAAAATGTGCGGTATTATAGGATATACTGGCCAACGGAAAGTCACAGAAGTCCTTTTAAACGGATTGTCACGGCTTGAATACAGGGGATACGATTCCGCAGGAGTCGCGGTAATAAGCGGGAACACTCTGGATATACGGAAAAAACAGGGGAAATTAACCGTTTTAAAAGAAGAGCTCAAAAAAAACCCCCTGGTAGGGACTACGGGAATAGGCCACACCAGGTGGGCCACTCACGGTGCGCCCAATGATATAAATTCACATCCCCACTTTGACCACAAAGGCGACATAGGGATAGTACATAACGGTATTATCGAAAATTATAAAGCCCTGAAAAAAGACCTGCAAAACAAAGGACATAAGTTTAAATCCGAGACCGACAGCGAAGTGATCGCTCATCTGATATCCGACAACTATTCAGGGGACCTGGCGGAAGCATTAAGGAAATCCGTGGACAAGTTAAAGGGGTCTTATGCGATAGCGGCCGTGCATAGAAAAGAAGAAGGAAGGATCGTCGGTATCCGGAAAGACAGTCCTTTGATAGCGGGGATAGGTGAAGGCGAGTGGTTCCTGGCCAGCGATATCCCGGCGATACTCGAGTACACCAAAGACGTGATATACCTGGACAACGGGGAGATGGTGGATATCTCTAAAGGGCAAATGAACGTATACAGCTCCAACGGGCACCGGAAAAATAAAAAGCCGACAAAGATCGAATGGGATATCTCCCAGGCTGAAAAAAGCGGGTACAAACATTTTATGCTTAAAGAGATATTTGAACAACCGGACATGCTCCGCAAGATATTCAATAAACGCATCAACAGGGATAAGGTAGTTTTTGAAGAACTGGACATATCGAAAAAAAGCATAAAAGCCGTAAAAAATATCGCTATTGTGGCTTGCGGCACGGCATACCATGCAGGCTTGACCGGTAAATATTTGCTGGAGAAGATCGCGAAAATACCTGTTTGGGTGGACCAGGCCAGCGAGTTCAGGTATAGAGACCCCATTGTAGATAAGAACACCCTGGTTATAGTCATTTCCCAGTCGGGAGAAACAGCGGACACGCTGGCGGCGATGAGGGAAGCAAAAAAGAAAGGAGCGCTTGTCCTCGCCATATGCAATGTCCTGGGCAGTTCGATCGCCAGGGAAACACACGGCGTTATCTATACACACGCGGGGCCGGAAATAGCGGTCGCTTCTACCAAGGCATATACAGCGCAGATAGCTGTTCTTTACCTTTTGACATATTATATCGCGGATATAAAAGGCCACACGGTCAAGGGGGGTAAGACCTTTTTTAAAGAGCTGAAAAAAATACCTTCTCTGGCGGAAACGTTTCTAGAGCAATATCATCACAAAAAAAACGTGTTAGCCGATTATGCCGGAGAATTCCACAAATACTATCTGGCAAGGAACAACAAAAGCTGTTTTCTTTATCTGGCCAGGAACATCAATTATCCGAATGCGCTGGAAGGCGCGTTAAAACTGAAAGAGATATCATATATAAGCGCTGAAGGCTATCCCGCGGGAGAAATGAAGCATGGGCCCATCGCGTTGATAGATGAAAACCCCTGGGTAGTCTGCATAGCGACAATGTCCGAGACTTACGAAAAAATGCTGTCAAATATCCAGGAAATAAAAGCAAGAGGAGGGATCGTAATAGTGCTTGTCACAGAAGGAGACAGGCTTACCGGAGATAAAAGCATAAACTATACTATCGAAATACCCGCGATCCATGAACTTTTTTCCCCGATCCTTGTTGTTATCCCCCTGCAGCTTTTGGCGTATTATGTGGCGAACGAATTCGGATATGATATAGATCAACCCAGGAACCTGGCTAAATCGGTTACCGTAGAATAAAGAAGCCATCCCCGGGGCATACAGCAATACACCCCTGCGGGATAAGGAGAACATATGCCCCCCGGCACACTTTTTATAGTCAGCACGCCGATAGGAAACCTTGAAGACATCAGCTTGAGAGGCATACGCACGCTTAAAGAAGCAGGGTTCATAGCCGCGGAAGACACGAGGCGGGTAAAGACCTTGTTGAACAAATTCGGCATCCGTACGAGATGCATAAGTTTTCACGCTCACAGCGGTAAGGCAAAAACCGAAGAAATAATGAACAAAATGCTGGAAGGGCATGACATAGCACTGGTATCCGATTCAGGGACTCCCGGGATATCGGATCCGGGATACGTCCTTATCACCAGATGCATAGACAGGGGTATCAACATCACTGCTGTCCCGGGGGCGACAGCCCTCGTGGCTGCACTGGTCTTATCGGGTATGCCTACCAATAAATTCATTTTTGAAGGTTTTTTGTCCAACAAAGGGGCCCGTAGAAAAAATCAGATAGCGGCGCTTTTGGCAGAAGAAAGAACGGTGATCGTTTACGAATCCCCCCACAGGCTGGAGAAATTTCTTCGGGATTTCGAAGAACTGGCCGGTGATCGTCAAATAGCGGTTGCAAGGGAGATAACGAAGAAATTCGAAGAAGTAAGAAGAGGGACCGCCGCGGAACACCTGGAACATTTCAGAAACAACCGGCCCAGGGGTGAATTTATACTGGTATTCTGAGCCGGCATCGGCGCGAGACCGCGCAGGCGGGACAGTGCCGGCCGGGAAACGCCGGATCACGACAAAAGCCATATCAGAACTTGACTTTTTAATCACACTTGTTACAATTATAATACTAATTTTGCAGGCCCAAATATCCGAGGAGAACAAAAATGACGGAATTGACCCTTGTCCTTATCAAACCTGACGGATTGAAAAAATCCCTGACAGGGAATATATTGACACGGCTGTCCGAAACAAAACTGGAAATAGTAGGATCGAAAATAGTCAAGGTCTCAAGAGCGCTGGCGGAAGAACATTATAAACACCTGAAAGACATGCCTTTTTTCGAGGATCTTATAAAATATATCATGGGAGAATACCACAAGAAAAAAGTGATGGCACTTGTTTATGGAGGAGAAGGGGCGATAAAAAAAGTCCGGGATATCTGCGGGAAAACGAATCCGGAAGAAGCCGATTCGGTATCCATCCGCGGCGCATATGGCCGTATCACGACCAAAGGTGTTTACGAGAATGTCATACATGCGTCCGCTAACGAGGAAGACGCCGAAAGAGAGATCAAATTATGGTTTGCCCCCGATGAAATAATAGTGGACAGCTACCCCGCGCGGGAACAAGAGGCGAACGTGATCAAAAAGGTCTGGAGGGGATGATGAAAAAAAAAGCATCACAACCGGGCAGATCCGCCAGAAAAAAACACGGGGGACATACAAAGAAAGCCTGTTTAAGGTCCATGACCGGCTTTGGGAAAGGGGCCGCCAAAACCTCCTGCGGGACTATCACGGTTGAAATAAAAACCCTTAACCACAAACAGCTCAGCATCACATGCAATGCGTTCGATGGATTTTTTCTCCTGGAGGAACGTCTCAAGGAAGTCTTTGAGAAAAAACTGGCCAGAGGCAAGGTATTTGTGCGGATAACCGTGGAAGGGAAAGATTCTATCGAAGGGAAAAACAATATACGCATCAATGAGAACGCCGCGAGAAATTACATCAAAAAGGTCAAGTATATACAAAAAAAACTTTCCATCGGAGGTGAAATACAGATACAGGATGTTTTGATGTGTCCGGGTGTTGTCGAAAATGTCGAGCAGAAAAACGAAAGCAAGACCTGGAAACACATAAAAAAAGCCACGGACGAGGCATTAAAGGCGCTTATCCAGTACAGGGAAGCCGAAGGGTCGAAACTCGCGAAAGATTTTGCTAAAAGGATCAAAAAGATACAGAAAACAGTCAGGGATATACGCAAATATGAGAAAAAAAGCATCGAGGAATACAGGAGCAGGTTGGCCGGCATGATAAGGCAGACCATAGAACCCGCGGAAATAAACAAGACAAAACTGGAAGAAGAAGTGGCGTTGTTCGCCAGAAATTGCGATATTGAAGAAGAAACCGTGAGATTGGCCAGCCACCTGGACGCGTATAAAGAGATATTAGAGTCTTCACAGGATGAAGTCGGGAAAAAGCTTGATTTTATCGCGCAGGAAATGCACAGGGAGGCCAACACAATAGGATCAAAAGCCAGTGATTACAGGATCTCCAATGCCGTGATCGAGATAAAAAGTGAAATAGAAAAGATCAGGGAACAACTAAAAAATATTGAATAACGCCGTGTATGCAGGAACGGGGAAAGAAATTGTCACAGAAAAACAAAGAGCCGATAATCCTGATAGTGTCTTCTCCCAGCGGGGGAGGCAAGACCACGATCGTCAGCCGGTTGATCTCGATGGTGCCGGGGATCAAAAGATCGGTTTCTTATACGACCAGGAAGCCGAGAGAAGGGGAACAGGACGGCGAGGATTATATTTTTGTTTCCGAGGAATCGTTCAATGACAAAATCGCGCAAAAAGAGCTTTTAGAATGGGAAAAAAATTTTGGATATCTTTACGGAACGTCGGAAAAACAGGTCCGGGAAACATTGGAGGGGGGGAACGATGTAGTATTGAGCATCGATGTAAAGGGGGCCCGCCGCGTCAAACAAAAATTCCCGCAAAGCATAAGTGTTTTTATAATGCCCCCCTCAGTGGACGAATTAACTGAAAGGTTGAGGGACAGGAATACGGAAAAAAGAGAGGAACTGGATATCCGCTTAAAAGAGTCCTCCAGGGAGATAGAAGAATCAGAATCTTACGATTATCTTATCATGAACGAGGACCTGGATAAAGCAGTGGAAGAGCTGAGGACAATAGTCGAATCGGAAAGAAAGAACAGGGAAGAAAAATAAGAAGGCAGGGAAAATGGAGGAGATAGCGTTGGAAGAATTATTGATGAAGACGGGTAGTATCTTTAAGCTTTCTAACATGGCGGCGATGCGCGCCATGGAGTTGAATGAAGGCATGAAAAAACTGGTGGATGCGGACCCGAAAGAAAAATTAACAAGCGTAGCAATAAAAGAAATCATAAATGATAAAGTCAAGCTCAAGCAGGAAAAATAAAGGGAAAAACGCGCAAACCATCCTTATAGGAATTACCGCCAGCATAGCCGCGTATAAAGCATGCGAGATCATAAGCCGCTTGCGCAAAAAAGGGTATATAGTGAAGTGCGCCATGTCCCGGGACGCGCAATGGTTTATAACTCCTCTTACCCTGGAAACGCTTACCGGCCATGAAGTAGCCAGGGACATGTTCCGTCTTCCGGGGGAAAGGGATCCGGCGCACATTTCACTGGCCGAAGAAGCCGATCTTATACTGGTCGCGCCCGCGACTGCCGATATAATAGGGAAAACCGCTTCAGGAATATGCGATGACATTTTGACATGTGTGATCTGCGCCTCTTCGTGCCCGGTGGTTTTCGCGCCTGCCATGAATGACAGGATGTTCGCAAACAGGATAGTCCAGGACAACATACACTATCTACGGTCAAAAGGGTTTTTCTTTATTGACCCGGTTGTAGGAGATCTTGCCTGCGGACGTGAAGGCATGGGGCATTTGGCTCCGGTAGAGACCATCGTTAAAAAAGCTGAAAAATATCTGAAATAAAAAACTATGCCGTCTCCCCGGAGGAACTATCCGGTGATCATTAGATATCATAAACCGGCGCATGGGCAGGCTGAAAAATTGAACAAAACACCCAGACAAAATATCCCGTTACTTGTAACAGCAGGACCCACGAGGGAAGCCATAGACCCGGTGCGATATATATCAAACAGGTCCACAGGCACAATGGGTTATGCGCTGGCCGGGGAAGCGGCTAAAAGAGGCTTTAAGGTAACACTTATAAGCGGGCCTGTTGATATACCATGCCCCGGGGGAGTCGAAAAAATCGATATTATCACGGCCTGCCAGCTGGAAGAAGAAATAAAAAAAAGGCTCGGGAAGATAAAGTGCCTTATAATGGCTGCCGCTGTCTGTGATTTTAAGCCGGAACATGAAAGTACGAGGAAGATCAAAAAGCACGATAAAATCAGCATGAGTTTTGTGAAAAACCCTGATATTCTCAAAGTGATAGGCAAAAGAGAGGGCTTGTTAAAGGTGGGTTTCGCCCTGGAAACGGAAGAACTTTTAAGCAACGCGGGGAAAAAATTGAGGGAGAAAACCCTTGATATGATAATAGCCAATGAGGCCGACAGCAACAACGACCCGTTCGGCGGCGGGCAAAAAGATTTTATAATAATAAATAAAAACGGGAAAAAGACAAAACTCAGGAAAGTTTCCAAAGAAAAAACAGCTTCAACGATTCTTGACCAGATAGAAAGGATGCTGGATGAGGCGCGCTAGAACAAGAAAAAACGGTTTTACGATCGGGGAACTTTTACTGGTCTTTTTCTTTGTCTTTGTCATCATACTGTTGTTCCAGCCGCTGGTCCGTTTCATTGAACGGAAAAAGGATAAGGTCATATGCGCTAACAATGTAAGGGAACTGGGAAGGGCATTGTACATATACGCCCGTGAGAACAATGGTAAATTCCCGGAAACATTAAAAGAATTATATGACGAAGAATATCTGGCAGACCCGCGTTTTCTGGATTGCCCGGCCTCGGAGAGAAAAGGCACCCCGGAGACGCCCGACTACAAATACAACAGCGGCCTGACCGTTGAAAGTCTTTCAAGGATCGTCCTGGTGGAAGATCAAGACGGCAACCATAAAAGCGGAAAAAATGTTTTAACGGTTAACGGTACCGTGTTCTGGCAGGATAAATAAGGGGGCCAGGCCTTTACAACGATCCATCACTGTTCTGATTTTCAAGTTTTTCCCATAGAGCTTCGATCTTATTGTGTATCGCATCCCTTGAAAAAGGCCAGACAGAACGCCCGTATGCGGCTTTTCTTATCTCACTGTATGATATATCGTTGACCCTGAAATCCGGGAATTTATTATCGATTTCAAGGTAATAACGCATAAGGATGAGATATTTTCTGACCAGCGACGGCAACAGGAAGTTCCCCCTGACATGTTCAACGGCGTTTTTGCTCAACGTTTCTCTATCCTGTTCCTTTGTAAGCAGGAGCGCCATATATTTCACTATCTTGTCGATCTCGAAAGGTTCTACCATGAACCCGTTAAATTCATTGAGGACCTGTTTTTTTATACCGCCGACAGTGCTGCCTATAACAGGGGCACCCTGCCACATCGCTTCGGTGACAACGAGCCCGAACCCCTCCTTAGTCGATATATGGACAAAACAATTAGCCAGCCGCATAAGGGAACCGATACACCGGTCATTATCCTCGATATTAAGAAGCGGATAGATATCGGGGTCCTGGCCTATTTCTTTCAATATTGTTTCATACATTATTGACCCTTCGGGGTCGTCAGTCGCGCAATTACCCACGATAATAAGGACCGGGTCGACCCCCTCAACGGAAAGTTCAGCTTTAAGGCGTTTAAATGCCTGGATAATGGTCTTCTGGTTTTTGTGCACGTCATATCTGGAAACCGCCAGGACGATCGGCCTTGAAGGGTCTATATTATATTTTTTAAACAATGGAGAAACAATCTCCAGCGCTTCTTCCCGCGTGTATTGCCGGTTTTTTTCTTTCAATGGATCTATAGCGGGAGTCATGCAATAGATAGGGATGTGTATTCCGTCCCTCGCGAATTCCGGGGATGTGAAGATAGCCCCGTCAAACTGGTTTATATACGGCAAGAGAAACCTCCATATCCTCCGGGAAGCTTCGGATGTGTCGATATGACAGCGCCAGAGCACATAACCGAAGATATTACCGCTCATTATAGCCGCGGCGGGTTGAGGATCATGGACGACAACCATATGGGCCGGGATTTGTACATTATCCAGGTTATGCTGGATGTTTTCCAGATAAGCATGAAATATCTCTTCCATGGTTATGGGGTCTTTTACCCCTTGCAGCATGTTATGGAATTTTTTTGTTACGGAAAAAAACTCATCAGTCCCTTCTATGACGAACCACCGGCATTTGATCCCCAGGCCTTTCGCGAAAGGGACCACACTGTTGAGCATTTCCGCCACACCGCCCCCGACAAAAGTGGAATTGACATTAGCCCAGACTTTGCCTTTTAACGGCTCGGCGATCCATTTAAGTTCTTCTATGGTTCTGTCCCCGGAGAACTTTTTATACTGATCTACATCTATGGCTTCGAGAGGGACAAACTGATTTTTATATTTGCGGCTTTGATCATCAAACATGGCAAATCTCCTTATTTTGTATGTATAGTAAAATATGCAGACAAATAACTAAAATGTCAAGATACGAAGCATTTGGGGGCTTTGGGTTTGTTGGGTTATCTGTGATCTGTTCTCTGACTTCTGTCTTCTGCAAGCTGATAGCTGATAAGCGAAAAACGGTACAAGAATTCCTTGTATATTATTCCCGATTGCTATATCTTATTAAACATGAAAAAGAATATACTCGATCTTACCCCGGAAGAACTGGCCGGGGAAATAAAAAATATGGGCGAGAAACCATACAGGGCCAGGCAGGTCTTCAGCGCGATCGCTAAAAAACACATTGATGATTTTTATAAGATCACCAGTATTCCGGAAAAGCTCCGCGGCAGGCTGGATAAAAAATTCAACATCAGCGGTTTGACATATGCGGGAAACCTTGTTTCCCGCAAGGATGGGACCGGGAAATACCTGTGGCAGCTGGGGGACGGCCTGTATATAGAATCGGTACTGATCAAAAAAAGCAGGCGGCTGACATTGTGTATTTCAACCCAGGCAGGATGCAGGATCGGATGCCCGTTTTGCGCAAGCGGGACTGATGGTTTCAAGCGGGACCTTGACACAGCTGAGATCGCGGGACAATATGTGGAAACCCAAAAAAGGCAGCAGACGCGGATCACTAATATCGTTTTTATGGGGATGGGAGAACCCCTTGACAACTTTGACAACCTCTACAAAGCCATAAAGATAATCAACGATCCGGACGGTCCGGGATTGGGCGCGCGCAGAATAACAGTATCGACATGCGGGCTGGTCCCCGGGATGAAGAAATTAGCCGGGACCGGTTTGCAAACAGAACTCTCGGTTTCATTGCACTCGACATATGACGCCAGGAGGAACGAGCTGGTCCCGGTAAACCGCAAATACCCCCTGAAGGAGCTTTATAAAGCTTGTGAGGAATATAAGGAAAAGACGGGAAGGGTAATAACGCTGGAATATACTGTTATAAGGGGAAAAAATGATTCTGATGACGAAGCTGTAAGGCTGGGGAAGGTATCAAAAAAACTCGGGGCGAAAATCAACCTTATAAAATGTTCCCCGACAGGCCGCAACGGTAAGGACCGGGGACATGCGGACAGAGCAGGCATAAACAGGTTTAAGAAGGTGATAAAGCGGAACGGGGGAAAAGTTACGGTAAGAGACTCGGCGGGTGAAGATATTGCCGCGGCATGCGGACAATTAGCGATACGAAAAGGTACGGATGATCGGCATGAAGGATAAAGTAAGGGAAAAGAAGCTCAAAATGATTGTATTTGACATCGACGGGACGGTTACCCGGCATATATCGAGTTGGAGATATATACATGAGAAGCTGGGATTATGGGATGTCCTGGCAAAAAACTACCAGGAACAATTTCTTGCCGGCAAAATTGATTACAGAAGATTTTGCGAGCTGGATGCCGCTCACTGGAAAGGCATGAACGCGCGGGAATTGCATGATGTGTTCAAAAAGGTAAAATATTCGATGAACGCTGAAAAGAGTATAGCATTGTTAAAAAAAGAGGGATTTATCCTGGTCGCTGTTTCCACGGGATTGCAATTTATTACGGACAGGATAAAAAACGAGTTAAAATTTCATTATGTCCTGGGGAACAGGTTATCGACCCGCAACGGACGACTTACCGGGGGGGTAAGGATAAATATTGACCACGGGGCAAAAGGAAAAGTCTTGAGAGATATCCTGAAGAAATTCAAAGTAAAACCTTCGGAAATGATCGCGGTAGGGGACTCTGAAGGAGACATTCCGATGGCAAAACTTGCGGGGTATTCTATAGCTTTTAATTCTTCCAGTGAAGCGTTGTCAGAAATAGTTGACTATGATTGCAGGTCGAAAGATTTCATGAAAGTATGCGAAAAAATACTTACTGTAGCTCAAAACGGGATAAAAAGGCGTGTATAAAAAAAATTAGCTTTTCTTTGACCAGTCAGGGGGAAAGAAAAGCTAGAAAAGACCCTTTATTTAGTGCGTTTAGGATAGCTTTTCTTTGACCAGTCAGGGGGAAAGAAAAGCTAGAAAAGACCCGTTAAATGCTTTTTTTAAAAGAACTTTTTGTCGCAAACATATACAAGTTTATCACATAAAAAAACTAAGGCAACTTTTTGCGGTCAACGCTGAGAAAAGACAAAAAATAGCCGATGTTATATCATAGTAAAGTAAGATATTGCTCAAAAATAATATATTCAATAACTTATTTAGATATGTGGGGATATAGAAAGTAAAAGTTCAGAAAGGCAGAACGCTTAAAAAAAATAATAAAAACAAAAAATAATGATTTTTTGTTAAGAGTATATTTGCTTATCTTATAAGAACCGGATCAATCCAGGTTTCAGGGGTCGGGGTTCGGCAATGGGCTGTGGGCTTTGGGATTTAGGGGTTAGGGATGAAGGATGAACGTTCGTTTCACTCACTTGAAAGAAGGAGGAAGGACACGGATTAGCTATAAGCTTTAAGCTAACGTAGGTTCTTTGGGTTTGTTGAGTTTGTTGGGTTTATTGTGTTATCTGTCATC
>Ga0272443_10002577_pt1 | contig 22846 bp, 28 predicted proteins | sample SSMAcet12_FD_193581 | JGI IMG/M metagenome (GOLD analysis project Ga0272443, IMG submission 193581) | Marine sediment archaeal communities from Little Sippewissett salt marsh, Falmouth, MA, United States - SSM-Acet-12 | ecosystem: Environmental > Aquatic > Marine > Wetlands > Sediment ...
GGCTTCCGGTATACCTAGTACTGACCACCCACGCAGCTTATAATACTCAGAAAGCATCTTTCCTAAATATGATACGATACCTTGTGCCTTTCCATCAGGTAGAGGTTCCGCAATAATCCTGGTTGGTAAAATGTCGTCTTTTCTGCTGATATGGCGCTAATGAAGGATCAATTTGTTAATAAAGCAGCTTCGCAGCCAACCCACTGCCACATAAATATTTTCTGTAATCTTGCTCTGGCACAGTAATGTCTCTCGACTGTCCACTTGACAAATCAATTTCCAGCAACTTGTGCCATACTCCATAAGCCATTATCTTATCCCGTTCGTAAATAAACACTAGAAACTTGTTTCATCCATACAATTTACCAATTGAATGTTCCAAACCATATGTTTCGCCAATATTTTTTGGCATCCTCATAAGTCATTTTTCTCGGATTCATTGGACGAGGATAATCATTTACCATTAATTCAGCCATATCCGTAAGATCTTCTTCTTTAAATCCTTCACAATCTTTCAAAGCAACTGGCAATCGACAATCCTTCATTATATCAATCACTGAGAAAACACTTTTCTTTGCCACATCTTCATCTGAGTACAAATATGTTCTTTCACCAAAGGCAACTGCAATCTTAATCAATTTTTCTTTTATCAACGGCCTGTTATAATCCATCAAATATGGCAGTCCTAAGCCACATCCAACCCCGTGAGGAGTCGGATTATACTTAGTCAGGACAAACGAAACACTGTGAGCATACAAGCCACCCGATGTTGACAACGCAAGCATAGCCATTGTTGCAGCCATTGACATGTAATAACGTGCTTCCAGGTCTTCTCCATTCATCACGGCGCTTCGCAGATAGCGACTGATCATTTCTATAGCGGTTCTAGCAAAAGTATAGGTAAAATCGTTTGCATTCTGATGCATTATAGACTCAATTGCATGACTGAGGGCATCAATTCCCGTACTGGCAGTCACTTCTGAAGGCATAGTTATTGTTAATGCTGGATCAATGATTGCCATATCGGGATAATAAAAATCACTCGACAAAAACTGCTTTCTGTCACCTATCATCATGACTGTATAAGGACTTACCTCACTTCCAGTACCCGACGTGGTGGGAATTAAGATTAAAGGCAAGCCGTCTTTGATGGGAGATGTTGAACCTTTAACATATTCTATGGGTCTATTACCCTCACCAACTGATTGAGCGGCAAGTTTGCTAACATCCATAACACTACCACCACCGACACCTATGATAACTGATGACTCACTCTGTTTGCATTGATCATAGAGATTTTCAACTGTTTCCATGTGAGGTTCCGGTTCAACGGATGTAAATAAATCTACTTCGAGATCATGATTTCTTAATATTTCATTTATGGAATCCGTAACACCAATGCTCTGCATTGTTGTGTCACTGACAATCATAACTCTGTCGCCATATTTTGCTGCCTCATAACCCACTGTGTTTGTTGATTGAAACCCAAATATGACTTTATTGGGCGGAACCACACCTGCTGTCTTAAACTCAATGATTTTAGACAGATGAACCGGAATATTAAAAAACTTATCAAACATATAGCCCTCGTTAATAATCTAATGTTATATTATCTAACTAATATTCGATTATGTCTTGAGAAATTCCGGTTTACTGTATTCAGGATTAGGATACGTATAAAATCCTTTCCCCGATTTAACCCCCAGATCGCCTCTTTCAATTTTCTGTTTCAGGGCAACGGGAGGTATGTCTTTTGGGTCCTTCGATTCTTCATAATAAACCATTTCAATATTGTGTACAGTATCCAGGCCGACGATGTCCATGAAACCAAAAGGCCCGAAATTCATTCCGGAAAAAATCATCCATGCTTTGTCGACATCACGAAAATCGACAAATGAATTTCCCCACATGTACAGTGTCTCTTTCTTGATAGCCCGCCACACCCTGTTAAAGCAGAAACCGAGCAGTTCCTTTTTTACCTTGAGCGGCATACACTTAAGAGATTCTACCCACCGAATCCCATTTTCAAATACTTCAGGAAGTGTCCTTGTACCTGCCATCACATCCGCCATATTCATGCCCGACAATATTTGATAAAAATGTATATTCAAGCATCTTTCGGGATAACCACTGCTCTCTTCTATCCGCGACACAGGCATCGAAGAACTGTTAGTTGCTAAAATTGCATGCTTCGGAGCACTCATTCCGATTTGTTTGAATACTTTCTTCTTTATCTCGAGATTTTCAGGGACGGCTTCTATAACAAGATCGGCTGTTTTGACGGCGCTTTCAAGACTATTGCATTTTACACAACTATCCCTCAAATTATTCCACTCCTTTATGGGAATAGCACTTTCAAGTCCCTTTGCGATAAAGTCTTCGCGATACTTCTCTATTGTCTCTTCAAAAATATTCGGCATTTCATCAAAGAGACTAACCTCATAACCGCGATATCGTGACAGCAATGCTATCTGTACCCCAAGCATACCATTACCGATGATTGCTACGCGTGAAATACCTGAATTCGATTGCATTTGTACACCTCCTTTTACCTCAATACGTCTCATACATCATGTGTATCCATCAGCCATTTCCCATCTTATTGTGTAAGCGCCCTCGGCAGCCACAACACAATCTGCGGAAACAATGTAATGAGAAGCAATCCTATCAATTGTAAAATAATGAAGGGGATAACACCCTTAACGATATGCTGCATAAAATCTATTTCCGGAGGCGATACACCCTTTATATAGAACAACGATATTGCCATTGGGGGCGTAAGAAATGAGGTCTGCATACAGACACAGGCAAGAATACTGAACCACAAGAGATCGAACCCGAGACTGCTGACAATCGGCGCGAACAGAGGTACCAATATCGGAATGATACCGATCCAGTCCATGAAGAACCCAAGAAAGAAATACGCAAACATCATTATCAACAGCATGCCCCATGATGGTAACGGCAACCCCAACAAGAGATCGGTAACAACAGCTTTTCCTCCCACCATCATAAATGTACCGGTGAAAACAAAAGCGGCGAAGGTTATGAACATGATCATAGCCGTTAGCGATAAAGTTTTTGTAGCTGACTCCTTTAATGTCTTTAAATTCAATTTTCCATATGCTGCCGTCAACAGAATGCTTGCCAACGCTCCTGCAGATGCTGCCTCCGTTATTGCGGCAATGCCGAAGAAAATGGTTCCGAGAACTGACATGATAATGAAAATTGGCGGCAACAGTGTTGTCACCAACATAATAAGCTTTTTCTTAAAAGGAACGTTCAATTCCTCTTTCGTAAGCGGTGGCCCCAGTGACGGATTCAAAAGGCACCGTATGAGTATGTATGTTATGAAAAGCGAACTCAAAATTAATCCCGGGAAAAAAGCACCCGCAAACAACTGAACGACAGACACTCCGGCCATAGGACCATACACAACGAGCATGATGCTCGGGGGGATAAGAATACCAAGCGTACCTGACGCGCATATCGTACCGGTACTCATGCCCTTGTCATACTTTCTCTTCAGCATTTCCGGCAATACGAGGATACCCATTATTGATACGGACGCCCCGACAATGCCGGTACATGTCGCAAGGATTGTACCCAGTATAACAGTGGTAAGATAGAGCGAACCGGGAATTCTTCCAATCCACAAGAGCACTGTATCAAAGAGTTTGTTAGTTATTCCCGAATATTCCATCATGACGCCCATAAAAACAAAGAGAGGAATGGCGGCAAGCACATAATGGTTCATCGTACTGAATGTCCGTAACAGCATCATGTGAAAGAAAATCGGTCCGACACCAATTATACCAACTATCAGTGATATGCCGAGCATGACAAAGGCGATCGGGAACCCTGCCATAATACCGATGACAAGCCCAAGGAACATAATTGATGTTAAGAATTCAGGTGAAGTCAGTATCTCACTCATGAGTATTCCCCTTCTTCAATTCTAATATTCTACGCATAAAATGTGCAAACCCCTGGAGAAATAACAGTATTGCCGTTATGGGAATTACTGCTTTATACGGCCATATGATCGGTGCCCAAATGCTTTCTTTGGCACATTCCTGCAAATGATACGATTCCCACGTATATCCAATTCCATACACGATGTAAGCAATGACAATAGGAAAGAAAAATATTAGATAACCCATTATATCAACTATAGATTTTGTTCGCTTCGGGAATTTCATGTAAAGAAATTCTATCCTGACATGCTCGTCAACCAGCAATGTATAGGCACCACCCAGCATATAGAGAGCCCCATATGAGAAATAGGTTAAATCGTACGCCCAATCTGTCGGCGCATTAAAAACAAAACGCGCAATAATTTCATAATTTAATACAAATATTAAAGGTAGAATCAACCAGCGGACCGCTAAACCTTGAAAATGGGAGAACCGCTCAATTTTTGACAAAAGTCGTTCAAGGAAGCTCATAACATTCTCCTCGTAGTGTCTTGGGGGAAACAGAAGTTTCCCCCAAGACAATCAACATTAATCTTCTTTATATTCAATCTTGTAGTTATTCGAGTACTCTACCCATGTCTTATGAAACGCCCTTTGTGATTCAATAACTTTCTTGAAGAAAGGATATTTGGCCGCTGTTTCATTATGAATTTCATCAGCAAGTTTCTTGGCCTGGCCCTGTACCTCCGGAGAGAGTGAAATAACAGTGATACCGGCTTCTTTGAACTTTTTGAATGCCGGTGGATTAAGTTCCATTTCTCGCTGCAGAATCCACAGACTGGACTGCTCTGCCGCCGTCCATAGAATGTGCTGTAAATCCTCCGGCAAGCTGTCCCACACCTTTTGATTTACCAATGTCTCGTCCATTGATGACGGCTGGTGGATACCGGGGATGATGAGATATTTACACACTTCATGAAATCCCATGTTGATGTCAATCGCGGGCATACTGAATTCACCGGCATCGATAACACCTCTTTCCAGCGACGGAATGACTTCAGATCCGGGCAGTGTCACGACTGATGCCCCCATTTTCTGAAGAACCTTTCCCCAATAGTATCCACCGGTTCTGAAACGAAGGCCCTTGAAATCTTCCAGGGTCCTAATTGGCTTGTTCGACCACGCAAGATCCTCACATCCGTGCACGGAATAGGGGGGAAGAACTTTAACGTTATACCCTTTGTTGTCATACATTTCCTGCCACAGTTCCAATCCACCGCCGACCATGACCCAACTCAGATATTCCATTGATGTCGGACCGCACTCAACCGCCCCAAAAAGAGGTGCAGCGGGAAATGTACCACGCCAATAGGACGACCAACCGCAACTGATATCGACGACACCCTTATGACATGCTTCGACCAGTTCACCTGCAGGAACTATCGCACCGGACGGATTCATGTCGACAATAAGCCGCCCCCCGCTTAATTCACCGACTTTTTTGGCAAAATGCTCTGCAGCTTCCTGTAGTATCGGCAACCCTGCAGGCCATGTACTCTGCGCACGGAGTTTTATGGGCTTGTCTTTCGCAATTGCAAGACCGGTCATCGATACTGCAATAAGTATAACGAAAAGTACTAATAAACCTTTTTTCATTGCTTTCATCGTTCTCCTCCTAACAGCTTTGTTTTCCTTAAACCATGCATAAACCCCCGCATGATTACAGAAAACATGGTTAACAATTATCGTAAAATGAAAAATGGTTATTGCCGGTCAGGTCACTGGTACCCAAACCAACCTGCCTGTCTTTCACACCTCCTTTCTTTGAATCTTGTTGTCGAAAAACACGCCTTACATACACTTCATATTATTCGCTTATTATTGTTTATACCTCTCACGAAGCTCTATATGCATCAATCGCACTGTATGGTGTGCGGCTACCCGTCGAAACGCATTACCCTGTAACAAGCTGTGGAATATCTTAAAGCATATTCAGCGCTCCGCTTTGGTGTCAATATGAATGTGTTGTAATTTAATGATTTTATCGTTGTGCAGGGGGGTATCGTATATAGATTTGTACAGCACAAACATACGATTAGAGAAAAGCAAGGGTTCTTCACCATTCGTTGCATCATGAAATACCCCGAGTATCAATACGTAAAACAAATGCACTTACATTAATCTATTTTAAAAAATAATTTTTCCTGCATTATTTCCTGTTTAATGTGTTAATCGTTCAACTCTCATAGGTAGGCTTTATTTCATTCATAATTTTCAAGAGGATATAATCACGATTATCAATAATCCGTGTCTTTTTATCTTCTGGCCACTCATGAAAGCCTCTGCCGGTCTTCACACCAAGTTCACCTTTTCTTACTTTCTCTATTTGAATAGCAGATGGTTCTGATGAACTTTCGAGATACGGGAAAAGGTACCTATTAATATCGAGATTCAAATCAAGTCCGGCAAGATCGGCCGTTTCCAGAGGACCGATAAAAGACAGCCTTAACCCGAAAGCATTTTTTACTACTTTATCAATATCTTCAGCGCTGGCTATATTTTTGTCGACCATTGAGATTGCCTCTCTCCACATAGCATGCTGTAGTCGATTCCCTATAAATCCGGGGACGTCTTGCAGCACTTTAACCGGTTCTTTTTTCACATGTTTCATGAATTGAAATACAACATTGAATACATCTTCAGATGTGTGATCACCTTTTATCACTTCCACGCAGGGAAGGACATGAGGAGGATTCCAGAAGTGAGTTCCCAAAAATCGTTCTTTCCTCTTAAGACATTCACTTATGGCGGTAATGCTGATTGCCGATGTGTTGGTTGTTATTATTGTATCTTCTTTCACATACTCTTCAATTTCTTTAAATACCGTTTGCTTGATCGATAAGTCTTCACTTATTGCTTCAACTATGTACTGAGTCTTATCGCATACTTCTCTAAGATTATTCCTCAGTGTTATATTCGAAATAGTTTTCTCGACATCATCGAGTGTGCATAATCCCAGTTTCAAAAAAACATCAAAATTTCTTCTTACCTTCTCGGGAACCGACTCAAGCATCTGTTTATCTTTGTCATATATATTTATCTTGTAACCATGTAACGCGAAATACTGTGCAATTCCATGACCCATTAAACCGGTTCCCAATACACCTATTTGTTTGATGTCGCTCAGGGCTTTCATGAGATCTTACCTTCTCCATTTTTCTTAATCATGATACACAAACACACTAATTCTGAATCACGATTACTCTCGGCAATGTGCGGAACACTACCGTCAAAATAAAAGCAATCGCCTTCATGGGCGATATACTCCCGATCGCCATAAGTAAATTTTGCTTCTCCATTCAGAACAAATAAAAGCTCTTCCGTATCATGTTGAAAGATAATTCTGTTTTCCGGGTTCGCTGGAATTGTCAAAATATACGGCTCAGCATTTCGATGATGATATTTATAGGCAATCGATTCATATGAATAACCAAATGCCGATGCATTTTTTGCCACAAGCGTCCTATCTTCCTTGCTAACAAACGAAATCAGTGATTCCTGTGGTGACTCGTCAAGGATATCCGACAACCGTTTACCCAATGCTTTTGATATTGTAACCAGCGTCGAGACGGGGGGGGCACTCTCAGATTTTTCAACCTTTGAAAGGTATCCCTTTGAAAGGTTCGCACGCTCTGCGAGCTGTTGCAGGGTCATACGTTTCTGTTTTCTGATTTTTCTTATTCTGGCGCCTATTTCTTTTTCGTCTATCATTGTGATGCCATCATTTTTTTCATGATATCCTTGAGAGAATGTCAGTGATGAGGAAACCTTTGTTTCCTATATGGATATTATTAATTGAAAGGCGTCTTTATGTCAAGCGGATAGCTGCATCTACGTAACATCTCTTAGTTAACCGCCCGACCTAGATCGTTTATTGTTGAAATGAAAACAGATATTTGAAAACTGAGAATCTTATTGAGACATTCCTAAAAAATCATTGTTGCTCTGTTTGATACAAGAAACATATTATTTATATCGCTCTGTTTGTTTGTTCTTTTTCGCTTTTCTCCGTCGCCTAAAGATCCCCTTCAGTACTTCCACAATTCTTTCCGTATTGAAATTATGCATCTCCTGCAATTTTACTCCGTTCAAGCAGCGGAGAACTTCACGGACACCGTCAGTATCGATACCCATGTAGTCGGTCATGTACGGTTCGTGCGGCGTCACCGTTCCCGCCGCCGTTGATTAATTCGAAGCCCCCCTTTGAACATTACGACAAGACTCGTATACCCCCTCGTAACGTATGGAACATCCCCCTGCGCAGAGCCGGCACTATCTATAGAGCTCACGTAATCTGCCTTTCTCCAACACATAGTGGTAATTGATCGTCGAATCGACATTTTGTCTTCACTTCATCGATCTTGTTTCAGCTCTGCGACTGTTTGTTATCCATAAATTATACCTATTGTTTCAATACGTTGTATGTGACGGACGCCCTCAAACCGTGCCGTAAGCCACGCATCTACGATCGCCAATGCCTTCACTTCGCTTACCATTCGGGCACCGAGAGATATGACGTTTGCATCGTTGTGCTCACGAGCGAGTCGCGCGCTCTTTCTGTTCCAGCAAAGAGCACAGCGTATGCCCCGTACTTTATTGGCAGCCATCGCTTCCCCGTTTCCGCTACCGCCTAAAACGATACCGAGATCATTACTCCCCGACCCCACACTTCTCGCCGCTGGGACAATGTAATCCGGATAGTCCGCTGATTTTTCACTACTTGTCCCAAAGTCCTCAACAGTGTATCCCTTGTCACTGAGATGTCTCTTCACTAACTCCTTTAAGGCATAACCTGCATGATCGGATGCAATAGCGATTCTTTCCACTCTATACGATGCCTCCTTTTACTGTAAGAAAGCCACCGCCCTTACCGGTGACCCGTCTGCATTGTCAAGACGGAGTGGAAAGCACGAGATGAAAAACACTCCGCCAGGAATTTTCCCGATATCGGTCAGATTTTCGATAATGACCGTATCGGCCTTCAAGAGCGCTCGGTGGACTGGAAAATGATGCGAGTCCGTGTCATCGACGGAAATCGCATCGATGCCGATGCCCTTCAACATACACTTTCCCAACCACTCAGCAGCCTCGACTGTCAGTACCGGATAGTCTACGAAATAGCGATCCATTCCCCAGTAGCGATCCCATCCTGTCCTGATCACGAGAAAATCGACCTCTCGAATAGTCTGCTCATGGGGCAACAACATGGATCGTTCGATCCGGTTCCCTGAGATTGTTGCTACATCCACAACACAAGCCGTCCCGCAAAAATGAGAAACCGGTAATGTGTCGAGTGTCGCTGCCCCCGGGATTATGTGCGCCGGCGCGTCCATATGGGTTCCCGTGTGCGAATAGATGGTGATTTTCTTTTCCCAAAACCCGTTCTTCTCGATACAACACGCTGATTCCATGACAGGCTGTTCCATACCGGGATAGACGGGCATATCCGGCACGATCATATGAGACAAATCGATAACCTCCATTGTTTACCCCACCCTTTCCTTAATGTTATACATGAATTAATACACCTATATATTAGTTATATTACACCTATTCACTCTTAAATCTATGTCACCGTGTTATGCCGGGAGCATTCCCTTTTCCGCCATCAGCTCAAACATCATGGCAATCTGCGAGAGGGCCAGCGTTCCCACGGGCAGTTCAACCCGTTTAAAATCACCCCCGCTTATCGTTTTCATGTATTATCCTCTTTTTCGTGGAAAGATGATCAATGATTCCCTTCACTTTATTAGCACTCTTGTGATATGTAAAACATGCTTTCTGAGTCAAGAAATGTTGCAATTTCAAAGCGGTATTAGCCTCCTCCGCGTCATGTCTTGACAAAGTATTATTTCCGTGTATGGTTTTTATACGCGTTAACGCAATAAAACACAGTATAACCGCGTCACATGACAGGAACCATCATAATCACCGAACCGTCGTCCCTCTTCTTCCTGTGCTGTTTCCAATATATGTGAACGCGCGCACTATTCAGCGAGGTATGATCTTATATGACAGTCGATGCCGAAATCAAGAACATGGCGGTCTACTGTGACTTCGAAAACATCGCTCTTGGCGTTCGCGATGCTAAATACGCGAAGTTCGATATTGACAAGGTAATAGAACGGCTTCTCCTCAAGGGTAATATCGTCGTCAAAAAGGCATACTGCGACTGGGCACGTTACACCGAGTTCAAGGCCGCCATGCACGAGGCCTCCTTTGAACTGATTGAGATCCCACACGTCCGTCAGGCGGGAAAGAACTCCGCCGATATCCGAATGGTCGTCGACGCCCTCGATCTCTGCTACACGAAGGAACACGTGGATACATTCGTCATCATCAGCGGCGACTCCGACTTCTCACCCCTTGTGAGCAAATTACGGGAAAACGACAAAACCGTGGTCGGCGTGGGCGTCAAGAATGCCACCTCCGACCTCCTCATGGCGAATTGCGACGAGTTCATCTTTTACGACGACCTGGTGCGTCGCCAACCTCGCAAAAAAGCCGCCTCCAAAGACGTGGGAACGAAGCAGAAACGACCCGCTAGAACAAAAACAACCAAATCAGACGAGGATAAAAAGCAGGAAGCCTGGGATCTGACAGTCGCCACCTACGAGGCGCTCGTCGAGGAACGCGGTGAAGGAGACAACATCTGGGGGTCCATGATCAAACAGACACTCAAACGCCGCAAACCGGGCTTCAGTGAATCCCAGTACGGTTTCCGATCCTTCAGCCAGCTTCTGGAAGAGGCTGAAGCTCAAGGCATATTTGAATTGGAACGCGATGAAAAATCGGGCGGCTTCATCATCAGGAGCTGCCATTTGTCATAGTATGAAAAATGTCTGAGAAATGGAATGCGATGGTTTGCCCTGGGTCGTTTTTACCACTGTAAGTTAATGATATATCCCCGCTCTCATACCAAAAACATTTACTTGTGCCAAGAGTGAAGACCATAGTTGATTATCATATCGGCGACCTCACCTTGAATGAGTGATTCCAACGATGCCTCTGTCGGCATCCACTTTTACTTTATCGCCTGTTTTGATTATATCAAAAACGTCTTTTTCGGGGCTGTCTACGGTGGGTATTTCCGCGATTATGACAGCGCCTGAGAGAACGGGCTCGCTCTCCCGACAGATGATGGCGGCTGGAACGTTCCCGTTTTCCCGCGCGTTCCACGCGGCACAATCGCCCGCGCTCGAACCCTTGCCCGTCGTAAAGACAAATACTTTCCCCGTTATATCGACATCTTCCAAGGGGTGGCGCGGCGCACAGATCTTGCCGGTGAGCGGGTCCATATCTCCCATGAACGAAAACGGACCACTGTACACGATCGCCTCCCCTTCCGCCTTCCCGGCGGCTACTTTATGCGCTCTTATTTCCACGTTGGCACTTCTCCTCTCCACGTTCCCGTAATGGCCGCTTCGATGCAGTCCTTCTCCGTTCCGAAGAAGACGTTGACCCCGCTGACGGTAGCCAGGTAATGGGCACTGCGCGCTGAATTTGTCGCCGCGCTCCGCGCTTGTTTCTCACCGGCAATATCCAAACGCGTAAAGGGATTGCCGATAGATGGACATACGGGAATGAAATGACCACCCGCGTCCTCGATAATATCCGCCCATCCCTGTCGCCGTGCCAGTGCCTCCACCGGCGCGGATGCACCGATCACAAGAGACGTCCTGATCGTTTTGCCCTCTATGAGTGCCGCAATCCGCCCGATTTCATCAATGGTCGCATGGGGGCAGCCGAAGGCAACGTGTTCCACCGTATCGCCGTCCCCGACATTGAGTTTCTCCCACGTTTCCGAGAGATCCTTCTTCGTTACCGTGAGCACATTGTCCGGTACTGTACCCCCGCACGCCGCCTTCAGCGTCGGCGCTTCGGGCGTATTGCCCACCACATGAGCGAGTGTTATGGCGCCTGACGTGGGCATTGATATGACGAGCGCGCGCAGCATGTCGAAGGGAAGATGTTCCGGCAGTCCCGTCACGGCGACGGGCTCGAACCCGGGTATCCTGTCCCCGATCAAGTAGCCGAGGCAGTGATAGTGAGCACCAGACCAATCGGATACATCGATATCGTCCAGTTTCACGATATGCCGGGCGCGGCGATTTTCCGGCAGCAAAAGTCCCATGAGCGGCGTCCTGCCGCAGACGGCTGCCGCCAGAGATACCAGGATGCCCATGCGATCCACCCGGGCGCCGAAGAGACTGTTATTTGCCACCTGCATGCAACTCCCTCCCATGGACACCACATCCCCGACACGGGGCGTGATTCCGAGCAGGTATTCGGCGCATGTTTCGGTCCGCAACCATCCCAGGCGTCTGAAGTCCGACAGTTTTCTTTCATGCTCGCCTATCCAGTTCTCCGCCAGGGGAAGACCCCACTCCATCCATAATTCCGGCTGATACGACGGATGGGTAGTCACGCGGTGCGACGTGCCGGCCAATCCTTCCGTCATCAGTTTCCAGAACTTCTCGGGACAGAAATCATAACTGATGTGTGCATAACTAACGGGCACGAGACGTTCTGCGTCAAAAGACTCTCCCAGCTTCACCAGAAGGTCCATTGAACGGCGAACGCCGTCGCCATGTTCCCCGGCCAGCATTCTTTTTTCATCATCTTCCAGATACATGATCGAGACCGACATCCTTTACTCGTTTAAAATAATGTGATCCATGCACCGTCATGAAGAATTGTCGCGAATCCCTCATTTAACTACCACTTGTTCTCTTTCTCCGAACCAATGACTCCTCTTTTACCCTCAACGCATAATACCACAAAAAATCGCGATGAGTCACCCAGCGTGTCCCTTTAGAGCACAATCTCAAAATATCGGTCCATCGCCTCAGGCATATCAACGACGTACAGGTCATCTCCCAGCGTTCCCGCACGACTGACCATGATGTAGTCGGAGACTTCCGAAACTGCAAAGGGCGATGAATGCCAGGTACCCCGCTTTAGATTAATCCCTTTCGTGCCGTCGAAAATAACGGCTATGACCTTGTCCAAATCAGGAAGAGCGTTTTTATTTTCGAGATCGTCGGGCGGCGCCAGCAAAAAGAGCCCCGTGCATCCCAGCAAGGGTATGAATGCCTGGGATGTTTTGACATGTCTTTCCAGTATCTTCCCGTAAAATTCACGGCGGATCACGCGTAGATGAATGAGATCGAGATGTCCTTCCGTGATCTCCGGCGTACCAACGCCGGGCGTAACGATGACATTATGATCGGGAACTACCTTCGTCTCCGATGATTCGTAATCAAGCACCTGCCCATAAGGAGAAAAATCAATTGTGCTTAAATGTTGAGCTTTTATTTGAATTTTGTCAGCCATGCCCGTTAACTCCTTTCCACTCTGGACCGTTCTCTCTAATCCTTGTTTTCTCTTTTCTCGAAACAGAAAATCTTCTTCACTGACTCTCTCAACTGTTTCACGACATAACTCAAAGACGGCATATGAGAGGAGCGTCACTGCCATGAAAGGAGGGGTTGGTTATACCACGAAAAAGACATCGGTAGCGCCGTTCCTCTCACATATGCCGACACCAGTTGTTTAGTTCCTCTTCACCCCCTAATTCATCAACATCCGCGGAAGCCACAATGTCAGCTCCGGCACGGCGTAGAGGAGTACCAGTACCGCAATCTGTATGAATATATAGGGGACACATCCCCTCATAATATGACCTAACGTCATCTCCGGTGGGGCAATGCCCTTCAAAAAGAATATGTTATAGGCAAAGGGAGGTGTAATATAGGATATCTGCAGCGTGATACAGAAGAGAATAGCAAACCACACGGGATCTGCGCCGATCTGTTTGATAATAGGTACAAAGATAGGCACGATGACAAGCAGTGTGCCGATCCAGTCCATGAACATCCCCAGGATCAAAATGATCACCAGCATGACGACGATCGTGCTCAGCTTGCTGCCACCGCTGACCCCGAAAATGAAACCTTCAAGCACTTCACCACCACCGAGCGCCATAAACGATGTGGTGAAGAAACCGGCGAAGAGCATGATCAGAAACACCATTCCCGTCGTCTTCGCCATGGCGAGGAGGGCATCGTGCATGGTGGTCAGATTGAATCTACCATAGGCAATCATCAACAACAGGGACAGAAAGGCTCCAACCCCCGCAGCCTCCGTGGGAGACGCAATGCCGAAGAAAATGGAACCGAGGACGCCCAAGATAAGGATGATTGGCGGCAACAAGTCCCTCACCGTCAGCAAAAAGAGTCGACTTCCGCTGATGCCCGCCCTGATATCCTCAGATATGGACGGACCGAGTTCCGGCCGCAACCAGCAGCGCACCGCGATATAAATCACATATGTTAATCCGATGATCAGTCCGGGAACTGCCGAGGCCACAAAGAGACGAGCGATACCCAGCCCCGAGACGGGACCATAGAGGATCAGCATGATACTGGGCGGTATGATGACGCCGAGCCCTCCTCCCGCACAGATACATCCTGCGATCATCCTATCATCATAATTTCGGGACAGCATCGACGGGATCGCCACCATTCCCATCATGATGACGGCTGCTCCCCCGATTCCCGTGCAGGCGGCGAATATAATGCAGATGATCATGGTGCCGATGAGAAGACCACCTTTGACGTTACCCATCAGTATATGCATAGTGCCGTAAAGACGCTCCGCTATCCCCGCTCTTTCCAAGAGACAGCCCATGAATATGAACAGTGTGATGGCCCCCATCTCGTAGCTCGTCATCATGGTCATGATGCGGGCGGGTAGCATCCCGATCAAGGTCGTGCCCCAGGCGATATACCCAAATACCAATGCGAGGATACCCAGCACGAAAGCCACGTGGAACCCGACGATGATCAGACTGATGAGTAGTACAAACATTATAATAGCGAGTTGTTCCGGACTCATAATTCCTCTCCCTTGACGGCGACGACGGCGTTTCTGATAATCGCCGCCACAGCTTGCAGGCCCAGGAGGCCGAACGCAATGGGTATCATCGTTTTCATCTGATAAACCGGGGCGCCGACCGTCGTATGCCACGAGCACTCTTTTATCTTCCATGCCTGCGCCGCGAACTCGATCCCGTACCACACCACTACCGCGCAGACGATCAACAATGCCCCGTACGAGATGATATCCATGACGGCCCTCACCCTGACCGGGTACATATTAAAGAGAATGTCCACTTTGACATGTCCATTCTTTGTCTCGGTAAAAGCGAAGGCAAAGAGGAAAACCATGCTGTAAAACATCCATGACAACTCAAAAGCCCAATCATCACCCCGGTTAAAGACATACCGTTCGACCACGATCAAAATGGTCACGAGCATCTGAAGAATGACAAACCAGCTCGATATGGCACCTGCCTTATCACTCGCATAGTCGATATATTCCAGCATATTCTTCATAGATCACGAACCTTTTCATTGCATCGGTTTTTCATGAATGCCGCTTCCCTCCATACATCACGAAGAAAGATGGCGGAAAGCGGCACTGTGTTCTTACCAGGGTTCGACGGCATACTCGTCGTACTGATCCATAAATACCTTTTCGTGTTCGAGTATCTTCTTTCCCCAGGGGTCCTTGTTCGCCATGATTCTCTTGCGTACTTCTTTCGTTGCCTCAACGAATCCTTTCTGCATCTCCGGCGTTACCTCGATGATTTCCATCTTCTTGGACCATTTTTCCGCCATGATCTGGTCCATGTAACCGCCATAGACAAATGAGTGCCACATACTCAGCTCGGCGGCATCCTTCACGGCCTGCTTGAGATCGTCAGACAGGGCATTCCATTCATCGAGATGAATAAAGACCTGCACGGTAATGCCCACGGGTTGATGGATCGTCCCGGCCAGGACATACTTCGCCACATCTTCGATACCAGACTTGGAATCAATGTAGAACGAACTCATTTCACAGGCGTCCAGCTCGCCCCTCTGCATGGCCGGTGTCACGTCCGTCATGGGGATGGACACGCATGTCGCGCCCAGGGCCTCAAAAAACATCTTGTTCAAACCGGATGTCCTGATTTTCAGGCCTTTGAAATCGCCGAGTGTGCGAATGGGTTTCATGGAATAGACCGCTTCTGATGCGGTGCAGACAGCGGGAAGAGAATAGAGATTGAATTTCGTCTGAATGTATTCGTTATAAAGATCCAGGCCACCGCCATAATACAAATAACGAAGCGCCGAAAAAACGCTCTCATTTGTATAGCCCGGCCGGCTTCCGATGGAAAGGCCCGTCCAGGGCAGCGTGCCGGCAACGTACATACCGCTGTTATGTGTCAATTTCAGACGGCCCGCCGCTGTTTCCGTCATGGCCTGAATGGGTCCGACCAACTCACCGACGGCAAACATCTTCGGAATGACCAGTCGTCCGTTACTGGCTCTCTCCAGCGCTTCGCAAAAATACTCTGCTTCGTTGTGGAACGCGTCACCGCGATGCCAGGCCGACTGTGCCTTCCATTTGATCGTATCACCTGCCTGGACCGCCGACCCACATGCGAGGAACAACAACGCGGCGCTTACCATCACCACCGTTACGATTGATAACGATTTCTTCATTCTTCTTCTCCTTCCTTAAATGTTCACGAACACGTCCTACCTCCTACCATGAACTCTCTTTCAGCACCTCCTTTCACGTATTATTGCACGTTATTTTCCGCGTACCGTTCAGCTTCTTCCGTCTCCAGCATCTTATACCGGAGAAAATCGTATGTATAATCAATATGTTCAACCATTAACGCCTTGGCTTTTTTGTAGTCTCCCGTTTCGACACACAAGAGAATTTCCTCGTGTTCCACCGCAGACCGGTCGCCCGACCCCGGTATATGGAGATACATGAGCTGATAGCGCGCCAAGTGAGACGCTATCGACTTGAAGAATTCGATCAGCCACCCGTTGCCGGTCGCTTCGATCATTCGTATGTGAAATTCCGTAAAAGTCAGCACATATTCGTAATACTCTTCCTTCTCAGCGTAGGACGGCAGTGAGATCTTCGACTCACGCTCCAGGCATTCTCTGGCGCGCGGCAAATTCCTCATATTCTCCATTTCGAGAAGATCGATGGCGTAATACTCGATCATTCGACGTGCGTGATAAGCCTTTTTCAAATCGTCTGCCGATATCTCGCTGACCTTTGTGCCCCGCCGGGGCATATTCACGATGAGATTTTCTTTTTCCAGGATTCTGTAAGCCTCGCGAAGAGCTGTTCGACTCACATTGAGAGATGCTGCCAGGTCGGCTTCACTTAATTTCTGTCCCGCTTTCAGATCACCGGTGATAATCTCCTTCTTCAGGTAGTCAACAACCGAACCCGTCACACTCTTTATTTCCATATAAACCTCCACATTGTATGATTGTCGACATTAAACTATCAGACAATTAATGTCAATGACAAACTGTTTCATCTGACAGTGTCGACAAGTATCCGGCATGACAATCCCGCCGACATTTTACTCCGCATCAAATTTTTATGACGTTATGGGTTGCCATCCGGTATGAGACGATTTATATTGTATCTAATTGCACACTGCCGATTGTGTCATGATGAGACCCGATGACATCGGGATCACGCACTCTCTCACATAGTAATACTGTCATTTGACTCTCACGTCATCGGGGTCAACTCGATGACCACTGACGTGTTTCTGCACCGTCTTGTTTCTTTTCTGGACAAAATTAATCGTATCTACGTCAAATTTTTTGCCCGGAAGGAGCACGAATGGAATCATTACCACGATCGTACTCCTCCCAACGGTCATGTGTCTCACAAGGGTGTCCGTCAAGAAAACTACGGGTATGGTTGCTTTAACCCATACGTGAGAAGTTCTTTGAGCACATCGGCATCAGGGCAAAAATAAATAGATTGAGCGAGGATAATAATGACTGATTCATTCAATTTTACTCTGTACAGCGGCGGCCACAAGGGTGCCGAGGCGGAATTCGGGAGGCTTGCGGAGCGCTGGGGTATCGCGGAGGTGACTTTCTCCTTTCAGGGACACACCATCGAACGCGACCGGGGTGTCCGTGAATTGACTCCCGGGGAACTTGACAAGGGCGACGTGAGCATGGAGATCGTCTCAAAGCACATGGGACGAACGTACTCGAAGTCCGCAACAATACGGAAGGTAATCCAGACCATCTTTCACATGGTAAACAACGGCTACCACGTGATCGCTATCGGCTGGATACAGCCTGACGAGACCGTCAAGGGCGGCACGGGCTGGGCCGTCGAACTGGCGAAGCTCTTCAACCGGCCCGTCCACGTCTACGACCAAGCACAGAATTCGTGGTTTACGTGGGAAAATAAAACATGGATTCCCGATACACCCGTCATCACCGACAAAACATTTGTCGGCACTGGCACGCGTAATCTCACCGATGAGGGTCGCACAGCCATCTCCGCTCTATTCGAGCGTTCCTTCGGATCGGCGAAAAACAAATAACCCCCACCACAAAACAATCGTCGCAGGCAGGGGAGCACGGGTAAATTAACACGGTTCCCCTCCCTTCACCATATATAATCATGTCCGGTTATCGCGTTCTCTTGGAATCATCGCTTTCATGTATTTCAAGAATGCAGTAGTATATCCACCACATGAAGGAGGAACTGCCAATGACCATCGCGGATAAATACGCCATTGTCGGCGTCGGCTACACGCCCCAGGGCCGCGTCCCGGAACGAACGGAACTGAGCTTCCATCTGGAAGCGATCATAAACGCCGTCGACGACGCAGGCCTCTCCAAGAACGACATCGACGGCCTTATCTGCTACCGGCACTTCCCGCCGGCATCGGACGCCTACGACGTGACGCCCTATATGGTGGCACAGCACCTGGGCATTGCACCCACCTACATGAGTCAGGACGCGAACTGATCGCGGAGCCACCTCCAGCACGCAGTTGGCGCGCTCGAATCAGGTTCCTGCCGCTATGTCGTCGTCTCCTACGGGCACAATGCCGCGTCCAGCGACAGCATGACGTCCATGCTCATGTCCCTCGGCCAGGAGGAAGAGGCCTTCGGACATTTCGGCGCCACGGGCAGCTACGCCCTGGCGGCCCGGCGGGCGATGCATGAGTTCAGAACGGGTCCCGAGACCTGGCAACACATCGCCGTTGGACAGCGAAAGTGGGCCAACCTCAACCCCGCCGCCATGATGCACGAGCGCACCATGACCTACGACGACTACATGAATGCTCGCTGGCTCGTTGAACCTTTCCGTCTTTTCGATAACTGCCTTGTCTCCGACGGCGGTCGCGCCTATATCGTCACAACGGCGGAACGGGCCTGTGACCTGAAGCAACCAGCCGTCCTCATCGCCGGCCTGGGACAGAAAAACCCCGCATCCTATCCCCAGAGCGCCGATTATTTCGCCGGCCCAACGGGTGCAAAGGAAGCCGGTGAAAGGGCCTTCCGCATGGCGGGCATCACCCGCGACGACATCGACGCCTGTGAAATTTACGACTGTTTTACCTACACCGTAGAGATCACCCTCCAGGATTACGGCTTCTTTGCCCCCGGTGAGGGGAAGGAATGGTTTCAGAACGGCACGATCGAACCGGGCGGCCCCATGCCCGTTAATACCTCCGGCGGCCAGCTCTCAGAAGCGTACCTCATGGGACTGACACCCCTCACGGAGGGTGTCATGCAGCTCATGGGGCGCTGCGGCGCACGGCAACTGGGACCGCAGACACAGACAAAGGAACCAGCGCACATCCTCTGCAGTGATAACGGCGCTATCCTTCAGTGCAATACCACCATCATTCTCAGGAGGGCATAACATGACACTCTATACAAAACCGCTCCCGCGCATCAACGATGATACCCGCCCCTTCTGGGAGGGATGCCGCGCCCATGAACTCCGCGTCCAGAAATGCACGGCCTGCGACCATGTCCGGTGGCCCGCCTCCATTATCTGCCCGAACTGCCATTCACTAAAAACGACGTGGATCACCGCCGCAGGCACGGGCACCGTCTATTCCTTCGTCATCTACCACGTGGCCTATCACCCCGCCTTCAGTGACGATCTTCCCTACGTCGCTGCCGTCGTGGAACTGACCGAAGGTCCCCGCATATTCACGAATATCATCGAATGCAGCCCCGAGGCAGTCACCTGCGACATGCCCGTGGAGGTCGTCTGGGACGACGTCACGGATGAGGTAACGCTGCCGAAATTTCGGCCGGTGCGATAAATATTCAGGACACTTTTATTATCGATTGAGGCTTTTTTACATCTGATCGTTCACGTAATTTATCAAATATTCAATTGTTATCTATTTAAACCATCACGGTCGTTCCGTTCAAACGTGATTCGTAGTATTGATAATGCCACCATTACCCAATTGACAGGATACAACTGCCTGTGCTAACAGCTAATTCACAAGCGTGAGACACATCGACATCGTTTTCCATCGTCTGTGTCTCACAAATTACCGTTCTGTGGCGTGGTTGCCGTCTTGAGGTGACCACGCACTGCTTTTCATTACATCTCATACAATGTACCGCCCTTATTTCAAAGGAGAAGTTGATGCGATTTCTTGCGAGAACACAGGTATTGTGGCTGTTCGTTTTCTGTCTTTTCGCCGTGACGGCGACATCCGCCCAGGCGCTGACACTCTCCAAGAGCTTCACTGACGACCAGGTGGCACCAGGTGATACGGTAACACTGGAATTTACCGTGACGAATGACGGCGATGTTTCCTCTACAGGCATCACATTTACGGATGACTTGGAAGCCGCGTTAGCCGGTCTCACAGCTATCGACCTTCCCAAGAACGATATCTGCGGTGCCGGGTCAATGCTTAGCGGGGCTGGTATTATTACATTGACTGGAGGAACTTTGTCAGCGGGTGAATCCGCCACCTTTGACGTCACACTGCAGGTGCCCGTTGCAGCGCCCGATGGCACCTTCACAAACACCACAAGTTCGGTCTCTGGCATTGAAGGAGGTGGTCCGGTCTCCGGTGACCCTGCAACTGACGATCTTCAGATCACCATTTTACGATTTTCCAAGTTCTTCGACGGGCCGACCACCGCAGGGGGCACAGTAACTCTGACCTTTACCATCGAGAACCTCAGTCTATCCAGTGGTGCGGTTAGTCTCAGCTTTTCCGACGATCTCGATGCCGTCCTCCCCGGTCTCGTTGCTACCGGGCTTCCTCAAAGCCATGTGTGCGGTGCCGACTCTCAACTTTCAGGTACCAGTCTCATCACTTTTTCCGGTGGCAGCGTGGCAAAGGACACATCGTGCAGTTTCAGCGTCGACGTACAGGTACCGCCGGGCGTCAGTCCCGGCACGTATCCCAATGCGACAAGTGATCTCTGTAAGTTAGGAGTGCCTGTGTGCGACCCGGCGACATCTGATTTAACCGTGGCACCTCCTCCCGCCTTTTCCAAGTCATTTGATCCTCACTCCATTGCCTGCGGTGGAGTCAGCACACTGACGTTCACCATCGACAATACGGCGAGTTCTTTGGCTGCCACAGACATCGACTTTACGGATAATCTCCCCGCCGGTGTGACAGTGGCCACCCCGGCCAATGCCTCTACAACCTGTACGGGAGGAACACTCACAGCCGTCCCCGGTACGAGTGTTATCACGTATACAGGGGGAACCGTAGCTGCAGGCACTACCTGCACGATACGGATGGATGTGACGTCTGCGACTGCAGATACACACACGAACACCACCGGCGATCTCACCTCCTCTTCGGGAAACAGCGGAGCGGCGATGGATACTCTCATCGTCACGATCCCGGCCCCGATTCCCACGTTGAATGAATGGGGGGTTATCGTCATGACTGTACTTCTTTGCGTTATGGGTACCATTGCAGTCATTCGCAGGCGAATGAAGGTTTCCTATAAAAGTTAGGCGAGAACGGGGACACTCGACGGGAGTACGTCCGTGTGCATCCATAAGAGATAAATTATGGAGCGCGCACCGTGTTTCGTGAATTTATCTTCAAAAAAATGAGATTTTTCTTGCTATTATCTTCAAAGATGCATAATGTACCTTTATCAATGAAAAAGCCTTCCACAATGGCAGGTGAATAACTCTCTGAGGGAAAATGTTCGTTTTATCTGAAAACTGTCATCCTTCAGTTTGCAACGTTGAAATTTTGTGAAAGGAGGATGATAGTATGCTGAATGGTACCGTAAAGTGGTTCAGTGACACCAAAGGCTTCGGCTTTATCGAGCAGGACGGTGGACCGGACGTGTTTGTGCATCACAGTGCAATCAATGCGAACGGGTTCAAATCCCTCAATGAAGGTGATCGTGTAACCTTCGAAATCGAGCAAGGGAAAAAAGGGCCGGCTGCCGCCAATGTGACGGTCGTCTAACCTAGTTTTTCAGTTTTAAGAGGCATCTCCCGTGAAACATCGGGGGATGCCTTTTTCATTTTATAATCCGATCTAATGGGAGACACCATGGCGAAATCACATTTTCAGTTCCAGAAACGCCAGAAAGAATTGCAGAAGAAAAAAAAGAAAGAAGAAAAGCGACTGCGCAAGCTGGAGAAGAAGGCGACAAATAATGGGGAAGCCGACAATGCTCTGGCGGAAAACGACGCTATTGAAAACGATGAGTCGGACAACGACCAGATTATATCAGAATAATACCGTCACACTGACGGTTGCTGCACACTGAGCAACAATCCGTCTCACCGCACTACATACCGATAATACACAATATTCTGATCAAGATGTAATACGGGCTATAACGTCAGTCTCCGCCCATCCCCGTTTGTCGTCGGACAGGTGGATCAGCATCCAACCGTCTTCCCGTCGCTCTGTGTGAACGATGGTCCCTTCATGAAGATTGAAGAGGATCGTGTCATCGGCATCCGGTCCCGCGTAAACTGCGATCTCTTCCGTTAAG
>Ga0272443_10002578_pt1 | contig 22843 bp, 23 predicted proteins | sample SSMAcet12_FD_193581 | JGI IMG/M metagenome (GOLD analysis project Ga0272443, IMG submission 193581) | Marine sediment archaeal communities from Little Sippewissett salt marsh, Falmouth, MA, United States - SSM-Acet-12 | ecosystem: Environmental > Aquatic > Marine > Wetlands > Sediment ...
TGTCTATCCTTTGCTGAGAGGTGGCGATGTCTTTGCCGTCCTTGATATCGACAGTCCTGAAAAGGGTCACTTCACAGGGGATGTTTTTGACCTGTGCAAGGGTGTCGGTGTGCTGCTGGATTCTCTGAAATGATCTTTGCGTTTCTTTTATGAAACACACAAGTATTATTAGATTATTTCATAATATGTGTTAAGAGAATCCGTATGAATCACACTGAGGCGGTTCCCGAAGGCGCTCTCAGTGTATTCATCATCATGGTAACGATACCACTTTAGTGTTATGGTAAATCCAAAATCACTGTAATACAGTTTCAGTATCGACTAAGACAACGGAATGATCGCCTAATCAATTTCTATATGAACCATATTGACGCGAATCTCAGAAATTCTTAAATACTCATAAATATTATGGCTACTCATCAAACAGTGTCGCTAAGGAATCGTCAAACTTGTAAAATCGTTTCAAATGTTCCTTAGTAAGCGATGTCGCCTTCTCTGTATTACGGTTCATCAGTGCATCTACAATTTCTGAATGAAGGGCATTTGAGTCATTATTCACACGTATTCCTTTCTTACTCCGTATATTCAATAACAACTCAAGTTGGAGAAAAATCTCTGACATATATTTCAGGATGAATTCATTCTGGGAAATACGGCATATTTCTTTATGGAAATTTACATCGAGCTTATTCTGTAGAAAAATGTCACCTTGATTGGCCGCTTTTTCACAATCAAGTAAGCATTGTTTCAATTTCATAAAATCGGAGTTGCTTCCATAATAAATTGCGAGTTTCACTGCAACAACATCCAGAGCTATTCTGACCACTCCCATATTTTCAACAAGTTCTTTTGTGAACGTTACTACCTCAGCAGCTCTATTAGGGAAGATTCGAACAAGCCCTTCCGCTGAAAGTCTGCGCAATGCTTCGCGGACAGGAGTTCTGCTAACGCCGAATTGTTTTGATATTTTAGACTCAATCAGTTTTTCACCTTCTTGAATCTGTAAAGTCAGAATCATTTCTTTTAAATACTCATATACTGGATCTATGAGGGGTTCATTCTTCTTAGATTGTTTCGATGCCGACACTATTTTTACTTCCTTGTACATATATTAGCTCTATTATATGCAAATTTAGCAAATTTTCAAGAAGATGAACACACCTTGTAAAAAATGTATACAATATGTATACATTGAACAAAAAAATAAAAATTGTTGACAATGTGAAAATGCTGTACTACCATTACGCTTGTAATACTCGATACCATCTTTTGCGTATGGATGGAATTCACAAAAAGGAGAAGAAAGATGAAAAAACTATTCACTTTCGCATTGATTATCTCAATGTTTCTGTTGGCTCTTACTCCTGTCTTCGCACAGGGAGAAGGGGAAAATGACGAAAATGAAGTCAGAATTGGGTTTGTTTGGCCTCTTACCGGCGGTTCGGCCACAATCGGGCAACAACACGATGATGGTGCTCGCTGGGCAATTGAAGAGATTAACCGGAATGGAGGGATTAAATCGCTTGGCGGAGCAAAAATTGTACCTATAGTTGCAGATTCTCAAACGAAACCTGATGTAGGTTCGACCCAGGTCGAACGACTGATTCTCAAAGAAGGTGTTGTTGCAATTTCAGGTTGCTATAATAGCGCAGTTACAGTTCCTGCCAGTGAAGTTGCCCAAAGAAACAGAGTTCCTTTCTTTTCAATGGGAGCCGTTGCAAATTCAATATCAACTCGAGGGTATGAATATGTAAACAGAATCAACAACATGGCTACCTATGATATTAGGGAGATGTTTGTAGCGATTGACCTGTTTGAAAGCCAGACAGACGAAAGAGTGAAAACCGCGTCCATTATCTATGAAGCTACCGATTGGGGCGCTGATAGTGCGAAAGTTATTAAAGAGATGTGCGCAGATAAGGGTATAAAAATTCTTGTAGATGAACCTGTCACCACAGGACAGACTGACCTTACATCTCAGGTTCTCAAGCTTAAGAGAGCTAATGCTGATGTGATCTTTAATGCGTTCTATACTCCTGAAATGATTCTTTTCCTGGAAGCCGCAGCAGCAAACAAACTGAGCCCAAGGCTTGGGCACTGGACTACTGGCGGTGGAGCTCAGGATCCGGTTTTCTATGCTTCAACTGATCCAGAAATCTCCGAATACATCTTTATCCAGGAAGACTGGGATGTAGGTGGACCTGAGAGATATGAATGGGTTGCAGAACTTGATGCTCAGGTGAGAGAACAGAATGGCTATCCTCTTAACAGTTTCTTCGCACAGGGTTGGACTGCAGCATATGTGATCTACGATATTCTTGAAATGGCAGGGAGTACAGATCCTCAGGATATTCTTGAAGCAGCTAAAAAACTCGACCTTAGGAAAGGTGAAGGTAGAGAAATTCTTACAGGATACGGTCGTATCAAGTTTGATGAAAATGGACAGAATACGTATTCACATGGAACGATCGTTCAGCGTGTAAATAATCAGGCAATCCCTCTTTCCCCAACAATCAATGCTGATCCGGACGCAACTCCTGTTTGGCCGATTCCTGACTGGGATGAACGACCAGCGGTTACCAACAAATAATCGATGTCTTGAAGAGATTTCGGCAGATGTGGTGATCCTAATTATCACATCTGCCGTATAAGGAAATACACATGTTTAATGCAATACTAATTTCACTGATACATGGCATAATCCTTGGCGGGGCATATGGAGCGATTGCTCTGGGACTCAGTATGATTTTCGGAGTTACCCGGATAATAAACTTTGCCCATGGAACAATGCTAATGATGGCGATGTTCGGTTACTATGGTCTTCATACACTGTTTGGAATGAGTCCTTATCTTGGAATGATCATCGTTGTTCCTATTATGTATGGGTTTGGATACCTTGTTCAAAATTTTCTCCTCAGACCCTTGATTCTGAGGGAGAGAACCTCTGTTGTAGAGCCAGTTTCTATTCTGATCATAACAGTGGCTCTCGGAATCGGACTTCAGAACCTTTTTATGATGTTCTTTGGGGCAGATTATAGAAGGATGGATACATTTGTATCAAAAGAAAATTGGATAATCGGGGATGGGGTTCTTGTTCTTTCGGTTGCTAGGTTGATAGCGTTTATAGGAAGCCTCGTCCTGACTTTCCTTCTATACCTACTGATTAACAAAACGGAGCTTGGCCTTAGGATCCGTTCGGTTTCACAGAACCGAAATGCTGCAGGACTTTGTGGTGTCGATGTTTATAAGACCTATAATATTTCATTCGGAATCGGAGTAGCTGTTGTATCTATTGCAGCGGCCTTCCTCAGCCAGTTCTTTTTCGTTTCTCCTATTATTGGAACAGTTTATGGAACTAAATCCTTTCTTGTTGTTGTTCTTGGAGGGCTTGGAAGTATACCGGGGGCTCTTCTAGGAGGTCTTATCTTTGGAATCGTTGAATCAGTCGGAGCTCAGTTCATCACATCTTCTTCTGCGTCGATGCTTACGTTCCTTCTGTTTATTATCGTACTCATGGTTCGACCGAAAGGTCTCCTGGGCAAGGTATAGTGAGGAGATATTCATATATGCAACATTTTATTCAAACTAAACTGAAAGGAAACTGGGTAATCGTCATTATGGGATTGTTTTTTATTCTCTATCCCATTTTTGCAGACCGGTATACTCAGCATATCTTTGTAATGATCATCTTCTTCGCACTTGCAGCCCAGGCTTGGAATCTGATGTGCGGTTACGTTGGTGAACTTTCACTTGGGCATGGAATCTTTCTCGGAATCGGGGGCTATACATCATCACTTCTGCTAATTGGTACTGGATTGAATCCATGGATCGGGATGATCATAGGTGCTGTTCTAGCAATGGCGATTGGCATAGCTATAGGATATCCTTCTTTCAAGCTTAGAGGGCCTTATTTCACTTTGACATCGATTGCGTTTGCCGAAATTCTCAGGATCTGGGTGGAAAATAACGAAACGCTATTCGGTATAGATATAAAAGGCGCTCAGGGAATAACTCTTCCTCAGCTTGGAGACGGGCTGTTATATTTCGAATTCTATAGCAAGTTGTCTTATTATTATATTGCACTAATATTCCTTGCAGGAACAATGCTTGTAACCTACTTCATCAGGATTAACCGGTTTGGTTTCTACCTTACCGCGATAAAAAGTGATCCAGATGCAGCTCAATCGCTAGGTATCAACCTTACAAAGTATAAGCTGCTGGCAATGGCAATCAGTTCTTTTATCATTGCTTTTGCAGGCACCTTTTATGCTCAGTATTTCCGTTACATCGGACCGACAAGAATTTTTGGGCATGACTTCTCAGTCGAAATTGCTCTCATAGGTCTTGTCGGCGGGCAGGGAACCATTCTCGGGCCATGGTTTGGTGCAATGATCCTTGTTCCGGTAAGCGAATATCTCTCAGAACAGTTTGGAGGTTCTCTTCCTGGGCTGCATCTGTTTATCTACGGAGTAATCATGACCGTTGTCGTTTTTAAGAGTCCAGAGGGAGTGTCAAAATACATTCATGCTTTTTCACGTTGGATTGAAAAGAAGATTGGGATGCTTTTTGGTGGACTAGGAACGAACCATGTGAGAGGAGGTAAGGCATCGTGAGTAATATTCTTGAAATAAAGAACGTCACAAAGATGTATGGCGGGCTCAGAGCAGTATCAAATTTCTCTACTGAAATTGTAGAAAATTCCATTACCGGGCTTATTGGACCTAACGGAGCAGGTAAGACCACATTGTTCAATATGATTTCATGCACACACAAGGCGACAACCGGGCACATATTCTATAACGGCAAGGATATCACGCAGATTCGCTGCCATGAGGTGGCGAGAATCGGAATTGCACGAACCTTTCAGGTGACTAAGCCCTTCGGTGATATGGATATTATAGAAAATATTATGGTAGGAGCCTTTCTGAAAAGCTTTGATAGAAAACAGACCCGTGAGAAGGCAATGAAAATTTTCGAACTTGTCGGTTTTTCGAGCAGGCATGATCAGATTGCTCACAACCTCACTACTGTTGACAGGAAAAAACTGGAAGTAGCTCGTGCTCTGGCGACGAATCCTGATGTTCTGATGTTGGACGAAGTCATGGCTGGCTGTAATCCTCAGGAAAAAGTCGAGCTGTGTCATGTCATTAAAGATATCCGCATGACTGGAGTAACCGTGATAATTATCGAACATGATATCAAGACAATAATGTCGCTGTGCGAGAAGGTCATTGTCCTCCATCGAGGTGAAAAACTTGTAGAAGGGACACCTGAGGAAGTCGCAAACGATGAAAGGGCAATACAAGCTTATCTGGGGGAGGCATAATCATGTTTAAAGTGACAAACCTGACATCAGGATACGAAGGACTCCAGATTGTAAACGGAATTTCTATTGAAGTGAAAGAGAACGCTATCGTAGCAATTGTTGGGGCGAACGGAGTTGGGAAATCCACTCTGCTCAAGACAATCTGCGGGATAGTGGAACCCACAGGAGGAAAGGTTGAATTCCATGGAGAAAATGTGACGGGCCTTCCATCACACGTACTTCTTGAAAAAGGAATTTCAATGATTCCAGAGGGACGTCAGCTTTTCAATCAGATGTCTGTACGGGATAACCTCTATGTCGGATCAATCACCAAGTCAAACAGAGCACGCAGGGAAGGAAATCTCGAAAAGATGTATGAAATGTTTCCCCGCCTGAAGGAACGTGAGAAGCAGCTTGCAGGTACCCTTAGTGGAGGAGAACAGCAAATGCTGGTCACAGCCCGTGCTCTTATGGGAAATCCGAAGATTCTCATCATGGATGAGCCCACTTGGGGCCTTGCTCCTCTGCTCGTGGAAGAGCTGTTCGAAATAATTGAGACAGTTCGTCAACAGGGCACTTCGGTTCTTCTAGTGGAACAGAACGTGCATAAAAGCCTTTCAGTCTCTGACTGGGGTTATGTTGTAGAGCACGGAAATATAAGTATGGAAGGCCTTGGTAAAGACCTGCTGAATGACGAGAATCTGAAGAAAGCATATCTGGGAATATAGGAAGCTTATCGGTATGAAGGCAATTGTAAAAAAAGAAGCAGGAGAAGGACACGTAGAATATACAGATGTGGTCTTACCCGAGCTGCAGCCAAATGAAGTGCTTATTGATGTTGCTTTTGCAGGCATCTGCGGGACAGATATCAAGATTCTTCATGGAACTACATGGTCTAATCCTCCTGTCATTCTAGGACACGAGTATAGCGGAATTGTTTCTGCTGTAGGAAGTGATGTAAAGCATGTGGCTGCAGGTGATCGTGTTGTCTCAGAGACAGCACAGCACGTGTGTGGTCATTGTAGGTACTGTATGAGCGGAGACTATCTTATGTGTAGCGAACGGTTGTCCATCGGTTACGGGGTGAATGGTGCATTTGCTTCGCAGATTGCTGTGAGGGCCGAGATAGTTCACAAGATACCCTCTGGAGTTACTCTCAGGGAAGCAGCTCTTGCTGAACCGGCAGCCGTCGCCTTCCATGCTGTGTCGAAGGCGGACGGCATTAATCCGTCAGATGTTGTTTTGGTATTTGGTCCTGGACCGATTGGACTGTTCGTAGCACAGATTGCCATACTTAAGGGTGCACGGGTATGCGTTTTAGGACTTTCCTCTGATCGAAAAAGACTTGCTTTTGCAAAGGAACTTGGTGCGGAGAAGGTCATAGAATTAGATAGCAGTCAAGAGGATCTTTTAAGTCAGTACCCGCTTCTGAAGGATACGGCTTTTGTCTTTGACTGTTCAGGGACCCAATCGGCAGTGTCGCTCGGTCTTACACTGCTTAATAGAAACGGAGAACTTGTACAGGTCGGATTGGCCAGATCGGAGATGACAATACCGTATGGTCTTCTAACTGCAAAGCAGTTGAGAATAAAAGGAACATTCGGTCATGTGAATAAAGACTGGCATGCAGTACTCAGGATGATGGCATCGAAACAACTTGAAGTAGCCTCATTTGTCACGGATGAATACTCTCTTGAATCCTGGGAGAGAGCATTTGACATGGCCGAAAGAAGAGAGGGGATTAAAATTCTTCTTACTCCGACGCACTTGAAGGAGGAAGGTTGAATGTTCCAGAGAAGTGCTCACCTCAAGGATATTCCCGGCAACTCACTGCTCCCATTTCCAAATGACAGGAATGTGAAACTTCTTGCTTCTCCATCGATAGTGAGAAACACAGAGCACGTAGCCGTTGGGTTGGTTCAGATTGCTCCCGATCATGTTCATGAGGAGCATGAACATGCTGCCGAGGAGGTGATGTACATCATCAAAGGTAGAGGAGAGGTTGTGATACAGGGAAAAGAACGGGTACTGCTAAAACCCGAAACTGTGGTCATATTGAAACCGAATGAACGGCATATGATCAAAGTAACCGGTGCTGAAACCCTTGAAATTCTGTGGGTATACGCACCGCCGGGACCAGAAAAAAAGTTTGTATCAGGGGCAGGATGTCCTGCGCTTGAGGAAGGAGAAAGTTCATATGAGTAAAAAACTGGTTGTTCATGAAACCGATTTTGACAGTGTTTCTCTCGAAGGAAGGCAGGTCGTCTGGATGATGACACCAGAAACTGCAGGGACTGAACATGCTTCTGTGTGTGTTGTCTCTGTAGATCCGGGCAGAAAGGCTAAACCCGGCCATTCCCACCCTTTGGGGGAAGAGATCATCTATATAGTGCAGGGTAAGGGAAAAGTGAAAATAGGGGATTATGTCAGCGATATAAGGCCTGGATCTCTGATGCAGTTTCCAAAGGGAGTTCCTCATATGCTGTTCAACACCGGTACAGAACAACTGAAAGGTGTTTGTTTTTATGGTCCCGAAGCGGTAGCTGTCGGGTACGAATATTTCGAAGACATGGATTTTTAGAGAAACACAGTTCCATCCAAGGTATGAGTGGTCTGTTTATATTAGAAGGTTTAAAGATGAAGGCAGCAATATTAAATGATTTTGGTTCAATTGTATGTAAAGAAGTCCCTACACCCGGGATTGGACGTGAGGAGGCTTTGGTTAAAGTTCTTTATGGAGGTATCTGTGGGACTGACAACCATGTATATCTGGGACATCATCCCACCGCAACAACTCCTCGTGTTCTGGGACATGAATTTGTAGGAGAACTTGTTGATATAGACACCTCTCTCGATATTGGTATTAAAAAAGGTGACAAGGTCGTAGTCCAGCCATACTATGCCTGTGGTGTCTGTGAACCCTGTATAACCGGAAGTGACAATGTTTGTGACTCTCTCAAGATTCTTGGTGTACATCAGGATGGCTGTTTTGCACAGTATGTAACAGTACCGTCCAAGAAGCTCTACCGTTTGCCAGAGGGTGTCGATCTTAAAATGGCAACACTGATTGAACCGATAGCAGTGGCAGTTCATGATGTCTGGGAGAGTGGTCTGAGGGTAGATGATACAGTACTCGTCATCGGCGGTGGACCGATTGGTCTCCTTATCGCTCTCATCGCACGCACTGCAGGAGCAAAGAAAATTCTCATCAGTGAGGTTAACGAATACCGGCTGGCGGTCGCTGAAAAAATGGGCTTTGATGTGATTAATCCAGTGAAACAGGATGTAATGGAAGAAACTTCAAAACAGACTGACGGAAAGGGCTTCAACGTTGTCTTCGAGGCATCAGGTACAAAGTCTGGAGCAGCGGTTATGACGGAGGCGGCGGCGACCCGGGGGACGATTGTCGTTGTAGGCGTTCCTTCAGATATATATCCCATTAACAGTGGAAAGATGCTCGCGAAGGAACTGAAAATGATTGGTGTGAGAATTCATTCTCAGGCGGCATTTAAACATGCAGTTTCCATTGTGGGTTCCCGAGTGATCGAAAAAGAGCTGAATCTCATCATCGATAAGGAATTTTCTTATAAGCAGATGAGCGATGCTATGAAGTTCTCACTTGAAGATGCCGAACATATCAAAATCTGTATTCGGGTTGATCATGAATAAGGAACAGGAGCAGAATATGGCACATTCAGTACAGAAAAAGGCATTAGAAACATTTGCTAATGAGATCCGTATCGCAATCATGGAGCAGTTCAGAGCTAGAGGATTCGGACATGTAGGGGGATCTCTCTCTATTGCCGACACTCTTGCCGTTCTCTATGGAGACGTCCTTTCAGTCGATCCTGAGAATTCGACATGGGAGGAGCGAGATATCTGCGTGTTGTCAAAGGGGCATGCAGGTCCCGCTCTCTATGCGACACTGGCATTGAAGGGCTATTTCCCCCGTGAAGTTCTTAGGACACTCAACCAGCCAGAAACCATTCTTCCCAGTCATCCCGATCGGAATAAGACACCAGGAGTAGATCTTAGCACGGGAAGCCTTGGTCAGGGAGTCTCTCAGGCTGTCGGGGCTGCTCTGGGTTACAAATTGCAGGGAAGAAAGAATTCTGTCTGCGTTATAGCAGGTGATGGTGAATGTAATGAAGGGCAGGTATGGGAAGCTGCGCTGTTTGCTCCTCAGCATCATCTGGACAACCTGATTCTCTTTATTGACTACAACCGTAAGCAGCTTGACGGGTATACAAAGGATATTTGTGATCTGGGCAATCTGGAAGATAAGTTTTCTGCGTTCGGCTGGTTTACAACCTCTGTCAATGGGCATGATGTCATTGCAATAAGAGAAGCTGTTACAACTGCTCAGAAGAATGAAGGAAAGCCCTCATTGATCGTTCTGAATACTGTGAAAGGCAAGGGAGTGAAATTCCTTGAAGACATGATGTTTAACCACCACATCGTCATTTCAGAACAGGAGGTGGATGCAGCAATCCAGGAGCTAGAACAAAATTCACGAAAGGGGAAATAGGTATGAAGATTATCAGGGCAGAGCAGATTACGAACGATCCTGTAATAATGAGAGACGTATACAGTAGTGAGATGACGCGGATGGCATCTGTTGATGAACGTGTCTACGCACTAGATGCTGATCTTGCAAATTCAATCGGAATGAGTTCCTTCCAGAAGCAGTTTCCCGAAAGATTAATCAACTGCGGAATACAGGAAGCGAATATGATTGGTGTTGCTGCAGGGCTGTCCTCAACAGGACTGATCCCGTTTGCACACACCTTTGCAGTGTTTGCTTCAAGACGCGTGTATGACCAGGTATTTCTCTCCTGTGGATTCTCTAAGTGGAATGTAAAAGTTGTCGGAAGTGATCCGGGAATATCAGCGGCATACAACGGTGGGACTCATATGCCGTTCGAAGATCTGGGAATCATGAGGAATATTCCCGGTATCACAATTGTTGAACCTACAGACTCTGTCATGCTCGGTGACCTTATGGAAAAGATAAAGGATTCTTATGGCCTCTTCTATATAAGGCTGACGAGAAAGACCGCGAAGAAGGTATATGAACAGGGCTCAGATTTCACCATCGGAAGGGCTATACAGCTCACTGAAGGGAAAGACCTTTCGATCTTTGCCTCCGGGTATTGTGTTGCTGAAGCTGTAGAAGCTTCGAATGTGTTGAAAAGAGCGGGGATTTCAGCCCGTGTGTATGACATGTTTACAATTAAACCGATTGATCAGGAAGCGGTTATTACTGCGGCACAGGAAACAGGTGCAGTTGTCACTGCTGAAAACCACAACATTATCAATGGGCTTGGATCCGCTGTAGCCGAGGTTTTGGGAGAACATAGCCCCGTTCCGATGGAACGTGTCGGAGTACGTGATCATTACGGAGAAGTGGGAGACGTCGAATTTTTAGCAGAGAAGTTCGGACTGAAGGCAGTGAATATTGTTGAAGCTTCGAAGCGTGTTCTGAACAGGAAATAGATTGAGAAGGGGAAAGCATATGGATTATAAAGTGCTGTTCAATGACAAAACCGAGCTGACCTTCATGATAGGAGATCCTGTCAATCACACGGTCGCAGGTTTTCTCCACAATGCTATGTATGATCTTGCAGCCGTAGATGCTGTTTGCATACAGACAAGGGTGAAGAAAGAAGATATGGGGAAATTTATCGATGCCGCACTTCTTCTAAATTCAACGGGATTTGATATCACTACACCGCTGAAAGAGCACGTGATCCCTTTCCTCGATGAAGTGGATCCAATCAGTGAAGCCTTCAACAGCGTTAACCATGTCAAGATTGAAAGCGGAAAGCTAATCGGAAGGGGCCTGGATGGAGAAGGGATGGCTCTTTCGATAGAACAGAGGAAAAGGATACGGGGTTCCCATATTCTTATTCTTGGAGCCGGTGCTGTTTCGGGTCCTGTTGCGGCTGCTCTCTGCCAAAGAGGCGTCGGGAAGATTTCAATCACGAACAGAACTCTAGACAAGGCTCAAAACATCAAGAGAAAAATTAATGCCATGTTCGAGACAGAGATAGAAGTTGTAACCTCTGATGATCTCAATGCGCTTGCACCATCGATTGATATAGTCGTGCAGACTACATCTATTGGATTTCCCGGGAATCCGGGTATGCATGAAAACCTTGAATTCATTCATCATCTTTCGCCGGAGACACTTGCAGCAGAGGTTCTCTACCCTTCCTCCCCTTTTCTCGAAGAGGCGAAGCAGGCGGGACTCCGGTATGTAAACGGAATGGACATGCTTTTAAATCAGATGCTTCTGCTTATCGATTTCAGATTTTCCAAGAAGCTGCATCCAGATGTATTGATAAAAGCTAGAGATGCTCTCGTTGCAGCTGTTGCGATCAGAGATTCTCATCGGGAGTATATCTGGGTACTACAGGAAAGGAGAGGAAGGTGAACTATGAAATTAGAAATTTCGGAACTTGCTAGTAAAGCTAGGTATATAAGAGAATTAACTATATTTTCGATGGGGAAACTCGGAGTCGGACATATTGGAGGAGCAATGAGTATTGTGGATATTCTGACTCTTCTGAATTATCACTATATGAACACCTGTCCTGAAAAATATGATTCACTGGAACGTGATCGACTCGTTGTATCCAAGGGCCATGCAGGACCAGCACTTTATAGTATTTTGGCAGACCTTGGTTTCTTTAGTGTGGAAGATTTGGATACCCTGAATCAGGGTGGAACATTTCTTCCAAGTCACTGCGATATGAATCTCACTCCCGGTATCGATATGTCGACCGGTTCACTTGGTCAGGGATTCAGTTGTGCTGTAGGTATTGCCATCGGACAGAAGATGCTCGAAGTTCCCTATCATACCTATGCGATTATCGGTGATGGAGAGAGCAACGAAGGTCAGATCTGGGAAGCTGCTATGGCGGCAGCACAGTATAGATTGAACAATCTGATAGCTTTCACCGATTACAACAAAATGGAGATCGACGGATATCTAAATGATGTCATGGATATTGCTGATATAACTTCAAAATGGCTTTCTTTCGGATGGTTTGTCCAGAGAGTGAACGGGCATGATTTCGACTCCATGAATCATGCAGTCGATCGGGCAAAGAAGGAATTGACCCGACCTTCCATGATTATTCTAGATACCATAAAGGGGAAAGGATTTTCACCTGCCGAAGGAATGCTTTCCAGTCACAATATGAAATTTGATATCGAAACAGCTCAAAAAGCTGTCTCGGATCTCTATGAAGGAGTAGCAAGATGAAAGAAATGAGAGAAATGTTTGCAGACACTCTTATAGAGATTGGCGAGAAAAATCAGAAACTGGTGCTTTTAGAAGCAGACCTGATGAATGCAAATGGAACAAAAAAGTTTCAGGACAGATTCCCTTCCCGCGTAGTAAATGCCGGTGTTGCCGAAGCGAATATGGTCGGCATGGCTGCAGGACTTTCAGCAATGGGATTCATCCCAGTCGCCTCAACCTTTGCATGCTTTGCAAGCAGACGGGCATACGATCAGTTTTTTATCAGCGGCAATTATGCCAGGAGAAACATCAAACTTGTCGGAAGTGACCCGGGTGTGCTTGCGGCACTCAACGGAGGAACGCACATGGCATTTGAGGATATCGCTCTTATGAGAACGATACCCGATATTGTTGTCTGTGATCCGTGTGATGGTGCCTCTATGATAGCACTTGTCGAACAGCTAATTGATCATAAGGGATGCACCTATATGAGACTGAATAGAAAATCAAGTACGGCTGTGTATGATGAAAATGACCGTGACTTTACTCTGGGCAAAGGACGTCTCCTCAAAGACGGTGAAGACGTGACTCTTGTGGCAAGCGGTGTAGTTCTTGTCGAAGAGGCTCTGAAAGCTGCTGATATTTTTGAATCACAGGGAGTCTCTGCTGCGGTTATCGATATGCACACAATAAAACCGCTTGATAGCGACCTAATCATCAAGTACGCGAAAAAAACAGGGAAAATCATCACCTGTGAGAATCATCAGGTTATCAATGGTCTCGGATCCGCTGTGGCTGAGGTTCTGGTCGGTCTTGATGGAATACAGTTCTTCCGAATTGGAGTTCAGGGTGTGTTCGGACAGGTAGGCTCGGTTGATTATCTCAAGCGCGCCTATGGAATGACAGCCGAATCAATTGTAGATGCTTACAAAAATAAAAACTGACAAAATTTTATACATACTGCATGAATACAGATATTCTTGCAGTAACAAGGAGGACAAATATGGGTCTCATGACAGGAAAGGAATATAGAGAAAGTTTAAGAAACAGGAGACCGTTGACGGTCTATATGGCAGGGGAGAAACTAGAAAAGCCTTATGACCATCCAATTATCGCAGCTTCCATCAATTCGATTGCGCTTACCTACGAACTTGCTGAGGATCCTAAATACAGGGATGCGATGACAGCGAAATCCTCTCTTACCGGGAAGACCATCAACAGATTCTGTTACCTTCATCAAAGTCCCGAAGATCTCTATAAAAAGGTTGGTATGCAGCGCCTACTTGGACAGAAGTGTGGAACCTGTTTTCAAAGGTGTGTCGGGATGGATGCTTTTAACGCTACATATTCAACGACTCTTGAAATGGATGAGAAATACGGGACCGATTATCATGAACGGTTTAAAGCCTATATGCTTGAGGTTGAGGAACGTGACTTGGTAGTGGATGGATGCATGACTGATCCCAAAGGAGATAGATCAAAACGTCCTCATGAATTGAGTGATCCTGATTTGTATGTTCATATCGTTGAGAGGAATGATAAAGGAATCGTTATCCGCGGTGCAAAGACTCACCAGACCGGATGTATCAATTCTCATCACGCATTAGTAATGCCAACGATCACGATGACAGAAAATGATAAAGACTATACCGTGTGTTGTGCTGTTGAATCCGACGATCCGGGTATCATTTATATCTATGGTCGACAGAGCTGTGATACTCGTCTGACCGAAGATCCAGACGGATGCAATATGGATGCAGGAAGTCCGACCTACGGTGGTCAGGAAGCCCTCATGATTTTCAATGACGTTTTCGTTCCCTATGAACGGGTTTTTATGGATGGTCAGTGGGATTTTTCAGGTATGCTTGTTGAACGTTTTGCCGGATATCACCGTTCGAGCTATGCCTGTAAAACAGGAGTCGGGGACGTAGCCATCGGAGCAGCTCAGCTGATTGCAGAGTACAACGGAGTACAGAGAGCTTCACACATTAAAGACAAAATAGTGGAGATGATACATCTGAATGAGACTATCTGGTCTTCTGCAGTGGCTTCTTCGTGGCTCGGGACAAAAACCAAAGCCGGAAATTATATTATCGACCTTCTTCTTGCAAATGTCTGTAAACAGAATGTGACTCGTTTCCCGTACGAGATTTCTCGGATCCTTCAGGACATTGCGGGCGGTCTTATGGTCACTATGCCCAATGCCAAAGATCTCGCAAGTGAAGAGGTGGGTGAATACGTCAAGAAGTATCTGAAAGGAGTCGATGACGTCGATACCGTAGACAGAATGAAGATTCTTAGACTCATCGAGAATCTTACTATGGGAAGGGCTGCCGTGGGATATCTTACGGAATCACTCCATGGAGCGGGATCACCTCAGGCTCAAAGAATCATGATTTCCCGACAGGCAAATCTTGCGAAGAAAAAAGAGTATGCCAAGAAACTGGCCAAGATAGAACAATAAGGGGTCCTCAATGATATCTGTAGCCGAAGAACTGGAGAAAAAGAAGTGTGATGCAGCTTCTGCTGTGAGCAGGAGCATCAAAAGCGGAGATCAGGTAATTCTCGGTCACTGTGCCGGTGTACCTCTGGCACTTACTGATGAATTAGTGAATCAAAAGGACCGACTCTCTCATGTGAAGATATTTCATATGGTGCCTCTTCATTCTTGCGATTATTGTGCTCCAGAATACGAAGGTATCTTCAGACATGTTACCACCTTTGTAGGAAAACCGACACGTACCGCGGTGAATGAAGGACGGGGAGACTTCATTCCCTGCTTCTTCTCTCAGTTGCCCTCGTGTATCAGAGAGGGGAGTATCTCCTGTGATGTGGCATTTGTTTCACTGACACCCCCTGATGAGCATGGCTATATGAGTCTTGGTGTCTCTGTCGATTATACATTGGAGGCGATAAAAAAGGCTCGAACTGTTGTCGCGGAAATCAATGATCAGATGCCCAGAACCTATGGCACATTCATCCATATCTCAGAGGTTAATTACATCGTTCCTGTTTCATACCCGATCCCGGAAGTTCCAAATCCTGTCATCTCAGAGGTGGAAGAGAAGATTGGACAATACATCGCCTCGCTGATAGAAGATGGTTCGAATCTTCAACTCGGGATTGGCGCAATTCCCGATGCGGTTCTTCAATTCCTGAAAGAGAAGAAGAACCTAGGAATTCACTCGGAAATGTTTTCAGACGGAGTTGTGGATCTCTTCCATGCTGGTGCCGTGACAAATACAAACAATACAGTGAATCCTGGAAAATTTGTAGCCACTTTCCTGATGGGAACGAAAAAACTGTACGACTTTGTTGATAATAATCCGGCTGTCATGATGGCTCCGGTTGATTATACAAACAATACACTTATTGCGGCACAGGTCGAAAAGCTCATTTCAATTAATTCAGCTATTGAAGTGGATATTATGGGCCAGGTATGTGCAGAAATGATCGGGGGTACTCAGTTTTCTGCTGTTGGGGGACAGGTCGATTTTGTGAGGGCGGCATCAATATCTCCTGGAGGGAAATCTATTATCGCCTTTCCAAGCACAACACGCAAAGGAACAATATCGAGGATTGTGATGAAACTTTCAGACGGAGCAGCGGTCACTACGAGCAGAAATGATGTTGATTACATCGTTACCGAGTGGGGTATCGCAAGACTCAAAGGAAAATCTCTGCATGATCGCGCAATAGCCCTGATACAGATAGCTCATCCGGATTTCAGAGAGGACATGATACACTCGTGCACCAAGGAGGGAATATTTCATGAATCAGTCTAACATGTTTACCATAGAACAGCGTGATGATGTCTTGTCTCTTGTCTTTTCCCGGAAAGATTCGCTGAATATTCTATCTCGGGATACCCTAGAAGATCTTCTTCTCAACCTTCAGGAGCTGGAGAATCGTGTTCTGAATGATCTTTCTCTTAGGTTCTTGATTATCACAGGAACGGGGAAGGCTTTTCTTGCAGGTGCGGACATTAAACAAATGACTGATTTTACCCGTGAAGAGGCTATTGCATTCTCTGATCTGGGGAACCGGATTATGAACAAAATTGAGCATTTCCCCATTCCTGTCATTGCCGCAGTGAACGGACATACGATGGGAGGAGGGATGGAACTTCTCCTTGCCTGTGATGTCGCAGTAGGGGTTGATAAGGCATTGTTTGCCCTTCCCGAAACATCGCTTGCATTATTCCCAGGATTTGGAGGGATACAGCGCCTTCTTTCCCGTATCTCAATGGCCAAAGCAAAAGAAATTGTCTTTTCTTCAAGAAAACTTACCGCTGCAGAAATGAAAGAGATGGGCATTCTGATAGATGTTGTAGAATCAGAAAAGCTGATAGAAAGGTGTGACCAGTTGGTCGACTCCTTTAGGCGGAATGGCCCATCAGCGATTCGCTATGCGAAGAAATTGTTCAATTTTTATGCAGATATGAAGAGTCAGGATGTTGAAGCCTCCTTATTTGGTGAGGTGTGTGTGGGGAGTGAAGCAAAAGAGGGAATGTCTGCATTTATCGAGAGAAGAAAAGCTGATTGGAGTAAAGAATGAAAGATATTTATATAGTCGATACCAGCAGAACTGCAATTGGAAAATTCGGTGGGGCTTTTGCTCAGACCGATGCCTCTCGACTGGCAACCTATCTTATAGATGACCTGTTGGAGAGAAATAACATCAGTCCCAATCATGTGGATCAGGTGATTCTCGGTAATGTACTTCAGGCCGGCCAGGGACAGAACTGTGCCCGTCAGGCTCAGCTTGGCAGCGGAATCCCTGTTGAAAAGACTTCCTATACAATCAATATGGTATGTGGCTCTGGAATGAGGGCAATTATTCAGGCCGCTCAGGAACTCCAGTGCACCGATGCGAAATTAATCGTTGCCGGAGGAACAGAAAATATGTCTCTCGCTCCCTACCTCCTTGATAAAGCCCGTACCGGATATCGATTGGGTGATGGAGTAATTTCTGACTATCTGGTCAAGGATGGTCTCTGGGATATATTCAACAACTATCATATGGGAATCACAGCGGAAAATATTGCAGAGCAGTATGGAATCAGTCGGGAGGAGCAGGATGTTTTTTCTTCCGAGTCTCAGAACCGTGCAGAAAAAGCCCAGAAAGAAGGTCGGTTCGATGAAGAAATTACTGCAGTAAGAATTCCCCAGAGAAGGGGTGAAGAATTGGTTGTTCAGACTGATGAACATCCCCGACACGGCACGAGTATGAGTTCTCTGTCTAAGCTGAAACCCGCTTTCAAGGACCAAGGAACTGTGACAGCGGGCAATTCGTCAGGGATCAATGATGGTGCAGCTGTATTTCTTCTTGCAGATGAGTCGACCCTTCAGAGATACAATCTCAAGCCGCTTGCAAGGATTGTGTCATATGCATATGAAGGCGTTGATCCCTCAGTCATGGGACTCGGACCGATTCCCGCAATTACCTCAGTCTTAAAAAAGAGCGGATGGGTAATCGGTGATGTTGACCTGTATGAGATTAATGAAGCCTTTGCCGCCCAGTCAATCGCTGTTATAAGAGACCTAGGTCTTGATCAGTCGATAGTAAATGTGAATGGAGGAGCTATTGCTCTCGGACATCCCATCGGAGCCAGTGGAGCACGGATAGTGACCACACTTCTGTATGAAATGAAGAAGCGCGATGTACATAAGGGAATAGCCTCCTTGTGTATAGGGGGTGGTATGGGTATCGCTCTCAGTGTTGAGCGTGTTTAAGATCATATAAAGGAGCGTAGTGATGAAGAAGATAGGAATATATGGCGCTGGAGTGATGGGAAGTGGGATTGCATATGCATTTGCATCAGGTGGTTACCCAGTTATCCAATTCTCGTTGTTTGAAAATGAACTTGAAACATCTATGGAGAATCATAAAAGGCTTCTTAAACGGGAAGTTGAGAAGGGCAGGAAAACCAAAGAAGACTCGGAGCATGTATTGTCACTGATTACTCCTTCTTTTGAGGTTTCCTCTTTGAAAGACTGTGATCTGATTGTTGAGGCCGTACTTGAGGATGTGAATATAAAGAAGAAAGTTTTTCAGGAACTGTCTGATATCGTATCCTCTACATGTGTAGTGGCAACGAATACATCAACAATTTCCATCACGGAATTAGCTTCTTCTTATAAGAATTCGGACAAATGTATCGGTATGCATTTTATGAACCCGGTACCGAAGATGAAACTTGTTGAAGTTATCAGCGGGCTCCAGACCTCATCACTTACAGTGGATCAAGTCGTATCTTTGACCTTACAAATAGGGAAAGAACCTGTCGTTGTAAAGGATTCCCCCGGATTTGTACTTAACCGGATTCTTATTCCTCTCATTAATGAGGGAATCATGTGTCTTGAAGAAGGAGTCGGAGATGCAGAGTCTATCGATAAAATGATGATACTTGGAGCGAATCACCCCATGGGACCGCTGGCTCTTGCAGATCTTGTTGGACTGGATGTCTGCCTTCACATTATGGAAGTGCTATATAAAGATTTTGGAGATTCAAAATACAGGCCTTCTCCACTTCTTCGGAGAATGGTGAGCGCAGGAAAGCTTGGAAGAAAAACTAAGCAGGGATTTTATTTATACTAAAGGAGTCAACTATAAACAATGAAAATCTTAAAAAAGCATTTTCACAGCTCAGATCTTATACACCTCATCCTTGGTCAGCAGGGAATGGAGCGTTCTAACAAGCTTGTTCATAGTTGCAAGCATAGCCTTCCGGTGAGGGAATCCGGCATCGCGTTTCTTATGATAGTAGGCATTAAAGACAATATTGTGCTTCACGCAGCTGTCAGCCATCAGATAGGGGTATTTACGAAGCAATGGGTTTCCGTGCTTGGATATCCTCAGGGACTTGCTGGTATTGCCAGATTCATAGGTCCCGGGATTGGTTCCGGCGAAAGCGATGACCTTCTGGTAGGTGGAGAACTGGGTAATGTCAGGGATTTCGGAAAAGAAATGGGCAGCGATCAAGCCTCCAATACCAGGAATGGAAATGAGAATTCCCATCTGACGGTTATGAAGAGTCTTCTCGAGCTGTACAAGGGCTTCTGTGAGCTCCTCATCCCGTACCTGGCATGCGAGGACATTATTGGCACTACCGAAGAGAAACAAGGACTCCAGCAGGGTTTTTGTGAAGACGTTGAACGTAAGCAGTTCAGGGAAAGCAACAGAGAGATCTCTTTTAAGAATGGTCTTCGCTTTGGCAAGATCTTCCGCATTGAGGGCTCTGCGTCTGGCAAGCAGCTTGCTTTCGCTGTCCAGCTTCATCCTGTCCTCCTGCAGGGCACTCATGTGTGTTTGAGCATACTGAGCGATAGTGACGGCATCCAGCGTATTAATCTTGGTTCGCCTCAAAGTCTGCCCGTTATAAAAGTGCTTGATGAGCAGTGGATTAATGATACGGGCTTTCTTTCCATGGTTCAAGAGCAAGTGGTAGAGGGGCAGGTGGTAACCTCCAGTGGACTCCATCACAAACAAAGATGCAGCACTGACTTGGTCGTTGGCGAGGAAGGAAGAGAATCCTGCACGATCAAAGGTGAGAGATCCCTGTTTAGTTTCTCCTTGCGGACTGAGAACGCCGCAGAATGTAGCGAATTTGTTGGCAATGTCCAATGCCAAGATACTCATGGTAAATCCTCCTATGGGTTACAAAGTAGATCCCGTTTTCCATTCTCTCGTTTGAAAGAGGTTCGTCGGCTTAATCAACCAATAGGGAAATTCGGGACCTAGGACAGACGCCTTTTGAAGTTCAAAGACTTACATAACATGTGGTCCTTTGTCCCTGGATTTTATCACTGTAGTGCAAATAACTATAAATATTATAGTTGAATTATTATTAGGAGAATACCATGTTTCAGATTTGGCCTCTTCCCACTGTGAAGGCAGGAGTAGGAAGTATTCAGGAAATAAAAAAGGTGCTTGCAGAGCTAAACGCAAAGAAAGTCCTGATTGTTACGGATAAAGGAATCATAGCCGCCGGTTTGTATGATAGATTGAAAGCAGTCCTTGCCGATGCAGATGTCGAGAGTATCTGCATAGATGAAGTCAAACCGGACCCATCGATCCAGCTTGTGGATGATATAGCGACGAAAGCCAGACTAGAAAAGGTCGATGCAGTTATCGGTATAGGCGGCGGCAGTTCTATCGATTCCGCAAAAGTGGCAGCGGCGCTGTCCAAGTCCGTCGGGAGTATCAGGGATTATATGGGAGTCGGTCTTCTAAAATCCCCAGGTCTCCCTATCATAGCAATTCCGACAACAGCAGGGACGGGAAGTGAAGTAACATATCTTTCAATTCTCAGTGATCTTGAACATGAAACAAAAAAAGCGTTTGGTTCCCACCATATTATTCCTAAATACGCGATTCTTGATCCGGAGTTGACAATAGGTCTTCCCAAAGGAATTACAGCAGCGACGGGAATCGATGCATTATGTCATGCAGTCGAGTCCTATACCTCAAAGAATGCTAACACCTATACCGATACTCTGGCACTGAAAGCTGTTGAACTCATTGGTTCGAATCTTCTAACGGCATACAACGATCCTAAGAATACAGAGGCCCGAATGAACATGCTCTTAGGAAGTTATCTGGCTGGAATAAGTTTCGCCAATGCGGGAGTCACTGCAGTACATGCCTTCGCCTATCCATTGGGAGGAATGTTCCACGTTCCTCATGGAATGGCTAACTCTCTCATGCTTCCGACGATAATTAAATATAACGCGTCATCAAAAAAAGGTCGGTTCGCCACTATAGCAAGTAAGCTTACAGGTAAAAAAGATGCGACTTGGCAGATGTGTATCGAAGAAATAGAACGCCTCTCGAAGGATCTCAATATGCCGAAAAATCTGAGGGAATATGGGATTCCCGAATCAGCGATACAACCCATGTCTATATCCGTCATGGACCAGACACGATTGCTCGTGAATAATCCGAGAGAGATTACGCAGAAAGATGCTTTTGAGATTTATACTGAAGCATTCTCGCGCGAGTAACGGAGCAGTATATGAAAGCCATTATGAAAATGAAAAAGAATGATCCCAACCTTTCTTATGAGATGATTGAAGAGCCCAAAATCGGAGAGAAAGAGATTCTTGTCAAGGTTCACGCTGCAGGGATTTGCGGATCGGATATCCATATTCTCCATGAAGAGTATTCCTCATTCCCGCCGGTGGTTCTTGGTCATGAATATAGTGGAATTGTCGAAAGAGTAGGTTCGCGTGTCGACCGTTTTAAAAAAGGAGACAGGGTCGTTTCCATGACAGCGGTTGAGACCTGTGGTACGTGCAGATACTGTATGCAAGGGCTTAAAATGCTATGCCCCGATCGGAAGTCGATTGGAAGCGGTGTCAATGGAGCGTTTGCCGAGTACCTGAAAGTACCGGCTTCTCTTGCATTTCATATACCTGCAAATATATCAATGGATGAAGCGGCTCTTACAGAACCTCTTGCATGTGTAGTACGCGGTGTTCTTGAACGGTCGACTGTGAAGCCCGGAGATTATGTATATGTTTCAGGTCCTGGAATCATTGGGCAGTTTGCTGTTCAGCTTTCTGCTCTTTCAGGTGCGTATGTCGTGGTTGCCGGTATTCGAGAGGATGCAGAGCGTCTTGACCTTGCCTTAGAGCATGGAGCGAGCGAGAAGATTATAGTGGATGACGAAGATGTGCTGGTACGTACGCAGAGAATCACCTCCAGTGCAGGATTTGATGTTGCTTTTGAGTGTTCAGGCAACGGGAGTTCTTCGAAAACTTGTGTGCAAATTCTTAAAAAAACAGGAATCTATTCGCAACTCGGATTATACGGTAGACCTATACTTTTCAACATGGATCTCGCACTTACCAAAGAGTTGGTCATTACAAACTCCTATGCTTCAGAGTGGACAAGCTGGGAAAAAGCCCTGAGTCTTCTTTCTCAGGGAAGATTGAGTTTAAAACCTCTTGTCGGTGAGAAATTCCCCTTCAGCAGATGGAGGGAAGCTTTCGACAAAATGATAGCTAAAGAAAGCTACAAGATCCTTCTAGAACCAAACTCTTGATGTCCCGTTTGAGAATACTTGACAATCGAAACAATTAAGAAGATATTCTAGGTTAAGAGCTTTGACGGAGACGAGTAACCGGCAAACCGTGTGATGAGAGAGGGGCTTCCAGGTTGAGAGAGACCCGTCACGGTCCGTGTGAAAACCACTCCCGAGCTGCGGTGTGAACGGTTGAGTGTTTGAACTCGAACCCTCATCTCAAGTATTACCGCCGTAAGCCGGCGAGAACGGCATAATGAAG
>Ga0272443_10002580_pt1 | contig 22839 bp, 19 predicted proteins | sample SSMAcet12_FD_193581 | JGI IMG/M metagenome (GOLD analysis project Ga0272443, IMG submission 193581) | Marine sediment archaeal communities from Little Sippewissett salt marsh, Falmouth, MA, United States - SSM-Acet-12 | ecosystem: Environmental > Aquatic > Marine > Wetlands > Sediment ...
TTCTGCGAGGGGATCGGCCGTCCCGACCTGGCGGGGGGGGGTGTCTTTCCCGAGAATGTCGGTGAGGTCAAGGGGCAGATCAGGGAGATTATCCTGACAAAGACACGGGACGAGTGGGTGGAAGTATTCGAGGGGGCAGATGCCTGCATCGAGCCGGTCCTGACCCTCTCCGAGGCCCTGGACAATGAACAGGCGCGGGAGCGGTCCCTGATCGTCGAGGTCGATCTTCCCGGAGGGGGGACGGTGCGGCAGATCGCCCACCCCGTCGCCTTTTCGGAGACTCCCCAGGAATACCGGGGGGCCGGGGTTCCAGCCGGGGCGCACACGCGGGAGGTCATGCGTGAACTGGGATATACTGACGATGAGATAGAGGGATTTAAACAAGGGGGCCTCTTCAGTTGAGGTGCTAAAATATTCCCGGGCGGAGGTCCAATACCCATCCCGCAAAGTTGATGGAACGGCGTACCCGAGATGGTGCGATTTACCAAGCTGCTGCCGGTGCAACGTGAGCTTTCCCTGTCTGTGAGAAAACAGTAGATGAAAACAATGTCATATCTGGCAAAGTCGGACTATCATTTCAGGTGTTCATCTCTTAGGACAGTCTTTATATAAAACTCATATATTTCAGATAATTATGTTATATGGCAAATCCCTTGACAGAGGGATAGAATTTATATAGTTTTTAATAAAATATTGTTGACTCAATATTTCGCACTTCATTGTTGATCCAACGGGGGGACGTGCTATGCAAGGTCGTGCAGAAAGATTGGATTCTCTCAATGCCAAAACACGCCACTTCTTTTCTTGTGCCGCTCTTTTTCGCGATTATTTTTCAATTGACTGGCTGGTAGATATTTTGGGGGAAAGGGCTTCAGAGATTCTTTTATTGCTGGAAGATGGAGTCCAGAAGGGATGGCTGGCAAAAAAGAAGGGGGGAATCTTTTATTTTGTAAATTCGAAGATCCGTGAAGAACTCGAGGGTACGTTATCCACCAGTAAGAAAGAACAGCTGCATAAAAGAATAGTGAAAGTTCTGATCAAAGAAACTACAACCACCGGTCGTAACGCAGACCTTTTGGTGCTCAGCCATCATATCCAGCAGATTAAATCCAACGGAGATCTATGCAGGCTTTTGCTGGAAGCTGGGAACAGTTACATGAAATCTTATCAAATAGAAAATGCTGCGAGATGTTATTTAAAAATTATAGATGATTTATCTGGGGTTGAAAATACGGAAAACGATGAATTATTCATAAAGGCCGTGCTTCAATATTCCAAAGCCACGACAGCTCCGCAACACAATTGCCTCAATACCATTTCTTTTTTGGAAGAAGCTCTGATTCGCGCATCGAGAGGACGGAGAGATAATGATATGGCTCTTCTGTATATGCAGTTAGCGAAAAATGAGTTTCTCGATTCTCAATACAAAAAAGCCCATGAACATTTCGATCAGGGGTGGTCGTTAGCCACAAAACTGGGTTCGAACACCATATTGAGATCGTCACAGACATTGGCAATGTATTTCTCATTTTGGAAAGGGTATTATTATGACGTAATCAGCATTTACGAGCAATATGCGCCCGATGTTCAAATATATCCCAAGGGAACATTTCCTCTTCTGGCTGCCCTTTTGGCGGGACACTGCTACACCATGACCGGACAAATGACTCAAGGAATGGGAATGCTTAATGCCATATATTCTCAGTGCCAGGCAAGTGGCAACATGTTCACAGCGGCTTACGCAAAATTATCAATAGGGTGTGTATTGATTGATACTGGAAAGGTGGAGGAGGCGTTGGCTCTGATGGAACCTTGGGTAGAAAAGTCAAGGGCAGAGCATAACGACTGGGCCTGGCTCTGGGGGGAACTGGCGATTTCATATGGTTATTATTTAAAAAATAATAGTAAAAAGGCAGGAATCCATTTGCAGGAGTTCCTTAAGACAGGCAAGCAGCTTAATATCAAGGCCCGATTTTATCCTTATTTATTTGAGCTTTGCCTTGGCATTAAAAAAGGCAAACTTGCCCCTATTGCAGGCCTATCACTTGAGAAGGAAATCAAGGGAAATATTGCAGGTAAAAATGTCTTATTGAAAGGGGTCGCGTATAGATATAAAGCAATTCTGCAAATGCAGGAGGATGCTCCATCGAAAAAAATAGTCCAAACACTTAATAAATCAATAGATTTTATTGAAAAGTCAGGTCATCAAATCGAATTGGCTAAGTCGCAATTCGAGCTGGCGAGACAATACGTGCTTCAGGGAAACAAAGATACGGGGAAAGAAATTGCCTTACAAAGTTCTAAACTTGTTTCTACTCTGAATGAAGACCTCATACCCAGTGACATCAAAAATCTCACCCAGGGAATATCATCAGATGAGGGTCTCCTTTTTGAAATTTTAAAAATAAGTCAGAAGATCGTCACAATCCGGGATCATAAGGAGTTGGTTCAATGTATAATCTCCAAGGCGAACCAGATTACCGGAGCAGAAAGGGGGGCCATTTTCCTCTTAGAAGATACTGTCTCTCCTCCCGTATTGCAATTGAAGGCATCAAAAAATTTAACCTTCGAACAGGTAAACAGCGCAGCCTTTAATCCCTCGAGAGAGATCATGATGGAAGCGGTGAAAACAAGAAAAGGGATTATTCGTGGCACAGATATAACAGACTGCGAAAGCTCCAATAGCGAGAGCATATGTTCGCGCATTTGTGTCCCCATGGTTCTCAGGGATAGGGTGGTCGGTGTTCTTTATAATGATAATCACTTCTTCAAAAACACTTTTAAAGAAAAGGACCTCGAAATACTCGCTTATTTTGCAGCTCAAGCCGCTATAGCCTTAAACAATGCGATTAGCTATGAAGAAATTCAACGGCTAAGCGAGAAACTGAGGCAGGAAAATCAATATTATGTGGAGGAACGGGTCCAAAGCCATCATTTTGACGATATTATCGGAGAAAGCCCTGCAATTCATGAAGTTTTGAAAAAGATTGAACAGGTTGCTAACACTAATTCCACCGTTCTGATCTTTGGCGAAACCGGCGTCGGGAAAGAAATGGTGGCGCGGGCGATCCACCGGCACAGCCCTCGGCAGGCCAACCCTTTTATACGGGTTTTCTGCAATACATTGCCAGACACGCTTATACCAAGCGAGCTTTTTGGTCACGAAAAAGGTGCATTTACCGGTGCAACCCATCGGAGGATCGGCAAGTTCGAGTTAGCCGATGAAGGAACGCTGTTTCTAGACGAGGTAGGTGACCTTCCCATGGATGTTCAGACCCGTTTACTGATAGTTCTGCAGAGCAAGGAATTCGAGCGTATCGGAGGCCAAGGCTTGATCCATTCGGATTTCCGGCTTATAGTAGCGACCAACCGCGAACTGGAGCACGAGATAAGGATAAAACGGTTCAGATCCGATCTATATTATAGAATCAATGTTTTTCCTATTTATGTGCCTCCACTCCGGGAAAGAAAAGCGGATATCCCCCTCCTCGCTCAATACTTTCTTAAATTGTATGCAACTCAAATGGGTAAGAACGTTTCGGTGATAACCAAAGCGAGCATGACCAGACTGATTCAGCATGAGTGGCCTGGAAACGTTCGAGAGCTGGAAAATATTATAGAGAGGGGTGTGATTTTGAGTACGGGGACCGTTTTCCAGCTTCCTGAACTCGGGACTGCTAATCTACTGGCAAGCACTCGTGAGGTAGGCCGATCAACCTTGCAGGAAGTTGAGTACCAGCATATATTAAAATGCCTACAAAAAACCGGAGGGAAGATTCGCGGTCCGGGAGGCGCGGCTGAGGTTCTGGGCATTCATCCTTCAACGTTGGATTTTCGTATTAAAAAACTTGGGATTCAGAGACCAAACAAACATTAATGATCTATCACAATAGCAATTGTTACATATTGAAATAACTTATTCTAAATATATCAAAGGGATTAACCCATTACGTTTCAGCTGCCCATTGTTTTTTACTCACACCAATCCAGACTGCGGGGAACATAAACTTTCTACCTGTCACAGTATCTCATCGGTTATTCCCGGAGACGTTCACTTCCCCTCGTGGTCCCTCATCATCGCCCTGTATGTTGCTGAGGCAACAAACCCTCGATCCTCCTGATTTGCCCGAGCGCCCCAGATGCAAGCGGTATCTATCGAAAAGTCTGGAATCGACGATTGGCCTGAATAACGGACGTCTTTCATCCTCATGCAATGATGCTTCCTGCCGTTCTCTCTTTGTGGCAGGCACCGACCAGAATACGGAAGGTACCCCCACAATCTTGTGCGTGAAGTATGTCGTACCATTTCAATGGGAGGAATCTCCTGGCAATGTTCCTTTTAGAGGCCCGGTATGTCGTGTCCGGCCACACTAAAAAACCTCATATGTTGGAGTTTGAAACACAACATATTGTGTATATTGTGGGGCGTTTATTTTTGATACCGCCAAACCCCTTTAAATTAATGCGATATTTTTAACTGCCAGCCATGGCATGCTTTGTGCCCCTCCTTTGGTAGCAACATATGAAATCTTACAGGGCAAGGTTTGATGATTTATATCCGAGAACATTTTAACGACCCTGAGTCAGTGACGATAAGCGTTGATGGCTTATTGACGAAGGAATCCGTTCAGACTTTAAAAGAAATTATTCTGCATCACATGGAAGAGGTGAAAGCGGTTTCTGTAAATCTAAAAAAAGTAAATCATATCAGCAGAGAAGGTAAAGCAGTACTGAGAGAATTCGAAGACAAGATCACCTTAATATATTGAAGGCAGGTCTCTGTTTGAAGCAAATGCAGATAGTATGCAGGCGTGATTTTATAACAACTCAAAAATGCTTGAGTTCAATCGCTCGCAAAGAATGAATGGGAAAGTGCTCATGGGTGCTCAGTACGTTAAGAACCTGGCTCAAATTCTGGAAGAAAGCTCCGCCCGATTTCCCGATAAGGTATGTTTGATTTACAAAAATACCAGCTTTACCTACAAGGAGCTTAACAACCTTGTTAACAAGGCTGGCAACGCCTTCTTGAATTTAGGCATCAAGACAGGCGACCGGGCGATGATCAGTTTACTCAACTGTCCCGAATTCGTTATCAGCTTTTTTGCCTTGGCCAAGATCGGTGCCATATCGGTCCCGATGAACTATCTCTTAACCGCGAATGAGGAACAGTACATACTGAACGACTCTGAAGTAAGTCTTATTATCACGGATTGTACCAAACTTTCCCATTTTCACAAGATGACGGCCGGTACTATTCCTGTAGTAATCACGAATCACGGTGAGCGTGATAAAATCCTGCCGGATGCGGTATCCTTCTGGACTCTCATCGAAAAACATTCAGAACTCCTTTCCTCATGCCCTTGCGGACGTGAGGATGTTGTTACTATCCTTTACACGTCGGGTACTACGGGCAGACCGAAAGGCGCGATGCTTACCCATTATTCCGTCATGTTTTGTTCCTCTCTGTATACCGATAATGATGATACCCGTGAATTTTTTTCCGAGAAGGCCAGATTCCTGACCTCTCTGCCGCTCTATCATTGTTATGGGCAGAATCCCTGTCTGATTACCCAGCTTTCTATAGGTGCAACAGTCATTTTGATTGAGAAATTCGATACCGAGAAGGTCTTGCAGGCCATGACAGAACACGGCGCCACACATTTTGCCGGCGTTCCCACAATGTATGCTTACCTGAACAGTGGGTTTGATCCTGAAAGGCATAACGTGCGTTCCCTGGAATTCTGTTGCTCTGCAGGAGCAGCCCTCTCTTACGAGATTGCCAGGGAGTTCAAAGGGAAAACAGGGGTTGAGATTATTGAGGGGTACGGCATCACCGAAGCCTCCGCCCAGGCACTTGTCTCACCAATGAAGCCGCATGAAAGAAGAGAGGACAAATTCGGCTCCATCGGATTCCCCCTTAAAAACAGCGAACAAAAGACAGAGGCCAGGATTGTCGATGAAGATGGGAAAGAGATGCCCCCTGATGGTGTTGGAGAACTTATTATTAAAGGGGATCATCTCATGAGAGGATATTGGAAACTTCCTGAGGAAACCCGTCAGACCATTCGAGATGGTTGGTTGTATACCGGAGATATAGCTAAAAAAGATGAGGATGGGTACTTTTATATCGTCGATAGAAAAAAGGACATGATCATCGTCGGGGGAGAAAATGTATACCCGCGTGAAATAGAAGAGGTGCTCTATCAAAACGAAAAGATCTTAGAGGCCGCCGTGGTGGGTATCAAAGACGCGGTTAAGGGGGAATCGGTAAGGGCGGTTGTCGCCTTAAAAAACGGTTTTCAGACCACGGAACAGGAATTGATCGATTTTTGCGCGTCACGCCTGGCAAAGTTTAAAGTTCCGCGAGCAATTGAAATCAGGGAAGGGCTTCCCAAAAGCTCTACGGGGAAAATACTACGCCGGTTATTGAAATAACGGGATATAGAGAAAGGAGATTTCTATGAAGGTTTTAGGGCTGAATGGGAGTTGGAGGAAGTATGGAAATTCGGAAATTCTCTTAAAGCAGGCCTTAATGGGGGCCGAAGCGGAGGGTGCCGATGTGGAGATCCTCAAATTGACGGATTATGAGCTCGGGCCATGCAGAGGGTGCGGGCTCTGCCTGTTTAAAAAAGGTGTCTGTCAGGTGAAGGATAATACAGATGAGATTTTCGCCAAAATAGATGAGTGCGATGGTCTTATCCTAGGGGCGCCCTGCTATTTTCTGGAATTAACGGCGATCGTCAAGCAACTAATCGACCGGTGCTGGATTATGGGTCACAATAAAGTCGGGAAACCCGTGAAACCGGCATCTGTCATTGTGCCCTATGCAACGCGGGGCTGGATCCCCTATGTTTTTGTTCAAGCGAATATTCTATTCAACATCATGAGCATGGTTAAAATCAACCAGGCTGCTATCTGCACACAGGGGATATCTGAAGTAGTCTTGGATGACGGTGCCATGGATTTGGCGTATCGCATGGGACAGGAAATAGCCGTCTCAATCCGGGAAAAAGATTTCACATATAGGGGCGAAGAGGGGGTCTGCCCCGGCTGTCACGACAAGCTACTGCGAGTGCTGAACGATCGCGAAACCATTGAATGCCCCACGTGCGGGGTCAGAGGAAAACTCGATGTGGTCGACGGAAAGATCAGCGTGACATTCGAGGAGAAAGCCTGGGAGGAGAGCCGGTTTAACCTGGATGTCTCGTATAATCATTATACGTATCACATCGCCCCGTCTAAGGATTATTTTGTGAGAACAAAAGAGGAGCGGAGAGAAAAATCCCAGAAATACAGAGATTATTTAAAGAAGGAGAGTGCCCAATGAAAAAATATTACGTGAAACTGCGATACTATGTAGGGGATCCTCTTGAAGAAATAAAGGAAGAAGAATTGAAGAGTGTGGCACAGGAATATGGCCTCGATATCTCATACGATAAAATAGAGAAGCGGGAGATGAAGGACGGTCTGTTGCAGGAAGATACCATGAATAGCCGGATCGAAGATATAACTCAGGAAGTGGTAACGGTTTCGGGAGACGATGAGGAAAGTTTTTCGGACTGCATCATAGCCTTATATAAGAAATATCGTTGTCCTCGAACGGCGTACAGTCTTCTGGGAAGCAACCAGGCCGGCCATAAGATTGCATGGGACCTGATGGACTTTTACGGTGGGTGGGAATAGGGGAACGGCACCCCACCTTCACCAATGGGACGGGGAAAAATGTTCTGCGCCCCGTCCCATGAGAATCCGGGAGGCACGAATGATCGAACCTCGACTATCATATCAAGACGTTGCGGGTCCCACGGCAGATAATCCGAGGACGTTTGTTGGCAAGGAAAGGATGTGAGTCTCATACTGACAAGAAGAGAGGGATAAGGCAGACACGCTGTAGACACTGGGAAGAGATATACAAAGGACCGTCCTATCTGGGCCGATAATGGCTTGAAAAGGTTGATGTGTATAATTAATAAGAATGCCCCGGTTCATTTGGGGGGTGGCTATTCTTGAAGGAGTTCAGCCATGGGGAAGATGCAGGGTAAGGTAATATTAATCACTGGGGGAAGTTCAGGGATCGGATTTGTTACCGCGCAGGCCTTTGCACGCGAAGGTGCTTATGTCGTAATTGCGAGTCGCGGAGAGGAAAAGGGGGAAGAAGCGGTCAAAGCCATCAGGGACATGGGAGGAGAGAGCATCTTTGTTAGGACGGATGTTTCCCAGGAGGACCAGGTTGAAAGAATGATAAGCGAGGTTGTCTCTACCTACGGGCGGCTGGATTTCGCGTTCAATAACGCTGGTGTGGAAGGGAAAGGCGCCAGGCTTGCGAAGGAAACCATGGAGATGTGGAACCGAATCATGGAGATTAATCTCAAGGGCACTTGGCTGTGCATGAAGTATGAACTATTGCAAATGGTTAAACAAGGAGGAGGCGTTATAATCAACAATGCATCCTCTTCCGCCCTGGGGGGGACTCCACGGCTGACGATATACAGCGCGAGCAAGCATGGCGTGATAGGCTTAACCAAAGGGGCCGCGTTGGAATATATATCCGAAAACATACGGATTAACGCTGTATGCCCGGGCATAATAAAAACGCCGATGCACGACGAAAGGCTCCAGACCACCCCGGGGTTGGAAGAGATCATGTTGTCGATGATACCCATGAGGCGGTTGGGTGAACCGGAGGGCGTGGCCAGTCTTGTACTGTGGTTGTGTTCGGACGATGCCTCGTATGTGACCGGATCGACGTTTCTCATAGGGGGCGGGCAGGCTGTATCAGTTTAGATTTCGATCCGTTTCCATCTTCATACAGATGTAAGACAGTAAGGGAAAACAAGAAACGAAGGGTCATGTTATTAGGAGAGCGTATATCATGGACATGAAATGTGAATACTATGAGGATATCCAATATTTTAAAAATAAATGGGTCTGTTTGATCGCAATTGTATTTGTTCTGTTTCTCTTGATTTTACCTGTGTATCTGTCGGGGTATCGAATATTCCTTTTCAACCTGATGATGATCTATGTGATTGTAGCGCTCGGTCTGAATATACTGGTTGGCTATACGGGACAGATCTCTCTGGGGCATGCCGGATTCTTCGCAATCGGATCCTATGGAACAACGCTTCTTATGGGACAACTGCACATTCCGTTTATTATTGCCATTGTTCTGGCTGGATTTATCGCGGCCGCATTTGGGTTTCTCCTGGGGTTGCCTGCTTTGAGATTGGAGGGACCCTATCTGGCCATCGCCACCCTTGGCTTTGGTATGACCATCATGCACATTATCGGGGAAGTGGAGCTTTTCGGGGGCCGTTTGGGCCTGCAGGCTCCACCCCTTGATATCGGGGTGCCTCAAATCGGCTGGAGCTTGATGTTAAGCACGGACGTGCATAAATACTATCTGATCCTACCCATTACCATCTTGATGGTTCTTGCGGCCCGAAATATCACGAAGACTCACATAGGCAGAGCGTTTGTGGCAATACGGGATAGCGATATTGCAGCGGAAGTCAACGGGGTTTATTTGTTGATCTATAAAACCCTTTCCTTCGCAATCAGCGCATTCTATGCCGGAATCGCCGGTGGACTGTTTGCTTTTGTTCTTGGCTATATCGAGCCCTTTACATTCAATCTCCTCCTGTCAGTTGTATTTTTGGTGATGATCATTGTGGGTGGGTTGGGATCTACCTTGGGATCGATTACGGGAGCCCTCTTGATTGCCTACCTACAGTATTCTTTGTTGAATAATATTGGGGAAGCCCCCTATTTCGGGAAATGGATCACGGGCATATCCGAAAGGTGGTTTACCCTGACAGGACTGGAAAATTTTAACAGTATCGCTTTGGGTTCTATCATAGTCGGTGTCATCATATTTGAATCCAAAGGAATAAACGGCATATGGCTGAGAATGAAGAAATATTTCATTACGTGGCCATTCTAGAAGGTCTCACGATGAGGATCAGGAATAATCGATCAGCCCGCAGAAGAAGCGCCACAAATCGGGAAAAATGTGCGCAGCGGGGGGTATAAGGGAACGAAAGAGATCAAAGACACACAGAATCAGAGAGAACAAAGGAGAAAATGATGCCCCTGATGCAACTGATAGTGGAGGGTATAACAACGGGTGCCTGTTATGGTTTACTGGGGATAGCTGTGGTCATTATCTACAAGACATCAGAGGTGGTGAATTTCGCGCAGGGGGAGATGGGGATGTTTTCAAGCTTTATTACCTATCATATTCTTACCTGTTACCAGTATCCTTTTTGGCAGGCTTTATCGCTGACCTTGCTCTTTTCCGTCGCGCTCGGGGTGGCAATCGAGTTTTTCTTTTTACGCCCTGCAAAGGATGCGACGCTCCTTGATCTGATTTCAATCACGATCGGGGCGGAGATGATTCTGCTTGGATTGGCGAGCTGGAAATGGGGAGCGGACCAAAAGAATGTCTCTTTGCCCTGGTCATACATGTCGGTCCACGAGCCCTTGAAAGGGGTGATTGTCAATGATTGGGCCATCGCAGTATCAATCGCGTCTGTCTGCGCGATGATATTACTGTACCTGTTTTTTAAATATACCATGTTGGGTATTCAGATGAGAGCAACGCAACAAAACAAACATGCAGCCAAAATCATGGGCACGCGGGTGGAGAGGATTTTTTCATTATCGTGGGGACTCAGTTCATTTATCGGCGCAATCGCCGCCATGTTTTTTGTCGCGAGGAGCACGCTGGATCCTGCATTTATGATGGAACCATTTCTGAAAACATTTGCCGCCGCTGTCCTCGGAGGGTTGATGAGCATCCCCGGTGTCTTTATCGGAGGCATGTTATTGGGGGTAATTGAAAATTTTTTCGGCTACATATGGCCGGCATGGAAGCCGATTGTCGCCTTTGTGGTGATTATTATTGTCTTGTGCATTCGACCAAGCGGACTTTTTGCAAAACATTACATACGAAAAGTATAGCTGTTCGAAATGATGAAATAACGAAGAATGTATATCTAAGAATTGTTTATGCAATTGGAGGCAGAATACCACGGATTAGCCTATCGGCAAATGAACATGTTCAACCATTCATGCGAAGAGGCTTCGTGTGAATGATAGGTCGCTATCAGAGGTAGTAGGTGTAAGCCCCCCCGGCATACCCGGAGGAATCCATTAAGGAGGGAAGGGTGATGAGGAAAGAAAGAGTGTTATTGTCCATTTTGATAGTATTTGTGGCGTATTTTATGGTGGCTCCCTTGACATGTGGTGCTGCTAACCCACCGGGCTTTGATGATAAGGAGATCAGGATAGCCTCGTGGGGACCGCAGACCGGCCCCGCTGCTCCCTGGGGAAGTATTGCCAGGGGCCCGGGACTTTTGTTCGCAATGGTGAATGAAGCGGGGGGGATCCACGGCAGAAAAATCAAGCATTTTCTCCGAGATGATCAGTACAATCCGGCAAAGACCAAGCTTCTGGTGAAAGAGCTGGTTGAGCGACAAGGGGTACTGGCCGTTACAAGCGGTCTCGGAAGTTCCACTACGCTAGCGGTCAGAGATTACCTCGCGCAAAACAAGATCGTTGCTGTCGGTATGTGTACGGCGGCGATGGGGTTGGTAAAGCCGACGGGGAAGTATTATTTCAGCAACTTTGACCTTTTTGGGGATGAAATGAGCGTTCTCACCAAATACGCCGTTGAGGAACTGAAGTTCAAGAAGATAGGGTTTCTCTACCAGAATGATCCGATGGGGTGGGACGCATTGAATGGCGCCAAGGAACGCATGAAGACGTACGGAATGGAATTTGTTGCCGAGATTCCGGTCGAGCCGACTGAAAAAGACCTGTCATCTCAGATCCTGAAATTCAAGAATGCAGGGGCGGAGTGCGTCATGATGCAGGTTGCTCCTACCCCGGGAGTAGTTGCCGTCAAGACGGCGGCCGCAATCGGCTATAAACCCCAGTGGATATCCGCCGATACCCTCGGCGATATGCCTATGATGCATAAGATCACGGGCGGCTTATGGGCGGGTGTGATCACCGGCGGTAAGACATTAGACCCGACTGGCAATGACCCGCTGGTCGTAAAGTATCGCGAGGCAGCGAAAAGAATTATGCCAAAAGAACCGTTCAGCGGTTTCTTTTTGGCGGGGATCATGTTTGCCGAACCTCTGGTTTATGCCCTCGAAAAGGTGGGGAGGAACTTGAGCACCGAGGCGCTGGTCGATGCCTTAAATTCGGTAAAGGATTTTCAAGGTGTCGGTCCAAAGACGACGTGGACCCCCGATCAGCATCAGGGTGTCAATGCGACCAGGGTCTATCAATGCGGGCCGAATGGAGAATACATTTTGCTGCAGGATTGGCGACCTAATGAATTAACAGGTTGGAAACAGTAAAACATTCTGATCGATACAGAGGGGCGGCTTTGGGAAGGGAGGAGTGTGTGCCGTCAGATCTCAGGGCCGCCTCTTTTGTATACGGGACATTCCCACTGGGGTAACAGTTGGTTACTGGGCACGAGATAAAGAGAAAAGGGATATTGTGCAAAATGGATTACTTTACTGTTGAAGATCTCAGTATCAGTTTCGGCGGGGTGAAGGCGGTCAAAGGCGTCGACTTTGCTGTCGAGAAGAATACGATATTTTCCATCATCGGTCCCAATGGTTCGGGTAAGACAACCATCTTCAACATGATCAGCGGGATCTATAAACCGGATAGGGGGAAGGTGCTTTTCGCGGGGAAGAACATCGCAGGATATCGGCCGGATCGTGTCGCCCGAATGGGCATAGCGCGTACGTTCCAAAATATCGAGTTGTTTTCCAATGCCACAGTTGCCAGCAATTTATTGCTTGGTCGGCATATCTACATGAAGACGGGGGTTTTTGCAGGGGCTTTTATGTGGGGGAAGAAATCTGCCGTTGCCAAGGAAGAGATACATAATACTGAAATTATTGAGGGAATAATAGATTTTCTCGATCTCCATATGGTTAGAGATCAGCTTGTTTCCAATTTGCCTTACGGCAAGAGGAAGCTCGTTGAACTCGGCAGGGCGCTGGCCTTGGAACCCAAAATTCTTCTATTGGATGAACCTTCAGCCGGCATGAACACGGAGGAAAAGGAAGACCTCAGAATATGGATCAAAGACATCCAAGAGGACTATAAAGCGACCATTCTGTTGATCGAACATGATATGAATATGGTCATGGGTATTTCCGATCACATCGTTGTGATGAACCAGGGTGATAAGATTGTTGAGGGAAAGCCTCAAGAAGTTCAGAAGCATCCTGAGGTTATCAAGGCATACCTCGGAGAGGTGAGAGATAATGCTCAAGCTGCGAAACATTGAGACATGGTATGATCTTATAAGGGCACTTCACGGTATTTCTTTAGAGATCAATCAAGGGGATATTGTAGCCCTCCTTGGATCGAATGGAGCGGGGAAGACAACAACCCTCAAGACGATTATGCGGTTGTTCTATGAAGAAAGAAAGGAACAACCGGAGAAGGGCACGATAGAATTTATGGGGGAGAGGATCGATAGAAAGCGGACGGATCAGATTATGCGCATGGGCATCAGTTACGTCCCTGAGGGGAGGGAAGTATTTCCGGAATTATCGGTGATGGAAAATATCCGGATGGGAGCCTGTGTGATGAAAAATAAACAGGGGATCAAAGATGATATCGAGAGGGTCTTTTCCCTCTTTCCCATCTTGAAAGAGAGGACAAAGCAGGAAGCGGGTTATCTGAGCGGTGGGGAACAACAGATGCTGGCTATCGGAAGGGCCCTCATGAACCATCCCAAGCTGCTGATGCTGGACGAACCTTCTCTTGGGTTGTCTCCACTGCTCACACAGGAAATATTCAACATCATCAGGGATATTAATAAAAATGAAGGTGTCACCATTTTTTTGGTAGAGCAAAATGTTCACATGGCCCTCGAATATGCCGATTTTGCGTATTTAATGGAGAACGGCAGGATTGTTCGCGCCGATAGGCCCGATATTCTGAGGGAAGATGATGACGTTAAGGAGTTCTATCTGGGGATTGATACAGAAGTCTCGGTTAAGGGGTATAAGCGCTACAGAAGAAGGGTCCGATTCAGATAGCCGCTGATATTCATTTTGTTTCCCGGTTGCCCAAAATCCTAAGAAATAACGGGCAACGCGGAGTGTTGCTGTCGCGCATAGGTGTGCCAGGAGGAAAGAGGTCTCGTATATCGACTGCCAACAAACTCGATAGCGGAACTGGTGGCGTTTTGTGGCGGAAGGGTAGAAATGGACGGCATGATACGCCACGTATGGGTTCGATAGACGTTGTCTCATTGAAATGGCTTGTTGAGAGTGGGGCGTTGCTTCAACTACCATAGGAAAAAATGGATTCGAAAATAGGGGAAGGGCATGGAAATAGATACATTACCAAAAGCTTTGATGAATATGGCCGAGAGATACCCGCAACGTATTGCCATAAGGCATAAGGATTTTGGTCTTTGGAGGGCTATTACGTGGACTCAATATCTGGAGGATGTAAAATGTGTTGCCCTGGGGTTATATGCCCTCGGAGTAAAAAAAGGTGATAAGGTTGCAATTATTGGAGAGAACAAGCCGGAATGGTTGTACTCGGCCCTGGGGACAATGTCGGTAGGCGGGGCATTTGTGGGGGTGTATACGACCAATCCAGCACCGGAATGTGAGTATGTGGTCGGCCATTCAGATTCGGTTGTATATATCTGCGAGGATGAGGAGCAGTTTGATAAGGCCCTCGTCTTCAGAGAGAATACCCCTCTGCTCAGGAAGATAGTCGTGTGGGATATGGAGGGACTCAGGCATTTCGAAGATCCCATGCTTATGAGTTTTGAAGAACTCTTGGAACTTGGCAGGAAGACTGATCGTGAGAATCCGGACCTGTTTTTACAGTTGGTTGGCGCCGGGAAAAAGGAAGACATTGCGGATATTATTTATACCTCGGGAACGACGGGACGACCGAAAGGAGCCATGCTGTCTCATGAGGGCTATTTATGGGTGGCGGAGCAGACCAGTAAAGTAGGCGACTGGACTGAAAAAGATAAGACTATGTCATTTCTCCCCCTCTGCCACATCTATGAACAGACGTTCTCTCTGATGGTTCATTTACATACAGGGCATGTCATAAACATGGTGGAAAGTCCTGATACGCTCGTGAAAGATCTTCACGATATTTCTCCGACGGTTTTTCACGGTGTTCCGAGGATCTGGGAAAAATTCTACTCCAGCATTATTCTCATGATGGATGAGGCCACCTGGCTCAAAAGGACTGCTTATAAACTGGCTGTGAAGGTGGGGACGAAATACAACAATGTGAGGCTGTCGGGGAAACCGCCGGCACTGTGGTTAAAACTTCTCTATCAATTGGCAAATTTAACGGTTTTTTGGCACCTGAAAAGGAGACTCGGCTTTGAGAAACTGAGACTCGGGAATTCGGCAGCCGCTCCCATCTCACATAATATTCTGAAGTATTTTCAGAGTATCGGAGTCCCCGTGCGGGAGGGCTTCGGCATGACGGAATCTACCGGTACGACGCATATGTCAGATGAAAAGAATTTCAAACTGGGGACGGTCGGCAAACCCTTGCCAGGAATGGAGGTTAAGATTGCTGAGGACGGAGAGATCCTCATGAAGAGCAAGGGGATACTAAAGGGATATTACAAAGATGAGGAAACCACCAAGGAGGCTATCACTGACGGTTGGTACCACACAGGTGATGTCGGGGAAGTCGACGAAGAAGGGTATCTGAAAATAACGGACAGGAAGAAGGACCTGATGATTACGGCAGGCGGAAAGAATATCGCTCCTCAGTTTATTGAGAACTTGTTGAAATTCTCGCCATATATCAATGATGCGGTGATCATTGCCGATCGGAGAAAATATGTCACGGTCATTATCGTGATCGATGAAGAAAATGTAGTTAAATATGCCCAAGAGAAAAAAGTTCAATACACCACCTATGCCAGTTTGACCCAAACAGAAGAAGTCATCAACCTCATTCAGTCGGAAATCAGCAAGGTGAATAAAGAACTGGCTCGGGTTGAAAGTATAAAAAAGTTCAAGATACTTGACAAGAAACTCTACACGGAAGATGGCGAAGTGACGCCAACCATGAAAGTAAAGCGAAAATTCATTAATGAACAGTATAAGGATTTGATCGAATCGATGTATCAAGAATGATTTGTTCTGAGAACATAAACCGCGATGCGAAGGGCTCGTTGGTTAGGAAAGAGGGCGAATTAAAGCAAACAGGAAGTAGGTAATATGCAAAGGAGGAACAATGACTAAGTATGTGACGCATAAGGGAAAAGATATTGCCAGGGTAGTTATCCCCGATGATTTGTTGGCAGAGCGAAGGTTACAGGTGGTCCATAGTTATTTTGAGTGGTGGATAGAGGTGCTCATTGAAGAATTCGGCAAGGAGAAAGCCCAGGAATTGGCGATCAAATGGGGAAGGCAAAAAGGCATTCACACCGCACGGTTATATGGGGCATACTTAAAAAAGAAGGGGATCGATTTTTCTGATTTGGCGACGATCATGTATGAAACAGGGCGCAGTGGTGACATATTGGGAGAACGGTATCAGGCATGGGTCGACGGCGATGAAGGGATTGCCCAAACACTGGTCTGCCCGACAGGAAAGATGTTTGTGGAGTTAGGCCTGGGACTTGACTGTTGTGTAAAACAATGCGATGTATTCATGGAAGAGACATGGAAGGCTATCCCCACTATTGAATATAAGCGGACAAAAGGGATTGATAAAGACGATTTTTGTGAATGGAAATTATGGCTCAGGAAATGATCGACGAGGGTCATTACAGCAATTGAAAATTCTTAAGTAGATTTGTCTATCTATGGGCATGATGAGAAGCCCTATTCAATTGAACTAAATGTGATTTCTTTCAGAGTGTTCCACAATCCATCGACTGATAGTCGCATTTGAATCGAGAAGGTGACCGGTTTGGTGGTCTGTTGTGTGAACCATGCGGTTGGCTTTTAACATATTGATATTGCAAGAGTTGCTAATCATATTATAGGGTAATCCCCCGGGGTTAAAAATGATGTTGCAAGGGAGCTTCGGGGAACATTCTCTCTATTAGAAGACTCTCCTCCATAATAGGGGTAGCGACACCGGAGGGAAAATGATTGAAAAGACCGTGTCGATTCAGTATGATGATCCGCCAAAAAACAGACTGCTTATTTGTGTAACAGATCAGAAGAAAAGTTAGGGGAGAGAGAAATACATGGCAACACCGGTTACACCCTACCTTGAGATATCGCAGGCCATCGAGGATGCCGGCGGCGAGGCGCTGAAGAAGTGCTATCAGTGCGGGACCTGCACCGGGACCTGCCCGTGGAGCTCCCTGACCGAGTTCAACATCAGGAAGCTGATCAGGCAGGGACAGTTCGGTTTCGACGGCATCGAGGAATTTATGTGGGACTGCTCCACCTGTAACTATTGCGTCTCACGGTGCCCCCGGGGTGTCGAGATCATCGATATCGTCAGAGCGGTACGGAGGATATACTCAGAAGGGGGGCTTCTTCCCGAGAGCCTCCGCGTTTTCGTGGGGAGCCTCTCGGCACGGGGGAATCCGTGGTCGGGTGAGCCGGAGAAGCGCAACGACTGGTGCCAAGGCAGCTGTCCCGTATATGCCGCTGGGACGGAATATCTCTATTTCACCTGTTGCACGGTCTGCTACGATCCCCGGAACATCCAGGTCGCACGGGCCACTGCCGGTCTGCTCGACCGTGGGGGTGTCAGCTGGGGTCTGCCGGGTGCGGATGTCAACTGTTGCGGAGAGAGTGCGGGAAAGGTGGGGAACGTCGATCTCTTTGAACAGCTGAAGGGCAGAAACAGAGAGATCCTTGATGCGGCGGGTGTCCATAAAATCATTGTCAACTCCCCCCACTGCTATCACACCTTCAGGGAGGAGTATGGCGGCGGCTACGATGTGGTCCACATCACCCAGTTCCTCGCCGAACTGATCCGGGAAGGGAAACTGGTTCCGGCGAAGGATCTCGATGGGTTGAAAGTGACGTACCACGATCCCTGCTACCTAGGGAGACACAGCGGGATCTACGATGCCCCCCGTGATGTGCTGCGATCCATCCCCGGGATCGACCTCGTAGAGATGCCGAGGACGCGGGAGCAGGCGATGTGTTGCGGCGGCGGCGGCGGCGGACTATGGACCGAGCGGGAGAAGGGCGAACGTCTCAGCGACCTGCGGGTCGAGGAGGCCCTCGAAACGGGGGCAACGATACTGGCGACGGCGTGTCCGTACTGCATCTCGATGCTGGAAGACAGCGTCAAGACGCTCGGCGCCGGCGACAAGATAACGGTCAAGGATGTGACCGAACTGGTCTTCGAGAGCCTGGAATGAGAAGGAGTTGCATATGAGCAGCAGGATAGGGGTCTTTGTCTGCGATTGCGGTCTGAATATAGCGAGAACCGTGCGGGTCGGCGAGGTTGTTGAATTCGCCGCCGATCTCCCCGGTGTCGTTGTTGCCGAGGAGTACAAGTTCATGTGCTCGACCCCCGGTCAGGATCTGATCCAGGAGAGTATCAAAGAGCACAACCTCGACCGGGTGATCGTTGCCGCCTGTTCCCCCCTCATGCACGAGAAGACATTCCGGAAGGTCGTTGAAAAGGCCGGTCTCAACCAGTACCTCCTCACCATCGTCAACATACGTGAACAGTGCTCGTGGGTGATCGAGGACGAGGACAAGGCGACGGCGAAGGCCAAGGCCCTCATCAACGGAGCCGTGCACCGTTCCCGCCTGCTGTCCCCTCTCGATTCGCGGATGATCGATGTCCAGCCGTCGGTTCTCGTGATCGGCGGGGGTATCGCCGGGATCCAGACCTCCCTGGAGCTGGCCGCGATGGGGACGAAGGTCTTCCTGGTGGAGAAGAGCCCCACCATCGGCGGTCACATGGCGCAGTTCGACAAGACCTTCCCCACGCTGGACTGCTCCGCCTGTATCCTGACCCCCAAGATGGACGCGGTCCTCCAGAATCCCAACATCGAGCTGATGACTTCCGCCGAGGTGACGGAGGTAAAGGGATTCGTGGGGAACTTCGATGTCACCGTCCGCCAAAAGGCGCGTTACGTCGACCACGACAAGTGCAACGGATGCCTCTCCTGCGTGGAGAAGTGCCCCGGGAGGGGACCCTCTGAATTCGACGAGGGGTTGGAGCGGAGGAAGGCGATCTATATCCCCTTTCCCCAGGCTGTCCCCCAGAAGCCCGTCATCGACCGAGACAGTTGCACCTACTTCAAGAAGGGAAAATGTCGCCTCTGCGAGAAGATCTGCGAGCAGGGGGCCATCGATTTCGAGCAGGAGGATACGGAGCGTGAAATCACGGTGGGGGCCGTCGTCGTCGCCACGGGGTACGATCTGATGGATGTGAAGCCCCTGGTGCAGTACGGCTATGGGACCTATCAGAACGTCTATCAGTCCCTGGAGGTAGAACGCCTCTTCAACGCGACCGGCCCGACCGAGGGGAACGTCGTGATGCGCGACGGGCGGGTCCCGGAGAGCATCGCCATCCTCCACTGCATCGGCAGCCGCGATAAGAACTGGCATGAGTACTGCAGCCGGGTCTGCTGCATGTACGCCCTCAAATTCGCCCACCTCTTCAAGGAGAAGACCTCCGCCGAAGTCTACCAGCTGTACATCGACATGCGCTGCTTCGGCAAGGGGTACGAGGAGTTTTACAATCGGCTCCTCGAAGAGGGGGTCAAGTTCATCCGCGGAAAGGCGGCCCGGGTAACGGACCGGGCGATAACCCCCGATGAGGAGGGGAAGCTGATCGTCGAGGCCGAGGACACCCTGTCGAGTCAGTTCCTCCGTCTCCCCGTCGACATGGTCGTTCTGGCGCCGGCGATGGAGGCGCGGGCCGATGCCGGGGAGATGTCGCGGCTCCTCAATGTCAGCCTCGATAAGAACCGCTTCTTCATCGAGCGGCACCCGAAACTCGATCCCCTCTCGACCATGTCGGACGGTGTCTTTCTCGCCGGTACCTGCCAGGGTCCGAAGGATATCCCCGACACCGTCGCCCAGGCGATGGGTGCGGCGGCGGAGGCCCTGACGATTGTGGGCAAAGAGCAGCTGGAGCTGGAGGCCGCGACAGCCTTTGTCAATCCCTCCGAGTGCTGTGCGTGCCATAACTGCGTGAGGGTCTGTCCCTACAGCGCTCCCTCATTCAATGAAGAGAAGGGGGTTTCTGAGATCAACGAGGCCCTGTGCAAGGGGTGCGGTCTGTGCGCCGCGACCTGTCCGGCGGGGGCGATCACGACCCGCCATTTCACCAACGATCAGATCATGGGCGAGCTGGAAGGGTTGATGGAGCTGTAGTCCTGAGATACTGAGGAGGAGTGTTACATGGAATTCGAACCCAAGATACTGGGTATCGCCTGCAACTGGTGTACGTACACGGGGGCCGATCTGGCCGGGACGACGAGGATACAGTACCCCCACAACATACGGGTCGCCCGGGTCATGTGTTCCAGCCGGATCAATCCGTCCTTCATATTCAGGGCCTTCGAACTGGGGGCCGACGGTGTCCTCGTGGGGGGCTGCCATCCCGGGGACTGCCACTACTCGACCGGCAACTACTACGCCCGGAGAAAGCTTGCCGTGACGAAGAAGATACTGGAATTCGCCGGCCTGGAGCCGGAGCGGTTCCGCGTGGAATGGATCTCCGCCTCCGAGGGGATCCGGTATGCCGACATCGTGAAGGAGTTTACCGAAGAGATCAGGGCGCTGGGTCCGCAGACGAGGCTTGCGGTGAAGAGGGGTGTCGGGGCATGAAGCAGATCGATGCGAGGCTGAGAGAAGAGGCGAAGCGGCTTCTGGAGGCGGGGGAAGTAGAAGTCGTCCTCGCGTACGGAAAAGGGTACGACGACCGGCATCCGATGCCTTACGCGGCAAAGACCCCCGCAGACACGGAGCGGATCGTCTTTAACGAGTACTGTACCCACAATATGGCCCGGTACCTGATGGACTATTCCCCCGGAACGAGGATCGCGATTGCGGTCAAGGGGTGTGACAGCAGGGCGGTTGTCGTCCTTATCCAGGAGGAGAAGATCCGAAGGGAGGATCTCGTGATTCTCGGGATCCCCGCCGCCGGGATGAAGGACCCGAGGACCGACCGGGTCATCGATGCATCGACGACGTCCGCTACGCCGAACCCCGTCCTGTACGATATCCTCCTCGGTGGTGAGGCGACGACATCTGAGACATCTTCCTATGATGTGCTGGGTGAACTGGAGGGGATGAACGGCGAGGAGCGATGGGCCTTCTGGAGCGAAGAGATGTCCCGATGCATCCGTTGCTACGCCTGCCGCAAGGCCTGTCCGATGTGCTACTGCGACCCCTGCTTTGTCGACCAGGCCGAGCCCCGGTGGGCCGACAAGTCCCCCTCGCTTGAGAGCAACCTGATGTTTCACCTGACCCGCTTTTACCACCTGGCGGGGCGGTGTATCGACTGCGGGGAGTGCTCGAGGGCCTGCCCCATGGAGATTCCCCTGTACCTCTTCCACAAGAAGGTCGCCAAGGAGTGTGAGGAGATGTTCGGACAGGCGGCCGGGATGAGCGTGGAGGACAAACCGGTGATGGTCGACTTCAGGGTGGAAGATGCGGACGAGATACTGCTGTGAGGAGTGAGATGTGCTGAAAAAGATCGGACTTGAAAAGAGAGAGACTCTGGCATCCGCCCTGATGGAGAAGGGAGAGCTCTTTGCCCCCGCTGCGGACGGAGCCGTCGTCAACTTCCGGAGGATCGACAATCCCGGCGACGTCACGCTGGACTTTTACAACACACTGCAGAGCCCCAAGTCCGTCTTCTTCCCGCAGACGGACGACATGGTGCGCTACCGGCTCACGCACGAAGGGGTCGAGACAGAGGAGGTCCCCCTCGACTTCGAACCGCGGATCATTCTGGGGGTACGTCCCTGTGATGTGCGGAGCTTTGAGGTCATGGACCGGCTCTTTGCCGGGGGCGGCATCGTCGATCCCTACTGGGAGAAAAGGCGAAAGAGCGCAACGGTCATCGGCTACGCCTTCGACGAGGTCAATCCCGCCGATTTCTATACCACCTTCGGGATTGACGCCGCCGACCCGACGGGGAGCGACATCTTCATGGTGAAGGGAAAAGCGGCCTTTCTCCTGAAGGGAATAACAGAAAAGGGGGACAAACTCCTCGATTCGCTCCAAGGCCTCGAGGATGCCTCGGCACAGGACGAAAAATATTTTGAAGGGAGGCTCACAGAAGCGTCCAAACTCACGACCCGGATCCTCGCCACGGAGGGGGTCGTAGAGAAGCTGGAGGAGGTTTTTGAGGACCCGTACTGGACGACGGCGGCCGCCCCCTGTCTGAACTGCGGGGTATGTACCTTCGTCTGCCCCACCTGTCACTGTTTTGATGTCCAGGACGAGACCCTCTTCGGCAGGGGGGCGCGGAGGCGGATCTGGGATTCGTGCATGTTCACCGACTTTACCCTGCATACGAGTGGGCACAACCCCCGGACGAACAGGTCGCAGCGGCTCCGCCAGCGGATCAACCACAAGTTCTCCTACTACGTCACCAATTTCGACGTCTTCTCCTGCGTCGGCTGCGGACGGTGTGTCCGGTCCTGCCCCGTCCATATCGATATCGTGGCCGTGGTCGAGGGGGCGATGGCCCTGCCGTAAGAAAATGATCGATTGAGAGTGGATGATGCAGAACCCATACATACCGATACCCGTAGTTGTGGACAAGATTATCACGGAGGTAACGACGAAGGACATCAAGACCTTTCGTTTCGCCTTTGTGAACAAGGAGGATGAGGAGCGGTTTACGTAC
>Ga0272443_10002582_pt1 | contig 22817 bp, 18 predicted proteins | sample SSMAcet12_FD_193581 | JGI IMG/M metagenome (GOLD analysis project Ga0272443, IMG submission 193581) | Marine sediment archaeal communities from Little Sippewissett salt marsh, Falmouth, MA, United States - SSM-Acet-12 | ecosystem: Environmental > Aquatic > Marine > Wetlands > Sediment ...
TCAAATATTTATGTCAAGTATACAAGCAGTCGGATAGGCGGAAAAAATTGTAACCTCAGACACAACGCTTAAGGCGGTAGACAGGTTGACTCATGGAAAACCCATACCTACATAGTACCTAAATATCCCTTTCCCTGGCAGGATATACACGGCTTTCCCTGGAAATTCGAATAGGCCTCCCCACATATGGAACAGATCCCGATATTTCTTTTTTTCTTGCGCCCAACCATCGTTGCTACTTGAACAGCCCGAACCGAAAAAACAGATCTTTGAGCCCTGAGAATCTCTTCAAGCAGGGTCTCTAAGGGAAGGTGCTTCTTTGGGATGCTTCGCATGTACCAGTTATAAATCCTTGGGAACAAAAATGTCTTTTTTAGATCAAGCCAGATTCGATACCCATGCAGTTTTGCTTTGTCATAAAGGGTTAATGCAAATTTATCCCAGTCCAAGACCTTAAGCCATCCGTTACCGATGGTGCACGGGGTGAATATTTGAACGGCGTCCGGCAGGCAGTGGCAGGTCTCCACAACCGCGTCCGCTTCCACACCCGGGCCAATGAGTTGCTGAGCCCAATCTACCATAAAACCGCCCAGGACAAGCCCCGGGGCTAAAAAGCCGTGGAAGCGCTCTATGTCGTTCAAAAAAACATCCAGTGATCTCCCGCAGATCACAATTTCAGCTGGCTCCTTACCTATCTTCTCAAGCTGCTGCATCTTGCTCCTCACATGCCTCCACGCGGCACGGCACATACCGGTGCAAGGGCGTCCCCGCCAGTCTGTCCCGGTGGGTATTTTTGGTAAGACGGTTAACATTGACGCCATAATCCCGGCCCATATAATTGAGACCGAATCCATGGGGTATGATCACCGTGCCCGGTACGGCCACGTTCGAGATCTCCACCGGTATCTTGACCCGTGATGTCTCGGTAGCTACCCATGCCTCGTTTCCATCCTCGATGCCTAAGACGCGCGTATCTTTTTCATTCATAAGTGCTGTGCATACACTCTTATGGGCGTTCCACCCCGGGTCCCGCATGATACTGTTTGCCGTATAAGGAAAATGCCTCCCAGCCACCAACACCAAGGGGAACTTTCTGTTGTCAATTGCCGCCTTTTCCGCATCCGGTTCGATCTCATGGATCCACTCAGCCATTTCTTCTATGTAAAGATGTATTTTTTTGTCCGGTGTCCTTAGTTTTTCCAGATTTTTATCCGGATCCAATTTACCGATCAGGATACCCCCAGGGCAATCCAGGAGTTTCTGAAACAAATCATTGCCCAAAAAGGGGGTTAATTCGTAACCGGCCCTGACCAGTTCATCGGCCGCATGTTGGGGGTACATAACGAGCAAACCCCAGACCGCTGCCAAATGCGCCGATTTGAGGTTTTGGCCTAAAGTCTTTTCTACAATAAAAGGTAATAACCTGGCGCTGCGCTTGTCCTTGCTTATCCATTTCATGAGGTCAGGGGCAAATCCTTTTCGGTCTCCATTAGCGGCTTGTAACAGAGACTGCGGTATCTCCGGTAGGAGTCCCAATTCATCTGCCAAACGGGTAAATATCTCACCCTCTTCCAAAGGGTCGCCTAGGGCCTCGCAGCAGGGCCGGCGGATCTGAAAGGTTGTTTCCGGAAAGGTGAGACTGAAAAAGGTCGCGTCCCATTTTTCAAAAGCGGACTTTGCCGGGAGTACGTAATGACCCAACCGTGCGGTTTCGGTCATTGCAATTTCAATCGTGACCAAAAGATCCAGCTCCTTAAACGCCTGTTCATAGGCTAACGTGTCCGCGTAAGATCGCAGCGGATTCGCCCCGCTGATGATCATGGCCCTCAAACGGTCGTCATTTTTTGAGAGGATCTCTTCCGGAATCACATTCGGCGGAAAATACCCCATAATAGCGGGGATATCGGTCTCTACCGTTCGCCATGTCCTCTCCTCCCGCTCATCCGAATGAGGTCCCAGGGGCATGAGGTGTCCGTTGAATACATTACCGCCAGGCGTACCGATCCGACCGCAAACCGCCATGAGAATCATCTCAAGATATGAATTCATGGTGCTCTGCCGGTCCATAAGTATTCCCAAATCCGTTCTCATGGCCGTGGGCTGCTTGGCATATATTTGGGCCACTTCTTTGACCGTATGATAATCCACGCCGCAGACCTCAAGTGAAGATCTGACATTAAAGGTTTTAAACCACGGTGCAATTTTGTCAAAATTTTGACAATAATTCGCAATGTATGTTTGATCCTGCCAGCTTTCCTGAAGAATAATGGCAATTAGAGACTTCAAGAACAGTGCGGCCGTGCCGATTCGGATTTGAAGGTGTGTGTCGGCCTTTTTGGCGGTCTCACTCAACAGGGGATCTACAACAATCAGTTTTTTGTTATCGTCTTTGGAAAATCCATTGATCCGTTTCCTGGCCCGGTTGACGCCCGCGTTGCTGACGTACCCATTCCAGCCCATCACTAAGAAATTTTCGGCCCGGTCCAGGTCCGGGATCAAATGCAGATTCTGACGTCCATAAGCCCGGCCGTTCACCCAGAAAAGCCCGGTCAATTCCTGGGCCAGCGCAGAATAATGATACTGGGAACCCAGGGTCGTTAGAAGCGACCGGCCGAAACCGGCCTCCATGTGGCAGCCCTGGCCACCGCCGCCCATGTAAGCTAGAGCGCGTGGACCATGTATGTTTAACACCTGCTTCAGCTTTTCAGCGATTTCGGATATGGCCTGTTCCCAGGATATTGTAACGAATTGATCCCCTTCCCTCTTAAGGGGGCGCGTCAGACGCTCTTTATGATCCTGATAATAGGCTATTTTCATCCCCTTTCGGCAGACATATCCTTTGGTCCTGAGATGGTCCCTGTCAGGCCGTACCTCGGTGATCCTATGGCCTTCAGTCTGTATCTCCAGACCGCAATTGTGGTAGCAAAGCGGACAAAATGTCTTTTTCCATTCAGACATAGAATACCTCCAGTAAAGACTTCAGACACAGAAAATCTTCAACCCTCCGGGCTTCCGCTGCATCTCAAGACAGGGGTGTAGCGTTTTATGCGACAGAACGACAAGCCCAATTTTCATCATGTTTTAGGGACCCACCAAAAAAATGAACGCTGTTACATCAACCCCAACAAGAGCGAATAGATAGAGGATCAAATAGAATTTAAACTCATTTTTGGACTCCTTGGTGAAAGGTCTATTTGGCATTCGCCTGGGACAAGACCGTCCATAGCGTAACTCAGCCTATCTTAAAGGCTGAAACTGTTTTTTTCAAGCCCTGCATTACATCCGATCAGGGAAACGTCATCGTAGAATGGAACGTGCACAAAAAGACACATTTTCAAATCGCTGAACTGTTACGATATTTTCGCATTTTTTCATCCCGCCATAGGGTCCCAATCGCCTCCAGGTTTCTTTCTTAGGGGCTGCAATTGTCTATTTGTATTTATTATCAGCCGTTAATGCCATTTCATTCCCTTGAAATTTGAGGGACAACCGTTTAAGATTGATCAGACTGTATTTTTCGTTCATCCAATTGAACTACCCCGCCGCAGAGCAGCGGGGTATCTATAAAAGCAATGAAACGCCGCAAGCGTTGGGGAACTAACCCTCGTCCGCCGGTATTGTGGCGGACTCGTCCGCCTCTAGCGGATTAATGAGTGAGCCTCAAGACAACACACGGTTGCGGGGCTGACGGCTGAAGCGCCTTGCACCGATACTTGGTTAAAATACAGGCAATCCAATCAAGTCGTTGATTTTAGAAAAAAGATAAAGGGGTTATTCTAATGAAAAAGCTCATTAACGCAGTGGGAGATGTCGTTCGTGAACAGCTTGAGGGGATGGGTTTGGCACATCCCGAGCTCAAGGTGAACTTTGATCCGAATTTTATTGTGCGTGCGGACGGTCCTGTAAACGGAAAGGTCGCCCTGATTTCCGGAGGCGGTTCCGGTCACGAACCCATGCACGGCGGCTTTGTCGGTGAAGGGATGCTGGACGGGGCCTGCCCTGGAGAGGTGTTTACCTCACCTACACCGGATCAGATGTATGCGTGCGCCAAGGCCGTGGACGGTGGGGCCGGCGTGTTGTTTATCGTTAAGAATTACACCGGTGACGTGATGAACTTCGAGACGGCTTTGGAGCTGGTCCATGCCGAAGGAATCCCTGTTCGGAGCATCCTCATTGACGATGATGTGGCCGTCAAAGAAAGCCTTTACACCGCGGGGAGACGGGGTGTGGGGACCACGGTACTCGCCGAAAAAATCCTGGGTGCGGCTGCTGGCGCCGGATACGATCTCGACCAGTGCGCTGCCCTTGGCCGTCAGGTGAATCAGTACGGTCGCTCCATGGGGATGGCCCTTACCTCCTGCACCGTCCCGGCGGCGGGAAAACCAACCTTCGAACTCGGGGAAAATGAGGTTGAAATGGGAATCGGGATTCACGGCGAGCCCGGTACGCACCGGATGGCGATCAAACCCGTTGACGAATTGGTCACATACATGGCCGAAACCATCCTTAACGACCCCCCATACACCCGCACCTTGCGGGAGTGGGACCGTAAGTCTGCCCTTTGGATTGAAGAAGAGGTTACGGACACCCCTTTTACTGAGGGTGATGCGGTAATCGCCTTTGTTAACAGCATGGGTGGCACACCGGTATCCGAACTCTATATCGCATACCGAAAGCTTATGGAAGTTTGCGAGGCCAAAGGGATTTCCATTGTGCGAAACTTGGTCGGCCACCATATCACCGCGCTTGAAATGCAGGGCCTTTCCATCACCCTGCTCAAGACAAACAATAAAATACTCAAGTTTTGGGACGCACCGGTCAACACCCCGGGACTGCGCTGGGGAGCGTAATGGGCGACCTTCTGAAATACCGAAGCCTGCAGCATGCGCTCCAGAAATCTTTTCTCTTTTGACGAGACAATGATGACCATTTCCAGAGATCAGCTGATCGCCTGGCTGCAAAAACTGGCTGGCGTAATGAAGGATAACAGGGATTTTCTCACCCAGCTCGACGCCGCCATTGGTGATGCAGACCACGGTATCAATATGGACCGTGGGTTTGGGAGGGTGCTGGAGAAGCTCCCTTCTGTGAAAGAAAAGGATTTGGGAACCATCCTAAAAACCGTTGGGATGACCCTGATGTCCAGTGTCGGCGGAGCTTCCGGGCCACTTTACGGCACGTTCTATATGAAGGCCGGGATGGCCCTTGCCGGTAAAGAAGAGATCGACGCCCCGCACCTGCTTGCCCTCCTTAAGGCCGGTATAGAAGGGATTCTCCAGCGAGGACGCCCGGAACGGGGCGACAAGACCCTATACGACGTATGGGCGCCGGTCCTTGAAACGGTTGAAGCGGCTATCAACAGCGGCGCGTCAGTGAAAGACGCAGTCACCAAGGCCGCGGAAGCAGCCGAAAAAGGGGTTCAGGATACCATTCCGCTTCAGGCCCGTAAAGGGCGGGCCAGCTATTTAGGTGAACGAAGCATTGGCCATCGGGATCCTGGTGCCATGTCTTCGTGCCTAATGATCCAGGCCTTACACGACATTCTGATCACCTGATCGGTTGGAGGGAAACAGAGATTTATGGTTGGTATTGTCATCGTCTCCCACAGCGAACGCCTGGCCAAAGGGGTTAAAGAATTGGCCTCTCAGATGACTCAAGGAAAAGTTCCCATAGAATTGGCGGGGGGTATCGATGATCCTCAAAACCCCCTTGGTACCGATCCCATGAAAGTGTTGGCCGCCATCAAGGCCGTTCGCGCCGCTTCCGCTACCGGTGTGCTGGTCCTCATGGACCTGGGCAGTGCCCTCATGAGTGCTGAGACCGCCCTTGATTTTCTGCCGGATGAGATGAAGGCAACGGTCCGGCTCTGTGCGGCCCCGCTGGTGGAGGGAGCCATCTCCGCGGCTGTTCAGGCTTCCGTGGGCGCATCTCTGGACACCGTGGCTGCAGAGGCCCTCACCGCCCTTTCAGCCAAAAGAGAACAACTTGAACCGATCACCGGCGATTCCTCACTTCTTTCAGCCGCTTCTGCAGAAGGAGCGGCCGACCTAGATGCCGTGGAAACCCGACTTGTCATCCATAATCGGGTCGGTCTCCATGCCCGACCCGCCGCCAATTTCGTGATCGCAGCCGGCAAATTTAAAAGCGTCATTACTGTTTTCAAGGGCGATAAAACCGCTAATGCCAAGAGTATCAACCAGATCGCTACCCTGGCTGCAGGTAAGAATGATGAGATCCGGGTCCGGGCCGAAGGTCCGGACGCAAAAGATGCCATCGCCGCCATCGAGGCCCTCAATGCCGATAACTTCGGCGAGACGGACGAGAAAATTTCAGAAACACCGACACCTGCTGTTCCCGCACCGGCTGCATTGAAAAACGGCCCTGTTTATGGCATACCGGCATCAATCGGCGTGGCCGTGGGCCCGGTTTATCTTTACAACCCTGTATTTCCCAAGATCAAAACCCGGGATGTGGATGATCCCAAAGCCGAGATGATTCGGCTTGCCGATGCCTTGAACACGGCCCTGAAGGAGATTGAGGCACTTGCCGCAAAAGCGAAAAGAACCGCGGGCCCAGGCGAGGCCACTATTTTCGACTTTCATCGACTCATTCTGAGCGATCCCGACCTTGTAGAGCCGGCGAAAGAAACAATCCAGAAAGAGAGAATCAATGCGGAAGCCGTCTGGAGACAGGTCATGGAAGCCACGGCCGACAGGTATCGGTCGCTGGATAACGCCTACATGCAGGCCCGGGTGGCCGACGTGATCGACGCCGGGAACCGGGTCCTCAGGCATCTCACCAGCGATATCCACCCTCCCCTGTTTCTGGAAACACCATCCGTCGTCGTCGCCCATGACCTCCTCCCCTCGGAGGTCGCCGGGCTTGATCCGAAAAAAGTCTTAGGGCTTGCCACCGAGTTGGGGGGGAGCACCTCCCATGTCGCCATCCTGGCCCGGTCCCTGGGAATTCCCGCCGTGGTCGGCGCCGGACCCATTGTTTCCGCTGTTGCACACGGAGACGTGATTGCCCTTGACGGCCATAACGGCCGGATCTGGCTCTCCCCGGACGAAACGGTCCTCGGAGAATTGGAAATCCGCCGAACGCAATGGCTGGAAAAAACGCACCCGGTCAGGAAAGAACGACACAAACCTGCTGTAACCACGGATGGTGTCATCGTCCATGTTACCGCCAATGTGAGCCTCGCGCATGATGCTCTCCAAACCCTGGACCACGGCGCTGAAGGGATAGGACTCTTCCGTACCGAATTTCTCTTCCAGGAGCGGGTGACCGCGCCCACCGAAAGCGAACAGTACGCAATTTATATGGCTGTGGCAAAGGCCATGAAAGGCCGTCCGGTGATCATCCGTACCCTGGACGTGGGGGGTGACAAGCCGCTCTCCTACCTCACTGTAGCCGGCGAAGATAACCCTTTTCTAGGCGAGCGGGGGATCCGGTTCTGCCTGGCGCATACCGATGTGTTTAAACGCCAGCTCAGAGCAATTCTCCGGGCAGCCCAGGAAGAGAACATCCGTATCATGTTCCCCATGGTTGCCCATCTTGCCGAGCTTCGAGTTGCACGGGCACTCGTTGAAGAGGTCCGGAAGGAGCTTTCGAAAGAAAAGATCACTTGCGACAAGCCTGTCAAAACCGGGATTATGATTGAAGTCCCTGCCGCCGTGGCGATGGCGGATCAGCTGGCAAGAGAAGCGGATTTCTTCAGCATCGGTACCAATGATCTCACCCAGTACATGATGGCGGCGGACAGAGGGAATGTGGCGGTAGCACACCTTTCTGATAGTTTTCACCCGGCGGTCCTCCGGATGGTGCGTACCACCGTGGAAGCCGGCCACACGGCGGGTATTCCTGTGGGGATATGCGGTGAGTTGGCCGGAAAGCCGGATGCCGCACCACTTTTAATCGGTCTCGACCTCGACGAACTGAGCATGAGTGCACCCTGCATACCGGAAATGAAGGCGGCCATCCGGATACTATCTGCAGAAACCTGCCGAAATCTTGCCAAAAAGGCTCTGGATCTGGACGACGGGGATAAGGTACGGCACTTACTGGCGCAGGCTAAACATAAATCTCTTTAATTCAAGCACTTAATTTTCAATCCTTACACCAAATGGCCTTTTCGGGGATCCTTGAAGAAAAATGTTCAGATTTAAAACTCGCCCAGATAGAGGCATGCAAAAATTTTTGCATCCGTTAAAATGTCTGATATGAAGCAATATTCATTGGGTTGGTGAGCCGTGTTAGAAATGGTAGACCACACCGCAGCCGGCAATCCGGCTTTACGGAAAAATGCCGCGACTGTTCCGCCGCCAATACCCATGGGACTGGCATCTTTTCCAGTCACCTTTTTAATCGCTTGAATAAGGGCCTTGACCACAGGGGCCTCCGGCGGTGTGGGTTCCGCTGCATCCTCCCTGTGGGCAGTTTCCACCTGAATGTCAAGGTCTAATTCTTTTCCGACCACCTGACTGATTTCCTTGCACGCAACAAGAATCTCCTCAACCGTGTAATTGGGCAAAACCCGGCAATCCAAATAAAAAATATTCCTCCCGGGTATGGTATTGACATTGGGCACATTGGCCTCCATTTTCGTGGGTGCGAAGGTTGAAATTGAAGGCCTGAAGAGATCATCCGACACATTGAACCGTGTCTTCAGTTGGTCCAGGGCCACTATCAACCTGGCTGCGCCGAACAGACTGTTTTTCCCTTTTTCAGGTGTGCTTGCATGGCACTGTTTCCCTTTTACAATGAATCTGATCCACAGCATGGATTTCTCTGCCACCTCAATCATGGTCCCCTCTTGATTCCCTGCGTCCGGGACAACAATCAAATCGTTTTTTTTGAAAAGATCTTTGTGATGTTGCAGTACATATTGGAGACCGTATTTACTCCCTGTCTCCTCGTCTGCCACGATGGCGAGGCAGATTCTTCTCCGTGCTCCCCTGTTCGATCCAAGGACAGCTTTGAGCGCGAGATAGGAACTCACAAAGCCGTGTTGATTGTCTTCAACACCTCTTCCGAAAATCCGATCGCCTTCTACCTTAATTTGATACGGATCACTTTCCCAAAGAGAGAGATCCCCTGGCGGCACAATGTCTGCATGGCTGAGGATCCAGACGCTTGACTCACCCTGCGTGTCACCCCAGCCGGCAACCAAATTGGGACGATACCCGTCCCGCGCCCTTTCATCGGGGGCCTTTATTTCTTCAAGGAGGTCAGGATCAAATTCTTTCAGCAGATCTTTAATAAAGGCAATTTTTTCATGTTCCCCAGATCCTTCATTGTCCGGACCCAGGGCGGTTCTGGAGGTGAGGTCTCCCTGAAGTTTAATGACATCGTCCCTGTAGCTATCTATTCGTTCAAAGACCTTTTCAAGTTTTGACATGAATTCTTCTCCTTTTTTATCTCACCGCAAAGATGCGAAAGCCTTTATAATGCGTGATTTAGATCATCTCGGGCACCCTGTTATTCAGTCGAGGCTTTTCTTGATCCAATTCCCGAAAGTTCCTCGATTTGTTTCATCATGTGGTCAAGGAGTTCACGAGGAGACATTCCTTGCACAGGGTGAACAGGTTTGCCGTAATTAATCCGAACCACAGTTCGAAACCCCTTTCGAGAATAGCTGAGACCAACAGGTATAAAAGGGGGGGCCACACGGGATAGGATAAGCCTTATCATACCCACATGACCGGGGCCCATCTTGTTAACATAATACGTACCTTCAGGAAAAACGACAGCCCCCTCCCCTTCCCTTAAAAGTGAGACCAAGGATTTTAGAGAGTGTCTGCTCTCAAGAGGGCGTTGCCGGTTTAACGGGATGCCCCCAAGCGAGACCAAAAACCATTTGCTCAGCGGGTTGGTAAATAGCTCGCTTTTGGCAACATAATAAAGGGGTCTGGGTGTTGCAAGACCTAGAAGAGGGATATCCTCCCAGCGCTGGTGCTTCGGAAGAAGGATAAAGGCACTCTCTTGAGGCAGGTTATCGACGCCACCTGTTATGAGACGAAAAAACGGGCTCAAAAGCACCCTGCCCACTGTTTTGGTCATCCAGAAAACCCACTCTTTTCTTCCCATAGGCGTTAATTTAGAAGTTTACCCCAAAGACGTTGACATCGCAAAGAAATGAAAATCCATTCAGGGTTTTCACACCTCCGGCCTGCCGATTCTCGTCCTCCAGGTTACTCGACTGTCACACTCTTTGCAAGATTTCTGGGTTTATCAATGTCCCTGTTCAGCAAGTTGGCGCAATAATAAGCCAAAAGCTGGCAGGGCACCACTGCAAGGATAGGATTCAGGAAATCGAGGGTCTTTGGTATTTCAATCAGATCATCCACTATCTCGCGCACATCATCATCGCCTTTTGTGGCAATCGCAATTACCGGTCCCTTGCGACTCTTGATCTCCTGGATATTGCTGAGCATCTTTTCATACACGTCATCTTTTGGTATGATGGCAACGGTTGGCATCTTCGGATTGATCAGCGCAATCGGGCCATGCTTCATCTCCCCAGCGGGATACCCTTCCGCGTGAATATAGGACACTTCTTTGAGCTTGAGGGCGCCTTCCATGGCAATGGGATAATTATATTTTCGTCCGAGGAAGAGCCAGTTCGTGCATTTATAATAATTTTCGGCGATTGCCTCGATATGGTGGGCCTGTGAGAGAACATCTTTCATCAAATCCGGGAGAGTCTGAATGGCTCGTATAGCCTCCACACCTTCAGTGAGAGACAGGTTATGGTGCCTGCCTAATAGAAGGGCCAGCAAGGTCAGTATGGTCAATTGTGAGGTGAAAATTTTCGTTGATGCCACACCGATCTCCGGTCCTGCATGGTTATAAACCCCTGCCTCTGTCTCTCTGGAAATGGAACTTCCCACCACGTTCACAATCCCCAAAAGACTCGCCCCTTTCCGTTTGGCTTCCCTTATGGCGGCAAGGGTGTCGGCCGTTTCTCCGGACTGGCTCAGTGCAACGATAAACGTATTTTCAGGAAAATTAAGCTTCCGGTAGCGAAACTCAGAGGCAAGCTCAACCTCCACGTCAATCTCGGTCAGCTTTTCGAAGACATACCGTCCCACGCATCCCGCATAATAAGACGTTCCGCAGGCGACGATGACCAGATGACGGCACTCTTTTAGTCTCTCCCACGACGGCATGATTCCGCCGAGTTTGGGAACCCCTTCACCCGCTTCAAGCCTGCCCCTGAATGCATTTTTAATGGTCTCTGGCTGTTCATAGATCTCCTTGAGCATAAAATGAGGAAAGCCATTCAACTCCGCATCTTCTGCCCGCCATTCTACCGTTTCTGTGCTTCTCTCGATAGGTTTTGCCTGGGCCGTGGAGATTGAAAAGCCCTCGGTGGTCAAAGTTGCCAGCTCATTCTCTTCCAGGTGAACGACTTTGTTTGTATGTCGTACCATTGCCGACACATCAGAGGCGGCAAAATGGCCGTCATCACCCACCCCAATAATTAAAGGACTCCCTCTTCTTGCAACTACAATTTCGCCAGGCGCATTCCTGTGAATGACTGCCAGACCAAAGGTGCCTTCAACCTGAGACATGGTCTTTCGTACAGCATCATTGAGACTGCCGGTGAAATTCAGACCAATCAAATGGGCCAATACTTCCGTGTCGGTTTCTGACCTGAATGTAATTCCCTGTTTTTCCAATTTCTTCTTGAGGACAAGAAAATTTTCAACAATGCCATTGTGTATCACAAATACGTTCTCATCCTGATCCTTATGGGGGTGTGCATTGGTCTCATTGGGTTCCCCATGGGTGGCCCATCGGGTGTGGGCAATACCAGCGGTTCCATCGATGTCCACACCATTTAGCTTTCTCTCCAGTTCCACAATCTTTCCCACGGCCTTGTAGCATGCGATATCCTTTTGCTGATGTATTGCAAGACCGGCGGAATCATATCCGCGGTATTCAAGTTGCTTTAACCCTTCCACAAGAATAGAGCTGGCCTGGTTTCGGCCCACATAACATATGATGCCACACATAAAACTTCTCCTAATTCCGCTTTTTCAAGACGTGAGGTAGTATCTGATTATATATCGGCCAAGTACGCTCGATCTTAAGCCTAATTTTTCTCCATGAATCGCCAGGACGGCGATACTGATGGCCTTAGTTCCATTCTGGGGTAGAATATAGCTTGCGAGCCAATCATACTTGAATTTATCTTTTCTGTCATTAATCGTCCCTGTTTTTGCTCCGAAATCAATCCCTTTAAACGCTTTTTTACGCCGCAGCGGTCTAAATGATTTTCTGCAGGTCCCGTAAACCACGGTATCCTGCATCAGGACCTTCATGCTCTCCGCAGTTTTCAAACTGATGGGAGCCGTCAGCTGGGCCGGTTCTCTATGGTAAAGAATCTCACCAGACTCACTTGTAATTTTTTCAACCAGCCACGGTGTCATCAGAATGCCATTATTGGCCACGACCGATGCCAAAAGAGCTGCATGCAGGGGTGAGATCAAAGTATTTCTGTTGAAACCCGATGCAATTTCGGCCAGTCCATAGTCATCTTCCGGTATTTGAATGGTACTCATTGCCACATGAAAATCAAAGGGAATCACCCGATTAAATAAAAACCGACTCGCATACTCGGATATCAAATCCTGACCCAGATCAAAAATGCCCAATTTCCCGAAAACGGAGTTTACAGATGAAGCAAACGCCTTTCGAAAAGTCGTTTGATTGGTGTACTTGTTCCGGGTTTTCTTTAACTGTTGTTTATAAAGGGTGTGCTTGCGTCCCTGAAAAAAAACCGGTTGTTCCGGCGTGTATCCTGCCGATTCCAGCGCAGCTGCCGCTGACACAATCTTGAAGATACTTGCAGCAGGGAAGTCCGCTTTTACGCAAAGATTTTCGCCGTTTCCCGCCTTATCATAGTTGACCATGGCTAAAATCCGACCGTCGTCCGGTCTTAAAACCACAACAGCGGCCTGGACGGTCTTTGATCGCCGAAGCAGACGAAGGATGTATTCTTGAAGTGCCAGATCAAGAGATGATGAGATATCAAAGTGTTTACCCCCCTTTTCTACCTCAAAATGATCCGTGAATTGGGCTGAATCCAGATCGAGTTCTTTCAGTAAATCAGCCGGATCCTTTGTCGGCGGTTTCTTTAGCACATTCCTGGATTGTTCTTTGATATCCGACGGATTGAGACTGGCCTGGCTCAAATGCCCCAAAATCCACGAGCCGAGACAAAACACTAAGACCAACATCAGGAAAGAGACTGCCGAATAAACAGCTATTGCTGGCGCATTTTTTTTAAGATATTTTCTCCGGGCATCACGTTTAAGGCGTTTCTGATAGTCCCGCCAGCCCGTGGGATCATGACGCTTAATTATCATTTTTTGTCAATCGAATCGTTTTGGTGATTTTATACAGATAGGGCGTCTATTCCGCCCATATACTCTCTCAGCGCATCGGGAATAATCACACTGCCGTCTGCCTGCTGATAGTTTTCAATGATAGCCACCAGGGTCCTTCCAACGGCAAGACCGGAACCATTTAAAGTGTGGACCAGCTCCGTCCCGCTGCCCCCCTTCCTCTTAAACCGTATCCCTGCCCGTCTGGCCTGAAAGTCGACAAAGTTGCTGCAGGAAGAGATCTCCCTGTAGAGATGTTGACCCGGAAGCCATACCTCCAGGTCATATGTCTTTGCCGCTGAAAAGCCAAGATCACCGGTGCAGAGAGAAACGACGCGATAGGGAAGTTCGAGGCGTTTCAATATTTCTTCAGCATTCAAGGTTAGTTTTTCCAGTTCATCATATGACACTTCGGGCCTTGTAAACTTAACCAGCTCCACCTTGTTGAACTGATGCTGTCGAATGAGACCCCGGGTATCTTTGCCATAGGAGCCAGCCTCGGATCGAAAACACGGTGTATAGGCAACATAATAAATTGGCAATTGGTCTTCAGAAAGAATCTCGTCCCGGTGGATGTTAGTCACAGGGACCTCGGCCGTGGGGATCAAATAATAATCCCAGCCCTCGATTTTAAAAAGGTCCTCTTTGAATTTAGGGAGCTGTCCCGTGCCGGTCATTGAGGTGGAATTCACCATAAAGGGAGGAAGAACTTCTATATATCCATGCTGAGTCGTGTGTATATCCAGCATAAAGCTGATAAGGGCTCTTTCCAGTTTGGCTCCAAGCCCCCGATAGAGCGCAAACCGGGCACCTGCGAGTTTGGCCGCTCGGGCGAAATCCAGAATTCCCAGACGTTCGCCGATTTCCCAGTGACTCAGTGGGTCAAAATCCATTTTTTGGATCTTTCCCCATTCACGGATTACCGGATTATCCTTTTCATCTTTTCCAATGGAAACGGATTCGTCGGGGATGTTCGGTATGACCATGAGCAGTTTGTTCAGTTCATCAACAAATCCGGAAAGGTCCTTTTCTTTTTCCTTTATATTCGAAGAAACCTGTTTCATCTCTTTGATGACCGCTGAGGCGTCATCCCCTCTCTTTTTCATAGCAGCGATCTCTTCGTTTACCTGGTTTCGCCGGTGCCGCATTTTCTCAAGATCAGTCAGCCTGTTTCTTCGTTCCTCATCCAACCGCTCGAACTGTGACAGATCAAGGTTGTATCCCCTGTTTTTGATCATCTCCTTTATGGTATTCAGATTCGTTCTTGTAAATTTGAGATCCAGCATTAAATTCTCCTTATAGGGCGACCTCAACGTCCGCACCCCGAATATCGTCAAATTTTACTGTATATTGATCATATTTATTTCAAAATGTCAATATATTGTGTTTTGCTGCGATAGAATATTTTGCGTCTCTCAAGAGGGTTTACACTCTACCGTGGACCATGTTATGCAAACGTATCAAAGGCGATGCCCTCTGCGGATGAACTGCCCCGCCGCAGAGCAGCGGGGTATATATAAAGGCAATGCAACGCCGCAAGCGGCGGGGAATTAACCCTCGTACGCGTCCGGCGGATTAAATAGTCAAATAACTAAATGGTAAACTCTACCTCAAAAACAAAAACAAACACCGTCTGGCGCTTCTTCAGCTCGGTCAAGCTTACCCTCTTTCTCCTGATCGTCCTGGCAATTGCATCGATCCTTGGCACGGTCATTCCACAGATGCCCCAGCGGGAAAGCCTGGAATTTGCAAGGGGGTTGAGCCCGGGCATGTTTAAATTGTTCAGTTTTTTGAACCTCTTTGACATGTATCATTCCCTCTGGTTCAGGGTGCTCATCGGTTGCTTAGCGCTGAACCTCATCGTATGTTCTATGGATCGGTTCCCGGCCACATGGAGACAATTTCGTTTCCGGCCAAGCCCAGACAGGAACAAACCCTTTGAAAACCTCCCTTTGAACCAGACGTTTCTTGCTGACGGGAATGTGGAAGACACCGCAAACCATGTCACACGCTTTATAAAAACTTATTTTAGAAAAATCCAAAGAAAACATACAAAAGATCGACATTATTTTTTATGTGAAAAAGGGAGATATTCTCGCTTTGGTGTCTATCTCGTCCACCTGAGCGTCCTCGTTATCCTGATCGGTGGTCTGATAGGGTCCTATTTCGGCTTTGACGGCTACATCAATATTGTCGAGGGCGAACAGATTGATGCAATTGAGGTGAGGAAGCTTGCAAAACCAATGAAACTGGGATTTGAGGTGCGTTGTGACAAATTTACGGTGGAGTTCTATGACACCGGTGCACCCAAAGAATTCCGATCTGAGCTTAGTTTTTCTGAAAATGGAAAAGAGATGAAAAAGGAAACCCTGCTGGTCAACCATCCGATTAAATTCAAGGGCATGACCTTTTATCAATCAAGCTACGGCAAAATCCCGGGTAATAAAGTTCGCCTCAGGATAGTCTGGCATACAAACACACATGAATCTGTCGATATAGAGGCCGAAAAAGGAAAATCCTTTCCTTTGCCCGGCAATGAAGGCCAGTTTAAGGTGATAAAGCTAGATGCCAACCTCAGGGGAATGATGGGGCCAGCCGCCTTGATCTCGATCCGGCCGGCGAAAGGAGAAGAGACCCGCTTCTGGGTATTTCAGGACTGGAACACGCTACAGACCCGATTTCCAAAACAAATGCTCCAGTCTCCAATGCTCAACGCTTCTGCCTTCAAGCCGTATACTTTTTATTTGCAAGGCCTGGAAAGCAAATTCTACACGGGATTACAGGTAAACAGAGACCCCGGGGTCTCCATTGTTTGGATCGGCTGTTTCCTCTTGATTGGCGGATTTTTTGTCACCTTTTTCATGTCTCACAGACGAGTCTGGGTCCGGGTAACCAGTACGAAGAAGGGAAGCACGATCAGCATTGCCGGAACGTCCAATAAAAATCCGGTGGGTCTTCAACGGGAGGTGGCACGCCTTATTAAAAATCTAAATGGTTACTTGAATATAAGGAAATAACTATATATGATTAATACCACTATCCTTAGCTACATTACCTTTGTGTATTTTGGCGCCTTTATGCTTTACCTCCTGATGATGATCATGGGAAAAGGCACCTTCGGAAGGCTCGCATCACTGATATCAGTGGCGGGATTGGGAGCCCATTCCCTGGCCATTATCCTCAGATGGATTGAATCCTACCAGTTGGGAATCGGTCACGCGCCCTTTTCAAACCTTTATGAATCGCTCATTTTTTTTTCATGGACCCTCACCCTTCTATATCTCATTGTAGAATGGCGTACAAAAAACAGAACCTTAGGGGCCTTTGTTATGCCGCTTGCATTTCTGGCAATGGCCTATGCCTCTTTCTCTCCCAACATCACAAGCCGCATCCAGCCCTTGATTCCCGCCCTAAAGAGCAACTGGCTGATCACCCATGTTATCACCTGTTTCTTTGCATATGCGGCATTTGGGGTCTCTTTCGCGCTGAGTCTAATGTATTTTTTAAAGCGATTGGACAATGACAGCAAAAACAGCACGTTCCTGAATCTCATCCCACAGAAGGAAGTCCTCGATGATCTCAATTATCAGATGGTTGCCATAGGGTTCCTCATGTTGACCCTTGGCATCATTACAGGCTCTGTCTGGGCCCACTCTGCCTGGGGAAGATACTGGGGCTGGGATCCCAAGGAAACCTGGTCGCTGATCACCTGGTTTGTCTACGCTGCCGTACTGCATTCACGCATGGTTAGAGGCTGGACCGGTAAAAGAATTGCAATCATGTCTATCATCGGTTTTTTCTGCGTCCTCATCACCTATTTTGGAGTCAATTACCTGGCCGGTCTCCATAGTTATGCAACCTCATAAGACCCCTTTATCCACCGTAACTCAACCCACCATACCCACATTCATCGTCTTTATACTCAGAAGACTTAAAGATGCCGGTCATAGGGCCTTTATTGTGGGGGGGGCGGTAAGAAGCATATTCCTCCAACTGCCTATCATAGACTGGGACATTGCAACCTCTGCACAACCCAAAGAAATAAAGAAAATATTTTGTGATATAAGATTTTTCGCCCTTAAACATAACACCGTCACCCTCGTGCGTTCAGGGCGTCATTTCGAGGTGACGGCTTTCAGGGGCCAAGGTGGCTGTCTTGAGGATGATTTGGCTCACCGTGATTTTACAATAAACGCAATGGCCCTTGATCCGCAAAGAAATGAGTTCCTTGATCCGTTTGGGGGGCGAATGGATATCCAAGCGAGACAGATTAGGGCGGTGGGGGACCCGAAAAAAAGGTTTCAAGAGGATCCCATTCGTCTTTTGCGCGCAGTCAGACTTGCAACAGAATTAGCCTTTAAAATAGAGACAAGGACGCTAGAAACCCTTAGCTGTCTGGCCAACTCAATACATAAAGTGGCTCCGGAGCGGATCAGGGAAGAACTCATGAAGGTTTTAATGAGTTCCAAACCATCCGTGGGTTTCAACCTGATGCGCAGAACCGGAATTCTCAGGCAATTTCTTCCCGAACTCCTCGAAGGGTACCTGAAGAGACAAAATTCGCACCACCGATATACTGTCTATAAGCATATCATGGAGACCCTTGACAGAGTGGAACCCCACCCCCTTTTAAGACTGACAGCCCTTCTTCACGATATAGCCAAACCTCGCGTAAGAGAAAAAATTGCCGGAAGATGGCGGTTCTTTGGGCACGAAGCTGCAAGCGCCGATCTGGCAGCAGAAATTCTTGAAAGACTCAGGTTCAGCCGTATTATGATCGGCAAAGTGACAAATCTCATACAGCACCATATGATCGACTATCATTCCCACTGGAGTGACGCCGCAGTAAGACGCCTGATCCGCCGTGTCGGCTTTGAGGAAGTAATGGATCTCATGCGATTCCGCCGGGCAGATATAGACGCGCACGGTCTGGATCGTCAGAATGCAATGCGTCTAAACGAACTTGAAGGAAGAATAAAAGCCCAGATAAAACGCTCAGTACCGATAAAAACCCAAGACCTTGTCATTAATGGTCATACGGTGATGGAGACCCTCGGGCTCTCTGCAGGGCCGGAGGTGGGAAGGATCTTGAGGGAACTCATGGAAAAAGTCACTGATGATCCTTATTTGAACACCAAACGCAGCCTCATCGCGCTATTGGAACAGAAAAAATGACCTGATCCATTATGAAATACGCCCTTTCTTGGTTTATATTTCCATATATGCTTGACCATTTAGAAGGCTTTCTCTATACTCGGCGAGAAAAAATTGGATAAGGCTCAGTTGTTTGATATTCATTGTTAATTGCGTTCTTTTGTAAACCATCAGTGAATACGGGTTGGCCGCTCAAAGTCTTATGGAGAAATTGTGAAAATTCATACGAAATTCCCAAATGCCAAAGCATTTTTCAATCTGTTCGTGGCCTTTGTTTTTGTAGGCTGTGTTACCCAAACATCTCACGTCAAACCAAATATTCCACCGCGGCCCGAAAAAACTGTGGCTGAAGAATCTGATTCAAAGCCAGCGCCACTCGAGACCGAAGAACAACCGGCTCATCCGCCTGAGATGGAGAACCCCCAAAAAATCGCCGCCATCCCTAAGGCCGAGAAGGGAAAAAAAGCAGAACCGGTTTCTCCGCCGGTGCCTGCCGAGAATATCATCCCCGCCACTGCGCCAAAATTCGACAAAAACCACCTGATTTCCCCGTCTGAACCTGCTGAAGAAACCGGTCCGGCCCCTGCCCCGAAACCCGCGAAAAAATCCGACCAGGAATTGCTTGATTCTGCACTGGAGTTCTGCAATGCGTCCAATGATTTTTGGGAGCGTGGGGATCTTGAAAATGCCCTCGATGCCCTTGATCAGGCCTATTCCCTCGTTCTGGAAGTTGATCCGGATGATGACCCGGAAATTCTTCAACAACGGGATGATTTGCGCATCACCATATCCAAACGGATTATAGAGGTTTACACATCCAGATTTACGGTGGCCAATGGGTACCGCAAGGCCATTCCCCTGGTGATGAACAGCCATGTGGACAGGGCCGTGAAGCTGTTTGAGGGGAAGGACAAAAGATTTTTTATTCATGCTTACCGGCGCTCTGGGCGGTATCGTCCTGCCATCCTTAGGGCCCTCAACGAGGCAGGGCTTCCCGAAGAACTTTCTTGGTTGCCCCTAATCGAAAGTGGGTTTAAGGTCCACGCACTTTCGAGATCCAGGGCCCTTGGATTGTGGCAGTTTATCGCTTCAACAGGGTACAAATTTGGGTTAAGCAGGGATCGATGGATAGACGAACGAATGGATCCTAAAAAATCCACAAAAGCAGCCATTGCCTATCTCAAAGAACTGCACCAGATTTTTGGGGACTGGACCACGGCTTTGGCTGCCTATAATTGTGGAGAAGGAACCGTATTGAGAGCCATCCGAACCCAAAAGATTAATTATCTGGATAACTTCTGGGACCTTTATCAAAAACTTCCCTTGGAAACCGCCTTTTATGTACCAAAGTTCCTGGCCGTTTTGCATATTCTGAACGACCCTGCCGCGCATGGGATTACGCTACCGCCTGTGGACCCGGAGATAGAGAGCGAAGAGGTTGCCATTGAAAAACAGGTCCATCTTAAAACAGTGGCAAAGTATATTGATATGTCTTACAGGGAGCTGAGGGACCTCAATCCCGAATTGCGGTATAATTTCACACCCGATACACCCTATATTTTGAACGTACCAAAAGGCAAGGGGGAGCTTTTCTTAGCCAAAATAGGGGAAATCCCTACATGGCATCCCCCGGTTCCGGCTTACGTGGTCCACCGGGTTAGGAGAGGAGAATCCCTTTCCACCATTGCACGCAGATATGGCACCAGTGTCAGATCCATAATGGCAAGGAACGGGCTCAGAAGCAGGCATTATATAAAAGTGGGCTGGAAGCTCAAAATTCCAACCCACGGAACCTACAGGCACATTAAGAAGGCATCCCTGCCCCTATCTGAATTCAGGGTAAAAGGGGAATTCATGGAGTACGTTGTTCGAAAAGGGGACTCACTCTGGAAAATTGCCGGCAGATTCGGAACAACAACCAAAACAATCCAATCCATAAATCAATTGAATAATACCCATTTGCGTATAGGACAGGTGCTAAAAATTCCAAAGGGTGTGAGTGTTGCCAAAGATATTAAAACCAAGACATACAGGGTATTGAAGGGGGATACGGCCTTCGTCATTGCACAAAAGCATCAGATGGATCTCTCCGAATTTCTCAGCCTGAACCATCTGACACCCCGAAGCACGATCTTCCCGGGCCAAATCATGCTCGTCAAAGCTGAATAGGAGGCGCTTGACAGAGATCCAGCATCTCTTCGAGATGAGACACCGTATAATCCGGTTCCGGATCTCCGGGGAGCATCACCGACCTTTCCCCATTGGCCAGGAGAACCGTCTTCACCCCTGCCGCGTTTCCGGCCATGACATCAAAACGAAAATCCCCCACCATCATTATTTCCGCTGTTGATAGACCCATTTGCCTCGCGGCCTCATAAACACCATCCGGATGGGGTTTGGGCAACGACTCATCACGTGTGATAACGGCGGCAAAATCGCGGATGGTAATCCCCTCAAATTTTTTGAGGGCCTTTTTCACCGAACTCAGGCCATTCCGGGTCAAGATCCCTAAAATAATACCCCTTTCCTTGAGAACAGAAAGGCATTTTTCAGCTCCCCTATTTGGACGGGAGGCCTCGGCTGCCTGATCTTCTATTTCTTCTAAAATCTTCATAAGTGAGGACCGTTTTTCAGGCGTCTGGGTCTCCAGGTACTCCAGGATGGCTTGATCCTGCGGGCACCCCAATTCCTTTTTGATTGCCGGAAAATCGAGGGCTTCGGGGGTCGTCAGGGTCCCGTCAAAGTCAAATAAGATACCTTTGATCATCATTTCTTTTCCAAAAAAAGACACTAAAAATAACGGCTCGTCTTCTCACCTTTGCCGAGCAGGGTCCGGGAAACAAGTAAAACCTGATTTCGGTCTTCCATATTAAGGGCTTGCTCCAGTCCGCCTGCATCCAGGTTCATATTAATGGCCTCTTTGGTCAGCCTCAGACCCATGGGGTTCTTGGTGTTCATTATGGAGGCCAAATCCAGAGCGGTTTCCATGAGTTTATCGCGTTCAACGATTCTGCTCACAAGACCCAGTGCCATGGCCTCTTCTGCCGTCATAAAATTACCGGTGAGCATAAACTCATAGGCCCTGCCCGCCCCCATGAGACGCGGAAGAAAATAGCTGCACGCCATGTCAGCCCCCCCAAGACCGATATTGATGTAAGCGGCAGAAAAGCGGGCGTCCCGGGTGATTACCCTGACATCCGATGCAAGGGCAAAACTGAATCCGAGCCCTGCTGCTGCGCCATGCACTGCGCAAATAATGGGTTGAGGTGCCTGTCTCATGGCGAGATTAAGCCTCGCGAGACGGACCTGAAATCTGTAAAACTGGTCCGTATTCATATCCGGGGCCATTTTTATATTTTCTTTCATATCCAAACCGGCACAGAAGCCCCGCTTTCCATTTCCCTTTAAGATGACAACATGCGTATCCAGATCATACAATCGGTCTCTCCAAAAGGCCTCAAGCTCCTCCATCATCCGGTGGCTTACCGAATTGTATCTGCGTGGCCGATTGAGGGCCAATATACCGATACCATCGTCTCTAGACGCATACTCAATGGTTTCGTAATCCATAAATCCTCCATAGTCATTCAACTTTTCTTATCCCTCAGCAGGTCTTTGAGCCCAGCGAACGGATTATGGCTGAGCGTTTCTTTTGGTTCATTGCCGACTTCAATTCCGTCACCTTCAAGATGGTCAAGGTACCGACGGTGTTCGTTTTCATGACAATAGATACACAAATTTTCCCAGTTGCTGCCGTCGATTGGATTGTTATCATGGTTGTGGTCCTTGTGGTGAACAGTCAAAAGGTGTAAATTTTTGGTGGTAAACTCTCGACCACAACGCGCACATATCCAGGGATGAATTTTCAGCGATTGCTCCCGGTAGCTCTGTTCATGCTCAGCCTGAGCCTGACGGGCTTCAGAGACAACACGTTTGACTTTATCTTTATCGATCTTCCCCCCTGTTGGCTTACGAGGTCCGTAACGTTTAACCGGCATAAGCGCGTCCTCCAATCCTGATCCCCTCATCGGTTATGCCTGAATTCCAATGCAGGCCCAGGGGCATTTTCATTAACTTAATAAACTTCATATAAAAAACGGGTTTCGAATTTGGGAGTTCTTCACCCTATCTTAAACGTTGGTCTTAAATTATTGACAATGGATACAGGGTTCTTGCTTTTGAATATATTCAGAATATGTTAAATGAGTTGGCATATCAATGAAAATGGTGATTTATGGAACAAAAGGATTATTACCAGATTTTGGGTGT
>Ga0272443_10002583_pt1 | contig 22816 bp, 17 predicted proteins | sample SSMAcet12_FD_193581 | JGI IMG/M metagenome (GOLD analysis project Ga0272443, IMG submission 193581) | Marine sediment archaeal communities from Little Sippewissett salt marsh, Falmouth, MA, United States - SSM-Acet-12 | ecosystem: Environmental > Aquatic > Marine > Wetlands > Sediment ...
GCATTCAGAGCACAGCAGATTTTTGACTGGATTTTTAAAAAGCATGTTTTAGATTTTTCAAAAATGCTCAATCTGCCAAAAGATTTTAGAACAAAGTTGAAAACGGAATATGTTATTGATTTACCAGAATTATCAAAAAAACAGATTTCATCATTGGATGGCACAAAAAAATATCTCTGGAATCTAAATGATGGGGAAAAAATTGAATCAGTGTTGCTAATCCATCCAGATAGAATTACGGCATGTATTTCAACTCAGGTTGGTTGTAGCCTCAATTGCAGTTTTTGCGCTACTGGAAAATGCGGATTTACCAGAAATCTCAAAGTCTCAGAAATTATCGGGCAAGTTTTGGCAATGACACTTGAACATGAACAGCGCATTGGAAATGTCGTTTTTATGGGTATGGGAGAACCTTTTCTTAATTATAAAAATTTAAAAAAATCCATTCAGATTCTTAATTCAAAAGAGGCCTTTGACATATCGAAAAGACGCATATCAGTATCCACAGCCGGAATTATACCGGGCATCCTAAAGATGGCTGAAGATTTCCCGGAAGTGGTGCTTTCTGTATCTCTTCATGCGCCTAACAACCATATCAGAGAAACACTGATGCCAATCAGCCAGACTTATCCATTTCAACAATTGATCAACACAATCAAGCAATATAATGAAATAACCGGAAAACGTGTAACAATTGAATATTTGCTGATAAAAGAAGTAAACGATTCATTGGAACATGCTCTGGTATTATCAAAAACTTTAAAAGAATTAAAGGTAAATCTAAATCTAATTCCCGTCAATCCGGTTAATCCTGATTATGAGAGACCAGGTCCCAAGCATATCTTAGCTTTTAAAGAAATAATGGAAAAAAACGGTATTGAAACTGTTATTAGACATGAAAAAGGTACAGATATAGCAGGTGCATGCGGGCAGTTAAAAAATCAAAGTATCAAGGGGGAAATGTTTTGAAAAGGATTGCTATTGGTGTTTTAATCGTTATTGTTTTTATTGGAATGTTTTTTTTCTTAAAGGCCGCTTTTGCCAACGAAATCTTTATCGATCCCGTAATCTTCTCAGTCGGGCCTTTTGAGATCCACTGGTATGGCATTATTATAGCAACCGGTATTATCATTAGTTATCTTATTGGTCGACGTCTTGCAATTAAAGAAGGAATTAACGATGAACATGTTGCTGAAGCGTTGATTGTTGGTGTCATTACCGGAATTGTTGGAGCCAGATTATACTATGTTTTCTCAAGATGGGATATCTATTCTCAGGTTCCCGGAGAAATATTTAAAACTTGGCATGGTGGGATGGCGATCCACGGAGGAGTAATTGGTGCCATGATAGGTGTTTTTATCTACACAAAATTGAGAAAAAAAAGTACTTTTACTTTTTTACAGGGATTCGATATTGCCGCACTAATGCTTCCATTAGCACAGGCTATAGGAAGATGGGGGAACTTCTGTAATCATGAAGCATATGGGAAACCAACTGATTTACCCTGGAAAATGTACATCCCCCCTCGATTTAGAATGCCAGGGTATGAATCTTTTGAGTTCTTTCATCCTACTTTTTTATATGAATCACTTTGGAATCTTGGAGTCTTCGTCTTTCTCTTTTGGTTTTACAAAAACAAAAGGAAAAATTACGGAGAAATTCTGGCTTTATACATGATTTTATATTCCATTGCAAGATTTTTCATCGAAGGGTTAAGATTGGATAGTTTGTATTGGGGTGAGTACAGAGCTGCTCAAATAACCAGTATTTTATTGGTCATTTTAGGAAGCATTTTATTTGTTTTAGTAAGAAAATATGGAAAAGAAAGCCACACTGAAAAGTTAAATTCGAAATGACAGAAAGGAAGCATAAAGATATATGCAAGAAATAAAGAGAATTCCTCCCAATGATTCAGAAGCGGAAAGAGCTGTACTAGGGTCAATTCTGTTAGATCCTGAAGTTGCAGGTGATGTATTTGAGATATTAAGGCATGAGGATTTTTACAATCATTCTCATCAATTAATCTATAACTGCATGGAAATGTTATACGATGATGCAGAAGCTATAGACCATTTGACAGTTTCCGATCTATTACGAAAACAGAAACAACTTGAGACAGTGGGTGGAGAACTGGCCATTGCCCAATTGGCAGATAGTGTTCCAACATCTGCACATGCCACCCATTATGCAAAAGTTGTTCGAGAAAAATCCATCTTAAGAAATCTGATTAACTCTGGGGGTAAAATTGTAGAGAGTGCCTTTAGTTTAGATGACGTAGATAACATCTTAGATCAGGCAGAAAGAAGCATCTTAAGTATAGGAGAAAGATATATTGAAAAATCCTATGCCCCCATCGGAAAAATTGTTCATGATGCCTTCGATAAACTTGATCAAATAAAAGTACGTCACGATTCTCCGGAAGGAGCTCTTCTTGTTACAGGTCTAGCCACAGGTTTTAAATCTTTGGATGAAATGACAACCGGTTTTCACCGTTCTGACTTAGTCATCGTGGCAGCCAGACCCTCCATGGGAAAATCAGCTTTAGCATTACAGTTGGCAAGAAACATGGCTGTTGATCACGGTTATAAAGTTGGAATATTCAGCTTGGAAATGTCCTCTGAACAAATAGCATTAAGGTTGTTAAGCTTGGAGTCAAAGGTTAATTTTGAAAAGCTTAGGAAAGCAGATATATCAGCTGATGAATGGAACAGACTCACCGATGCAGCCAGTAAATTTATGAAAGCTTCTATTATCATCGATGATGATTCTATGCTTGACCCCAGAGGTTTAAGAACAAAAGTTAGAAGGATAAAAAAAGAATATGGTTTGGACGCAATCGTTATTGATTATCTTCAGCTGATGAACAGTGGTAGAAATCGTGAAAATCGACAACAAGAAATCTCAGAAATCTCCAGAAGTCTCAAAGTGTTGGGGAGAGAAATGGATATTGCTGTCATTTCCGCCTCACAACTTTCCCGTTCTGTAGAACAACGGGAAGATAAAAGACCTAGATTATCCGATTTAAGGGAATCAGGTGCAATCGAGCAAGACGCTGATACTGTTATTTTTATTCATAGAGAATCTTATTATAAACGAGCAAAATTTGAAGAAGAAGAGGATGTAGGAGAAGTACAGATGCTAAATCATCCACATCCTGCTGAAATCATTATTGGTAAACAAAGAAATGGTCCGGTGGGAAGCATTAATCTGATTTTTGATCCCACCGTTGTAGGATTCTTTTCTATGGAAAAATCCTTTAGCCCGAAATAATAGGAGAAATGTTTCCATGAAAATTCTACTTATCAATCCTTGGATCTACGATGTGGCTTCTTTTGATTACTGGTTAAAACCTTTAGGACTATTGATTTTGGCACGAAAACTTAAAGAAAGCGGGCACGAATTAAAATTAATTGACTGTTTAGACAGATATGATCCGGATTTGATTCAATACATCGGAAAACCAACAAAAAGTAAATGGAACGGTACTGGTAAATTTTTTTTTGAAAAAGTAGAAAAACCACCACAAATGTCTCATATCCCCAGATATTTTAAGCGGTATGGTTTACCAAAAGCACTTTTCGAAAAAAAAATCAAGAATTTAAAAGAATCGGGCTTTCATCCTGATTGTATATTTGTTACATCAGCTATGACTTATTGGTATCCCGGGCCTTATGAAGCAATAAATATCTTAAAAAACAATATGCCGTACACAAAGGTTTTTTTGGGAGGTAACTATGCCAATTTGATGAAAGACCATTCAAACCATTCAGGTGCTGATTTTATATGTACAAAAAGTAAGTTGCCAGAGGTTCTAGATTTTCTCAATTCTCACGGAATAAGCATCAGAGAAACATTAAAAAATCAAAATGATTTAATTCCCCTTTACGAACTTTATAATCATCCCATGAGCCATTTAGTCTTTTTTACTTCTTTAGGTTGTCCTTATCGATGCACTTATTGTGCTACACCTTTCTTACAAAATTTTGTTCAAGAAAATCCTGAAAAACTTGTTGAGTCAATTGATCGTTATTCAAAGTTGTTCAAAGTTAAAAATATCGCTTTTTTTGACGATGCCATACTGATAAACCATCAAAAGCATTTTGATCAAATTTTACAACACTTAATTAAAAAAGGTGTAAAACAACGTGGTATAATGGTTCATATACCGAACGGTATTCATGCCAAACTTTTGACAAAAACCACTGCGGCCTTGATGATGAAGGCCAACGTTAAAACCATCAAGGTAGCATTGGAGACCATTAATCCAAACCTCCAGATTTCAACTGGCGGAAAAGTGACAAATGAAGATTTTTATCGTGCCATTGATATCTTAAAAGCATCTGGTTTCACAAAAGATGAAATTTCAGCATTTATTATGATTAATCTTCCAGGACAGGGTTTTAAAGAAGTAATTGAAGTCCATGATGTTTGCAGAAAATTAAATATACTACCTGAAATAAATGAATACACACCAATCCCGGGTACTATTGATTTTCAAAGGGTTTTTAGTAACAATCAATTACCTGTTAATTTTGATCCACTTCTTCTGAATAACACCATTCTTAGCTTCTCATGGCATAAAGGACTCACGATAGAAGAAATTGAACTCATTAAAAATTACAATAAAAAAGTGATCAGTGAATTAAAAACGGAGGGAATGACAGATGAAAGTAAAATTGATTGAAAAAGCTCTGGCAGTAATGAAAAATGGCGGAGCTGATTTTGCGGAATTATTTTTAGAAAAACGCACCAGTAACAACATGGAGATGAATAACGGAAAATTAGAACAGGTTAACTCAGGACTCATTCACGGAGTCGGTTTAAGGGGAATTGCAGGAAAAAAAGCAATATATGCCTATACCAACGACCTATCAGAAGATTCTGTAATCAATGCTTCAAAAAGAATTGCTCAAGCAATAGAAGCCGAAACCAAAGAAGATGTTGAGATGAATCTTACAAAAAAGAAAATCAGTAACCTAAACCCTATTTTGCTCTTTCCGGACAAAATTAAAAAAGAAGAGAAATACCATATCATGAAACTCGCCAGTGAAGGAGCTGCTGCCTATTCCGAACAAATTAGTGAAGTTCGGATTAATTATTTTGACTATCGACAAAATATTATTATTGCCAACTCTGATGGGATATTAACCGAAGATGAAAGAATAAGAACAAGATTGATGATATTTGCAGTGGCTACAAAAGGCAGCGAAAAAGAAACCGGTTTTGTTGGTCCTGGAGCAGGGATGGGCTTTGAATTCTTCAACACTTTTGATGTCACAGAATCGGGAAAAGAAGCCGCTAGAATAGCTGTGAAGATGATTAACGCAGAATTTGCACCTGCTGGGAAAATGCCCGTTATTATTTCAAACAAATTCGGAGGTGTTATTTTTCATGAAGCTTGCGGACATGCTCTTGAAGCAACTTCAGTAGCGAAAGGTGCCTCAGTTTTTGCAGATAAATTAGGCCAAAAAATTGCCAATGAATGTGTTTCTGCTGTTGATGATGCAACGATACCCAATGCTTGGGGTTCTGCCAATATTGACGATGAAGGAACACCTACTCAAAGAACTCTGTTGATTGAAAATGGCATATTAAAGAGTTTTCTTATCGATAAACTTGGTGGTATTCGCATGAATATGCATTCCACAGGTAGTGGCAGGCGTCAAAATTATACATTCGCTCCCACTTCAAGAATGTCCAATACTTTCATCCTACCAGGTAATTTTTTACCAGAAGAAATCATTGCCGACACACCAAAGGCTTTATACGCAAAAAAAATGGGCGGCGGATCGGTCAATCCTTCAACCGGAGAGTTTAATTTTTCAGTTAGAGAAGGATATTTGGTGGAAAATGGAAAAATAACCAAGCCTGTACGCGGTGCCACATTAATCGGGAAGGGTTTTGAAATACTTAACAAAATAGACATGATCGGAAACGATTTGGCTAGGGATGAGGGCATGTGTGGATCTGCATCCGGATCAATTCCTGCAGATGTGGGACAACCGACGATAAGAGTTTCTGAACTGTTAGTAGGGGGGAGAAACTGATGAAGATAAAAGAGTTTAAAAAAACAGTTTTTAAAAATGCCAAGAAAAAAGGAATTGAGCATTTTGAGTTATATCACATGAGTTCTCATGAATTTGAATGCTCCATCAATAAAGGGGAAATACAGAGTTATAAAGACGCTGAAAATGGTGGTGCCAGTTTTAAGGCCTTGAAGGATGGCAAAGCCGGATATAGTTTCACAGAAGATTATACAGAAGATGAAGCAGGAAGAATTGTAGCCGATGCATTGGAAAATCTTGAGTTGATCGATTCTGATGATATCGAAGTCATAGGAACCACAAAATTTGAAATCGAAAACTGGAAAGATTATGATATGCGTTTTGATGAAATATCTCCAAAACAAAAAATTGCTGATACAAAACAATTGGAGAAAGATATATTGGAAAAAGATCAAAGAATCGTTATGGTACCCTACTGCTTCTATAACGATATGTATAATGAAATTTACTTTGCAAATTCAAACGATGTAGAGTATTCATATAAAAATGGCGGTGGCGGTATGTACGCCGGTGCAATGTCAACAAATGGTAAACAAAACAAATTCGGAATGGATTTTATATTCACAACTGATCCTAATCAAATTGATATTGAAAAACTTGCCTCTTCTGTTGCTGAAAAATCTATCGGTTTACTGGATGCCAAAAGTATCAAAAGTGGAAAATACCCCGTAGTCTTAAGTAACAATGTACTTGGCAATATTCTTGGTTTGTTGGTTCAGATGATATCAGCAGAAAATGTGCAAAAAGGTTTTTCACTATTAAAAAACAAACTTGGAGAAAAAATTATTTCCGAAAAAATTAGCATCACAGACAGAAGATTTTATCAGGACAGTATTTTCAACTGTCCAGCTGATTCGCAAGGCACTTTGACAAAAGACAAAGAGATCATCTCAGGTGGCGTCCTTACAACTTATCTTCACAGTCTCAAAACAGCTCTTAAAGATGGTGTTTCTCCAACTGGGAATGCTTTTAGAAACAGCTATAAAGGTGTAGAATCGATCCTGCCTGTAAACATTGATTTTACTAGAGGAGATCTTAATCTTGACAGTCTTTTTGAACAAATGGGTTCAGGTTTATACATTACTGGTGTACAAGGAATGCATTCAGGTGCTAATCCTGTTTCAGGAGAATTTTCCCTTGGTGCTGAAGGATATAAAATTGAAGATGGAAAAAAAGCTTTTCCAATTGAGCAAATTACATTATCGGGGAATTTACTTAAAATGCTTCAAAATGTAAAATCAATCGGCTCAGATAAAAAGATGGCAATGGTTATGTCCTATGGGATGTATACACCTTCGATTTTAATCAATGAAATGGATATTGCAGGAAACGAATAAGATGTCTAAAAACATCCACATTAGTGTGGGGTTGACCGGTTTAATTGGATCGGGTAAAAGTGAAGTGGCAAATTATTTAAAAAGGACCGGTTTTCCGGTCCTTTTTATGGATCAGGTCGGGCATGATTGCCTTGAAGACGATAAAGTTGTTCAAACCCTTGTTAACTCTTTTGGTTCAATGATTTTAGATGAAGCTAACCAAATCAACAGAAAAGAATTATCTACAATCGTTTTTAACGATCACATAAAACTTAGACAATTAAACACCCTTCTACATCCAAAAATGAATCAAAGGGCAAAAGATTGGATTCAAAATAATTTTCAAAAGGGACAAGGAATTGTTTTTATCGAAGCAGCCATTTTATTCAAAATGAAGATGAACAAATTTCTTGATTATACAGTCTTAATAAAAGCTGCGGAAAAAGATATTATCAATCGTATCATAGAACGGGATCATAAATCTGAAGCTGAAATTCTTCAAATTCTGGAAACACAGAAAGCAAATGAAGATAAAGTCGATTTCGTCATAATTAACGATAATAGTTTAGAAGAATTATATAGAAAGTGTGATCAATTAATAAACAGTTTAGTAGCAAAGCTATGATTTGCAAAAAAAACCGATTTGTGGTAGAATCTACTTTTGTGAGAGGATTTAAACCCCTATAGGGGGGCGATCAGGGTTCGACGGAAGCTGACGGATCTAAGGAAGCGTGCCGAGTTTTCATCAGACTCGTTAAACGGGTGAACAATCAAATTAATTGACGAAACAGAATTTGCTTTAGCAGCCTAAAAAAGGCTGCCGTTCTTCAGACTGTTTAGCTCGAGACGGGCTGAAAGAACGACGATAATTCGAGCTTACTCCCATGCATTTCCGTGATGTATTGGAGGAAATTTTAACGGATAGGATGAACTGGGTTTGCTTTTGTACACGGTGAATCCGAAATTTAAACAAAAGCTACGCACGTAGAGGCCTTTTATGCGCTGCTTTCGGACGGGGGTTCAATTCCCCCCGCCTCCACCATTTTTATTCTTTTTTTTCTATCGTTTTATAGAAAGAAGTTAGATCTATTTCTTTCGGTTGAAATTCTAATATCTTTGATTTTATTTCTTTTAAATAGTCTTCAGCGGTTTTTTTCCAGGTATATTTTTCTAATACGCGCATAATTGAAAGTTCCGAATATTTTTTATAAGTTTTGTCAGTAACCAGTGACTTTTTCAATGAATCAATGATGGAATCCACATCTTCAGGATCAAACAGGAATCCATATTTATAGCCATTCTCCCTTAGTATTTCACTGGGACCGCCATTTCGAGTTGCTGCCACCGGTAACCCGCAAGACATCGCTTCAATAACTGTTAATCCAAAGGGTTCATATACAGCCGGATTACAAAATACTGATTGTTTCTTTCTTGCAAATCTATAAAGCGATGCCAAATCATACTGGTTTTCAGCATTGTAAAAAGTTATGTGATTTTTCAGTTTAAATTCTTTGATATAGGCTAACCATTCTTTAACAATTTTTCGTTCACTGTCTTTTAATCCGTCTATACTTTCATAAACATCTTGTATCCCTCTGACGACAATAAGTAAATGAGATTTTTCTCTTAATCCTTTGTCCTTTGCAAAAGCTTTTATTACACCTATGTGATTCTTTTTGGCATCAATTCTACTAGAGAGGATTATTAAAGGTTTCTTATAATCTTTTATGAATTCATTAGCTGATTGATCTTCATCGGACTGAAACTCGTTGAAAATTCTTCTGTTTACCCCTGGTGGAACAACTTTAAAATGAGAATCATCCTTAACATCAATCCAGTTCTCGTATTTTTGGTGTCCGTATTGCTCAAATCTTTCCATTTCTGTACTGACAATATTAACACTGGAATATTTCATGGATATCCTCTCTGCAGCCAGCCGTTTGCTAAAATGAAAGATTCTTTCAAAATCGTTAATATTTTCACGATTGATCCCCAGTTTGTCCATTTTTAAAGCTCCAAGAGAATGGGCTGTAAATGAATAGGGTATTTTTTCCTTTTCACAGATCATGGCACAGACTAATCCCCCATCCCCATAATGCCCAGTTAAAAAATCAGGTTTCTCCCCTTCTTTTTTATAAAATTCGATGATATTGTCAGACCATTCTTCCAAGTAAGGCCACAAATCCTCTTTTCTTAGAAAATGTTCGGGTCCACATGGAATTCGTAAGATGCGTAAATTTTCAATACCCTCGTATACATCACTTCCAGCTTTAAACTCTGGCCATTTGGAATCCTGAATTTTTCGGGTCAGAATATCTGTTTTTATACCCATTTCTGACATTGCAGAAGCTAATTCCTTTACATATACCAATTGACCTCCAAAATCCGGATGTTCAGTCCAATAACTATTTTTGGAATCAAAATTACCTTGTGGATTTAAAAAAGCAATTCTCATTTTTTCACTTCCTTTTTGAGCTCATAACTGTTTCTTTATTTTACATTAAAAATTCAGACTTAATAACTTCCATAGATGGCAGAGGAAGATCCGAACCAATAGTCCTTAATCTAAAAGCCGCAACGGCACTCCCCCATTTTGCAGCAGTAAATATATCTTGATCATTTATTAGACCACAATAAACTCCTGACCAAAATCCGTCACCGGCTCCAGTTGTGTCTACAACAACTTGACTGATCGATTTTTGATGAACCGTTATATGCCCATTAGATACCAGTGCTCCCTCTTTTCCTATAGTAAGAATGACATTCTCCGCTCCCAGTTTATGAAATGCTTTGATATATTCTTCATTGTGCATGCGCCCGAATATGTGAAAGGCATCATCATCGGATGGCTTACAGAGATAGGTTTTTTTTAGTACTTTTTTTATGGTTTGCATGGGATCTTCATCCTTTTCCCATAATATCTTTCTGAAATTTGGATCAAAACACAATTTTGTATCAGAACCTTCGATATCATCCATAATACTGAAAACCGTTTTACGAGATGGTCGATGTGAAATACTCCAGGAACTAATGTGAAAAAAGCCACTTTCTTTTAATAATTGAAACATATCTTTTGGTTTTTCTATATAGTAATCGGCAGATCTAAAAGGAAAAAACTTGGGATTCCCTTTGGATTTTGCAACAAAAACCATCGATGTGTTTTTTTCATTATCGATTTGTATATAAGTTGTATCTATTCCTTTTTCTGTAAATGTTTTTTTCAAATATTCTCCAAATGGATCGTCCCCTATTCTTGTAATTAGAATAGCTTCCTCTCCCAGATTCAAGAGATTAGCGGTAATGTTTGCCGGGGAACCCCCTGCATGCCTGATAAAATTCTGTACTTCAGATAAGCTTTCCGAATAATCTTCTGAAAGAAAATCAATGAGTGCTTCTCCAAGTAATAACACCTTTTTCATTGTGACCCCTCCATTTTAGATATCAAGGCTGAAAATAAGCTTTTATCGCGTTAGTTATATGCTGTGCTATCCCTTTTTCAAAAGGATAAGGCAGGATTTTGCTCTCGGATAGTTGTTCCTCAGGTATAAAGGACGCTAAAGCTTGGGCGGCTTGCAACTTTACCTGATCTGTAATTTGTTTTCTTGCTTCAACAGCCGCTTTCATAATGCCGGGAAAGGCTAAGACATTGTTCACCTGATTGGAGAAATCAGATCTTCCTGTTCCAACAATCCTGGCACCAGCCTTTAAGGCTTCTTCGGGTAGTATTTCCGGAATGGGATTTGCCATTGCAAAGACAATTGCATCACTATTCATACTACTAATCATTTGCCGATCGACAATATCAGGTGCGGAAACTCCAATAAATATATCTGAATTGACAATGACTTTTCGAAGATCTCCCATTTCGTTTTTAGGGTTAGTCAATTTTGCCATTAAAGCCTGTTCGGTATTCATATTCGCTGCTCCCATATAAAGAGCGCCATTGATATCACATAAAATAATCTCTTCAAAACCATAACTGATTAATAATTTCGCTATCGCGATACCGGCTGCCCCGGCACCATTAATTACAACTTTACATTCTTTGAGAGATTTATTAATCAACTTTAGAGCATTAATGATTGCAGCCAAAACAACTACAGCAGTTCCATGTTGATCATCATGAAATACAGGTATGTTCAGGATTTCCTTTAACCTTTTTTCTATATAAAAACATCTTGGGGCTGAAATATCCTCCAGGTTAATTCCACCAAATACCGGAGAAATATTGATCACCGTTTGGATGATTTCTTCACTGTCCTGTGTTTTCAAACAAATGGGAAAGGCATTGAGATCGGCAAATTCCTTGAATAGCACGGCCTTGCCCTCCATCACGGGTAAAGCAGCATGAGGTCCAATATTCCCCAACCCCAATACAGCTGAACCATCACTGACTATGGCAATTGTATTGCCTTTTATTGTATAATCATATAGATTATCAGGATTCTTTACGATTTCTTTGCAGGGAGCGGCAACTCCGGGGGTATATGCCAAACTAAGATCTTCTTTGTTTTGAATGATTGATTTCACATGTGTAGAAATCTTTCCTTGCCACTTTTTGTGGCGTTCAAGAGATTTTTTGTAAATATCCAAAATGTGCCTCCCATTTGTTTTTTTTATTATATATTAAATTCTCCAAAATGCAAAGTATCACAGGGAGGTTTTTTTACCATGAAAAAATATATTTTTGTGATTATAGTCCTATTAACCGTAATCATTTCCTTTTCCAAACAGTATTATCACTTTCCAACAGAGCATTTTGATATTTATTATCAAAAAGCTTCAAGAGAATCAGCTATTCAATTGATACAAGAGGGAAAAACAATATTTGAAACTTTAACAGACTTTTATGGCATCAATCCAAAAAAGAGATTAAAGGTTTACTTACTGGATACAGTTGATTTTTCAAATGCCTATGCCGATATCTTTTCGAATGTAATTATTATCTATATTAACCGAAACGGTTCGGATTATTACAACAACACTTACACATGGTGGGTTCCTTTTGTCTTCTCCCATGAATTAACACATATTTTAGTGGCTAACAAATCGGATTGGACAAAAGATCTGCTGGAAATATTTGGTCATCCGGTTTCCGCTCTTTTTGATACAGCCTTCACCCCTTCTCATTTTCATGAAGGTGTATCCATCTATTCAGAATCTCTGATTTATGAAGAAGGAAGGCTTAATGATCATCGTTATCTCTCATATCTGAAAGCTGAAATTCAGGATAACGGTTTCAGGGGGCTGTCTTTAGCCGGCGGCATAACATCTCCCGAGTTTACTCCTACAGGCTTCAATTATCTTTACGGATCCTATTTTATTCAATATTTAGAAGAAAATTATGGGGCTCAGGCTGTATCGAGAATTGTTAATCAATATGGCAAAGAATATCGATTCAACTTTATTCGTATTATGGAAGAAATCAGCCAAAAAAATTATCCCGAGTTGATTGCCAATTGGAAATCCTGGCTTTATGAAAAGACCGCAAAGCAATCATCTTCTGAAGAATATCAATTTGAAAACATCACTGATTCAGGCTATTTTTCAGGAATCAGTGATGTTTCCGACCAATATCTTTATTATTTCTCACAAAAAAAAGGAACTCAAACAACTTTATATCAAACGAATAAAACAGAGACATCCACAATGCTTTTACCCATGCCAACAGATTTCGCTGTCTCCCCATCCGATCAGATCGCCCTTATTTACGCAAATTCCAACGGCTATGAACAATATGACCTGAACCTATATACCGGAAGGTTTATGGGGTCATTTAAACGCTTAGACGAGATAAAAAGACCTGTATCTGTTGAATGGCTGGATGATGAAACACTAGTTTTTTGTTTTTTGGAAAATGGAGGTACAGGTTTGGCAACTTATAACTTGTTGGAGAAGAAAATAACTTATCTTTTATCACCAAGCGCGGATTACTATATCAACGATATCAGCTCTTATAACGGGCGACTCATATTGTCTATAACCTATAACGGTACCGCAGATATTTATGAGTTAGTTATCAAAGAAAACAAACTTCGGGTTTTATTGCAAACACAATCCGATGAAATTGATGTTTTTCTATGTTCCCAAGGTATCCTTTTTGCCAGCGATCAGGAAGATGTATTTAACATCTACCTTTTTGATGAATCAGATGCTTCTCAGAAAAAGTTAACTGATTCACAGTATGGCGCTTATAATCCTGTCTTTTTTAACGATACAATTTATTTCCGGACTTATTCTGGAAAGGGATTTGATTTTATTAAACTGATACAAGGAGTTGATAAACCCCTCGTTCCTAATTACCAAGTATATGATTATCCTGAACTAGAAATAAAAGAAGATCCCGTCATTCAAAAAGTGCTTGAAAAATGGGATAATAAACATACACCGTTACCAATTCCTCGCTTTGGGATCCCGGCACTTTTCATTATAAACAATCAACTTACCGGTATAGCAGGTTTCGCCGGATGGGACGATTTGAAGGAATGGATTTGGTATGGATACCTGGGTGGAATAGGTGATTATTATGCCTGGGATTATTCCTTCATTCATAGAGGTTTTCCCGATTTTCAATTGACTTGGAACGGTAATTCTGATTATGAAGAATTCAGAGCTGCTTTTCATTTCCCTTTTACCTTAAGAGAAGATGAAAGAGCCGCTTATGTTGAACCGGCTATTAATTTGGGAGTTAATCATACAAGAGATGATTTGTCTTGGAAAGTGATAACTGATTTTTATTTACATCAAGCTTATAAGCCTATTGTCTATCCTGATAACCCAATTTCTGTACCTGAGTTTCTCCAAGTCATCCAATTAGGAACTTCAGGTTTTTTCTCTCAAACCGGTATTGGACTTCCACTCCCTTACTCAATGATTGGCATGGTCAGTCAAAGAACCGCTTACTCCAATACTTCTCTTCAGGCAGAGGCTTGGTATCCAATGAATTTCATTTCATCAATGGGTAGTCCTGAGGGTAAGTTCAGATTATCATCGCCTATCCTTCATTTTGGTGTGAATACGGATTTATCGAAAAGAGTTCCTTTTGCCGGCATTGTAGGTCTTTGGTTTGATGTTGGCCTTCAATACTGGTTAGATTTCCGTTTCACTCTTGATTTATTTATTGGAGAAGAGATACAACCAAAAATCGGGATTCAAAATACACTATTGGGGATGATCTAACACTTATATTGATTTAAACACAAATCAAAATAACCTATAAGGAGTATTCATGATTAAGATTAGAAATTTGACATTTTCATACGATACCAGAACAAAGCCTGTTCTAAAGAATATCCATCTGGAGATTAAACGAGGGGAGTTCTTTGGAATCATTGGACCGAACGGTGCCGGAAAAACCACTCTATTTAAGTTATTGCTTGGATTTTTATCTCCTACGAAAGGTTCCATTGAAATATTGGGTGTTCCATTAAAACAAATGAAAAGAAAAGAGATAGCAAAAAATATTTCAGCAGTAATGCAGGAATTTTATCCGGCATATGACTTTACCGTTGAAGAAATTGTTCATTTGGGTAGAACACCCTATCTGAATATGTTTTCTGATGAATCAAAAGAAGATTGTATGATGGTAAAAAAAGCTCTAAATGAAACTGAACTGGATGGGTTCGAAGAAAAATTATTCAATCAACTCAGTGGTGGTGAAAAACAAAGGGTTTTAATAGCCAAATGCTTTGCTCAAAACACGCCTATTTTATTATTGGATGAATTCGTTGCTCATTTGGATATTGGACATGTCCAACAACTGATTAAACGGGTTTACAAAAAGAATAGAAATGATGGCATTACTGTGGTTGGTATCTTTCATGATATCAACATCGCATCTTTATACTGTGATCGAATAGCTGTTTTAAACGATGCACAACTGGAAACTGTAGGTCCTCCTTCAGAAATCATCAACAACAGTTTATTAGATACGGTTTATCACGCAGATTCATACATTATCCAGCACAAAGATGATCAGAAACCGCAAATTGTTTTAAGGAAATAATTCTATGTTTACTTTGGTAAAAATAATATTGACCGTTCGAGTAGATGAAGTCTTTTCTCTGAAACAAAAAAGGTCCATTTTAAAAAAAATAAAAACACATGTTTTAAACACATATAATGCCTGTATCGCCGAAAGCCATAATCAAGACTCGCTAAGATATGTAGGCATTACTATTGGTATTTTATCAAACAAAAAAGACGGATTACAATCTCTTATTGAAAAAATTAATGAACAGATTGAAATAAGAAGCGAAGGTTTTATAGAAGATGAAAAAATAGAAATATTGTAAAGGGCGGATTTTATCCGCCCGTTTTGATAGAATGCTTTATTTCTGATTTTTTATACAGTTCTCACATTTACCGTAGAATTTAATATTATGGTCATCGGGATCAAAACCCATCTCATTTTTTACCATCTCTTCAATTTTTTCAACCAACTGATCAGGGATGGTCATCGTTTCACCACAATCAGTGCAAATTACATGATGCTTCCCATGTTTATTGCTGTCTGCTAATTCAAAACGAACAATACCCTCATCAATTTCAATCTTCCTTAACAAACCTAAATCACTTAAAAGTTCAACCGTTCTATAAACAGTGGCTTTGCTTATCCTCGATCTTTTATCAAGTAACTTTCGGTATACTTCCTCAACACTTAGATGATCTTCAGGAGATTCAGCAAAAATTCTCATAATAAGTTCTCTTTGAGCTGTGATTCGAAAATTTCTATCCTTTAATTCTTTTCTCAAAATATCATTAACCATCGTTTTTTTCAGCACCTCCCATATGCTATATCTTAAACATTAATAATTTTAGCAGTTTTAAGTTGAAATTATATAAAATTTATATTATTTTTTTGTTAATTTTTACTGTTGTACCTGGAAATGATGATGGTTCCAACAACATTCAAAACCAACAAAACGAGAATGATATCAAGCGTATACGATAAATTATTTAACATTGCATAAATCATAAAAAGCGTTAGAACTTTCATCCCAATAGAGTTCATTTGCACAAGAATATTCCAGTTGTTTCTTTTCCTGAGTGCATTTAACAGCTGAAAACCAAGGAGTGTAATGATAGAGAAAAACAAGATCATATTACTCAAGAAGCATCCCCTCTATATGTAGCAAAACTGTTTTCAGTCTCAAAAACTCGAATTTCATAAAGTTTGTGGTTATTGTTGTTCAAATCTTTTTCTAACCTTTTCCAAATCCAAATAGCAATCGATTCAGCGGTTGGTTGTTCGATATGGTCATTGATATATGAATGATCCAGAATATCTAAAATTTGGATTTTCACAATTTTTTTTAATTCTAAAAAATCAATAACCATTTGTTCACTATCAAGTCTTCCTTCAACAGTTACATCCAACCTATAAGTATGACCATGTAATTTTTCGCATTTCCCATGATAACGAACAAGATTATGGGCTGCATCAAACTTAAAAGTTTTAGTAATTAACATTGATTAACCTTCTCTCAACTCTAAACTTTCTTCTTCAAAAATATCTAATACTGCTTTAAAGTTACGATCGAGTTCTTTTTCAGATAAGGTATGATCCGTTGATCTAAACAAAACTGAAAGTGTGATGCTATTATATCCTTTTGGTATGTTTTTCCCGCTGTAAACATCTATGATGGTTACATTTTCTACAAAATTGATCTGTTTGATCTTTTTTATGATATGACCTATTTCAGTACCTTTACCTACTAAGACTGAAAAATCTTTTCTGCTGGCGGGGAAATTTGTTCCCAAAATGGACCTCCATTTTCTTTGTGATTCGTTTTGGAATTGATATATCCTTTCCAGATCCAGTTCACAAAAAAAAGTTCTGTCAACAATAGAAAATTCATCAAGTAATTCTTTCCGGATCAGTCCAAAATAACCTATTTGTTCTCCATTTAACAATATGCTTGCAGTCTGTGCCGGATACATGATCTGTGTATAAATACTATCATTTTTTAGCCTTTCAAAGACAATTTTTTCATTATCTATCTCCAAATGCCACAAAATCTCTTCTATTGAACCCTTGAAATTAAAAAAATCAACACGTTGTTTACTCTGATAGTCTTCCGGATCAATTTTCCCCGTAGCAGCCATAACAAGGCTTTCATGCTCTTGAAAATCACCTTTTTTATTAGTCAGAAAAGCTGAACCGGTTTCAAAGAGTTTTAAATCGTATTGCTGATGGGACTGATTGTATCCAAGAGTTTTTAACATTGTTATAAGTAAAGATGGTCGTAATATTGACATATCCTTCGACAGCGATTTGATAATCTCAATTTTATTTTTATTCCAGGGAAAATCATTATCTTTTGATATCTTCAAAATATCATTCGGATCGATTAGTGATATGGGAATAATTTCGTTGTAACCTGCAGCCATTGTTAAACCTCTAATTTTATATCTGAAATGTTGAAATGCGTCTCTTGATTTTGAATAACCCTTTAAATAAGGAATGCTTGAAGGAATTTTGTCATAACCAACAATTCTGCCAATCTCTTCAATTAAATCTACTTCCCTATCAATATCAGGTCTGAAAGTTGGTATCATTACATTCCAGCTAAGCACATCAACGTTGGATATAAAGTCAAAATCTAAATTGGTCAACACATCTTCAATCTGCTCTCTTGTATATTTTATTCCAAGAAGCTTTTCAATTTTTTCTTTTCTCAATAAAACGGATTTCGGTTCAACTATATTTGGATAAACATCCAGTATTTCAGCTGCAGGTAAACCGGAAGTTATTTGTGAAATCAAATAAGCTAACCGTTTAAGAATGTATTCAGCATCATTTGGATCAACGCCTCTTTCAAAGCGATATGAGGAATCACTCATGATATTTAGCCTTCTGGCTATTTTCCGAATCTTGACCGGATTAAAATATGCAACTTCTAAAAAAACCGTTTTGGTCTCTTCGGTAACACCTGTTCCTTCCCCACCCATTATCCCTGCTAACGCTAAAGGGGTTTCTCCATCAGTAATCAATAATTCATCACCCAAGAATTCCGGTTCTTCTTCATTTAACAATTGCAAGGTCTCTTTTTCATTCGCCAATCTAACAACAATTGATTTCTTTTCAAGCTTGTCGTAATCAAATGCATGGACCGGATGTCCTGTTTCCATTAAAATGTAATTTGTGATATCAACTACATTGTTAATCGGCCTGATTCCCATAGCCATCAAATCCCGTTTTAACCAAACCGGTGATTGTTTTACCCTTACACCTTCAATAATCAAACCTGAATAACGATTACAAAACTCAGGATTCTCAATTTTTATGGTCATAAAGTCGGATGTTTTTTTATCACTGGTTTTATAGTCTGTTGGTTGTTCTTTTATCTTCCGATGGTCGTTTATAAGCGCTTTTATTTCTCTGGCAACCCCTAAATATGATAATTCATCAGGTCTGTTAGCAGTAATTTCCAGGTCATAAACACTGTCATCAAGGTTAAACAATTGAACAACATCCACCCCATTTTCAACCTTATCTGGAAATCGAAAAACTGCTTGCGATTTTTGTTCAAGTCTTAGTTCCTCTAGAGAACACATCATCCCTTCCGAAGGAACGCCACGCAATTTGGCTTTTTTGATTTTAAAGCCGTCTTTCAAAGTAGCCCCGATCTTCGCCAAAGGAACAATATCTCCCTCTTTTAAAGAAGTATCACCGGTAACAATCTGATAGTGATTATCCTTTGTATCCACCGTGCAGATGATTAGCTTATCTGCATTGGGGTGGTTAGTTACCTGTGTGATTGTACCAGTGTGTACATTTGATATTTCTTGCCAAGGTTTTTCAATACTTTCCACCGATGTTCCACTTAAACTTAATAATCCTTCAAGTTTTTCATCCTCAATATCCATGATATCAATATATTTATTCAACCATTTTTTGGAAATAAGCATTCTTTACCTCCTTAAAGTTCCTGTCTCAAAAATCTGATATCGCCTCTCACAAGATCCCTGATATCAGTTAGGCCGTATTTAAGCATGGTTAAACGTTCTATACCGGCTCCAAAAGCAAAACCGCTCCATATTTCCGGATCATAACCGACCGCCTTAAAAACGTTGGGATCAACCATGCCTGCTCCAAGAACTTCAAGCCATTGTTCTTTCCCATATTTGTCTTTCCAACTGATGTCCACTTCAAAACTGGGTTCTGTAAACGGAAAAAAGGATGGTCTGAGTCTAATGGTAATATCTTTAGAGAAAAGTTCTCTCATAAAATGTTCCAAAGTACCCTTTAAGTGGCCTACATTAACATCTTTATCCACAAAAAGACCTTCAGTTTGATGAAACATGGGAAGATGCGTAGCATCATAGTCACTTCTATATACTTTTCCGGGTGCGATAACAGCTATCGGTGGTTCTTCTTTTTCCATGGTTCTAATCTGCACAGGGGAAGTATGTGTACGGAGAAGATATTCGTTTTCTCTTAAATAGAAGCTGTCATGTTCATCCCTTGCAGGATGCCAATCAGGTGTGTTTAAGGCTTCGAAATTGTAAAATACATTCTCAATTTCAGGCCCTTCTTTAACAGCGTAACCTAAAGAAATAAAAATATCCTCGATTTCCTTTTGGGTTTTCTTTAGCAAATGCTCATAACCAATTCTTTTTCTCGCACCCGGTCTGGTTATATCCACATACAATTCTTCCTCTCGTTTTTCTTTTTCTTCGGATGCCAACGCTTCCTTTTTCTCTCCCAGATTCTGATTTATCAAATCTTTACAAGCATTTGTTTCTTGACCGACTTGAGGTCTTTCTTGTGGATCTAATTTACCCAATCGCTTAAGAAATCTGGTTGTCAAAATGCCCTTTTTCCCCAAATATTTTATTCTAATCTCTTCAAGCTGTTTTTGATTGTCAACACCATTGATTTCATCAATTGCCTCTCGCTTTACTTTTTCCAGTTCATCGAATATCTCGCTTTTTTTCGTCATACATGCCTCCCGAGTCTTTCTTTATGCGTAATGTCTTCTATCAAATTCGTATAATGAAATGCCTTTCTCTTTCACATATTCCATAATCGCTTCTTGATTGCTATCGTTTTTTGGTTTGAGTATACACGTCATTTGCCATGCTTCATAGGCTTTTTTGATTACTTCTATTCCGACATCTGAATCAAACCCTAAAACCCCACCCTTAAATTTCTGAGTTAAGATCTTGAACCTTGATATCGCTACCTCTGTTGCTTCTCCGGAATTTAGCATACCCCCTGAAACGGAAACCATTCTCCCATTTTTTAATCTGACAACGGAATTGGTCTCAAGAACACGAATCATTTGCATGGCAAGAAGTAAATCATCCCTTAAGAATTCAGAGTTGGATTTAGAATACCTCTCCACAATATTTCCAAAAACCTCAACACTGTCTTTCTGTTGAAGCAATACTTCATTTTCCAAAAAAGTTCTGTGAGTATTATCATAATTAAAATTATGGCATTTTGCCAGGATTTTTATTTCGGATGTTTTCAAGAGTTGTTCAGCTTCTTCTGTAAAATCATTAGCTACAATCGTTTTGATGTTATTTCTCAGAATAAATTCAGCTGTTGATAATTGAACACAATCTTTACTAATGAAAGCGGAATTACTGTTAGAACGCTCTTGTAAATCCCTTTCAATCATATTTAAATACTCATTGTCATTTTCTTTTCGAGAAAAGAAAACCGGTGTAAGATTAATGATTATGGTAAATCCGCCTGATGACAAATTTTTCATAAAACTTATCCCGTTAAAAATTTGTCGATACAATCTGAGCGTGAGATGGTGCTTGATTATAAACTCAATATGTTCATACAGAGATTCTTCGCCTGCAATCTTCATCAAAAAAGCATCTTGATGAGGATTATCTCCATATTTAAAGTCTTCAACCCGCTCTAATGTCAGATGTTTGTATTTCTCCTCTGCAAACAAAAAAGAAAGGGCTTCGTGAATGCTCTCTTCGTATTTCATAGTACTGTAAAAGGCCTTTAAAGCGTATTTTCTTCTGGATTGAAGGGGGACATCTCCACAAAAATCAAAGCTTTTCATCACCTTCTCATAATCAGAGGGATCTACAACAGGAAGTACATCTCTGTAATTTTTTGCTGCTGATCTTATGATATTAATACCGCCTATATCAATCTTGTCAATCAGTTCAAACTCATCAAAGGTTTCTTTTGAAAATTCTTTGAAGGGACAAAGATTAACAACTATCATGTCTATATTGGGAATATTTGCCTTAATCATCTGATCCAAGTGCTCTGTTTTTGATCGGTCAGCTAGTATGCCACCGGCTATTCTCGGGCTGATGGTTTTTATCCTACCGTCAAACATTTCTACAATCCCGGTGTAATCCTCTACAGATTGAACTTTAATTCCATATTTTTTTAAATATTCATACGTTCCACCGGTTGATATGATATCCACACCGTTATTGTTTAAATAAGAGGCGAAATGTTCAATACCCGTTTTATCATAGACTGATATTAAGGCACGTTCAATATTCATTGCATCACCAGCTTGATAAATACTTTTTTTGTTCCTCAGTCAATTCATCGATAGTGATTCCCATTGTTTTTAATTTTATCACTGCTAATTCCCTGTCTATCGTTTCAGGGACATTCATTAAGTGATTTTCAAGTTTACCTTTGTTTTCCCATAGATATTTTAAACTCATTAATTGAACGCCAAAAGACGTATCCATAATTTCTATTGGATGACCATCAGCCGCTGCCAAATTAACAAGTCTTCCTTCAGCGATTACATAGATGCTTTTTCCGTTGGGCAACTTATATCCCATAACATTAGGTCTTGCTTCCCATTGTTCTACACTGAATTCACGGAGCTGCTTCATGGAAATTTCAACATCAAAATGTCCTGCGTTTGCCAATATGGCCCCTTCTTTCATCAAAGGGAAATGTTCTTTCGTAATAACGTTAATATCACCCGTCAGTGTTGTAAAGATATCTCCCAACGGGGCAGCATTAGCCATACTCATGACTTCAAACCCATCCATAACAGCTTCGATTGATTTAATCGGATCGACCTCTGTTACGATGACTTTTGCACCTAGACCTTTGGCTCTTAAGGCAACACCTCTGCCACACCATCCATAACCTGCTACTACAACGTTTTTACCGGCTATTGAAACGTTTGTACTTCTGATAATGCCATCCCATGTAGATTGTCCAGTTCCGTATCGATTATCAAAGAGATATTTCATCATACCATCATTTGCGGCGATTGCCGGTACTTTAAGTTTTCCTGCTGCATCAAGTGCTCTAAGCCTATGAACCCCAGTGGTTGTTTCTTCAGAGATTCCCTTGAGGTTTTTCAAGTAATTCGTGTATTCTGTATGTACGATGGTTGCTAAATCTCCACCGTCATCTAAAATTAGATCCGGTTCCAATTCCAATACTTTATACAAGTTTTTTCTAAAAGCTTCATC
>Ga0272443_10002584_pt1 | contig 22808 bp, 10 predicted proteins | sample SSMAcet12_FD_193581 | JGI IMG/M metagenome (GOLD analysis project Ga0272443, IMG submission 193581) | Marine sediment archaeal communities from Little Sippewissett salt marsh, Falmouth, MA, United States - SSM-Acet-12 | ecosystem: Environmental > Aquatic > Marine > Wetlands > Sediment ...
GAAGTGCCTTCAGTTGCCTCTCGGTAATGTGCCCATCCATTGACCTTCTCCTTGTTCTCTAAACTATTGGAGAACAAAGACTAACGCAACAAGAAGCAGCGCGCCAGGATATTTTCACAGACACGCCTGATCCTGGACAGAGGGCCGATGCCAGGCCGGCACCGGCCCCATGGTCCATGGTCTCACCTGGTCCTGGCTTCGCCTGTAAAGCGCAGATGCGGAGCCCCGCCGTACGCTACGGCGTCGAAGCGGCCGGGTGGCCGTAGGCGATCTCGTCGACGTAGACCGTGCCCGTTCCGCCCGGCTGCGGATTGACGCGGTCGCCCACGCCAATGACTATCGAGGCGATACTGCCGAGATCGACGCCCATGGCCCCGGCGGGCCCCAGCGGGATCGCCCATTCCTGCCAAGTTGCAAGGATGCTGGCCTCAGGGTCTGGGTGATTGATCAGGGCCGCGTTTCCGACAGTGTCCTGCATCCATACATACAATTGCTCCGGATCGTTGCTGAGCTGCGGGACGCCGATCGTGGCGACCTCCCAGTTGCCCGTGACATTGCCGGTGGTGGCGACACCGGAGAACTCGGCCACCGTAGGATTGCCCGCGTTGTGACTGGTCAGCGCCAGGCCGATATGGATGGTGCCCAGCATCGAGATCGTCTGCGGATTCCATACCATCGGTGTCCAGGTACTGCCATCGGCGGAATAGAACCCGCTGAACTCGTTGCCACTGCGTTCGAGCTTGACCCAATACGGCGCCGTAATGGCCATCTGCTCCGCTGTCGCGACGCTGGTGTCACTGGTCGCAGCCGAGTTCGTGGCCGCGCGGATGTGGAAGCGACAGCCATTGCCCGAGGTGATATACACCGCGGCGAATTTGGAGCCGGCGTCCACGGACTCACGAATCATCACGCCGGCCTTCGTCCACGGATCCATCTCCAGTACGCTGTCGACCCGCACCACGATCGAGGCATCGCCCGTCAACGCCTTGGAGACGAAGCGGAATTCATCGGCCGAGTTCCAAATGTCGGTACCGGCCGCCCCCATTACGATGCTGCCGTCGGCCCGTTCAAGGAAGTCCACCGGGTTGCCGCGGAAGTGCACCAGCAGTGTGTCGGCGCCGTTGGCCGCCCAGTTCTGCGGCGTCGCGAACGTGCGCCCGGCCTCGGAATACCAGGGCGAATCCGCGTTGTTGTATTGCAGCGGCATCGATTGCGATCCGCCGTACGTGATCTTCTGCTCGGCGAACGGCGCCTCGATATAGCCCACCGTCGAGCCGGTCTCGTTGATCCAGCCGTCGAGCCAGGTGTTGAAGATGCGATTGTCGGCATCATCATAGTCCTCGAAGCCATCGACGACGGCGTATTCCTGGACCACGAAGTTCCAGATGTCACCTGCCCACGACGGCGTTGCTTCGGCCTCGTTGACCTCGACGATCTTCCAGTAGTACGTGCTGCCAAAATGGAGCGGACCCGGATCATACGTGGTCTCGCTGACGGTTGCCACCAGAGCGGTTCCGTCCCAGACGGCGTTGACATCGGTGCTGAGACAGACCTCATGGGAAACCGCCTCCCGGCCCGCGCGCCAGCTCAGGAGCACGTCCGGGCTCAGATCGATCTGCCCGGTCGAGGGTTCCGGTTCGCGCGCGTAGGTGGGAATGTAGAGGAAGCGGACTTCGCTCAGACCGTATTGAGGCAACGCGCCCCAGTTGCTGTTGATGACCAGCCGAACGTATTTGGCGGCGTTGCCCCCGAAGTCGACGGTGGTGTTGTGGGCATAGGGTTCTGCCGCCGGGGCCTGAGCCAGCTCGTAATCGCCCAGGGCCAGCCACTCGGTTCCGTCGATGGAGTATTCCACGGTGACGTCTTTGAGCCCGAAGCCCAGCGCCAGCTCGAAGAGCACGTTGTAGTTCCAGACCCACATCTCGGTGAGTTTGTAGACGCGGTCGAATTCATACTGAAGCCACAAGGGTTCGCCGTCGGCGGGCACGCCCAGCCACATATCGTCGGGCTCCTTTGAATGCCGATCACTGCCGTCCAGGCCGGAGCCATTGATGGTGTTGGCGGGGCCTTGCTCACCCTGAGACGTGGCGTTTGTTGTGACCGTGATCGCCTCGACGGGATAGGCCGGCAGCTCGGTCGTGAACGTCCAGACAGGCCCCTTGACGATGGTGTTGTCCGGCGGGGCGCCGATCTCGTCGACGCGCCAGTGGTACATCTGACCGAATTCGAGCATGGCCGCGGGATCGTAGGCGTTGGCGTCCTGCCCCTGGCTGACGAGGACATCGAGCTGATCGGCTCGGCCGGCCAGGTTGACATCGTCCAGGTCGGTGCCGAGATAGACATCGTGGGCGATGGCCGACTCGCCTGGAGCCCAGGTCAGAGTTGCATCGCACGGAACATCGACATCGCCATCGGCGGGATCGGGATTGCCGGCCAGGTCCGCACGCGGACGTTCACCGAGGGCGTAGTTGATAGCCGCTTCCAGCAACGCGTACGCGTTCTCGTTCCAGACCAGGTACGACAGTTCATCGAAGCCCAGACAGATGCGGATATCGGCCGCGATGGCTGGGCTGCCATCGGCCGGGTCGCGGGGCAGGGTAGCGCCTTTCTCGTAGATGAAGATGACGTCGTAGGTCACGCCGTCTTCCAGCGTGGCCCGTGCAATTACGGTAGCGTCGTCGCCCGCCTGGCCCAGCGCAAAACGCGCCTGTCCACGCGCGCCGATGAGATTGTCAAGCACAGCTACCGTCCCTTTCAGGCCGGCAGCCAGCGGATGGCCCGGCGTGATAATCTCGATGTCAGCGGTCGCGACCTCCAGGCCACCGCCGTCACCGAGGGTCAGGCCCATCTCGTCCCAGCCCCAGGCTTCGGTGATGACCATGGGCGTCTCGATCTCCGTGATCTCCGTGCGGATGCCGCCGGAACTGACCGACTCGGAGATGAAGACGACGTCGGCGGCCGCTGCCGCTTCTTCGGTGTCCGCCTCTGTCTCGTCGTCATCGAATACGGTGACGGTGTGCCCCAGGCTCTCCAGGAAGAGCCTGATGGGCTCGTCGCTGGGATCGGTCGCTTCGTCCATGGCCGAGACGAACAGGATGTTGGCCGCTCGGACCCCGGTGGCGGCGCATCCCAAGACAGCGAGTAACAACAGCGTGGATCGAATGGCGTGTTTCGTGAACATAGTGTTTTCCTCCAAACCAACCTCATCGTTTTCAACTCGAGGACGTTCATCGAGAAACAACACAACGTCAGCTACGAAATCTGATCTCCTCCCGATTGCAGGCCGGACTCGGGCCCGATGTGCTGGGGCAAACGCGGCAGAGCCATCCTGCACCGGCAGGGCGGAGGCTTTCTCGCGGCGTGGAATTGGCGCAGAACAGAGGACGGATTGTCCAGCGATCCCCCCTGGCCATGTGTCCACCGAAACACATTTGCGTCGGGGCCTCCGATTGGAGCTTGCCCTGCCTCTAGTCTCAGACCTACCGAATGATAGCCCCATTGTACCGAACGGGGCCGTCATCTGCAACCACCGGTTTCTCGCTCTGTGGCGGCCTCCCATGCCGAGGGCAGGCGAATGTCCGCCGGAAAAGCTGTAACGTCATGCGCCTTTCCCGGACTGATCTCTGCGGAACCCGAGCTTATCCAGGGGCAGACTGAGCCAGCAACCGCGGTTGATGGGGAGGGACCGTTGGTACGGGGGCGATGTCTGACCGGGGCGACGCCGCGGGTGTGTGGTCGGCGTGGTCCAAGAGAAACGGGGCCTATGTCAATTCGACATAGGCCCCGAATACACGTCTGGACTGCAAGAACCCTGTAAGGCACTCGCTTATTGAGCGATCTCGCCGATCAGCTCGACCTCGGCGATCTGCATGAGCGTTTCACTCTCGCCGCGCAGGGTCGGGAAGACGAGTTGATAGTAGGTGTAAGCGACCTCGTTCTCGAACTCGATCGGCGTTTCGTTCTTGGTGCGACGGGGCCATTCCGTCTCGCCGGCGAAGTCGACGACGTCACCGGTGGCGATCAGCTCGTACGGCCCATCGATACTGGCATTCGAACCCGAGAGTTCGAAGGTGATGGGGTCGCGCGTGGGGACGTCGTTGGCCGTGGTGAGGGTCAGCCCCGTGACGACCGTCGCGCCGACCGTGGGAGCCACCTGGAACCCGGTGGCCATGGCGCCGCCCTTGCGGTGCAGGTACTTGGTCGTGATGTCGTCGTCGATCGCCAATGCCGGCGTCTCAGCAGCGGGCCAGTCGTTGTCGTTCGGGACGCCCTGAAGGGTGTCGCCCGGCGAGGTGACATCACCGGCGCCGATCTCGATCACCTCGGGATACAGGCAAATATCGTCGATGTACACGACGCCCTGCGCGCCGGCGCCTTCGATGCCGATCGTCAGCTTGCGGACGTTGCCCAGCTTCGCGCCGGTAGCAGCCAGATCGATGCTCCACTGCTGCCAGGCGGGACGGCTGAGATTGACGGCCGGGCCGTCGTAGACAACCTTCGTGTCGTCGATCTTCACGTAGAGCTGGCCCGTGTTGTCCGCAGCGCCCTGGAAATACAGCGACAGGCTCTGGATACCGCTGGCCGTCCAGTCCTGGCCCAGTTCCAACTCGGCTTCGGACGTGGCGACGGCGGTGTTGTCAAAGAACAGCGGCATCGACTGACGTCCGGTGTGGACGATCTCTTGCTCGGCAAACGGCGAGTTGATGTGGCCGACCGTCGAACCCGTCTCGTTGACCCAGCCGTCGAGCCAGGTGTCATAGATGTGGTTCTCTTCGTCGTCGTAGCTCTCGAAGTCATCCACGACGATGAAGTCTTCGGTCGTGAAGCTCCAGAGGCTGCCTTCCCAGCGGGCGATCGCCTCGGCGTCGTTGACCTCGTCGATCTTCCAGTAATACGTCGTCGCCAGATCCAGCGCGCCGGGGCCGTAGCTGTTCGTCGCGACGGTGTCGAGCAGGGCCAGGGCCTCCGCGTCGGTTCCGAGGTAGACCTCATGGGCCGCCGCCTCGCGACCGGGGCGCCAGCTCAGACCGGCGTTGATGCTCACCGCAGCGGCTTCGTCGGCCGGCTGGGGTTCGCGGGCATGGGCAGGGACGTAGAGGAAGCGGACTTCGCTAAGCCCGTACTTGTTGAACATGCCGTAGCCACTGTTGACCGTCAGGCGAACCATCTGGGCGGGTGCACCGCCAAAGTCGATCGTCGTGTTGGCGACGTAGTCCGACTGACCCGGTCCCTGATTCAGGGTGAAGTCGCCCAGGACCGTCCAGGCGGCGCCGTCGGCCGAGTACTCGACCGTCACGTCCTTGATGCCGAACGCCAGCAGGGCTTCGAATTCGCCATTGTAGTTCCAAACCAGCAGGTCATAGAGCTTGTAAACGCGGTCGAAGTCGAACTGGATGTAGACGGGATCATCGCCCGTGGGGGCACCCAGCCACATGGTGCTGTCGACGCGCGAATGCTCATCGTTTTCGTTGAGCCCCGAGCCATTGACGGTATTCTCGGGGGCCGCGCCGTCCTCCGGGGTGGTGTTGCTGGAGACGCTGATGTTCTCGATCGCGTACATGTACGGTTCGGCGGTGAAGGTCCAGACCTTTCCTGGGTAGATCGTGCCGTCGGCACCGATCTCGTCGACGCGCCAATGATAGCTCTGTCCGAACTCCAGCAGACCTTCGGGATCGAGCGTGGTCGCGGTCTGGCCTTGACTGACCAGCACGTCCATCGGGTTGCTCCGAGTGGCCGCGTTGACGTCGGCGAAGTTGGTGCCGAAGTACACGTCGTGCGTGGTGATGTCCTCACCGGGCGTCCAACTCAGGATCACATCGCGCGGCACATCAGAGGCCTTGGCGGCCGGGCTCGGATCAACAGCCTTGGACGCGTACTCGGTGTAGGTCTGGAGCACGATGTCGTCGTAGTAGACCGACGAGGCGTTGTTGCCGTACAGGTCGACGGCACCGATGGTACCAACGGCGCCGCCGTCATCGTCCCATTCGTGCGAAGCGTACAGGGTGCCGCCGTAATACTCGTCGACGGTGTTCTGACCGAGATCGATCATGAGCCGCAGTTCAACCCACTCGTCGAACACGATCGGAATATCCGAGCCATCGACGTAATAGGAATTCAAGGTTCCGGCGCCCATGTCCAGCAGGGTCTGCACGGACCAGTCCTGGTTGGCGCCGTCGTCGTAGCTGTTGAGCAGGATGAAGTAAGAGGTTCCCGTCGTTCCTGAGGGAATGTACAGCATGGTTGAGAAGACCCACTTGCCGCCAGCGACATCGAACTCGTGGACGAGGTCGGCGCTGGGGATGATCTCCACGGAATTGCTGCCGCTGAAGGCGACGGCATCCGAGACAGGGGCACTGGCGCCGGCGGCGCCGTCCCAGCCTTTCCACCCGCCGACGTGTTGCAGGTCGGTGCCGGCCGCATACGAGTCGAAGTTCTCCGTGAATGCCTGGCCGGCCGCGGTTGAGCAGAGACCTGCCACGGCCAACGTGATGAGAAACAGTTGTAGCGCTTTCATGACACAACTCCTCCAGTAGATTGATACTTCGAGACAGGAAATCTCCGGGGAGGGGAGGGCAGACCCAGACCGCCCTCCTTCCGCCTGAGACCCGCCTACACACTTATACTTATGATAGCTTTAGGTCTGGTAATAGTCAAGATAGGGCCCGATGCGGAATTGCCTATTTTAACATAGTTTTTCCTGGCCCGGGACGACGGGCGGGACCCTCACTCTGGGGTTACAGCCGGATTCGAGAGGTCCCCGGTTGATCATGGGGGGGCAGGCCGGATGGCGGCACGCGCAGAGGGCGTAGTGGACGGGACGCGATAGCGATGCAAAAACCGACTTCTGGGGGTCGCGAGAGGCGGATGCCAGGTGGATTTCGCCTTGCTTCTCGCCCGCGACGGTGGCACAATCGGGGCCAGGAGACGGAAACTCGGATTCAAGGGGTGAGTCTTGTGCGAGAAAGGGGCAGCGATGCGAAGGGGACGCGGATTCACACTCATTGAACTGCTGGTGGTCATTGCCATTGTGGCGCTGCTCTTTGGCATTTTGCTGCCGGCCTTGAACATCGCCCGGGAGCAGGGCCGGCGGGCCGTCTGTTCTCAGAATGAGAAGAACATGGGGTTGGGATTGATCATGTACGCCAACGACTGGGACGGCAATCTCCCCCGCAACTCAGTCAACGCCTGGTTGTTCGACGTATCTTACTGGACGACGGACATCATTTTGAAAACCGGGGCGTTCGACCGCGATATTTTCTATTGCCCCTCCTGGAGCCAGCGGAACAATATCATCTTCTGGCGCTACGGCGAGAATTTGCCGGCCGGCACCAGCGAGGGTTATACCAAACCCGAGCCCCAGGACGAGACGACCCGCAAGCAGATACACCGCATCATGGGCTACTTCTGGTTCATTGACATGCCTGGCAAAGGGCGTACGAATCGGCCCATGAATCCGGAGGGGGGCCAACCCAAAGAATGGGTCAAATCAATCGTCTCCACGAAGCGGGCTCCGGCGATGGTCGATTTGATTTCGGACTGCACCGCCAGCAATGGGCCCGACCGGGATGAGGCGGACTTCACGGCTGCTACGGCAGGCTGCTGGGCGCGCTGGCACGTATATGATCGCAGCAACCACGTCAAAGGCACGCGGGCTACCGGCAGTAACGTCCTCTTCGTGGATGGGCATGTGCAATGGCGCCCCTTCGACCAAATCGAGCACCGCTGGTTCTATGAGCAGTACAGCAATCCGTGTTTGTGGTGGTGAGCTGGAAGAGAGACTGTCTCAGGCGCAGCCGGGCTTGCGCGTGAAATGACTGTCGCCCATCCCTTTGGAAGAAAGGAATGGGCGACAGTGTATAGCGTTTCAACGCGATCGCGTCGCGCTGCGAAGCATCATACTTCTCGCCGCGGCTAGGCTCCACCCTCGCGGGCGACGAAGCCCTGGGTCCCGAGACCGGTCGCTGACGACGTCCCGGCGATCTGGGCCAGATAGACCTGGCCGAGTTGCTCGATGTGGCCGTTGACGTTGTCGAAGTAGTTGTAGTGGCTTTGTTCCTCGTCGATCACGACCTCGAACAGTTTCATGCTGATGCTGTCGCCATTCTCGCGGCAGACCAGCAGGAACTCATTGTAGGTGACAATGGTATCATCCTCCAACCCGGCGTCAAAGGGGAAGACCGTTTCGACCTTCTGGCCCTTCGCGACCGGACCCGACGGATCGGTGGTGGGCTCGCCGCCCAGTTCCTTGATCCGCTCGGCGAACATCTCGGCGTGCCGCATCTCGTCGACCGCGATGAGCTTGACCTTGGCGGCCATGTCGCCGTAATCCATGTCGTCGAGGTTGTAGTGCTGGTTCATGTACTGGCCGATCGCCTGCAACTCCATGGCGCGCGCCTTGTTGAGAACGTCAATCACCTTCTTCTTCCGGTCTGGTTTGGCCTTCTTCGCCATGACTCTTCTCCTTACCTTCTCAAGTGCCCTCTAGATCTTTTGCATGCTGTTCGGCATCGGGATTCGATATTGCAGTCGATCTCGTCCGTCTCGCGACACTGTACCCACAAACGCGGCGCGTCGCAAGTGAAAGCCTGAGACGTTCGCGCGGCGCGGACATTTTCGAGTGGGCATTTGTGGCCCACGGCGCACGAGTTGTCGATCCCAGGAAAGCACTCAGCTTTGGCCCCGTCCGCTGCGGCGACCCTGACACAGCGACCGGGCGTCAAGGTCTCCAATCCACACGCCTGTACCCTGGACCCGCCGGTCGCACTTTTTGTGATCGCTTTTTCAAACCGGTGGTATAATGAATGCAGCCATCCTCATCGGGGTGTAACTGACTCTATCTTGCTTCGCAGGGAGGTGAATTATGAAAGCCCAGGGCATTCTATTCACGTCGCTGGTCGCGGGCCTGCCCCTGGCCGTCTGTCTTGCCGCTGATCCAGGAGCGCCTGCCGCAGCCTCATCCCAACCCTTTCCCAGGCCGTACAAGATAGCTTTTGCTTCTGACCGAACGGGGGACTTTGAGGTCTATCTCATGAACCCTGACGGTACCGGCCTGATTCGACTGACGCGCCGGCCCGGGACCGACGAATTTCCCTTTTGCGCCCCGGATGGGCGGCGCATCGCCGTTCAGTCGGAGGACGCCGGCCAGAACGGAGAGATCTATCTCATGCGCCCCGACGGTACCGACTTGACCAACTGGACCCGCCATCGGGCGGACGACCTCTATCCGCGCTGGTCGCCCGACGCGACGCGGATCGCGTTCATGTCCAATCGGGAGGGGAACTACGACATCTACATCGGCCACGTCGGCGGTCCGGGTTTGACCCGGATCACGCGCGATTCAAGTGATGATGCTTTTCCCAGTTGGCGGCCTGACGTTATCGCCTTCGTCTCGAACCGCTACGGGAACCCCGAGATCTGCCTGGCGAGCGATGATGGAGCCTTGAGCCCTTCGCGGCTGACCAGGAATCCCGGCGTGGATGAGTTCCCCTTCTGGTCGCCCGACGGGCGATGGTTGGTCTATCACTCCGAGATCGCGGGCAATACGGAGATCTGTCGGGTGCAACCCGATGGCAGTGGGTGGGCCAATCTGACAAACAACCAGGCCAGCGATCAGTATCCCGCTTGGTCTCGCGACGGGCAGTGGATCGCTTTTGCTTCCAATCGCGACGGGAACTGGAATATCTACAAGATGAAGCCTGATGGTTCGGATCTGCGGCAGTTGACCGATCATTCTGACGATGAGGTGGCGCCGTCCTGGTTCCCCGACAACACGGCTCTGCTTTTTCAGCGGAGCGTGCGGCGTGGCGGCCGGGCCGATATCTGGACGATGCAGGCCGATGGCAGCGGCGCGCGACAGCTAACAACGGACCCGGCCGACGACGGTTACGTCTCCTGGCTCCGCCTGCCCGAAGCAGGTGGCTAGTATCAGGAAGCAGGCGCGCGAGGCGTTCTTGTCAGGCACGCTTGCCTCGATGTGTTCGCTTAGCCTTGCTCGCCGGCGTAGAACGTGCGCCGGTGTCGGTCGGCCAGTTCCTTGAGTCGCTGCGCCACCTCGGGGTACCGGCCCAACACGTTCGTGGTTTCGAGCGGATCGTTCGCCATGTCGAAGAGGGACAGCTCGATCTGCTCCTGGCGGTACTTGCCGGCGGCGCCATCAGTGCCTGGTTCGACCAGCGTGCGATAGCGGTGAGGCAGGTGCAGCTTCCAGCGTCCGTCGCCACTGATGATGCCTTCAAACCGTCCGCCTGTGGAGAAGGGATAGTACGCGTTGGGGTTCCGGGCGCCCTGTTTGCCCACGATCAGGTCCCAGACGTTCTTGCCATCGACCGGGTTGCCGGGCAACTCTGCCCCGGTCAGGTGCGCCACGGTCGGCAGGATGTCCAGCGTGCAGAACGCCCGGCTGGAGAACGTCCCGGCCTCGATCGTGCCCGGATACTTGATGATACAGGCGCTGCGCGTCCCGCCGTCGAAACTGGTTCCCTTGGCTTCCCGGAAGGGAGTGCGGCCGGCGTGGTTGCCATAGGAGATCCACGGGCCGTTGTCCGAAGAGAACATCACCAGCGTGTTGTCTTCGACGCCGTTGTCCTTCAGGGCCTTTATGATTTCGCCCACGGACCAGTCGATCTCCATCATGACGTCCCCGTAGAGACCGGCGCCGGACTTGCCTTTGAACTTCTCACTACAGAACAGCGGCACGTGCGGCATCGAGTGGGGGACGTAGAGGAAGAAGGGCTCGTCCTTGTGCCGGCCGATGAAATCGACTGCGTGCTCGGTGTACCAGGTTGTGAGCATGGGTTGGTGGTCTTTGGTCACCGGTTCGATCGTCACCTTGCCGTTGTCCCAGAATTGCAGGGGCCACTTGCCCCAGTAGTCGGGGTTCTCCGGGTGAAAGGCCCACATGTCGTTGGAGTACATCAGCCCGCATGATTCGTCGAAGCCGCGGGCCGGGGGACGGGTCTCGGGCTGATCGCCCAAGTGCCACTTGCCGAAGACGGCGGTGGCGTATCCACGCTGCTTGAGCACCTGGCCCATGGTGGCGTACTTCGGGTCGAGTCCCCTGGCGCGAGGCGGATGGGCGCCGAAGACCTTGGTTCGGCCCGGGCAGCAGCCCGTCATCAGGGCCGACCGCGAGGCCGAGCACACCGCCTGCGGGACGTAGAAATTGTTATAGCAGCAGCCTTCCTGCGCCAGTTGCGCCACGTTGGGTGTTTGGTATCCGGGGCTGGCAAAGGGCTGGAAGTCGGCCCAGCCGGAATCGTCCAGAAAGATGATGACGACGTTGGGCGGTTTGGGGCTCGATTGTCCCTGGGCCAGACGCGGAACTCCCAGGGATGCCAGAGCAAGGGCGGTGGTCTTGAGAAACTCGCGGCGGTTCGGTGCGATCTCCATAGGGCGTATCTCCTCTCAGTTGTCCTCAGATTCCCGGATGGCGCCGATGCACAACAAACAGCGCCGCCTGGAGCCGATTATGGCCGCAAGTGGAGATCGGCTCAAGAAGATATGTGAATTTCGGCGCATATCGCCTTCTCAAACGCAACGTGGCTCCGGAACGCAAAGGCACCGGAGCCACGATGAAACGCTTCGATCGATACGAGTCCTATTCGGCCGCTGACGCCGGACGTCCGACTCCGATATCGTCGATGAAGATCAGGCCTTCACCGTCGGCGCTCGGATTGTCCCGGTCACCAACACCGATGTACATCGTTTTGACACTACCCAGGTTGATGCCATCGAAGTCTGCCAGGGGAATCAACCATTCCTGCCAGGCGGTAAGGCCCACAACCACCGGGTTCGGATGAGTCACCGTCGCCACCGCTCCCGTGGTGTCCTCCAACGCGACGTACAGGGGCGCCACGGCGTTGCCCGTAGTCGGCTGAGCCACGCCGATCTCGGCGATTTGCCAGTTGCCACTGACGCTCCCGTCGCTGGTGACGTCCGCGAAGGCGGCGCCGGTCGTCGCGGTGGCATTGTGACTGGTTACTGCCAGACCGATGAGGGCGGCCGCCGGCATGTCGATCGTCTGCGGATTCCAGGACATCGGGGTCCAGGTTGCGCCGTCGGTTGAGTAGTAGCCATTGAAAGTGTTGCCCGTCCGCTCCATCCTGATCCAGACCGGCTCGCGCAAGGCAATTTGCTCATCCGTGGCCACGTCGGTATCGCTGACGGCCGCCTCGCGGCTCATCAAACGGGCCTGGTAGCGAACGCCACTATCGCCTGTCAGGTACACGGCAGCGAAGGCCGACCCGGCATCAATGCTCTCGCGGATCATCACGCCCGCCTTGGCCCACGCGTCGGTATCGGCCAGGCTGTCGACGCGGGCCGTGAGCGAACCGTTCCCGTTGAGGTTCAGATAGGCGTAGCGGAATTCGTCGGCCGTATCCCAGATGTCGGTGCCGATCCCGTTCATGAGAATCGCACCGTCGGCGGTCTCCTCGAAGGCCGGTGTCTGCCCGGTGACGAACAGCCTCAACGTGTCGGCGCCGTTGGCGGTCCAATCGGCCGAGGCCAGATCGCGCTCGGCTTCCGCGTAGAGAGGGGCCGCCGAGTTGTCGTAGGCCAGCGGCATGGACTGACGCCCGCCGCGAACGATTGTCTGTTCGGCAAACGGTTCCTCCAGATACCCCACCGTCGAGCCGGTCTCATTGATCCAGCCGTCGATCCAGGTGTCATAGATGCGGTTCAGGTCGTCGTCGTAGCTCTCGAAGTCGTCCACGACCGCGAACGCCTCCGTGGCGAAGCTCCAGACGTCGCCTTCCCACTGCTGAATTGCCTCGGCCTCGTTCACTTCATCGACGCGCCAATAGTAGGTACTGCCGAATTCCAGAACGCTTGGTGCGATGCTGCTCTCGGCGGTCGCTTCGAGCAGGGCCAGGGCCTCCGGGTCGGTTCCGAGGTAGATCTCGTGCGACGCGGCGTCTCGGCCGGCACGCCAACTCAAGGTCGCGTTCGGGCTGACGCCGGTCGCGTCGACCGCGGGCTGTGGATCGCGGGCGAAGGCCGGGATCTGGAGGAAGCGCACTTCGCTCAGGCCGAACTGATTCAAGACACCCCAGCCGGCCTGGGCGGTCAACTTCACGAACTTGGCGGCTGCACCCTGAAAGTCGATGGTCGTATTGGCCGTGTAGTCAGCCAGCGCGGTCGCCTGGGCGAATTCATAGTCACCCAGCGTCGTCCAGGTCGCGCCGTCCGCGGAATACTCCACGGTGACGTCCTTGAAGCCAAAGCCCAGGGCCAGCTCGAACAGGACGTTGTAGTTCCAGACCTGCATTTCGTATAACTGGTAAACGCGGTCGAATTCGAACTGGATCCACACGGGCTCGGCGTCCGTCGGCATGGCGAGCCACATGTCTTCCGGGACCGTGGAGTGCTGATCGTTCTCGTCGAGTCCGACCCCATTGATCGCGTTCTCGAGCGCGGCATCGCCCACAATGGTGCCATTGCTGGTGGCCACGATCCCGGTGATCGGATAAGCCAGCGGCTCGACCGTGAAGCTCCAGACGACGCCCGGGAAGACGGTGGAGTCGGGGGCGGCGTTGACTTCATCGATGCGCCAGTAGTACGTCTGGCCCAGTTCGAGCCGCCCCGGATCGTACGTACTGGCGAGCTGGCCCTCGCTGACCAGCACGTCCAGCGGATTGGCCCGGGTGGCCATGTTGACATCGTCAAAGGACGTGCCCAGGTACACATCGTGGCTGGCCGCAAACCCTCCCGACCGCCAGGTCAACGCGGTTTCCCGGTAGACGTCCGTCGCTTCGTCTTCGGGAGAGACCACCTGCGCCGCGGTGGCTTGTCCGCCGATTTCGCCCAGCAGCCGCGTGCCGCCTTCCTCGCCCATTTCAACGGTTCGCACGATCGCGCTGCTGCCGTCGACTGGCGCGAACAGGAAGGCCACGAAGCCGTTGGTGTCGCTGTTGAGGAAGGCGTCCAGGGCCTCGCTGGTTTCGGTGGCTTCCCGCACCCCGCGCGCCGGGGCGTTGAAGGTCAGTAGAACGTCGGTCAGATCGGCCGGGTCGAGGATGATCGGATCGTTCAGTGGCGGCGCCGGATCATTCTTCACGCCCGGGGCGGTGTTCCAGGTGACGCCCTCGGCCACGAGGTCTTCCTGCGATTCGATGACGCCGTAGACGTCGATGGTCCCGCCGTCGTGACCGTAGTTGCTCAAAGCGACATTGCTGAAGAAGGCGCCCATCCCCTGGACCTCCGTCAGATCGTAGGTGACGTACCCCACCCGCCGGCGGTCGGCAATGTCGCGGACGTGCATGCCCGAGCCGCCTTCGTGGTTGGTGTTGGGGCCCTCGCTGGGATCGTTGCTCACATAGGTGTCGTAGGTCGGCAGCAGATCGAACGTCGCTGCTTTAGCGGCGCCGGCCAGCGCCAGCAGGGCGCAAAGGATGGTACGAATCAATGGTCTTGACATGACGACAACCCTCCCTTCACAAGTAAGGACATGCTTTCTCTATCGCCCCGGCAGGGACGTGACAGATCACTCCGATTGCATGAAGCTTTGACGCTAGTCCCATCGGCTCAGGGGTTTGGCGATCTGAGCCGGCAAGAAGGTCGGGTCTCAGCACGCCGGCGTGTTCCGGGCGCGCCGCGGCCTCGGCATAATGCGATTCTCCGAGGGTGTTGCAGCAGTCTTCGTCTCGGTCGTGGTGGCGTCCGGGCCAAAGTGTATAGACAAGACGCACCTGCGACCAAGGCAATCACCGTACCCGACGTCTCCATCATATCAGTTCGGCCACCCCTGCGTCAACGCCAAATCCGGCTGCGGCCGCTTGCAGGCGGGCATCTCGCGAGGTAGAATAATTGGTTTCAGTGGTCATCAGGCTGACTGGCGCCCTAACCCATAGTACGATGGCGCAGATAGGCGGGATATCGCAGTATGTCATCAGGACCACGGTCGCACCCGTTTTTCCGTCGGCTGGCCAAGCCGGCCGTGGCGATCTGCGCCACGCTGTTGGCATTGCTGGTGGCGGAAGCTGTCGTTCGTCTCCTTGATCGGGCACCCGACATCAAGGCGATTCAGTTGGATGCGTACGACTGCAACTATCGGCGTTCGACGAATCCGATCCTGGGTTTCGAGTTGAAGCCGAACTGCCGTAGCGATACGCCGGATTTCATCCAGACTTACGAGCGAACGAACTCGCATGGACAGCGGGACCGGGAGCGCACGCTCGAGAAGCCTGAGGGGGTCACACGGGTTCTGCTGCTGGGCGATTCGGTTGTTGAGGGGTATGGCCTGCCCGAATCCGCAACCATCTCTCACCAACTCGAGGGACTCTACGACGACGGATCGACCGAGGTACTCAACTTTGGCATCAGTGCCTACTGCACGCGTGCCGAGATTGAACTGCTCGAAGTGAAGGGGCTGTGCTTCGATCCGGATGCGGTCGTTCTCGTGTTCGTGGAGAACGATTTCGACAACTTCAATCGCGAGGCGTTTCCGCTGGGCAGCGCGGTGGATCGTCCGGCTGCTGTGGAGGCCTTATTTCGCAAGTCGCATCTCTTTCGCCTGGCCAGTGTCGAGTTGAACTTGTTTGGGTTCGGTCTTGAGGCTGACCCCGCGCGCTGGAATAAGGAAGCCATTGGCGACAACAACGTCGCCGAGGGTCTGCGTCGGTTTCGAGAACTCGCTGATCGTCACGGGTTCCAGCCGCTGGTGGTCATCTGGCCGCGGTTCTTGGACGACCGCATCGCGGACGTTTGCTTCATGCCGAAGAGTGACGAACAGCTCGTCGTGGAGCATCTGGCGGCGATGTACGATATTCCATCAGTCCGGTTCTCGGAGTTCTTCAGACGGCATCGGGCCCGGTTGGTTGAGACGGTGAACCCGCGCTTGCATTATACCCTGGGCGACGAACTCCATCCTTCTGCGGAAGGGGCGCGCGTCGCGGCCGAGGCGCTGGAACAGGTGCTGGCCGATCTCGATGCCGGTCGGCTGTCGTTGGCCACAGTCCGGCGCTCTGGTGAAAGTGACGCCCAAGCGCTTGCCGCCGCCCAGGCGCTGGGGCAGGCCGAGCCCGACTATGCGCGCGTCCATAATCGCGTGGGCGCCGAGTATCTAAAGGCGGGCAAGTTGGCAGAAGCGGTGGCTCAGTTCAAGCAGGCATTGGAAGCGGATCCGACGCACGCCGGAGCGCATAACAACCTGGGGGTCGCCTACGAGCGGCTGGGGCGGGAAGAAGCACTGGGGCAATTCAAGCAAGCGATCGAACTGAGGCCGGACTTCACGCATGCTCATTTCAACCTGGCGCGCCTCCTGATGAGGAAAGGACGTCGTGCCGAAGCGATAGCCCAGTTGCAGCGCACGATCCAGGTCGATCCCAACCACGTCGGCGCGCTCAACATGCTGGGCACTGCCCTGGGTCAACAGCAGAAATTCGCCGAGGCGGCGTCTCACCTGGAGCGGGCGATTCGCCACGACCCGAACCACGCCGAGGCGCGCAGCAATCTCGGCGCGGCTTATGCCGGGCAGGGACGTCTGCAGGAAGCCATCGCTCAGTTCGAGGCGGCCCTGCGTCTGGATCCCGACGATCCCGAGGCTCGGGAGAACCTCAAACGCGTCAGGGCTGCTCTGCAGAAGTCGCCGTAGACGCTTGATGCCAGCGAGCCTTCACAAAAAGGGGACAGGGCTGCGAGCTTAACTCGCAACCCTGTCGTCTTGTAATCGGCCAAAGTGTGACAGGGCCGAACACGTGACCATCGCTCGGTACCTGTTGGGATAACCCGTGCACGACACTACGGCGCGATCACTCCGATCAACTCGATTTCTGCGATCTGCATGCTGTTGACCGAACCGCCGACGGGGCCACGAATGGCAGTGAAGAGAAGCTGATAGTGCTCATAGGCCATCAGGTTCTCAAACGTGATCATCGTGGCGGTCTGCGTGAAGCGCGGCCACTCCGTCTCGCCGGCGAAATCAGCGATGTCGCCACTGGCGATCGGCGTGTAGGGTCCGTCGATGCTCTCGTCGGAACCGTACAACTCGAAGGCGATCGGATCGCGACCGGGCACATCATTGGCCGTGGTGAAGGTCAGGCCCGTGACGACGGTGGCGCCGGCCGCGGGGGTAATCTGGAGCCCGGTCGGCCCGGCGTCGGGATCGAAGTCCCCTTTGAAATGCAGATACTTCGTGTTGACGTCGTCGTCGATGGACAGCTCCGGGGTTTCCGCGCCCGGCCAATCGCCATCGTTGGGTACGCCCTGCACAACATCACCGGCGGCCGTGATGTCAGCCGGCCCGGTATAAGGGCTGCCGTAGCCGATGTCGTCGACGAAAATGATGCCGGCGCCGCCGGCGGTCGGGTTGTCCCGATCGCCCAGGCCGATGTACATCGTCTGGACTGTGTTGAGGTTGATGGCTGTCAGATCGCTGTACGGGATCAGCCACTCGGTCCAGCCGGAACGGACCGCCGCGTCCGGATCACTGACGACTGCCACGTTGCCCGCACTATCTTCCAGCGCCACGTACAGTGGGGTCGGCTCATTGCCGGTCGGCTGGGCGACGCCGATTTCCGCCACCTCCCACGTGCCGGTGACATTGCCCGTGAAGGTGACCTGCGAGAACTCGGCGCTGGTGGCCTGACTGGCGTTGTGACTGGTCAGGGCCAAACCGATGAGGACCGGATCGGTCATCGCCAGAGTGACGACCTCGCCGCGTTGCGTCCAGTTCTCACCGTCAGGGGAGGTATACCCCAGGAGCGTGTCGCCTTCACGCGTGACCCTAACCCAATACGGCGGGGCAAAGGGGCCGTCATCGTAGGTGTGCTGTGAGACGGAGGCTGTATCGGCGTCCATGCGCTGTTGGTAGGTGGCGCCGTTGCCGTTACCGCCGGTGATGGCCATGTAGGTGTTGATGGCGCCGGCGTCGGTGCCTTGGCGAATCATCACGCCGGCCTTCATCCAGGGGTCGGATGAGGCGTCACGGTCGTCGACGCGTGCGGTTAACGAGCCGTTGCCGTTGAGGGTCCGGTAGGCAAAGCGGAATTCGTCGGCCGTGCCCCAGATGTCGGTGCCGATGGCGTTCATGAGGATGCTGCCGTCGGCCGTCTCCAAGAAGGCCGGTGCTTGACCGGAGACAAACAGTCTCAACGTATCGGCCCCATTGCCGTTGAGATTCATGCCGCCGAGATCGTATTCGGCCTCCGAGTAGAAGGGTGCCGCCGAGTTGTCATACTGCAACGGCATCGACTGGCTGCCGCTGTGGACGATCGTCGTCTCGGCGAACGGCTCTTCAAGGTACCCGACCGTCGAGCCGGTCTCGTTAATCCAGCCGTCGAGCCAGGTGTCGTAAATCCGATTCTCGTCGTCATCGTAGCTCTCGAAACCCTCAATGAATGCGAATTCCTCGGTCCGGAACATCCAGATGTCGCTGGCCCAGGCGGTGATGGCCTCGGCCTCGTTGACCTCGACGATTCTCCAGTAGTAGTCGGTTCCGAACTCCAGGTCGGTCGGCGTGTACGCGCTGTCGCTGACGGCATCAGCCAGAGCTGTACCATCGGCGACCGCCTCGCCACTGCTACTGAGATAGACCTCGTGCACCTCGGCCTCCCGGCCGGCACGCCAATCCAGTGTGGTTCCAACGGCCACACCGGTCCGGCCGTCGGCCGGTTGCGCTTCGCGGGCCTGGACGGGGATGTACATGAAACGCACTTCGCTGAGACCAAACTGTCCCAGCGGACCCCAACCACTGTTGACTGTCAGCTTGACGTGCCGGACCGCGGCACCGCCAAAATCGATGGCCGTATTAGCCGTGTAGTTAGGCATGGTCGTCCCCTGGGCCAGTTCAAAGTCACCCAGGACGTTCCAATCGGCGCCATTCTCGGAGTATTCAATCGTGACGTCTTTGACGCCGAAGCCGAGCATGAGCTCGAACTGGACGTTATAGTTCCAGACTCGCATTTCGTGCAGCTTGTAAACCTGATCGAAGTCGAACTGCAGCGCCGGGGGCGCCCCGCCGGGAACTGTCAGCCACATGTCAGACGCTTCGATGGAGTGTTCGCCGGCTGCATTGAGACCGGAATCGTTGACCATATTCTCTGGTCCGGTGTCTGGGTCGGAAACTCCTGTGCTCGTGGCGGTCACATTGGGGATTGGGTAGGCAAGCGGCTCCACCTCGAAGCTCCACACGTCACCGGTGTAGATGGTGTTGTCCGGGGCGGCGTTGACCTCATCGACGCGCCAATAGTAGGTCTGACCGAATTCGAGCCGGCCCGGGTCGAAGGTGGTGCCGGTCTGGCCCTGACTGACCAGTAGATCCATCGGATTAGCCCGATCGGCGGCGTTGACGTCATCGAACGTCGTGCCCAGATAGACATCGTGCGTCCGGGCGAACTCGCCGGGGTCCCAGGCGAGGTCGTCATCGCGCGGGATGTCGACAGCCTCATCAGCCGGGACAGGATTCTGCGCGATGGTTTTGGCGAATCCAATGGCTGCCAGTTCGCTTTCCGACAATGCCTGATTGAGAATCCAAACCTCGTCGATGATGCCTTCGAACCAGTAGCCTGCATTCAAGACCAACTCGTCGTCGACACGTGTTTGGGCTTGGACATTGCCGATCGCATTGTCATCCGAACGGCTGCGAAGCTCACCGGCGGGGCCCTTGGCGACCAACTCTCCATCCAACCACATTTCGAACTTGTCGTCTTCCAGGCCCGCACCACCACCGCGGACAACCGCTGCGACAACGTGCCATTCGTTCGAGCCGATCGGTGCCGACAGCCAGGTGCCCAGGAAATTGGGCGTGTAATCCCCTCGATTCCAGGCGCCGGCCCAGGCCAACCCTTCGTGGACGTAGATATTCAGGCCGCGCGTGCTGCCGCCTTCTTCATACACCATTTGTTGTTCGGCCTTGCCCACGTCGGCGCAATTGAAAACGGCAATCACCGTCTTGTTTTGATGCGTGCTGGTGTTGATTGTGGCGGCATCCGGGAGATGGGCCCCGTCGCTGGAGCCATTGAGTTGCAGCGCCTCACCGTTGAGGCCAGCCACCGTTTGCGGACTGCCCAGCAGGTTGCCGTTGTTGCTGTTCGCCGAGTCATCGGGAAGGTCGGCGCCGACATTCTCCATCAGGTAGACGTGGCCGTCCGTGACCGTGGCCGGATCGATGGGAACCAGGGATTGGGCCGTACCGGGAGCCGCGATGATCCCTGCGAGCAGAATCGTACCAAGCAAGAGATTCCTGAACATGTCTTGTCCTCCTTCAGAAGTGACAATCACAACTTCGTTTCGATCGTATATCGAAGCGCCCGTCTCCATTGCCCGTCAGATGAGGGGACTTTTTGCCGTTACTTGAGGCCCGGGCTACAGGCCCCTAATGAAGACGTTCAGACTACGTGCCCGGCCACCTCCTTTCTGCTGACGAATAGACGCATGAGCGAAATGATGGAAATGACCCGTCCGCACCACGCTGTGGTACAGACGATTTCTCTTCGGTGATAGGTGCCACCAGATACACCAGACCGAGCCTCCGAGTCCGACCTCCGTCGCCGCCGTGCTCTGATCCTTGCCTCGCCTACCTGTGCTGATGGATACGTGTGCCCATACTGCCGAGCACCTACACTTTATACCAAAAAATCACTCTCTGGCCAATGCCCATCTTTCCGAAACGCGGGGCCTGGATAGAAAACCGGCCCCTCGGTGAATGCCGAGGGGCCGGCTGTCAAATGTCTCTATCTTCAGCGACCAGCCGAACCTATGGCTCCGGGCGCCGTTCTACGGTCCTACTTGGCCAATCCAATCGGACTGAACAGCACGTAGAGGGCCAGGGTGATGATGACCACCACGATACCGGCCAGCTTGGCGCCGCCCGAGGAGGTCAGATTCAGATCGGTCTTGGTATGGAACTCGACCGGTTGCGGCAGCGGCTTGAGCACGGTGATGACCGCCATGGCAACCAGGCAGAGCCCGAAGCAGATGGCCATGCGGTTCAGGAAGTTCCCGATGACCACCGCCATCGTATCGTTGGCCATCAGGCTGGGAATCGTGGAGAGGTACCAGAGCAGGCTGTAGGCCACGACGTTCAGGACCAGGCCGACGACGCCCGCGATGGGCGGAGCCTTGCGGACGAGCAGCCCGAAGGCGAAGACGGCCAGGATGCCGGGCGAAAGGAAACCCTGGCCGGCCTGGATAATCGTAAAGATGCTGTTGCTGATGTTCGGATCGCCCAGTTTCGGCGCCAGGAAGATGGCAATGGCGGAGAAGACCACGACGCAAACCCGTCCCAGGAACACCATGGCGCCTTGCCCGGCGTTGGGGCTGAGGTACTTTTTGAAGATGTCCATCGTGAAGATCGTTGACGCGGCGTTGAGCATGGCCGCCAGCGAACTGATGATGGCGCCGAGCAGGGCCGCCAGCACGAAGCCGACCAGGCCCGTCTTCTGGGGCAGGACGCTGCTGAGCAACTGGCCCAGGGCGGTATCGTATTTGTAGGCGATAAAGCTCTTGCTCTTGGGAGTAACCCCGGCGGCCTTGGCCGCTTCTCTAACGGAGGCGTTGTAGACCTCCAATTCGCCGGCCAGGGCCGGGAAGACAGTCTGCCAGGCCTTGTCGTCAGAATCGAAGACGGTGTACTCAGCCACCTCGAGGGCGTCGTACGCTTCCTGAGTCAGGGGCAGCACGAACGGGTTCTGGGTCTTGGCCGCTTTCATATTCGCCTCGTCGGCGTACACGGCGACCATGAATCGCCCCGCGGGCCAGCCCGCGATGGCTTCCTCACTTGGCGCCGTCGCCACCTCGACCAGTTGGGTCTCCGGATTGGCCTGGGCATAGGCGGCGATGACCGTGGCGTTGTCGCCCACCGACTGATTCTGCATGTCCTTGGCGAACAGGTTGAAGGCGATGATGCCGGGAATGACCACCACGAAGGGGATCACAAGCTTCATGAAGGCGCTGAAGACGATACCTTTCTGGCCCTCGGCCAGCGACGACGACGCCAGCGTACGCTGGGTGATGTACTGGTTCAGACCCCAGTAGTAGAAGTTGGGAATCCACAAGCCCAGCATCAGCGCCGTCCAGGGCAGGGTCTTGTCGTCCTTGGGCAGGAACATGTTCATGCGGACCTTGTTGAGTTCCCAGAAGCGATCCACGGCGCCGACGTCCTGGGTGAACGTCTTGAAGCCGACGGCGCCGGTCTTGACGTTTTCGACAAAGGCCAGCTCCTCGCTCGAGCCGCCCAGCTTCATGAACGCAAAGATCATCACGACGGCACTGCCGACGATCAGGGCACTGCCCTGGATCAGGTCGGCCCAGGCGCAGGCTTTGAGCCCGCCGGCGGTGACGTAGACCATGGCAATGATGCCGATGATCAGGGCGCCGTGCAGGATGGGCACGTCGTAGCCCATCTTGCCGGCCATGGTTTCGATCGTCAGCGCCCCTGAGTAGGTCACCGAGCCGAGCAGCAGCAGATAGATCAGCAGCGTCAGCACGGCCATGATCGTCCGTGCGGTGGCGTTGTAACGGTATTCGAGGAACTCGGGCATGGTGTAGATGCCGGCCCGCAGGAAGTAGGGCAGAAACGCGAACGCGACCACGACCAGGGTGATGGCTGCCATCCATTCGTAGCTGGCGATCGCCAGCCCGATGTGGCTGGCCGCGTTGCCGCTCATGCCCACCAGTTGTTCCGAGGAGATGTTGGCCGCGATGAGCGAGAAGCCGATCAGCCACCATTTCAGGCCGCGGCCGGCCAGAAAGTAATCCTCGCTGGTCTTCTCGTGACGGCTCTTGAACAAGCCGATCGAGATGACCGCAACGACGAAGCCGATGAACACCGTAATGTCGAGCCAGTTAAAGCTCATAGCAAATCCTTTCCT